>Ga0153988_1000111_pt1 | contig 18650 bp, 17 predicted proteins | sample TSNC072MetaG_FD_104742 | JGI IMG/M metagenome (GOLD analysis project Ga0153988, IMG submission 104742) | Attine ant fungus gardens microbial communities from North Carolina, USA - TSNC072 MetaG | ecosystem: Host-associated > Fungi > Mycelium > Unclassified | place: USA: North Carolina, Jones...
GAACGCATCTTGCCGGACGATTCATCTGCAACGCTGTTGCCGCGTGTGCATGAACGGCTTACTTATGGCTGAGCGGCAACAGGCTGCCGAGCAACGTCGACACGCCGCCCGTTGCGCTGCCCGAACCACCCGTGGAACTGCTCGAACCCGTCGTCGTGCTCAGGCCGCCGACCGAGCTCGTCACCGTCGTCAGCGTCGTGGTCAACTGACCGACGAGCGTGGTGACCGGCGCGAGCGCCTGGCCGCCGCTGCCCGAGCCGATATTCGTGAGCCCGCTCAGCGTGCCCGTGAGCGTCGTCAGCGGATTCGAGCCGCAGCTCGTGCCGCCGAGCAGCGACGTCAGCGAGCCGAGCGGTGTGCCGTTCAGCGTCGAGGTCAGGGAGCCGAGCGGCGAGCCGCCGAGCAGGGTCGTCAACGAGCCGAGCGGATTGCTGCCGAGCCCGAGACTCGCGAGCGAGCCTTGCAGCGGGCTCAGCGGATTGCTGTTGGCGGGCGGTCCGCCCGCCACGACCACGTTCGTGCTGCCGAGCAGGCTCGTGATCAACCCGGGAATCGGATTCGCGCCGTTCGGGCCGTTCGGATTGACGAGGTCGCCCGCGTTCGTCACCGTGTTGCCGAGCGAGCTGACGAGCGCGCCGACGTCGGCGCCGAGCGGGTTGCTGGTTGTCGAGCCGACTTTCGAGCCCGCCGTGTTGAGCGTGCCGCCGACCTGCGCGAGCACGCCGCCAAGCGGCGCGCCGAGGCCGGTCTGCGTGCCGACCGTCTGCGTGATGAGGCCCGCGCTCGTGACGATCGGCGTGATCGCCGTGCTGAGCGGCTGTGTGATCTGCTGCACCGGCGCCGAGTTGAGCGCGTTGCCGAGCGTTGCGCCGCCCGCGTTCAACGCCGTGGCGGCCGTCGAGAGCGTGCCGGCGAGCGGCGTCGTCACGGGCGAGAGCGGCGCGAGCGTGCCGGAGCCGAGACCGTTGACCGCGGTGCTCAGACCTTGCACGACACCGCTCGTCGAACTGACCACCGAACCGAGGCCGCCGACTGTCGTGCCGACCGGATTGCTCGTCGTGCCGGTTTGTCCGAGGCCGTTGCTGAGCGCATCGGCGAGCGAATTGAGCGTGCCGCTCGTGCTCGACACCGCGCTGCCGACCCCCTGGGTGACCTGCGGGCTCAGGCCCGGGATCGTCTGCGACGCGATCGTGTTGCCGAGATCGCTGGTGGTCTGCGCGGCGACGGTGGCAAGACCGCTCGTGCCTTTGGACGTCGTCGTGGTCGTGCCGGGCGTGTTGGTGCCGGAGTCGCCGCCGCTACCGGGGTTTGACGCGCTCGGCGGTGCGCTGACGGTGCTGCCGCCACACGCCGCGAGCAGGCTGGCGACCGCGACGGCGATCAGCGGGGCGCGCAACGACGAAACGGTCGCGCATGCCGCATGGAGAGAAAAAAAACGTTGAGTGGACATGGGTGCTCCTCCGTGTTCATCGTGTGCCGTGTACGGCACGATTTCGTGCAATTCCTGGCGATGGCGTGCGCCGTTACAACGCGCGTTCCGGGTGGCGCGGCCCGGTGCGGGGCAAAGCAGGGGCCGTGGTGGGCCGGCTCCCGGCGAATCTTTTTTAAGCCTTGAGTTGAAGCCCTGAGCTGAAGTCTTATGCGCGAAGCGCGGGTGTGTCTGCGTATCTGCGTGGCTGTCATTGCGCGGCTGGCGGTTCGCGCAGTGGTTCGGCTGGCGCGGCGTGTGCCACGCGTGCCGCCCGAGTCACGAACAGCGCGGCGCTATCACGTCCGATGGATACCGCCGTGCTGCACGCCGCCTTCTCCACGCCAGCGGCTTACTTCTTTCCCACTCCGCCGAGCAGGCTGCCGAGCAGCGACGTCACCGGTGCGAGCGGATTGCTGCCCGTCGTGCCCTTGCCCGTTGTCGTCGACAGCGAAATGCCGGCGGCCGGGTTCGTCGCTGAGCTGGTCGCCGCCGAATTCGTCGCCGTCGTGACGCCCGACGTCACGCCGCCCAGCGTATTCGTGACGCTCGAGAGCAGGCCGGTGACCGGACTGAGCGGGCTGCCGCTGCCACCGGTCGCGCTCGTGAGCGTGCCCGTTACCGTGGAGAGCAGACCGGTGACCGGAGCAAGCGCGCCGCCACCGGCGCCGATGCCGCCCGTTGTGCCCGCGAGCGAGCCCGTCACCGGAGCGAGCGGACTGCCGGCGCCGCCGCCGGTTGCGCCGCCGAGCGAGCCCGTCAGGCCGGAGAGCAGACCCGTGATCGGCGAGAGCGGGCCGCTGCTACCCGAAGTGCCGCCGAGGATGCCCGTCAGGCCGCCGAGCGGGCCGGTGCTGCTGCCGCCGCTGAGGCCACCCGTCAGGCCACCGAGCGCGCTCGTGATGGCGCCGAGCGGATTCGTGCCGTTGCCGCCGCTGACGAGACCGCCGACTGACGCGACCAGGATGCCCGTGTCGCCGACCGTCTTGCCGAGCGCGCTCGTGACCGCGTTGTTGCCGGTCGACGAGAGCAGCGTGCCGGCCTTGCCGAGGCCGCCGCCCAGCGTCACGAGCAGCGAGTTGACCGGCGCGCCGAGGCCGGTTGCGTTGCCGACCGTCTGCGTGGTCGAGGCGACGACCGAGGTGATCGGCGTGATGGCGGTGCTGAGGGTTTGCGTGACCTGTTGAACCGGACCCGTCGACAGGACGTTCGTGAGCACGCCGGCGCCGCTCGTCACCGCATTGCCGAGCGTGCTGACGGTGTTGCCGAGCGGGGTGGTGACGGCGCCGAGCGGGGCGAGCGCGCCGCTGCCGAGACTCGTCACGAGGTCACCCGTATCGGTGACCGCGTTGCCGACATGACCGACTACGCCGCCGACGCTCGCGACGGTCGTGCCGATCGCGTCGTTGCCGGTGCCGAGCTGGCCGAGCCCTTGCGATACGCCGTTGCCGAGCGTCGAGATCGCGTTGCCGGCTTCCTGCACGACACCGCCCGCGGCCTTGGTCGTTTGTGGGCTGACGCCGGGGAGCGTCTGCGAACCGATCACCGAGCCCACGCCCGAAACCGTGGCGCCGACATCGCTGACCACACCGCCGGTATTGTCGGCGACAGTGCCGAGCGCATTCGCGACCGTTGTATTGTTACCACTCGGATTCGTGTTGGACGAGCTGTCCGGGTTGCTGTTGCTGCCCGTCGGGGTGGTGCCGGAGCCGCCCGAGCCCGCCGAACCGCTGCCGTTGGTCGTGGAAAGCGTGCCGCCGGCGGAGTTGCTGCCGCTGCCGCCGGTGCCCGCGCTCAGTCTGCCGGAGCCGCCGCAAGCACCAAGAGAAAGCATGGCCGCGATGCTTGCCGCGATCAGCGTTGTCCGAATGGTCGTGTTGGTCGTTTGAATGGTCATGTCGCCCTCGTATCGCATAAGTTGTTGGATGTTTGCCGCGCGGCTATCTCTGCACGAGCCGTGCCATTTCGAATGCGCGATGCGAGGATTTTTTTGAGTAAACGATGCAAAGCCTTATACGATAAGGCTTTGCCGAATATCGAAAGAGTTGCGGCGCAGGCCGGTCGAGGTCGCGAGGAGCGTTTCGCGAGTCTTTTGCAAGGGCTGCGTAACGTAACGAGCCGTGCGCGCCGTTACGGTGAATGGCGTAACGCAAACGTTTCTCGAACCCTTGCGTGCTTGAAACGCTTTGTTCAAACAGATAATTAGTGGACCGAATCTAACCTATGGTTATTACTATGTGCGCAAACGCACGGACTGCCGTTAACCTGAACATGGGCCAAAAGTAAAGATCGTGTGAAGCTGACGGCATCGGACAATTCTTAACAATTGCTTAAATAAGATTGTTCGGCTATAAAACCCGCAAGCGTCAACGATTGACGTGGGGAGGTACGTTATCGAACAGACAGTTCCAACACATCCGTTGTAGGTATGGCGGCTGCGGGTTGAACTACTGCGAGGCAACGGACGGGACCGGAAATGAGAGAAACGGTCCGCTGCATCGGCAGGGTTCGGTCGTACGGCAGCATTAAATCAAACGAAATATATGAAGTTCCGAGGGTAAAAATGAAAAAGCTCACACAACGCTTCCTGAGAGACAACAAAGGCGTTACCGCCATCGAATACGGGCTGATCGCGGGGTTGATCGCCTTGGCCATCGTAGGGACGCTGACTTCGCTCGGCACCGATCTGAGCAACATGTTTTCGAGTATCTCTACTCAGATCCAGACCGCGACTCCTAAGGCCGAGTAAGTAGCCTTTAACGCATCGCAAAGTACTCGGCGCAATTACGCTGAGTACTTTGCATGTGTTTTTGCGCATAGCGCTATGGGTTAGTGCGAATTGCAATGCAATTCGCATTGCATTGTTACGCCTGTCGAGTCTGAAATGAGCTTCGCAACGGGGATCGGTTTATTTATCGCCTGGGCCGCGGTTGTCGCTATAAGCGATTGCCGTGCTAGGCGCATTTCCAATTCGATTATCGTCGCGGGATTGGCGGCCGCATTCGGCTGCGCGTTATTCGGCTGCGGACCATTCGGCATTTCGTTGCTTCAGGCAGGAATTGGCGCATTGGTCGGCCTGTTTTCGCTATTGCCCTTTTTTGCATTCGGTTTGATGGGCGCCGCGGATGTCAAGGTGTTCGCCGTGCTCGGCGCCTGGTGCGGCATGCACGCATTGCTCGGTTTGTGGATGGCCGCGAGTCTCGCGGCCGGCATCCATGCATTGTGGCTGCTGATCGTTACGCGTACGCGGCTCGCGGGTCTCGGCCAGAACGGGCGCGCGACGTTCGAACTGGCCGGCAAGGCATCGACGCCGTATGCCGCATGCCTGAGCGTTGCTGCGACACTGTGGCTGGTGCTGCGCGCCACGGGCAGGGGGCTGTGATGAAGCACCGCGCCATGCAACCCATCCGCCGCCCGCACATACCCATGCATACGGCGAACTCAAGCCGGCAACGTAAGCAGCGTGGCGCGACGGCCGTCGAGTTCGCGCTCGTGTTCCCGCTGTTCTTCCTGATCCTCTACGCGATCGTGACGTACAGCCTGATCTTCGTCGCGCAGCAGAACCTCACACTTGCGGCCTCGGAAGGCGCGCGTGCCGCATTGAACTGGCAGACCAACATGTCGATGGCCACCGCGCTCACGAACCGCGGCAACGCGGCGTGCACCGCCGCGAAGCTCGTGGTCCAGCCGCTCGTGAACGCGATGCAGTGCGCGGCCACGAGTGCGAGCTGCGGAACCGGCAATGCGATGACCTGCATCACCGTTTCGCTGACGTACAACTACAAGAGCAATCCGCTCGTGCCGACGCTGCCGCTGCTTAGCTCTGTTCTACCCACCACGTTGTCCGGCAACGCGACGGTCCAGCTCAACCCGGAGAACATCCAGTGACGCCGGTGCCGATCTTTTCTCCCGTCGCCGGCCGCATGAGCGTACGCGTTCGCCGCATGGCCTCGCGCTGTTCGTCCCTCATCAACCGACGCAATCCATCGCACTACCCGTCATGCCGAATCTGACCAAAATTCTTGCCGGTGTCCTGATCGCGCTCGCGCTCGTGCTCGGCATCTTCGCGTGGACGCTATCGCGCCGCCCGGCGCCGGTCGCGGCCGCGCCGACGGCGCAGGCGAGCTTCCCGGTGGTCGTCGCGACCCGCACCTTGCCGGGCGGCAAGCCGATCACCGTCGACGAACTGCGCGTGCAAACTTTGCCAATCAACCCGAACGGCGCCTTCACCGACCCGGCGCAGCTCGCCGGCCGCGTGCCGAACGCCGACATCGGCGCCGATTCGCCGGTGCTCGAAGCCCAGCTGTCCTCGGGACTCGCCGAGCGCATCGAGCCGGGCGAGCGTGCGCTCGCGGTGCGAGTCGACGAAAGCAATGCCGTCGGCAATCGCCTGCGGCCGGGCAATTTCGTCGACGTGTTCTTTACGTTAAAGCGCGACGGCAACGGCAATCTCGGCAGCGGTGCCGAAATCGATCGTACGCAGGCGCGTCTGCTGCTCTCGAAAGTGCGCGTGCTCGCATTCGGCAATGCCACGGCGACCGGCGACAACGGCGGCGATCCGAACGGCCTCGTGCGTACCGCGGTGCTCGCCGTGCCGCTTGCCGATATCGACCGTCTGACGCTCGCCGAAAGCTCGGGGCGCCTCGTGTTCGCGCTGCGCAATCCGAAAGATGCCGAAGTGGTCGATCAGAGCGAGCTGCCTGCCTATCCGGGCGTGCTGAAGACCACGGCCAAGGCGGGCGACGAGCCGTTGCAGGATTCGACGCGCGCAGCGGCGGGCGTCGCGCTCGATGCATTGTCGGGCGCGGGCAGCCCAGTCGTGCGGCCGCTCGCGCCGCGCGCACCGGCGCCCGCGCGCGTCGCAGGCAATACGGGCGGCACGCGGGGCGGTATCGAAGTAATACGGGGTGGGCGCGCCGAAACGGTCGCCTGGTAAGCAGCTTCAGGGAGCGGGCGGCCAGTCGCCCCCATCACTACATGACACAACGGATTTTTGCTTTCAGAAAAGCAGCGTGGCTCGGGTTGGCTTTGCTGGGCGTATCGGCGGTGACCGATGCGGCCGGTCCGGCACAGCGGATGGTCAACCCGCGCGCGGCGCAATCGGCCCAGGCCGCTCAGCAGGCGGCTCAGGCGCCTGAGTTTGCGCCGGGCGCGGCCGGGCAGACCATCACGCTGACGGTCGGCAGCCAGCAGCAGATCGCGACGGGCCATGCGCTGCAGCGCGTGGCGATCGGCGATCCAGGCGTTGCCGACGTGCTGATCGTCAAGGGCGGCAAGAGCGGCGGCGTGCTGCTGGTCGGCAAGGCCGCGGGCACGACGAGCCTGATGGTGTGGGTGCGCGAGCGCGACGCGCCGCTGCGCTACACGGTCAACGTGACGACGCCGGCCGCGGCCTCGCTGCTCGGCGCCGATACGCCGGGCGTCAAGGTGCTCGGCGGCACGGCGGTGGTGTCCGGTTCGTCGGCGACGATGGAGTCGCACCAGCGCGCCGTCGTCGCGGCCCAGGGCGCGGTCGGCAAGGACGGCGCCGTGTTCGATACGTCGACGGTGGCGAGCCGCGCGGTCGTGCAGGTCGATGTGCGGGTGGTCGAATTCAGCCGCTCGGTGCTGAAGGAAATCGGCTTCAATTTCCTGAAGCAGAACAACGGCTTTACGTTCGGCTCGTTCGCGCCGTCGTCCCTGGGTAACGTGACGGGCGGCGGCAGCTCGGCGTTTAACGTGACGAGCACGCAACCGATTTCGTCGGCGTTCAACCTGGTCTTCAATTCGGCGACGCATGGGCTGTTCGCGAACCTGAGCCTGCTCGAGGGCAACAACCTCGCGCGCGTGCTGGCCGAGCCGACGCTCGTCGCGCTGTCGGGGCAAAGCGCGAGCTTCCTCGCCGGCGGTGAAGTGCCGGTGCCGGTGCCGCAGGCGCTCGGCACGACCTCGATCGAATACAAGCAGTACGGCGTCGGGCTCACGCTGACGCCGACCGTGCTGAGCCCGCAGCGCATCGCGCTGAAGGTGGCGCCCGAGGCGAGCCAGCTCGACTTCGCGAACGCGGTGACGATCAGCGGCGTGTCGGTGCCCGCGTTCATCACGCGCCGCGCCGATACGACGATCGAGCTCGGCGACGGCGAGAGCTTCATGATCGGCGGGCTGATCGACCGCGAGACCGCGTCGAACGTCTCGAAGGTGCCGCTGCTCGGCGACCTGCCGATTCTCGGCACGTTCTTCAAGCAGCTCAACTATCAGCAGAACGAGAAGGAACTCGTCATCATCGTGACGCCGCATCTGGTCTCGCCGCTCGCGAAGGGCGCGGCCTTGCCGTCGACGCCGGGCGAGCAGGCCGAGCAGCGCGGCGGGCCGGTGTGGCGCTCGTTGCTGGGCGGCGTCGCGGCGCGCGACGCGGTGCCGGGGTTCTCCAAGTGAAGCCGGTGTGTCGCCGCGCGGCAGGCGGCAGGGAGCAGGCGAGGTTTTCGAGCCGGCGCGCGTGCGCCGGCAGACAGTACGAGGCGGCGGCTTTCGGGTCGATGCCGCAAGAGGATGTCCAACATGAACGCGAGAACGCATTCGTTGACTGAACGGGCGATCACCGATCACTTCGTGTTCGCGTCGCTCGCCGACGAGCACGTGCACTGGCTCGCCAATACGCTCGTCGGTGCGGGCGTGATCGAGGCGGCCACGCTCGATCCGGCGCTGCTGATGCAGCGCATCGCGACGCTCAATCCGTCGCTGGTGTTCGTCGACTTTTCGTGCGGCCGCGGCGCGGCGGCGAGCGCGGCCGCGAACTCGGTGCGCGCAGCCTATCCGTCGCTGCAGATCGTCGCGCTCGGCTCGCTCGCCGAGCCCGAGAGCGCGCTTGCCGCGCTGCGCGCCGGCGTGCGCGATTTCATCGACCTGTCGGGGCCGCCCGAGGACGCGCTGCGCATCACGCGCCAGGTGCTCGACAATCTGATCGAGCCGGTGAGCCGACACGGCCGCGTCACGGCGCTGCTCGGCGCGCGCATCGGCATGGGCGTGAGCACACTCGCCGCGAATCTCGGCGTGCTGCTGCAGCGGCGCGACGTCGCGCAGGGCCGCCAGGCCGCGCTGCTCGATCTCGGCCTGCCCGCCGCGGACGGCTCGCTGCTGCTCAACACGCGCAGCGAATTCAATTTCGTCGAGGCCGTGCGCAATCTGCGCCGCTTCGACCAGACTTTCGTGCACACGGCGCTGTCGCATCACGCGAGCGGCCTCGCGCTCACCACGCTGCCGCCGAATCTCGCCGACATGCGCGAGGTCTCGTATTCGTCGTCGATCGGTTTGCTGAACCGGTTGCGCGCGTTCTTCGACCAGCAGCTCATCGACCTCGGTGGCTTCGGCAACAGCGAGTTCATCGCGCAGGTCGTGCAGGCCGCCGACGAAACCTGGCTCCTGTGCGACCAGGGCGTCGCCTCGATCGTCTCGGCGGTCAGCGTGCTCGACGGCTTGCGCGAAGAGGGCGTCGACACCTCGAACGTGCAGCTCGTCGTCAACAAGTTCGATGCCGACCTCGGCCTCGCCGCCGCGCAGATCGCGCAGCGCCTCGAAATTCCGCTGCTCGCGAGCTTGCCCGAGCGGCGCATCGCGCTCGGCCAGGCGGTCAACCAGGGGCATCTGCTGGTCGACGTCGCGCCGCGCGACGCGTACGTGCGCGCGCTCGAACCGCTCGTCGAACGGCTCGGCGGCGCGCAGCACAGCGCGGCGCCGGCGCGTGGCAAGTCGGCGCTCGGCGCGCTCAGGCGCTTCATTCCCACTACTCAAAAGCGGTCATAAACGATGGCAAAAGAGATCCAGTTTGCCGACGACGCGCCTGCGTTCGCGCATAGCCAGCAGTTCCAGGACATCAAGAACGCGGCGCACGAGCATCTGCTCACGCGCATCGAGGAACTCGGCTCCGAGTTCGGCCGCTGGTCGCGTAACGCGATCAACCAGTTCGTCGATCTGGAGATGGACAGCTTCGTCAGGCTGCGCCGCATCCCGATCAACGAGAGCGAAGTGCGGCTGATTGCCGAGGCGCTGACCAAGGAACTCGCGGGCTTCGGTCCGATCGAGGACCTGCTCGCCGACCCGGCCGTGGAAGATATCCTGATCAACGGCTACAACGACGTGTACGTGTCGCGTCACGGCATCCTCACGCGCATCCAGGTGCGTTTCGCCGACAACGCGCATCTGCTGCGCATCGTGCGGCGCATTCTCGCGCCGATCGGCCGGCGCCTCGACGAATCGAACCCGATGGTGGACGCGCGTCTGCCGAACGGCGGCCGCGTGAACGTGGTGATCGAGCCGCTCTCGATCGACGGGCCGATCGTGTCGATCCGCAAGTTCCGCAAGGACCCGATGCGGCCCGACGATCTGCTCGGCAACGGCACCTATAACGCCGAGATCGGTGCGCTGCTCGAAGCGGCGGTGGCCGCGCGCTGCAACGTGCTGGTCGCGGGCGGCACGAGTTCGGGCAAGACCTCGCTGCTCAACGCGCTGGCGTTTCACATCCCCGAGCCGGAACGCGTCGTGACCATCGAGGACACGGCCGAGCTGTCGCTAAACCACCCGCACGTGGTGCGGCTCGAAAGCCGCCCGGGCGGTTTCGACGGCGCGGGCGTCGTGACGATTCGCGACCTGCTGCGCAATACGCTGCGGATGCGCCCGGACCGCATCATCGTCGGCGAAGTGCGTGGCGGCGAAGTGCTCGAAATGCTGCAGGCGATGAACACCGGCCACGACGGCTCGATGGGCACCGTGCACGCGAGCTCGCCGCGCGAGTGTCTGTACCGCCTCGAAATGCTGGCGGGCTTCGCGGGCTTCCAGGGCACCGAGTCGAGCCTGCGCCGCCAGATCGCCAACGCGATCGACTTCATCGTGCAGATCGGCCGGCTCTCCAACGGACGCCGACGCATCCTGTCAGTGACCGAGGTCACGGGACTCTCCGACAACATCATCGCGACCCAGGAGCTGTATCGCTACGAGCCGATCGTGACGCCCGAGGGCGAGGAGCTCGACAACTGGGCGTCGCTCGGCATTCATCCGCATTCGCCTAAGCTCGCGCGCTTCCGCCAGGTGCTCGGCGGCGGCGAGCAGGCGCAGGGCTTCGGCGGTGGCGGTTTTGGCGGCGGCGGTTTCGGAAGCGGCGGCAACGGCGGCGGCAACGGCGGCGGCTTCGGCGGAGGCTTCAATGTCTAGCGCGGTACTGGTCTTCGTGGCGCTCGCGCTCGTCTGCGCGGCGCTGGCGTTGCTGCTGTGGCAGCGCGGCACGCAACGCAAAGGCCAGGTGAGCGTCGAACGTTATATCGACGGCCGCATGGCGTCGGCGGCCATGCCGGCCGGCGGCATGGGGGGCGCAGCCGGCGGCCGCGGCGCGCAGGCGGCGCCGCGCGCCGCGGCCGCGCGTACCCAGGCGACGCTGATCGCGCCGCAGGCGCCGCCCGCCAACGCGGACTGGCGCGCGCAATGGCAGTATCAGCGCGCGCGCGTGCGTTTCATCGTGCAATACGCGCTCACGCGCGCGGGCCTCGCCGACGCCAAAGTGCCGCTCGCGATCGGCTGCGTGCTCGTGCTGCTGCTGTGCGGGTGGGCGGCCATCGTCGGCGGATTGCCCGCGGTGTGCGCCACGCTGGTCGTGTGCGCGATGTTCTTCTATTTCCTGCTGTCGATGCGCGCGAACAAGCGTCGCCAGCTGATCGTGCGGCAGCTACCGCTCTTTCTCGACGGCATCGTGCGGCTCATCACGCTCGGCAACAGCGTGCCCGCCGCGTTCCAGGCCGCGCTGCAAAACACCGAGGCGCCGCTGCGCGAATGTCTCGACTACGTCTCGCGGATGCTGCGCACCGGCATCGAGATCGATCGCGCGCTCTCGCAGGTCGCGATGATCTACGGCGTGCGCGAACTCGAACTGGTCGGCGCGGTGCTGCGTCTGTCGGTCAAGTACGGCGGCCGTGCCGACGTGATGCTCGATCGCATGTCCTCGTTCATGCGCGATCTCGAACAGGCCGAGCGCGAACTCGTCGCGATGTCCTCGGAAACGCGGCTGTCCTCGTGGGTGCTCGCGATGCTGCCGATCGGCATCGGCGGTTTCCTGATCATGTCCAATCCGAAGTATTTCGCGTCGATGTGGTTCGACCCGTTCGGGCGACAGCTCGTCTATCTCGCGTTCGCGTTGCAGCTGGTCGGCGCGTATCTGCTTTACCGGCTTGCGAGCCTGAAGGACTGACCATGCAAGCCCGACACCTTGCCGTTCTCGCGCTGGCTTTCGCCGCGTTCGCCATGCTGCTGCTCGCGGGCCTCGTGCTGGCGCGCGTGGCGGCGGCGCGGCGCAGCGAGCGCACGCTCAGACAGGCGCTCGATCAACGCGCGCTGCAAAGCGCGGCGCTCGCCGCGGCCGCGCGCGCAGGCGACGCCACGCCCGCCGCGCAGAACGCGAAACCGGCGCCGCGCGGTGCGCGTCCAGGCGGCCTCAAGGGGCTGCTCGAACGTTGCGCGCATACCGGCGCGCGCTGGCTCGATACGCCGTTTGGCCGCCAGATCGTCGCCGAGGAAGACCGCCGGCTGCTCGAACAATGCGGTTTCGTCGACACGCGCACGCGCGGCCTGTTCCTGATCGCGCGCCTCGCGGCTTGCATCGTGCTGCCGCTGCTGGCCGGCGCGCTCGCGCGCGGACACGTCGCGGGCATCCGCTACCTCGCGCTCGTCATCATCGCGGCGATGCTGGGCTTCATGCTGCCGAAGTTCGTGCTGGGCCGGCGCGCGAGCAAACGGCGCGCCGGCGTGGTCAACGAATTGCCGCTGCTCGTCGATCTGCTGCGCCTGCTGCAAGGCGTGGGCTTGTCGCTCGATCAGGCCTTGCAGGTGGTGGTCAACGATTTTCGCGGCATGCTGCCGGTGCTCGCGGGCGAACTCGAAATCGCGCAGCGCCAGTTCGCGACCGGCCGCACGCGCGAGCAGTCGCTGAACCGGCTGTCGTCGAGCTACGACAACGAGGACCTGCGCGCGGTGGTGCGCCTGCTCGTGCAGGTGGACCGGCACGGCGGCGCGGTGCAGGAACCGCTCAAGCAGTTCGGCGACCGTCTGCGCGAGGCGCGCCGCGCGATGCTGCGCGAACGCATCGGCCGGCTCGCCGTGAAGATGACCGGGGTGATGATCGTCACGCTGCTGCCCGCGCTGATGATCGTGACCGCCGGGCCGGGCGTGCTGGCGGTCCAGCATTCGTTCCGCTCGGCCAAGCACTAAGGATCGGCAATGACTCAGCGTTTTTCCTGGCACACCCCCCGGCGGCATGCGCGTACCGCTGCGTCAGCGGCGGCGCTCGCGGTGCTGGCGCTGCTCGGCGCGTGCGCGTCGAAGCAGCCGCTCGGCTACGGCGTCGGCGCGCAGGCCGAGCGCGCGATGATGACGCAGCAGCTCAACAAGGACCCGACGCCCGACACGCCGGGCATGTATCTCGGCCTGATCGACCAGATGCAGTCGCAGGGGCTGTACTTCGCGTCGCTCGCGCATATCGACGCCTACGAAAAGCAGTACGGCGCGAGCCCCGAGACGCTCCTGCTGCGCGCCGACGCGCTGCGCATGACCGACCAGGCGCCCGCCGCGGCGGGCGTGTACGGACAGTTGCTGAAGACGCCGCTGGCCGCGCGCGGCTATCGCGGGCTGGGCTTGATCGAGGGCGCGGCCGGTGAATTCGGACGCGCCGCGCAGCAGTTGCAGCAGGCGGCGCTGCTCGCGCCGACCGATGCCACGACCCTGTCGGACCTCGGCTATGCGCTGCTGCGCGAGGGCGACGTCGAGGGCGCGCGCGTGCCGCTCATGAAGGCGGCCGAACTCGATCAGAAGAACCCGAAGATCATCGCCAACGTGGTGTTGTATCTGCTCGTCAGCGGCGGCGAGGCGCAGGCGCTTGCGGTGATGAACGAGCAGCAGTTCGCGCCGGACGTGCGCGCGGCGCTGCGCGGCGATGCGGCGAGGGTGGCCGTGGCGGAGCGTGCGCGCACGCACGCGGCGCAGAGGCAGGCACAGGCGCAAATGCAGGCACAGCAAGGCGCGGCGTCGAGGCAGGGCGCGGAACAGAAGCAGGCAAAGGAGCAGGGGCAGACGCAGCCGCCGGCCGCGGATGCACGCACCGTCGCGAGCATGGGCATCGAACCCGCGCCGCGCTTGTTGCAGCGGTTCGCGCAGTGAGCGCGCCCGCTCGTCACGGATTCAGGGAGTGAAGATGACAAACAGAACGGAAATTCGGGGTTGGCGCGCATCGGTGCGCCGCGTGGGGGCAATGGCAGGCGTGCTCGCGATGACGGTGTTCGGCGCCGCTTCGGCTCTCGCGCAGACGAATGAACCGGCAAGCGCGCAGGCCGGCTCGCCAACCGCCGGGCCGACGCCGGCGGTACAGGTCGTACAGCCCAAGGTGCGCGCGAGCGAGGTCGGCCACTCGACGCTCGCATGGGTCGACATGCAACGCAGCAACGAACAGGCTGCGCCGGCGCTGCCGATGCTCGGCGCCGAAGCCGGGCTCGCCTACAAGCGTTATCTGAATTCGTTCAACAACAAGATTCCCGAGTGGTATGGCTCGACGCTCGGCTCCAGTAGCGGCTCGGGTGGTTCGGGGGGCGGCTCGAACGGCGGCTCCGGTTCGGGCTCGGGCGGCTGGAACTGATATGAGCAAGGCTTCGGTCCAGGCGTCGCGCGAGTCCGCGGCGGATACAGCGCATGACGCTCATGCATCCGGTGACGCGTGCCGCCCGCGCGTGCGCTGGTTTCCGCGTGTGCGACGCGCGGGCAGCATGCGCCGTCAGCGTGGCTCGGTCGCGATGGTCGCGGCGATTGCGCTCGGTTTGACGCTCGCGGCGCTCGGCGCGATCGACGTCGGCAACGTGTATTTCGTGCGCCGCGAGTTGCAGCGTACGGCCGATATGTCGGCAATGGCGGCGGCCCAGGTAATCGGTTCGCAGGGTGGTTGCACGGCCGCGCAGAGCACCGCGTTGTCGAACGCTGCGAGCAACGGCTTTAATGCCGACGGACAGACCTATACGCTGAGCCCGACCTGCGGCCGCTGGGACACGAGCAGCAAGACCTATTTCGGCTCGAACAACTCGAACGGCAATCCGCTCAATGCAGTGCAGGTGCAGGTGACGCAGAAGCTGCCGATGTTTTTCCTCATCGGCTCGCCGACCAATGTGACCGCGACGTCGACGGCGATGGCGACGAACGTCGATAAGTTCTCGCTTGGCACTGCGATCGCGTCGCTGAACACGCAGCAGTCGGCTCTGCTCAATGCAATTCTCGGCGGGCTGTTGGGGATGAAAAGCGGCGTCTCGCTCAGCGTCGCCGATACGCAGAGTCTCGCGAGCGCGAATATCGAGCTCGACAATTTGCGCGTGGCGCTCGGGGCCGCGTCGATGCAAGGGCTGCTCAATACCAACGTGAGTTTTTACGATCTGATGGTGGCGATGGTCAAGGCCCTGCAGGCGGGCGGCGATACGGTCAACGCGAACATTCTGCAAGCGTTGGAGGTCGTCGTGCCGGGTGGGCAGAACATTACGATCGGCGACGGCGGCCAGTCAGCGCCGGGCTTGCTCTCGCTTGGGCTGGCCAATCCGAACTCGGCGGCGACCGCGACGATCAATGCGCTCGACGCGGTGATGGTGGCGGCGCAGATTGCGCAAAGCGGGCCGAACGGCACGCCGGGGCCGGTGATCAACCTTTCGACAGGGCTGGCAGGTATCGCAGGGGTTTCGCTACAGGTCATCAATCCGCCGGCACTGGCGATGGGCGAGGGCGGGACGCTGAGCAACGGGAACTACCGTACAGTGGCGCGCGCGGCGGCGATTAATCTGGGCATCACTTTGTTGCCAGTGGGACTGCCGCCAGTAAATCTGCTCGTCGCCTCGATTTCGGCCCTCAGTACGCCGATCGTCGTCAATGTGGGGGTCGCCACCGGCAAGGCCGAACTGGTCTCGGTCGATTGCGAAAGCAGCAAGGCCGCCACGCAGGCTACGATGCGGGTGACGCCGGGGCTTGCGAACGTCTGTCTGGGCGCGGATGCAGCCTGCAGCAAGACCATTGACGTAGCGTCGATCAAGCTGCTCGGCGGCGCCCCAGTCGCGACTCTCCAGGTGCAACCCACGACTCTTCCATTTAATCCGGGTGCGTCGACGCTGGTGTTCGACGGTTCATCGGGTAGCTTCGACGCGATCAAGACCGTGAACTCCAACGCAATCGGTAGCGATACGAATACATTGACTGCAGCCTTGCTCAAAGCTTTGCCGACCGCGTTGAATGTCAACGTTTTTGGCAGCGGTCTTTTGAGTAGCGCCATCAGTACCATCATTTCCGGCGTAGCCGGTCTTCTGACGCCATTGCTTCAACCCGTCTTCAATCTGCTCGACGCTGTGCTCATTCCCGTCCTGTCGCTGCTAGGCGTGCAGATCGGCACCGCCACGGTCCACAACATGTCGCTGACGTGCGGCGTTCCGCAACTGGTCCAATAGCCTATCCAAGATGAGAACCACCACCAAAATCGAGGAACTCGATATTTACGTCTGGGAGGGCAAGGCCGATATCGTCGACCGTGTGGCGCGCTGCATGGCAAGCTTCGACGTCGAAGTGATCCGCGCCGACGATATCGCGATTTCGCCCGAGCGCACCGCGCTGCGGCCGTCGCTCGCGATCATCAGCGTCTCGGTGATCGACAGCGGCGCGCTGATCGTGCGCGACTGGCAGGCCGCGCACGGCATCCCGGTCGTCTGGGTCGGCGCGGCGCCGCGCGAGCACGATCCGGCCACCTATCCGTCCGAGTACTCGCACATCCTGCCGCTCGATTTCACCTGCGCCGAATTGCGCGGCATGGTCACCAAGCTCGTGCTGCAGATGCGCGCGCACAGTGCGAAGACGCACGAGTCCGACGCGATGATCGCGAACTCCGAGTGCATGCAGGCGCTGCTGCACGAAGTCGACACTTTCGCCGATTGCGACACGAGCGTGCTCGTGCATGGCGAGACCGGCGTCGGCAAGGAGCGCATTGCGCAACTGCTGCACGAAAAGCACACCCGCTACGGCCAGGGCCCGTTTATCGCGGTGAACTGCGGCGCGATTCCGGACGGTCTGTTCGAATCGCTGTTCTTCGGTCACTCGAAGGGCTCGTTCACGGGCGCGGTGGTCGCGCACAAGGGCTACTTCGAGCAGGCCGACGGCGGCACGCTGTTTCTCGACGAAATCGGCGATCTGCCGCTCTATCAGCAGGTCAAGCTGCTGCGCGTGCTCGAAGACAGCGCGGTGACGCGCATCGGTTCGGCGAACCCCGTCAAGCTCGATTTCCGGCTCGTCGCGGCGACCAACAAGAATCTGCCGCAACTGGTCAAGGAAGGCACGTTCCGCGCCGATCTCTACTATCGGCTCGCGGTGATCGAGCTGAAGATTCCGTCGCTCGAGGAGCGCGGTGCGGTCGACAAGATCGCGATCTTCAAGGCATTCATCGCGCAGGTGGTCGGCACCGAGCGGCTCGCCGCGCTGCCCGATCTGCCGTACTGGCTCGCCGATGCGGTGGCCGACACCTATTTCCCCGGCAACGTGCGCGAGCTGCGCAACCTGGCCGAGCGGATCGGCGTGACGGTGCGCCAGATCGGCGCGTGGGATGCGGCGCGTTTGCAGCGTCTTCTCGCGCTCGCGCGCACGAGCCAGCCGGTGCCGGTGGAGAGCGCGGCCGAGGTGCTCGTGGACCGCAGCAAATGGGACATGGCGGAGCGCAATCGCGTGCTGGCCGCGCTCGACGCGAACAGCTGGCGACGTCAGGATACGGCGCTTTATCTCGGGATTAGCCGCAAGGTTTTGTGGGAAAAAATGCGCAAGTACCAAATTTTCGACGAAGAGCCCGAAACCCGCGAAAGTGAGTAATAATGCGCCGTTTGCACTACAACAAAAACTGTTCAAGCGGGAACTACATGGACCGAAAGTCGACGCTGCGGGAGATGGCTCTGGCGGCATTCATCGTGTTGGGCGCCGCCGCGCAAGGTGTGAATGCGCAGGCTCTGCAGGGCAGTGGCGCAAGCAGCGCGGTCGTGTCCCAGCCGGGTACGAGCGCCGCGTTGCCGGATACGTCGCCGCAGGCCGGACAGGCCGACACCACTGCATTGACCCCGGACGAAAACCGGCAATCGGCCGCGGGCAACGTGGCGGAATTGCAGCAGATGATCCGCGGCTCGGACCTGACTGAATTACGCACCACCTACAACGGCACGTATGGCGCGAGCCTGCTGTTCTACGGCAAGGAAATGACCTACTACGTCGCGCTGTTCCAGCAGAAGAATTTCTGGCGCGTGATCAAGACGCAGGACGTGACGCGCGCCGAACTCATCTACAAGGATTTCGTGCGGCAGACGGTGCAGCTCTCCGACGTCGAAATTCGCCGCACGCAGCTCGAAGCGCAGAAGGCGTTTACGCAGCGCATGATCGCGTTGTCGCAGGACCGCGCGAACCGCTTGCAGGCCGATCTCGACGTCGCGCGTCAGCAGCAGAGCATCGTCGCGAGCCAGCAGCAGCAGAAGCGTGCCGAGGCCACCGCGCTGGCGCAGCAGAAGCAGGCCGCGCAGGACCAGTTGCGCGCCGCGCAGCGCCAGGTACGCGAACTTCAGCGCGAGCTGGAAAGCGGTCTGCCGCCGCACTGAGCGCGTTGGCGTGAACCTCGTCATCGTCGGATGGGGCGGGCAGGGCGCGGATAGACTCGCCGCCCGGCTCATCGGCGGGTGATGGGGGGACTGGCGGTAGTGTCGCCGCGGCCTGATTTGCGGCATTTTTCGCGGTATTTCAACCCCACCTCGATCCCATCTCAATCCCGCTTCCTACGTCGTCCACAACGGCGCAGGCCGGCTGCGTTATCCCCCCGCCGCATCAAAGCACGAAATCAAAGTGCAAAAGAAACCCGCGCACGTTCTATCGCCGCGTCATCCATACTGCATTTGCATCAATGCCGCTTCCTGCTATCGGACCGCGGCTTGCGTTCCCGCTCGCGATGCGGCTCCGCCATGTCGACGGCGATCGGGTCGCTCGCGGGAAAACTTTCCATCAGCGCTTCGTCGAGCCGGCTATCGACAGAACGGGAGACGGAACTGGCCGGCGCGCGCCGCGTGCGCGCGGGGTGAGTGGCATGCTGGTTCCTGCTGGTCATGACGTGCTCCGCAAGTAGAGAGTCGACTATTCA
>Ga0153988_1000112_pt1 | contig 18639 bp, 14 predicted proteins | sample TSNC072MetaG_FD_104742 | JGI IMG/M metagenome (GOLD analysis project Ga0153988, IMG submission 104742) | Attine ant fungus gardens microbial communities from North Carolina, USA - TSNC072 MetaG | ecosystem: Host-associated > Fungi > Mycelium > Unclassified | place: USA: North Carolina, Jones...
AAGACCATGGGAATTGTCAAAGAACTGATGGAGATATGGCCAAATGAAGTTTGTGACATACATGGATCAGTAATCACAATAGTTGTTAGGGAACCACTCAGAGGCAATCTCCCTTAAGCTAGTAGATAGTCCCAAAAGCTAGTTTGAGATTCAAGTGAAGTAGATCTACAATACATTGCTAGTATATATACTATACCAGACAATCACATGGGCAGTCACATGCACATGGATTAGTAATCACAATTGTCCTAATTATAGATAGAAGGTATTGTACTGCATAACACAGACAGGAGAAGTAAGAAACAATGAGAATGTAATACACGATTTGTCAATAGGCCACTAATAGATTTAGACCCTCAGAACTTACTAAGCATCACCCTAGATGTCCCCTTACAATAGTTCTTAATTAGATTAGAAGGCATCACACCACATGATATAGACAAGAGAAGTAAGGAACAGTAGGAATATGATACGAATGAATATAGAACTCCTAGAAGATGCAAGCTCACTGGACTTACTAAGCAATACCCTAGATGTCCCCTTACAGACAGTGACAAAAGATGTTATTAAGTCTAAGGTCTAATCCTCAGACTATGAGTCCTGAAATACAGAAAAGTAATGGTCTGTGCACTAGGACAGAGTATCACATACTACTACCTATTGTTCTAAAAAAAGGACAGATGACTATCTATGGGTAATTAATGAAGTCCATGTGCAAACATTGAGGCCTCCATATTTCCACTAATATTAATTGTCTCAGTATTGTTTTAGGCTTATTCTAAGCAGTATGAAGAGGACTTCTCTGATGCCTAAAAGCAAAGCTTAGATCATGGCAGTTTCTGAGATATTGGTGATTTAGTAAACAGTACTATAATGGTTATCTGTTGATCTGTCTAATATCTTGGCCATTATTGATTGCTTTGTGACGTGACTGGTATCGATCAAAAGGTTTTTTTAAGGGCTTTTGGGTACTGTTGAGACTGTGAGAATCATCAAAGAATTGATGGAGATATGGCCAAATAAAGTTTGTGATATAATGATCTTTATCAAGTTTTTAAAAGTATATCTATTATAACTTGGCAAAATGGCTGTATCATTATTTATATTTTTTTTCTTTTCTTTTTCTTTTCTTTTATCTTGGACTTACTACACAAAAGGGAGTGCAGGAAAGTATTATGTCACAAGTATCATATTACAAGTGTCACAAATCACAGCATCATATCACATCATATAATGGGTTATATGATAAGCATGGGAAAGTAGGGCACAGACCATGTAGTATGTAAGAGGTCACTCAATAGCAACTCTAATCATACCTAATGATTAGTAAAGAGAGCAGACTTAAGAAGGAATGATAGATAGCCCAGGAGTTCCAATCAATATTGAGGTAAGGTATTCTACTGTATATTACTAGCTATATATACTAGACTAGCTAGTCTGTGCACCCATTGCTAAGGGAACACAGATCAGAACACTAATAACCATACTACCTAATAAGGCTACATCATACTGATGGGGCAGACCTAAACTAAGGGGAAGGGTTGTGGGAATAGCAGGCCTTAACAGATTATAAAACAAGCTAGATGATACTTACTTATACTGGTTAACCTAAGCTACTCTATTGCTGACATCATAAGACATCCTCTTACATAGTAGTTGTATAAGTAGTGTGTCAGACTAGCTAACTCCAAGCTGGAATTAAGCCAACTGCTTCTTTATTAGTGTTTGACAAGAAGAACTTGATGGAGTTCCCATTAGATTTTCTACACTACTTATATAACTAATACATGGTCTGTGCACTACTTTCCTATGCTTATCATGTGACCTGTCATGTGACTGTGATGTGACACTTTCCCACACTCTCTTCTGTGTAGTAAGTCCAAGAAAAAGAAAAGAAAAGAAAAGAAATATAAATAATAACTTAGCTATTTTGCCAAGTCATGATACCACCCCCTTCTTAAGTTTCCTCGTCTCAAGGAATTCTCTACAACTCATAGTATGGGTTCATCATGTTGCCCATCTTATTGTTATCTTCTTCTGTTCATTCTCTAACTTCTGAATTTTCTTTCCTGATTTCTTCTTCCTTTACAATTGTTTCCATTTTTCTTTCCCCTGATCACTTTCCTTTTCACCGTCTCCAATTCCTTTCTAGCCTTCCCCAATATTCTTGGTCATATCTTTTATCTGACAATCTAAACAGTTTTCTTGCTGTAAATCTCCCTAGCAATTCTCCTCTTCTAAATGTTCCTTTCTTATGTTCTTATCTTGCTACATCTTCCATGTCTCATCAATATTCTTTTTCAAACTCTTTGATTGCTTCTTTTGTATTCTTCAAATTTTCCCTTTCTTCCCAAGTGTCTGACTCCGCTGTAAATCCTTTCTAGCATACCAAGTATTTATTCTTCTCTCTTACCCATTGCTTATTTAGGATTCTCTCAACTTCCTATTCTTCTTCTCCTTTGATTATAACTGGAGCTAGCTGCTCCTTTCTCTGCCTCTTTACCTGGCCTATGTATCTGTATCTATGTATTCTACTAACGTTCACTACTGGATGTATTTTAATAGTAGTAGGTAGCTCTAGTTCAACCACATTTAATGATACCACCTTCTTGATCTTGTAGGGCCCTACAAATCTCTCCGTCAATTTTTCCATCTTTCTCCTAACTATTTGATACTTTAAATCCTTGGTACTGAGCATGACCAAATCTCCTACTTTATACTCCTCTACGTCTGATCTCTTTCTGTCTGCATACTTCCTTATTTCTTCTTGTGCTTTCTCCAGCGCTGCTTTTACTTCCTCTTGTATTTCCTTCATCTTTTTAATGAATTTCTCTGCTCCTGTGTACTTTTCCTTCTTTCTCCCTTTGAACCCCATCCTAGGATCTTGCCTGTAATTTGTCTTAAAAGGTAACGTTCTTGTGCTTGAGTATGCTTTATTGTTATATACAAACTCAGCTGTTCCTAGCCACTCAGGCCATTGCTCTTGCCTATGGTCGATAAACATTCTGAAGTACTGTTCTAACTCTTGGTTTACTCTCTCAGTTTGTCTATCTGTTTGCGGATGAAATACTATTGACAATTTACTCTTTATCCCCAACATTCCATTCAGCTCTTTTATTAATTCTGCTGTGAATTGCGGTCCCTGGTCTAATATGATACTTTCTAGTAACCCATGTAATTTCCACAGGTTGTCCCTAAACAACCTCGCTAGTCCCTTTGCTGATGTTTTCTCTGTAGTAGGTATGAAGTGTACTATTTTTGTCAGTCTGTTGACTACTACTAAGATTGAGTCATATCCCTGTACTAAAGGTAGTTTTGTGATAAAATCTGCTAATATATGTGTCTATGGTTTCTCTGGAATAGAATTTAGCATGAATTTCCCTGCTGGCTGTTCTGTGCGGTTTTTGTTATGCTAGCAAGTGTCACACCCTTCCACATATCTCTTCACCTCTTTTGTAACTCCCGGCCACCAAAAGTTTCGAGTGACCAGTTCCACTGTCTTCTACTGTTTCCCATGGCCTCCTACTAGTGTATTATGGTGTAGCCTAATAATTTCTACCCGTAATCTATTATCTTTAGGTACATAGACTTTTTCTTCTTTGTACATGATATCATCTACCTCTCTCTACTCTTCATCTCTTAACATTTTTACCCCTGCTCACTTCATTTCTTCCACCGCTTTTACTACTTTATTATCTTTTACATTTGACTTTCTAATCTCCTCTAGTAGATCTACCCCATCTACTATTATTTCTACTGTTTCCATTCTCTTTGTTTCTAACTATTCTGGCTTCACCAGCATTTCGTCCTTATTATTCTTTTCTACTCCAATCTCCCAGTCTGGTCTCCTACTTAGACTGTCTGCTTTTCCCATCTTGCTTTCTGGAACATGTTTCAGCGTAAAGTCAAACCTTGATAGGTATAAAGCCTATTTCGCTTGTCTTCTATTTAACTTTTGTGCCTTCATAAAGTATTCGAGGTTCTTGTAGTCTGTCCAAATCTCGAATTTCACTACCATTCCCTCCAGGAAATGTCTCCATACCTTTAAGTATTTCACAACTGCTAGCATTTCTTTATCATGTATTTCATAGTTCCTTTCTATATCACTTAGAGATTTAAAAATAAAAGTGACTGGCCTTTACTTTTCATCTGAGCACTTCATTGAGAGTACTCCTCCAGTGGCATAATTTGAAGCATCAGCTTCTACCCTAAACTCCTTATCTAAATTTGGGGCTGCCAATACTGGTTTACTAGTGAAAATCCTTTTTAGCTTGTCAAATACTTTCTGTTGTACTTCCTCCCACTACCACCTCTTATCTTTTTATGTAAGCACATTCATTGGTCTAGCTACTCAAGTAAAATCTTTGATGAACCTCCTGTAGTAATTTGCGAGGCCCAAGAATTTTCTAATGTCTTTCACATTTTTTGGTTATAACCAACTAAGTACTCCATCTACCTTTTTTCCCTCCATTTCTATTCCATTGGGTCCAATAACAACCTCTAGGAATCCTATCTTCCTTACTTTCTACACACATTTCTCCGGCTTGATGTACAAGTTGTTTTTCTCTAACCTCCTCAATATTTCTTCTATAATTTCGTCATATCCCTTTTCAGTCTCTATTCCTACTAGCACATCATCTACAAATGCAACTACCTTTCCTTCATTGATTAAATTCCTTAAGATTTCGTTCATCATTGTCTAAAATATAACTAGCGAGTTCATCATTCCAAAGAACATCACTGTTGGCTCAAAGGAACCTATATGTATTGTAAATGCTCTCTTCTACTCGTTCCCTTCTTTAATCCTGATGTTATTTGTTGAAGTGGACCGTCGTAGTTGTACCTTCACAGTTGTAGGGGTAGAGCTTGATGACATCATCATCAAATGGTACCACATCAGTCAGATGACTGTTGTGTCTATATATTGGAAACTCTTTACTACTATACCTCAGTTGTCAATCTATATTGTTGACCACTGAGATAAGACCTGTTCTGCTAGTTCTTCTTATCTATATCTAATGGCAATATCTTAGACTTACTGTGTAAAAGGTAGTTAGTCGTTAATCTATATTGTTGACCACTGAGACTTACTATGTAAAAGATTATGGGTCCTGGTGCTCACTAAATTTTACCAGAAACTTGATATTAAATACAGAAATATCTTCAACCACATCTACTTTCTCTGAAACAGACAAATTTGATGATACCAACTGATCATCATGGCAAAGACTTATTTGCACAGCAGCCATGGCAAAAGGAGCATTTGGTTACTTGGATGGCTCTTGTAAGGGCGCACTCGGAGGCACACCAGAACACACTCAAATATAGTAGATGAGACGTCTTAAGTCAGAGTGATGGATAGCCCAGGAGCTCAAACTATTATTGAGGTAAGGTATTCTACCGTACATCACTAGCTACTTATACTAGACTAGCCTGGTCTGTGTACCAGTTGCTATGGACATAGACATCAGGACAATAATAACTATACTACCAGATATAGCTATGTAGTACTGTAATGGAGACCCAAACTAGAAAGAAGGGAACTATAGATCGCAGACTCCGAGGATCTATGGGAACGCTAGCTGATGTGAACCCTACCAGGTTATCTAAGCGATCTCAGGGTTGTCCCCTTACAGCTCTATCACATGTCCTTCTACTCTACCAGCAACAACACCTTCTTTTGCTGAAACATCTTGGGACTCAAATACTCCATCTCTCAATGAATGGAAAGCACGTGATGCCTAGACACTGGGACTACTTATATTTAATACTAGGAACCCTGCTGGACTAGGAATTAACATCGATGGTACAGCTGCTAAGATCTAGACTTCATATATTAATACCTATGAAAAGGCATCAAATATGGCACAGTTAAATGCAGAGCAGACTTTATGAAATATGACTTACTCAGATCACACTGACTTTAATAACTTTATTATCAATATGCACAACAAATAGTCAGATGCTAGAGCCTTGGGATCAAAGATTAACGATGAAGACTTCAAAGACATAATCATAACTTCTTTACCCAAATTCTGGAACTCTATAGCTATGCCACTATATGATCCAAACATGACTTCAGCAGATGCAATAGCTCGTCTCCAAATCTGGTATACTAAGATCAACAAAAATCAACCTACCAATATTGGCCAGAATGCAATGGCACTTCAAACAAGTACTTCCAAATAAAAGAAAAGGTCCTAGCTTATTTGTGTTAACCCAAACTATCGATGCTGAGGACACACTATTAAGATGTGTTATTGGCCAGGGGGAGGAAAAGAGGGACAATTTCCTCCTAGTTTTGGAAAAAGAGGAGGCCTAAGAGGAATAGCATTTAACACAAGACAGAGAGAATTCAAGCTGGAAACTAAAGCTCACATTACGGCTACTGATACCCCTGATGAAGGAAACAAGCAAGTTTTTGCATATATATCAACAGATTAAAAAGACTTCAAGGTATTAGCCACCCCAACATTCAGTGCAAACACACCTCATGATAACCCAAACCCTTGCAGATATAATGAAACAATAATGCAAGAAAGCGCTTCGAAGGGAGTACAAGTAGCTAATACCTGGTCTGAAGAGAATCCTATTATATTTCATACACAGTCTAAGAATATACTAGACATTCTTACCTTTATCGACTCTAAAGCTACTGATCACTGTTTCGTAGACAGGTCATTGTTTGTGTTCTATACCACTTTGAGCAAACTATACTTTGGGATGTCAGCAGGGAAGGACTCAACATTTGATATCATAGGAAAGGGGAAGGTAGAGTTCAAAACTAGTGTTGATGGAAAAACTAGAAGAGTTTTTATTGATGGTGTTCTACATACTCCCAACCTCAGATCCAACCTGATTTCTGTATCACAACTCAGCACAAAAGACATAGATGTGTTCTTCAAAGGAGGAAACAAAGCTCTAGTATTGATATCTGAAGGAGAGATCATAATGACTGCAACAAAATTTGGCTGATTATATGCAGTTAATGTGAATAGAGCATTAACAGATATCTTCATTACCCAATCTAAATGGCAGACTATAAGCTTTGACATCTGGCACAGGCAATTAGGATATGCAGGTACAGAATTGATATGCAACATGATATCTGGAAAATTAGTTGATAGACTCACAACTAAAGAAGAATTGTCTATGAATGGCCTTTGTGAGGATTGTATTTTTGGCAAGCACGCAACTCACCCATTCAATGAGACGGATTCATGAGAAACAGAACTTCTTGAAAGGATCCACATCGACATTTGGAGACCATCACAAGTTCAATCAGCTGGGGGTTGTACCTACTTTATGCTAATCATAGATGGATTCTCATCCTACAAAACTGTTGCATTCCTTAAAACAAAGTCAGTAGATGTGATGTTAAATATACTAAAGGCCTACCATATTGAAGCAGAACGACAAACTGGCAAGAAGCTCAAGCACATAAGATTTGACATGGGTAGAGAATGGTATAACATGGCGTGGGAGGATTACCAAGTTGTATATGGCTTGGTATTTGAATTTACTATACCTTACACCTATCAGCAGAATGGTGCCGCTAAACATAGCATGCGAACAATCCTCAATGGAGTAGAATGTGTTATGGCTGAATCAGACATGGCTCTTAAATACTAGGCTGATACAGTTCAAACAATTGTCTACGTTCGAAACTTTATTCCCTCTTCACGACAACCAAAAACAATTCCAGCAGAAGTTTGGTTTGGAAAACATCAAGATATTTCCCATCTGAGGCCTTTTGGATCAATAGCATATGCACATATACCCTAGAACCTGAAGTTACACAAACTCAGTGCAAGATCGGTTCAAGTGTCACTTTTGGACTATTTTGGACATAATGGGTATAAGCTACTAGATAAATCTACTGGTGCAGTTTCTAGGTCTCAGGACGTCATCTTTGAAGAAGGAATAACACACATAGCCAAGCAGCCTAACCTAATAATATTTAACAAAGAGAATGATCCTTTTCAATCAAGCCTGGAACTCAAAACTGAGACAAAACAAAAAAGCACATCTGAAAATCCAAATCTAAACCTTGGTCCAAACTCTGATCCACTACAGACAACTACCCCAAGACTACTACCTATCCCAAGAATCCATGATGAGGAAAGAGAATCAAATGAGATATTTACAGTCCAACTGATTAGCCAGACTATTGACAAAGCAAAAGAAACAAACTTATCTTTGGCTGTCTGCCGAACATGAAGGGATCCAAAACCTAGTGCAAAACTCAAGGAATCCACTGAGTATCTCAATTGTTCTGTTGCCTATATCACTAATATGGATATTCAAGTACCAAAAACTTACAATAAGGCCATGAAAAGGCCAGATTTGTGGTTGGATCCCATAACAAAGGAAATTAAAATGCTAAAATTACAAGATGTATTTGAGGTTGTGCCTAGACCATCTGGTAAAAATATAGTAGGGTCAAAATGGGTATTTGTAGTAAAGTGGAATGAAAAGGGGGAGATTGAGAAAAGAAAAGAGACAGTAGTAAAAGGTTATACTTAGGTGATTGGAGAGAATTACGATGAAACCTATGTTTCAGTGGCAAGACTTGAATCCATTCACCTAGTATGTACAATAGCAGCCTCTCGACAGCTTTGATTATGGCAGATCGACTTCATTTCAGCATTTCTCAATAGCGAAAATGTGTTTGATGTATACATGAAACAGCCTAGAGGTTTTGAGAAAGGAAGAGAAGACCATATCTGGAAATTGAAGAAAATATTATATAGTACTATGCAAGGAGCCCATGACTGGACTGAGAACCTGAATAAGACTTTTCAAGGTCATGGCTACTATAAATCATGTGCTGATCCTCAAATACGCTCCAGGGTGCTCAATAACAAACTCACTTTAACATCTACATAGACAGATAATATACTAGATGCTTCATCTACTGCCAAAGGTGAAAAACTAGCCAAATATGAACTTGGATCAAGCTATGAGATAAAGAATATAGGGGAGGCAAAGCTAATATTAGGAATGCGTATCATACGAAACAAGAATGGAGACGTTACCTTAACCCAAAAGGCTTACAGTGAATGCATGCTTGAGCATTTCAAGATGAATTACTGTGCACCAACCTCTACCCCACTATCTCCTGGGAGCTCACTATCAATAGATAACTGCCCAACAACATCACAGGAAACCAGTGAAATAGCAAAAACTCCATACTGTGAGGCATTAGGGTCATTGATATGGCTGTAAATAGCAACTCGTCCTAACCTAACATATGCTGTAAATATTCTGTCCCAATTTTCACATAACCTTAGTAGATCCTATTGGAACGTATTGAAGCATACAGTTGTATATGTGAAAGGAACTATTGATTATGGAATTACATATAGAAGAGGAAGAACATTGAACCTTATAGGCTATGTGGACTCAGATTATGCAGGCTGCAAAGACACAAAACATTCAACAGAGGGAAATGTCTTTATTATTGCAGGTGGACTGGTATCTTGGGAGAGCAAGTGCCAAGAGACAGTGGCACTATCTATAGTAGAGTCAGAATATATGGCCTTCACATGTGCAATGGCTCAGACATTGTGAATGATAAAATTCTTCGCTGAGATTGGTCTACCTATGACCAATCCAATTACTATCTATGCAGACAATAATGGGTCTATTTCCAATAGCACAAATGACAAGAACTATTGCCAAACAAAGCACATTGACGTAAAATTCCACTTTGTAAAGGAATATATGAAGAAGGGGGAGATCATGTTTACATATATCCCATCTTCAGACAACCTTGCTGATTTATTCTGTCACAAACTTCATTCGGCCATATCTCTATCAATTCTTCATCGATTCTCACGGTCTCAATGGCTACAGAAAGCCCTTGAAAAGACCTTTCAATTGATACCAGTCATGTCTCGAGGCAATCAATAATGGCCGAGATATTAGGCAGATCAACTAGTAACCACTATGGTACTGTTTATTAAATCGCCAATATCTCGGAAACTGCCATGATCTAAGCTTCGCTTTTAGGCATCAGAGAAGCCCTCTTCATACTGCTTAGAATGAGTTTAAAATGGCGCTGAGGCGATTAATATTAGTGGAGATATGAAGGCCTCAATGTTTGCACATGGACTTTATTAATTACCCATAGATAGTCATCTGTTCTTTTCTTAGAACAAAGGACAGCCTCCATATGGTTAAGTTATCATTATTTTAAGTACAAAGGCACTATCATATGTAGAACAATAGGTAGTAGCATATGATGATCTATTCTAGTGCACAGACCATCACTTTTCTGTATATAAGGATTCATAGTCTAAGGATTAGACCTCAGACTTAACAACATCTCTTGTTGCTTGTCTAACTCTGCCTATAAGCACTTTTGAATCTATATTTCAACCAATCACAAAACAAGTAAGTGATCTTTTGTGATATATTCACAAAATCTCTTTCTCACGAAATGATAAGGAGACTAGCCACAGCAATGGATCTCAATCCCAAAGTGCAGGTTATGCCAGTCCAGGGGGAGTATTGAAGTGGACCGTTGCGGTTGTACCTTCACAGTTATAGGGGCAGAGCTTGATGATATCATTATCAAATAGTACCACATCAGTCAGACGACTATTATGTCTATATATTGGAAACTTTACTACTATACCTCAGTCATCAATCTACATTGTTGACCACTGAGATGAGACCTGTTCTGCTAGTTCTTCTTATTTATATCTAATGACAACATCTTAGACTTACTGTGTAAAAGATAGTTAGTCATCAATCTATATTGTTGACCACTGAGACTTACTGTGTAAAATTATTGAACTCTTACCTAAGATCCATTTTAGTAAACACTTTCTTCCCTCCCATGTTATCAATTAACTCTGTAATTAATAGTAGTGGGTAGTTATTCTTCACTGTCTGGCTGTTCAAGTTGCAATAGTCTATTACCATCCGCTTACTTCCATCCTTTTTGCCTACGAAGAAAACTGGCGACGTTTGAGGGAATTTTGATGGTCTGATATACCCCTTCCTCAGTTAGTCTTCTATAAAATTCTGGACTTCTTTCCTCTCATTTTTGGATAGAGGATAGATCCTATCACAAAAGGTCACTTACTTGTTTTTGTGATGAACTAAATATAGATTCAAAGAGCTTATAAGCAGAGTTAGACAAGCAACAAAAGATGTTGTTAAGTCTGAGGTTTAATCCTTAGACAGGGAGTCCTTATATACAGAATTGTGATGGTCTGTGCACTAGGACAGATCATCACATACTACTACCTATTGTTCTATATATGGTAGTGCCTTTGTACTTAAAATAGTGATAACCTAACCATATGGAAGCTGTCCTTTGTTCTAAGAAAAGGACAGATGACTATCTATAGGTAATTAATAAAGTCTATGTGCAAATATTGAGGCCTTCATATCTCCACTAATATTAATTGCCTCGGTGCTGTTTTAGGCTCATTCTAAGTGGTATGAAGAGGGCTTCTCTGATGCCTAAAAGCAAAGCTTAGATCATGGCAGTTTCTGAGATATTGGCAATTTAATAAATGGTACTATAGTGGTTACCAGTTAATCTGCCTAATATCTCGGCCATTATTGATCACCTCGAGACGTAACTAGTATCTACTGAAAGGTCTTCTCAAGGGCTTTCCGTAGCCATTGAGACCGTGAGAATCAATGAAGAATTAATAGAAATATGGCCGAATGACATTTGTGACAGATTCTTCTCTTTTGCGGTTTGAATGTCTTCTTGAGATCTATGGCATGATTCCAGACCTTTCTTATTGGCATCCTCTCTGACTCTACCTTCCCAAAAACTTTCTTCCACTTTAGAAATCTCCTTGGAACTATCTTTTCAATTTTTCTATAGTTCTTTTCGATCTTTTCTTTTCTTCTCCAATCTTCTTTATCATCTATTGCCCAGCATGTAAGGGGACCCCTAACATGTGACTCCAGAGCCCATACTAGTCCTCTGGAGTGATCCCATAGCTAATCCAATATTACTATGTAATATTGGGTCTTACCCCCATTATTCCAAGAGCATTCCATTGCCTCCTAGTATACTTTCATTGTTCAGACCCTGGTTACCTGATGTAGGAACATGAGGATACTGTAATATATATAGTGTAGATTATTCCCTCCAGGAGCCTCATCTAATTTTCTGAAGAATCTCCTGGAGGTAAGTTGTAACATATTTCATAAACTATAATTAACTGAGGAATCTCCTGGAGTGTACCGCTCCGGTTACCCTTACACAGCGGATGATTTTCTCTTCTTCCTCTATTACTAAAATTTTAACTTTTTTTTTTCTTTGACTCCCTCCACCACACAAGGGCAGGCATCTCATTATTTTTACTTCTCCCATCTTCTAGTTTATTTCTGGATTGTGTGCTGCTAACCATGGTATCCCTAATATGACTTCTGTTTTTCCTAAGTTACACATGTCCATTCTCATTCTCTCCATATGGCCTTTGTAATAAACATTGCACTCTACTTGGTGCGTTATAGCCCCTCCACTATTATTAGTACTGTCTACATTTCTGATAGCTATTGCCCTCTCCAACTTCTGCAGCTTAAACCTATGTTTTGCCATCGTCTGTTTGTCCATGAACATTCCTGTTGTATCACTGTTCAAGAGCGCTTTTACCATTATGTCTTCATGCATATCTATCTTCTCTACTCCTATATTCAACCACACTTCTCTTAACATTTTGAAGGTTCTTCTGACCTCCTTTCAACTACCTCTCTCTTTTGCTGTGCTTTCTGGTTCTTCCAACTATGCTGGGCTATGCCACTCTCTCCATTCTTTTTTCTTGGCATTCACACCAAAACTTCCTATTTTGAAGTACTCCCTGGCTCCTATTATCTTCCGCATAACTTTCTTTCTTTTCGCATCCTCTATACTCATTATAGGTTACTATCATTTCCAGGGTATACCACCCCAATTCTAGCAACCATGCTTTTTCTGGCACCCCTTTACTGTAAGGGGACATCTAGGGTGATGCTTAGTCAGGACTGAGGGTCTGTTCTATTAGTGGCCCGGTGACAGTATGTGTATGCATTCCCATCGTTCCTGTCTTCTCTCTGTCTGTGTCATGTAGTGCGATGTCTTCTATTCTATTATTAGGACATTGTGATTACTGATCCATGCACTCATGTGACAGTGCGTGTGATCGTCTAGTATAGAGTATATATACTAGCAAGCTATCGTAGATATACCTCACTTGAATCTCAACTTAGCTTCCGGGACTATCCATTAGCTTAAAGGGTAATCGCCTCTGAGTGGTTCCCTTACATTTACCACAATGCTCTTCTGTTCTCTTCCTCAGCTCTTCTATTAAGCTTCTTCTCCATCCTTGCTGCACTTCTTGTGGTTTGGCCATGTATACCGCTTCTTCTTCCTCTACTCTCCTCAGTTTCCTCTTCTTCTGTTGGTGTGCTTTTTCCTGTACAGGGCATGCCACCCTTTCTACCACCTTTTCTTTCTTTCTCCATAATGGGCATTCCCTATACTTGTGCCCTTCTTCCCTATACCTAAAACACTTTACAGCTACCATCCTCATATTTCTTACTATTCTTCTCTCTATTCCACACTATATCACTCTACTACTTAAAATCTCGAATTTGTTTTGGGGTATTGCCACCCCTTTTTCTTCTTTCCTCTTTTTCCTGCAATTTCAGGCCAGGTGCCCAAACCCTTTGCAGCTTTTACAAAGCTTCACCTTTCTTTCTTCTAATTCTACCCTCAGTTTAGCGAGGGCACATTTCTCTCTGAGTAGGTTACTCAATAAAGTGTTGTATTGTTCTTGAGACATTATAGTAAAGTTTCAAGATGGGTATGAAGTTAATGATTTGATCTTACTACTACTACGTCTGTTGAGGCGCAAGATCTTCACCCAACTAGACATCTACTGCCCTACTGACTACTGCCCTAATAATATGGTTATACTATCACCTCAACAGGGAGGATCCCTACTCTAGATGGTCTTCTAAAAGTAACTATCACTCCTTTGTGTGTACCACTCACAATGGAGTGCAGTATAAGGTTTATACCAAGAAAGGACAAGTATTTTACTAAACACTTGATTGTGAGGTCAGGTCTTAGTGCTAGTACCCAAGCTTGGTACTGTACTTCCACCTGCAGTCCCTAACTGACTGCAAAGTCCCCTTAAGCCAAGGGCCCAGCTATATATAGAGGTGGCTAGTGATTATGATGACTACTGGCTGAGGGTTGATAAAGATAAGAGTGAGATTGAGTAAGGTCCAAGGCAGATGGTACTTGTGATGTGGAATCGAGTTCTAATGTCAGACTAGCTAACTTCAAAGCTGGAATTAAGCCAACTGCTCCTTTATCAGCATTTGACAAGAAGAACTCAATGGAGTTCCTGTTAGATTTTCTACACTACTTATACAACTACTACATAGTCTATGCACTACTTTCTCATGCTTATCATGTGATCTATCATGTGACTGTGACATGACAATTGTGATGTGACACTTTCCCACACTTCCTTTTGTGTAGTAAGTCCAAGAAAAAGAAAAGAAATATAAATAATAACTTAGCTGTTTCACCAAGTCATGACATAGTATAGAAAATCTAATAGAAACTCTATTGAGTTTTTCTTGTCAAATGCTGATAAGAGAGCAGTTGGCTTTATTCTGGCTCAGGAGTTAACTACTCTGATAATATCCAAACTGTTTTCTTCTTGCCTTAAACTACCATAGGTTTACAAATAGTATAGTTTCTGTAACAAACTTTGTTTGAATCTATCTCTATCAATACTTTATCAATTTTTATGGTCTTAATAACACTCAAAAGTAAGAATTCAAAGTGTCTTGATGCAATCAATGTTTACCAAGCTATCAGGCAATTGTCATATTCCAGAAATCTGACAATTATGTAATTTATTTCTTCTAATAATTCTCCTAAAATTATAATTAGTAGGATAATATAGTAGACTACTCTTCTCTTATTCCAGACATTCTATAAGTACTGAGTAGTTACAGTATATTTCTTTAATTTGTAAATTAACGTCATCTTGTAAGGGGACAGTCTGAGATCGCTTAGATAACCTGGTAGGGTTCGCATCAGCTAGCGTTCCTACGAATTCTTGGAGTTCATAGTCTATAGTTCCCTTTCCTCTAGTTTGGGTCTCCATCACAGTACTATATAGCTATATCTGGTAGTGTAGTTATTATTGTCCTGATGTACGTGTCCATAGCGACTGGTGCACAGACCAGGCTAGTCTAGTATAAGTAGCTAGTAATATACGGTAGAATACCTTACCTCAACAATAGTTTGAGCTCCTGGGCTATCCATTGCTCTAACTTAAGATGCCTCGTCTACTATATTCGAGTGTGTTCTGGTGTGCCTCCGAGTGCACCTTTACACATCTGGTCCTAATCCTATCTCTGTCCATTCTGATTCCTATTATACTTTCTTAGGACCTCTATTCTAATGACTTTTCTCTATTCCAAAATAAGCAACCAACCTCACGACCAGAGACTGGGGTACAACACATAAGTTGAAGCCAAGGTCATTTATTAAGTTGTACTCTGTAAGGGGACATCTAGAGAGATGCTTAGTAAGTTCTGAGGGTCTGAATATATTAGTGGCCTATTGACAGATTATATATTGTATTCCCATCGTTCCTTACTTCTCTTGTTTGTGTCATGCAGTACAATGCCTTCTATCTATAATTAGGACAATTGTGATTACTAATCCATGTGCATGTGACTGCCCATGTGATTGTCTAGTGTAGTATATATACTAGCAATATGTTATAGATCTACTTCACTTAAATCTCAACTTAGCTTCCAGGACTATCCATTAGCTTGAAGGGTAATTGCCTCTGAGTGGTTCCCTTACATACTCTACTCTGACATCTTTCTGTCCACCAAAGCTTTCTTTTTGATTTCTCCATTATCGCTAAATACTATCTATCCTCCAAAGTAGTGTATTACATCATTCTGGAGTATACTCCTATTTATTACTCTGCTCTTCTGTCCTCTGTCTGTTCCATTCTTGACAGCAATCAACTCTATAATACTATATATTAAATCACTAATATCTTGGGAACTGCTGTTATAAATATTGAGTAGGATTACAGCTATTATGTAAGGGGATACTCTAGGATAGCTTAGGTAATCTGATATGGGTGAGTATAATCTAGCTTGTCCTCAGATCCTTGAAGCCTGCTGTCAATTAGTTCTCTTCTCTCTAGTTCTCATCGCCATAGTGATACTATATAGTCTAATTAGGTATGGTAGTTATTAGTGTTCTGATCTGTGTTCCTGTAGCAACTGGTGCACAGACCAGCTAGTCTAGTATAAGTAACTAGTGGTGTATAGTAGAACATCTTACCCTAACATTGATTGGAACTCTTAGGCTATTCACTGTTCTATCTCTAAGTGGTCTCTTCACTAATCAGCAAGGTTAGTACTGGGCTGCTATAGTCCTCTTACATATTATCAACTATGGTCTGATAACGAATGGTTAGTAGATGAGATAATGGTGCTAATGGATAAGAATGTCACAATGTGATAATGCATTGAATGTTCAGAGATTCCAAATAGATATCAGACTCTTACTATAGACAGGACTCTTCAGAGAAATCTTAGACTATTTCTCTTCTATTTTTGGACTTGTACTTAATAGAACAACATTGGACTAACCCATTTATAGACTCTGACTCAACTTGTCACTCTTTTAGCTTCTATTACTAGACTGTTGCTTAACTAGTCACTCTTAGTTACAAGTAGTATTACTACATTATAACATAGTCACAATACCTAATTAGAATAAATACAGACTAGAAAAAAAGGGAACAGCAAGTTTTCTCTTTCTGTATTTCTCTTTGTAATCTTTATTCTAAGAGATCAGTACTCTTCTCTGTCTTTGGACAACCTTGAAGAGTGCTACTCAAAATCTTATTGACACCTATCCTCTCTAATATAACTTCACTGAAAACCTTAACTGGACCCTCTAATAAGAAGCATAAAGATATCAAGTGTTAGATATTGTTATGACTTGACAAAATGACTAAGTTATTATTTATATTTCTTTTCTTTTATCTTGGACTTACTATATAGAGAGGAGTGCAGGAAAGTGTCACATCACATGACATGAGGTCACAATGTCACATGATGGGTCACATGATAGGCATGGGAAAGTAGTGCACAGACTATGTAGTAGTTGTATAAGTAGTATAGAAAATCTAATGGAAACTCTATCAAGTTTTCTTTGTCAATCACTAAACAAAGAGCAGTTAGCTTTATTCTGGCTTGGAGTTTAGCAACCTTACAAATATAGGCTTCAAGTTGAAACACATATTCAACTATGAGGTCTAGAGTTTTAATAATATCACTAGGACATAACAGATAGTTTATATACTAGAGTAGATCATCATATGCTATTACCTATTATTCTATATATAGTAGTGCCTTTGTGCTTGAAATAGCAATAACTTAACCATATAGAAGCTGTTTTTTGTTCTAATAAAAGACAGATAACTATCTATGGATAATTAATTAATGTCTATGTATAAACATTGAGAACTTCATATTTTCATTAATATTAATTACCTTAAGGCCATTCTAGACTTATTCTAAGTATTATGAAAAGGACTTCTGCTGACCCTTAAAGCAAAGTATAAATCATGGTAGTTTTTAAGATATTAGTGATTTAATATGTGGTACCATAGAGATTATCTACTAATTGTTATAACTTGGCAGAACAGCTTAGTCATTATTTATATTTCTTTTCTTATTTGGACTTACTATACAAGAAAAAAGTGCAGAAAAGTGTCACATATCACAGTTACATGTTGAGATGTCATAGGATGATATCACATGATAGAGTCACATGATAAGTATAAGAAAGTAGTACACAGACCATATAGTAGTTGTATAAGTAGTGTACAGAATCTAATAGGAACTCCATCAAGTTTTTCTTGTTAACTTGGACTTAGAATATGATTAAGTCATCTTAGGCTAAGTTGCTATACTAATCACCTAATAGCTTGGCCAATATTAATTATCTCAAGATATATTTAGTATTGATCAAAAGGTCTTCTTAAGGGATTTTTGGTACTATTAAGACTGTAGAAATCATCAAAGAATTGATAGAGATACATCCAAATAAAGTTTGTAACAAAAAGGCAGTAATATAGCAACTTAGCCTGAGATGACTTAATCACACTTCAAGTTCAAGTTGACAAGGAGAACTCAATGAAGTTTCTATTAGATTTTTGTATACTACTTGTACAACTACTATATAGTCTGTGCACTACTCTCTCACCTTCATCATGTGATATCACCCTGACACATGATATTGTAACATTGTTATGTGATACTTTCCCACACTCCTTTCTTATGTAGTAAGTCCAAATAAGAAAAGAAATATAAATAATGACTTAGCTGTTTTGCCAAGTTATAACAAGTGAGCAAAGTAAGCTAATGCACAACACTGCAAACTACCAGTGTAGAAAGGGAGCAGAGTGACCTGACTCATAATACTACAAACTGTGACACAGACCTGATAGGCAACACTGCTCACTGCCACATGGACTGTTGTAGGAAGGGAGCATAGTGGACTGACTTCAACACAAACTTAATAACACAGAATTAGTAGAGGGTTCAAGTTGGGCCAAAGGC
>Ga0153988_1000114_pt1 | contig 18600 bp, 21 predicted proteins | sample TSNC072MetaG_FD_104742 | JGI IMG/M metagenome (GOLD analysis project Ga0153988, IMG submission 104742) | Attine ant fungus gardens microbial communities from North Carolina, USA - TSNC072 MetaG | ecosystem: Host-associated > Fungi > Mycelium > Unclassified | place: USA: North Carolina, Jones...
CTGCCTGTTCCAATTTATTTGAATTTATTCTGAATTTATTTGCATTTTTCATTGAAGAGAGAGAATGCTGACCAATGCTTGTAAAGCGTTGGCTAAGCGTTGGGTAAGCAGGCATCACTCCCATGTCCTTCTCGCATACATATATGATGCTGTGACCATGACTTATGACTTCTATGTGACCATTCTGTGACTACTGTCACACCTTTTGTGACTCTGTGACTGTCATGTGATATCTTCCCACACTCTATCTTAGTAATAAAGAAAAGAAAAGAAATATTAAATAATAACTTAGTTGTTTTGCCAAGTTATGACAATTTACTCTTTTTGTTTGTTTGTCTATTTGGAGGTGGTAAGCCGTTGAAGACTTTGTTTAAATTCCTAGTAAGCTGTTCAACTTCTTTATTATTTCCATTATAAACTGTACTTCTCTACCTAATACAATGCTTTCTAGAAACCTATACAACTTTTATACATAGTCTTAGAACAGCTTGGTGAGTCCTTCTACTGAAGTTTTCTCTGTGGTTACTATAAAATATGCCATTTTACTAAATCAATTATACACTACTAAAATTACATCGTATCTCTGAGCTAATATAATAAAGTCTACTGATATATGACTTCATGGTAACAGGGATAAGAATCCAAATAAGGGTAAATGTGAGGTCAGAGAGATAAAATCTCTAAGCTACTTCATAGTTGTGTGTTAACAAGTAGGCACTAGGAAGATAAATCAAAGAATAGAAAGCTTACAAAGATGAATATCTAATAGAAACCTAGAAAGAAGAATTGTTTTTAGTATCCACTCGAGAGAACCTTTACCTAGCCAGATCTCAAAGGCATGCATTCATCTCATACTGTAACACTACTACCCTTACCTAGTCTAGTAGCCTGGCTTGCCATTGATATAGTAGTACTACCTAGAACTCCTGGGCCTTTATGTAAGCTCTACTTCAGCTAATTGTACAACTGGAAGCCTACTCCAAAAATACATAGCAAGGGGTTAGCTCCTAGCATAAGCAAGTGTCCAAGTCCTTTTTGAGGTCAAGTATCCCTTTAAAGAAAGTTTTATAGGGTTTTTAACATAAAGCAAAAGTAAAAGAAAACCTTAATCACTCAAATAGCCATTAAGCTCTAGAGCAATAGAGGAAGATAATGGAGAAATAATATTATGATGTCCTGTCTATGCCCTAGGGTATTTTATTAGGATTATAAATCAAAGATACAACAAAAGAAAAAAACAAAGAAAACTTCTAATATTCCCAAAGATAGTAAGAGTGAAATAATAAGATGGTATCTCTTCTAATTACTTGGCTACCACTCTCTACTCTAATTCTACTTCTGGGGATCTTCTCTGAACAATAGATAGCTCTCAAGCCCTTTGATGGGCTGTAGAGAGAGACAGCAATCTTGAGTTGTCTTGCTCTTGAGTATGTTGTCTTTATCAAACCTCTTCTTCTATCTCTTTATCTGACCTCTTTGTATGATCTCTCTAGTTCTTCTACTACTCCTTTATACCTCATCACATCTTTGAGCCTCAGTCTCCTTCTATTAGGTTTGCAATATTGAGAGGATTTATCTTGCTAGTTCTTGCTATAATTAGCCATCAGCAATGATGGCTCTGATATGATGGTAATCTAGACATTATAAATAAGTAGCTGCTACCAAGATATGACATCATTCCTATAGAAAACAATCCTCTAAGGTTTTTTCTGCTCTTGAGAATACTTTAGAAGAGAGTTCTGTTATAAATCTGATTTGGAAGGTCTGGGCAAATGTCTATGAGGTCTCTGTAGCTGTGGTCACAGCCACTACTCTGCTACTCAAGTAATATGCTTGAGTTCACAACTGGATGTCTAAGAGAACATCTTTGGGGGCCAAACTTGTCTCTTAAGCTAGTTATTCTCATTAATATAGTGAAGAATGCCACTTGTATTGCCTAAATAGCTGTCTGGCATGACAATGGTTTCTCTAGGACAGTATTGGACATCAACTTCCCCTTAGGGGCCTCACTTCTATTCTTGTACTATTGGCAAGCATCACACCCATCTATGTATCTCCCCACCTCTTTTGTAACTTATGACCACCAATAGTTTCTTATGACCAGCTCTATTGTCTTCCATCTTCTCTTATGTCTGCCTATTGGGGTATCATAGTGTAGTTAGATTACTTTTTCCCTTAGCTTCTCTTTTGGCACATATATACATTCTTTCTTTATTACTACTCCTTCTTTTATTATTCACTTTCTTATCCTCTTTCTGTGCCCTCTTGATTCTTCCTCTTAAATTGTCCTCTTCTACTAGTATCTCTGTTTTCTTTATCCATCCTAGCTTGATTAACATCTGATCTTTGTTATCCTTTTTCACCCCTTCCTACTAATCTGGTCTCCTACTCAAGCCATCTGCCTTTTCCATACTTTTTCCCAGAACATGTTTTAATATGAAGTTAAATCTTGACAGGTACAGAGCCCATCTTGCTTGTCTTTGATTTAGCTTTTGGCTTGTCATGAAGTACTGAAGGTTCTTGTGGTCTGTCTAGATTTTGAATTCCAACTTTGTTCCTTTTAGATAATGCCTCTATACTTCTAGGCACCAAATTACTACCAACATTTCTTTGTCATGAATTTCATAATTTTACTCTATGGTATTTAGGGATTTGGAAATGAAGACTACTGGTCTTTATTTCCTGTCTTTATCTTTTGTTGACAATACTTCTCTCATAGCATAGTCTGAGGTATTTGCCTCTACTCTTATCTCTCTGTCTATGTTTGGAATTGCTAAGATAGGTTTTGTGGTAAACATTGCTTTTAACTTTCCAAATGCTTTCTCTTGTTCTTTTCTCCACTCCTACTTCTGCTCTTTTTTGACCAAGGTATGTAGAGGCACCTCTATTTTTGCAAAGTCTTTGATAAATTGTCTATAGTAGTTGGCAAGGCCCAGGAATTTTTACACTTCTTTGACATTTCTTGGTACTAGCTAGCTCAGTACTCCTTCTACCTTTTTCTTTTGCATCTCTACCCCTCCTGGTCTGATTACTACTTCTAAGAATTCTACCTCTCTTATTTTCTACCTGCACTTTTCTGGCTTTATAAATAGATCATTTTCTTCTAGTCTTGTTAGTACCTCCTTTACTAGTTCATTATGTTCTTTTTCTATATCTATGATAACCAATATATTGTCAATGAATATTGCTATGTTTCCCTGGTTTATCAAGTCTTGGAACAAGTTGTTCATTATTGTTTGGAGGGTTGTAGGGGAGTTGGTTAGTCCAAAGTACATAACTATTAGTTCATAGGCTCCAATATGCATTGTGAATGCTACTGAAGAGGCTGAATTATTGCTAGGGTTTTTCCTGTTTTCTTGTTAAATTAAAGTTCCCTAACTACTATCTAGGTAGCAGTGAATATAAAAGTTTTTAATAAGTAAAGTGTGTAATCTCCTAAGAAAGTATCCTAGTTAATACTATGTATCAGCACAGTGTTCCTTGTGCAAATTTGTGAGAAAATGAATTTAGAAGTTGAAGATGAAAAGAAGTTGTTTAAATAAAGTTCTACTAATGTATTGTGGTAGTAATAATGTTCGAAATCTGATTCTTAATTCTAAACTACTGTTTTTGCCCTTGTTATTGAAAAACTGTGATAGTTCTTAGTGATTACCCTAGGTAAATATTCAAGAAGAACTTAATAGAGTTCCTTATTGTATTCTATACACTACTTATACTACTTTTACATGGTCTGTGCATAAAAGTCTCATGGTCATATGTTTTTCCAGAATGTTCTACAATCACCTGACCTAATCATGTGATGTAGTTTACTTAAGTTTCCCATGCTATTTATAGTTTTATTCCATTATATATCTTGAGATTGTGAATCAACTGTTCAAAAGTGTGGGAAGTTATTTCCTTTCTGGGGCTCTCATAACATGGTCCTCTCTTCAAGATTCCTCATCCTAAGGAATTTTTCCATTGACTCCAATTTTTGTCCTATCTTTTTTCCCTTTCTTTTTCATATCTTTTTCTTCTTTATCCATATAGTAATTTTGCCATGAATTCCCTAGGTAACTCTTAACTAAACTTCTTCTCTTCTTTTTCCTGTTCCTGTCGCCTTAGTTCTTCAGCCTCTTCCCCATACTCCCTCTCAAACTCTTTTACTAACTTTTTTGTGTTCTCTAAGTTTTCTCTATTCTTCCAAGTATCTTCTTCTGCTGTGTATCCCTTCCATCTTACCAAAAACTTTTCCTTCCCTCTAACCATCCTTTTGTTTAAGATTTTCTTTACCTCAAATTCCTCTTTTCCTTCAATAATGACCAGTTTTGGCAGTATCTTTTTCTGTCCCTCTATCTATGGTTTATAGAGTCATACTCTACTTATATTGACTACAGGGTGTATTTTAATAGACTTAGATAGTTCTGACTCTATTGTATTACTAGAGACAATTTCCTTGACTTTATAGGAGCCCATAAAATGCTTTGTTAGCTTCTTTGATCTTCTCCCTTTCATTTGCCATTTCAAGTCCTTTGTACTTAGCAGTACTAAGTCCCCTACTTTGTATTCCTCTCCTTCCTTCTGCTTTTTGTTTGTGAACTTCTTCATTTCCTCCTGTGCTTTTTTTAGTACTGCTTTTGCTTTCTCCTGGATTTTCTTTATCTTTTCTACAAATTTTCTTGCCACTTTATACTTCCCCTTTCTTCTCCCTTCAAATCCTATCCTTGGGTCTTGACTATAATTTGCTTTGAATGGCGATACTTTTGTTGCTGCATGAATTTTGTTATTATATGTGAATTTTGCTGTTCCCAACTAATCTGGCCACTGTTTTTATCTATGGTCAATAAAAACCCTTAGATATTGCTCTAACTCCTGGTTTATCCTTTCTGTCTATCTATTTGTTTGAGAGTGGTAGGCTGTCGAGAGTTTTGTCTAGATTTCTAATAAGTTATTTAACTCCCTTATCATCCTCACCACGAACTGCACTCCCCTATCTGATATAATGTTTTCTGGAAGTCTATGCAACTTCCATACATAATTTCAAAATAACTTTGCAAGACCCTCTACTGATGTTTTCTCTGTAGTTGCTATAAAGTATACCATTTTACTAAACTAATTGTATACTACTAAGATTGCATCATATTCCTGAGCCAGTGGTAGCTTAGTAATAAAGTCTGCCAAAATATGACTTTATGGTTTCTCTGGGATTGTATTAGGCATTAGTTTGCCAGCTGGTGCTTTGCTTCGATTCTTGTATCTTTGACAAGCATTATATCCATCCATATATTTTCCTACTTCCTTTGTTACTCCTGGCTACCAGTAATTTCTAGTGACCAATTCTGTTGTCTTCCATTTTCCTCCATGCCCTTCTACTAGGGTATTATGATGCAATCATATTATTTCCCCCCTGAGTTCCTCTTCTAGCATATATACCCTTTCTTCCTTCATTACTATCCCATTTTCTATTTTCTATTCCTTATCTTTCAACATTTTTATTACTACCCTCTTCAATTCTTCTACTGCTTTTACTATCTTTTTGTCTCTTTCCTATGCTCTTTTAATTCTTTCTTTTAGATTTTTTTCCTCTATTATTGTTTCTACTTCTCTAATCCACTCTGGCTTTATCAACTTCTGATCCTTGTTGTCCTTTTCCACTTCCACTTGCCAGTCTGGTCTCTTGCTTAATCTATCTGCCTTTTCCATGCTCTTCTCTAGAACATGCTTTAATACAAAATTAAATTGTGATATGTATAGGGCCCATCTTGCTTGTCTATGATTTAATTTTTGGCTCATCATAAAATACTGGAGGTTTTTATAATCTGTTCAGATTTCAAATTCGAGTTTTACTCTCTTTAAATAGTACCTTCATGCTTCTAGGCACCTAATGACTGCCAGCATCTCCTTATCGTGAATTTTGTAATTTCACACTTTGTTGACAGCACTCCCCTAGTTGCATAATCCAAGGCATCTGCTTCTACTCTCATTTCTCTGTCTATGTCTGGAATTGCTAAGACTAGTTTCCTAGTGAATACTGCTTTGAGTCTTTCAAATGCTTCTTCTTGCTTCTTTTCCCACTTCTATTTCTGCTTCTTTCTGACCAGTATGTGTAGTAGTGCAGCTATTTTAGCAAAGCCCTTTATGAACCTTTTGTAGTAATTGGCTAGGCCCAAGAACTTTTGCACTTCTTTGATGTTTCTAGGTGCTGGCTAGCTTAGTACTCCTTCCACTTTTCTCCTCTGCATTTCCACCCCTTTTGGACTGATTACTACTCCTAGAAATTCTACTTCTCTTACTTTTCATCTATACTTTTCTAGTTTCACAAATAGGTCATTCTCCTCCGACCTCCTTAATACTTTTTCCACTAGCTTATCATGTCCCTCTTCTGTGTTCATAGCTACTAAGATATTGTCAATGAAGGTTATAGTATCTCCTTGGTTTATGAGATCCTGGAACAGGTCATTCATCATTGTTCGGAAAGTAGCAGAGGAGTTAGTTAATCTAAAATACATAACTGTGGGTTCATAGGCTCCAATGTGTGTTGTAAATGCTGCTTTCCATTTGTCTCCTTAAGTCCAGTTTGGTGAACACTTTTCTTTTCCCTACTCTATCTAGTATATTCACAATGAGAGGTAAAGGATAACTATTTTTTATTGTCCATTAGTTTATATGACAATAGTCTTATACCATCCTTCTTGTTCTATCTTTTTTAGCCACAAAATGTACTGGTAATGTCTGGGGTGACTTGGAGGGTCGAATGTACCCTTTTCTTAATTGGTCCTCTACAAATGCCTGTACTTCCTCTTTTTCTTCCCTTGACAGCGAATATACTTTCCTCTTTTTTGGCATAAATCCCTTCTTCAACTCTATAGCATGATCCCAAGCCTTTCACACTGGCATTCTTTTTGACTCCTTCTTTTCAAATACTTTCTTTCACTTCCAAAATCTTTTAGACACCAACTTTTTTAGTACTTTCTCATCTTTGTTTCTTTTTATTTTCTTTACTGCCTTTTCCTCTACCTGTTTCTTTCCTTTTCCATATATAGGTGAACACCATGTCATTTTCACTTCTTCTTTCTCCCAATCTATTTCTGGGTTATAGACTACTAATCATGGCATCCCTAGTATTACCTCCATTTTTCCTAAATTGCATATGTTTATCCTGACTCTTTCTACATGTTCTTTGAAAAACATATTGTACTCAACCTAGTACATTATTTCTCCCCCTATGTTTACTGTTCCATCCACGTTTTTAACTAGAAGAGGGTTTTTTATCTTCTCCATCCTAAACCCCTTTTTCCTTGCAAAGATCATATTCATGAATAGACCTGTTGCTCTACTGTCTAATAGTGCTTTCACTGCTATCCCCTCATGATTTTCCAACTTCTCTAGCCCCACCTTCATCCAAACCTCTCTTAGAGATTATAGTGTGCATTACACATCTCTTACTCTCTCAGTTGTATTGGTGAAATTTAATTTATTGCCTAGCTTTTCTGGGTGCAATACACTGTACAAGTTGTTGGAGGCTAGTCAAGAGCTCACTATCCTCCATTTTCTTTTGCCAATTCCTGTGGTGTTTCTACTACCTTTTCCTTGTGTCTTTCCTAACAATTTTTGGCCATATGGTCCCATTTCCCACATACATAGCACATTCTATCTCCTCCTCTTTCTCTATCTATATCCATTGTGTTTGGGTCTCTCCTTGGACCTGTTTGATTTCCTTCTCTATTAACCATGTTTCCTTCCCCTTTATATTCTCCTCCTATGCTTGGTTCTCCTGCTGTTATGCTGTTAGAGAATTTTCTACAGAAATGTAACATAGGATAAAAATTGTAACCCTGGATTTCACTATTAGAACCCACTCTAGAGACCTCCTACAAGCCCTAGACATAATCTAGACCCAAGATTGGGTACTTTTATTAGGTAGTGGCCAAGCTGTTACATACCAGGAAAGCATATACCTCAGGAGACAAAACTGATGAGCTAGCATCAGGTTTCTCAGATACAGACTATTAATGTTGAAGCTCTAGAAGTCAGGGGCTCAAGAATGTGAGATAATTTCAATCTAGAGCAGACTTAGACTAATATGACACCAAGACAGCAGATCAAAAGTCTATTAGTGACTAGTGATCTCATTACCGCTGAACTCAGTCAAGAAACAGACATGCCGCCAGATGAAAATTGTATTGCAGATGCTCAAATACACTGTTATGTATTTCTAGACTGTATTTGGAGTTGAAGGAAGCCAGTTTGGGATTCAGGAAACAATAGGCAGGAGTGAAGTATGAAGATAGAGCAGGATCACATGGTCATGTCTGGGAGATATAGAGGACAGGAAGGTGACAGCTATTATGGCCGCATGGTAGTATCATAAAGAGAAGACATGAGAGAGAGTGGTAGAATAGAGAGTTTCCTTTTCTATTTCTTTTTAATTGAGTCTCAAACATTTGTAATATTCTAATATATTTCTCAGAGTGAAGATTGATAGGAAGAGCCTCCTTGGCCCTTACCTTCATCTCAGAAGCTCTTGAGGTTGTAAATGCAATTCTCTTAAGTATATAAGGGGTGATCTTGGTGAGAGGTTGAGTTGGTGAATATTTCTTATCCTATACCCTACTCTTTCTTGAGACAAGACGCAGTGGTTACTCGGGCAACCTTCTATAGAATAGCAGGCCTGAAAATCCTGGCTAACCATCAACTCAGATCGTATCACACCCATAAGGTTTGGTGTGGGGATACGAATAAGGGCTTGGTTGAGTGTGGTAAGGCCCATGAATAGTTTACTAACTATTCTACTAGTGAGCTTGTTACGGTGTGTAAAGGTGGACACCTTAGGGACACTATACGAGACAGATCTAGATCGAGCTCCCAATCATTTTGTCTATTTTTGTATTACAGATAAGCTGTACTTTACATTCTAATTTCTTTCTAATACCCCTACTTTCTCTTTCTCCTCACAAACCCTTTAGCATGCAATTGGGAACTGTCACTGCCCCTTTCTACTTGCTAGTCACAACTAAATTCCCTTTTGTCCCTTTCACCACTCTTCATATTATTTGTTCTCCTCTTCCCCATACAATCCTCCTCTATAACCTCTACTCCTAGGCTACGCATTTCCCCTTGGGCACGCTGCATTCCTTTCCAATATCATTTTTTCTGCCCGACTCTGCCTCTGGTTCCTGTCTAATCTTACTGCTCTTTCTTGCTACTCTCCAATGGTGGTCAGCAGTTCTTTTGCCTCTATTAGCTTTCTTCTAATTGCTCCATTTAACCCCCTCTTGAATTCTTTGATGAGAGGTCTTCTCTTATAGCTACTCCTCCTGGTAACCTTTTTGAACTCCTGCATGTACTCATCACATGTTCTTCCTTCCTGCTCTATTGTCCTCAGCTGCTCAATCTTTCTTTCTTCCTCTGATATTTCTCCAAACTCATCTCTTATCTTCTTGAATAATACCTCCACTATTTCTATCTCTGACTCTTTCTTGGCCAGTTCATCCAACAAATTATCCTTCCATGCTTCTGCCACTCTTCCCTGCACATATGACAATACCTAGGCAATCTAGATTGTTACTGCATTTTCATCCTTAGATATAACCAAGCCACATTAATAAATGCGCTCACTTCCTCCATCTTTCTACTAAATATAGGAGGTCTGGCAACCTCAACTTGGCTCCCTTGTTGTTGTTAGAGTATGGTAGATACCTGCTGTTATAGGGCGGCAATCATAGAGAGGAGTTATTCCTCTCCAGTAGGTGGTGGTGGTTGGCAAGGGGCAGGCACTGCCAATGGTTCCCCTTATTACTGCTGCTGTTGTTGTTGGCAGGATATGGTGGGTAGTGGTGATGGTGAGGAAGATGATAATTTGTATTCTATTGATCCTTCTTCTTCCAGGGCTACTATCTAAGGCTATGTTCAATAGGACACAAAATCTTCACCTGTTTGGAGTCCTATTGCCTTACTAACTACTATCCTAATAGTATGGTTATATAATTGCCTCTCAGAAGAGGACCCCTACTCTAAGTAGCTTCCTAAGGAATTACTACCAATCTCCTGTATGTACCAGTCACAATAGAGCACAGCACAGAGTTTATACAAGTGAAATGGTAAAGAGCAATGTCTGATTGCAAGGTCAGGACTTGAACAGGGCACTCAGACTTAGTACCTAGTCTCCTCCCTTAGTTCCTAACTGACTAAAAAGTCTCCTTTACAGCTAGGACCTGCTATCTAAGATGCTTGTGAACGCTGTACTCACTAGTGAGAGCAATAGAGAGTAAGTGAGTGGTAAGGCCGTGAGGTGCGAGGTCACTGTTCGGTATTAAGTTCTTATGTTATCGAAGGACTATGATAGTTCTTAGTGATCACCCTAGGTAGATATTCAAGAAGAACTTAATAGAGTTCCCCATTGTATTCTATACACTACTTATACTACTTTTACATGGTCTGTGCATAAAAGTCTCATGGTCATATGTTTTTCCAGAATGTTCTACAATCACCTGACCTAATCATGTGATGTGGTTTACTTAAGTTTCCCATGCTATTTATAGTTTTATTCCATTGTATATCTTGAGATTGTGAATCAACTATTCAAAAGTGTGGGAAGTTATTTCCTTTCTAGAGCTCTTATAACAGCCCTATTCCTAAGTCCTACCTATTTAGTGTTGCCCTAATGTCCTATATCAAAGTTGTCCTCATAGTAGCACTCTCTGGCTATATGATCAAATATAAGACTTTGAATCCTCTCTATATAACTTGACTCCCTAACAATGCCAAACTTTGTTTTAGAGCTTTTATAACATTACCCTTGCAGCTAAGTCACTTGTCCTGTAGTCTCTTTGTTTTGACTCAGTCTTAAGTCAAAGCAACTTAATCACTGATCTGATCACTCTAAAAATAGATTTCCACTTTTGAAAACCCAAATAGAGAAAAGAGGCAACCAAGATTGCTTGCCCTTTTCCTACTAAGTGGGGGTTTTTATAGGTTTAGAGAAATACAAAAGAAATATACAGAAAAATAGAGAAAATAATAAACCCAGTCATAATCTATTATTACAATGATTGTTCCAGTAGTAATAGGGAATCCTATGTCTCTTTGTCTTTTCTTGATTATTTTCTATTAGTTTTGCTAGGTTTGCTCTGCTCTTGCTGAGTTACTGGGTTGCCTACTACCAATCCCACAACAATCTTCCCCTTTCTTTGGCTTATCTCAGTGACTTGGGACCTAACTCTTTCCTTTTCCACCTAGGGAGTTTTGGAAGTTGTTTCCATCGCTTCTTGAGGCTCTTTGTTACTCCTTTGTTTCTAATCATAGTAGATCAGTTCTTGACATGCTCCTATTCTTAGCCATTACTGATTGAGTGATATTGCAGCTATTCTTATCTCCTGCTAGGCCACCAGTCCTGTTCCTTGTGATGGGCGTCTCTCTGGACTTTTCCACATAAGGTTTTTTTTTTCTGACTAAGCTATTTTTTCTCAGCAATGACACTGTGGGACCATGGGCTCAACTCCACTGGTTCTCGAGTAATGAAGTTTTTATGCCTTCCCTGCTACCTAGTAGATGATTCTATCTTAGTCTTGCTTCTTGGAATATGAATTCGTGAAATTTGGTTAATTTTAGGCCTAAATATATTTTGGGCTTCACATCAGGTTACTAAGAAAGTTACAAAGATACTATACTCTAGATCTACCTTTGAATAGACTAACTTAGAAAGATGGTAGACTTGTACTCTAGAACTAGTACTACTCAGATAACAAACTTAGACTGATAGACTTTGTGCTTATAAATAAGCCTTGATGGCATCACATCAATTATATTTAAATAAATGACCTCTAGGATATGACTTAGAGAAACTAGACATTGATTAGGACTTACTAACTATTTAACAGGTAATTAAGAAAGTCTACATTACAAAACAGCATCAAGAGAATGATAGGAGAAGAAAAAAGAATATTCTAGAAGAAAGTGGTGATGAAGACATGTCATCTTTGATGAGAAGGACTTGGTGAGGGGACATGTTATTATAAAGACAGGAGAGGAACATGTCATCAGTAGGATTTTGGGAGGACTTAGGACAGAAAAGAGTCAAGGGAATCCTAAAAGTAGTAATAGTTTCCTTTTTATATTTTTTTCCTTTTTACATTTTATTTCTTGAGTTTCAGGGCTTTATAATGACTTTAATATAGTATCTGAGACAGAATGGAAAGAGAGAATCTCTTGGCACTTACCTCCATCATCACTGTCTCCGGAATTATGAAATACAAAACTATTGAGTGTAAGAGTTTGGAGTCAGTAGGATATCTTGAGTAGAACACAGAATATACCCAGAACTCAATCTAGAGAGGAATAGCAAATGCAACTCAGGCAGGCTTTGGAGAGAACAGCAGGCTAGGAAAGCTTAGCTAGGTGCACACTTGGATTGCATCACACTCATAAGGTTTAGTGTTGGGAGTACAGACAAGGGGGCAACTGAGTGTGAAGGATCCATGAGTAATCAACTAACTGTATTTTCCAGTTGAGTCTAGTCATGGTATATAAAGGTTGACACCTTAGGGAGACTATGCAATGACGATCTAGAGTGATCTTATATTTATTTTACAACAACCGACATATATTTTACTGGAGCTACGTATAATTCTACTTTTACTTATAACCTTTATCTTTGATTATCTCCTCTCAGACCTTTAGCATGCAATTGGAAGCTAGCACATCATTTTGTTTGTCCCAGTATGTAATTCCCTTTTACACCCTTTCATTGTTATCTTTATTCTCAAATATAGGTGAGTTATATTGTTATGCCATAAACAAATTTTTTGTGGAAGATAACATTTAATACATGTTATACCAATGGATTCGCAATTAGAATTTGCTCTAGAATTCTTTCTATATCCTCAGAATATAACACTATATGGTAAGTATATTGAGCAGGTGACAATTGACCTAGAGCTCATGTTGAGACCTCGAGAAGCAATTAAGATGAACTAGCATTAGGTTACTAAGAGAGTTACTAAGAAACTATGCTCTAGATCCACTCTTGGATGGACCAACTTAGAAAGATGGTAAACTTGGACTCTAGAACCAGTACTACTCAGATAAAGAACTTAGACTAATAGATTTTGTGCTTGTAAATAAGCATTGATGGCATCAGATCAGTTATACTTAGATAAATGACCTCTAGGACATGACTTAGAGATACTAGACATTTATTGAGACTTGCTAACTGCTTAACAGGTAATCAATGAAGTCTGCATTACAAGGCAGCATCAAGAGCATAATAGGGAAAGACAAAAGAACATTCTAGAAGAAAGCGATAATGAAGATACATCATCTTTGATGGAAAAGACTTGATGAAAGAACACGTCATCACAAAGAAAGGAGGGGGCTGTGTTATCAGTGAGATTTTGGAAGGCCTTGGGATAGAAAGAAGGCAATGGAATCCTAAAAGTAGTAATAGTTTCCCTTTTATATTTTATTTCTTGAGTTCAGGGCTTTGTAATATTTTAATATAGTATCCAGAGTGCAGTTGGATCGGAGAAGAACCTCTTGACTCCTACCCCCATCTACACTGCCTCTGAAATTGTGAATGCAGATCTATTGAGAGTAAGAAGACTAGGACTAGTGGGGTATCTTGGGAAGAATACAGAATATACCCAGAACTCGATCTAGAGAGAAAATGCAGATGCAACTTGGGCAGGCTTTGGAGAGGACAGCAGGCTGGGAAAGCTTGGCTAGGTGCACACTTGGATTACATCACACCCATAAGGTTTGGTGTTGGGAAAGCAGACAAGAGGGCAACTGAGTGTGGAGGGTCCATGAGTGATCAACTAACTGTATTTTCCAGAAGAGCTTTTGTCACAGTATATAAAGGTTGACATTTTAGGAAGGCTATGTGACGACAATCTAGAGAGATCTTACAATCCTTTCACAACCACCGATATATATTTTACTGGAGCTGCATATAATTCTTATTTCTCTAATTATTTATAAACCTTTAACTTTGATAATCTCTCCTTGGACCTTTAGCATGCAATTGGGAGCTGGTATATCATTATTTTGTTTGTCCCAGTATGCAATTCCCATTTGTACCCTTTTAATGTTAATGAACACACTTATCTTCTCCATTTTTCTACTGAATACTAGGAGTCTTACGACCTCTATTCTACTCCTTTGCTATTGGAGGAGCATGGTGTTTACCTACTGTTGTAGTATAATGATCATGTTAAGGAGTTGCTCCTTACAAGTGGGGGTGTTGGGTCATACCACTGATGCTGGTTGTTGGGTCATAATAGATAATAATAATAGTAGTAATGGAAGTAACTATCTTTAAGACTATGTCTATTGGGACACAAATTCTTTACCCGACTAAACTCCTACTACCTTACTGACTACTGTCCTAATCAAATTGTATAAAAATGCCTCTAAAAAGAGAACCCCTACTCTAAGTGACTTTCTAAGGAATTGCCACCAATATCCTGCATATATTACTTACAATAGAGCATAGCACAAAGTTTATACAAGGAAAGTAGTAAAGAACAACATCTAATTCAAAGGTCAGGACTAAACTGTACACCTGGACTTGGTGTATAGTCTCTTCTCTCAGTTCCTAACTGACTGAGAAGTCCCTTTTAGCCTAGGGTCTAGCTTTGTTATAGTATCTATGGGGACTATGCTCACTGATGAGGATAAATAGAGAGCAAGTGGATGGTGAGGCTATGAGATATGAGATCACTATTGGGAATCAAGTTCTTATGTTAATGCAAGCCCTTGATGGACTTAGGGTTAGACTAGGATTGAAGTTCAAGAAGAGCTTAATGGAGTTCTTGTTAGATTAGAGCTATTACTTATACAAATATCTATTGGTCTGTGCACCTATCTCCCACAATCATAAGACCCTTACTAATAACTATATAGTATTACATAATTAGTCCATGCTATTTATATCTTTTAGTCTATTATATATATATCTTTATTAGGCTTAATGGATATGTAAGAAATAGTTACTTCTTTTAGAGCTATTTTATAACAGTTACTCCTCTATATAAACAGATAACAATACACCTGTAGTACAAAGTTTATACTAAGAAAGTAGTGTAAGTAACTACATAGCCCATTTGATTACAAGGTATCATATTCTGGAAATCTGACAATTATGTAATTTGTTTCTCTTAATAATTCTCCTAAAATTATAATTAGTAGGATATTGTAGTAGACTACTCTCCTTCTATTCCAAACTTCCTATAAGTACTGAGTAGTTACAGTATATTCTCTCAGTTTGTAAATTAATATCATTTGGTCCTAATTCTATCCTTGTCTATTCCAGTCTCTATTCTATATCCCTAGGATCTCTGTTCTGACAACTTCCTTTTATTCCAAAGTAAGCAACCAACCTCACGACTGGAAACTAGGGTGCAACACATAAGTTGAAGCCAATGTCATTCATCAAAGTCGTACTCTGTCCCGATATCTTTGTTTGTCTACTGGAGTCTTCTTTTGGTTTCTCTATCATCTGTCCATTCCCTCTTTGATACAAGGTTAGGTCTCAGTAGTAATATCCAGGCTTAGTACCATACTTTCACCTATAGTTCCTAACTAACTATAAAGTCCCTTTAAGCCAAGGACCTGGCTATATATAGAGGTAATGAATAATCATGATAATTATCAGTTGAGGTTTGATGGTTTGATAAAAATAAGATTAAGCAAGGTCCAAGGTGAACAGTACCTAGATGTGATCTATTGAGTTCTAGTGTAAGGCTTAGCTGCAATGACTTAGTCTTACTCCTTATCTAAGTTGATAAGAAGAACTTAATGGAGTTCTCATTCAATTCTTATATATTACTTATATAACTACTATATGGTCTGTGTGCTACTTTCCTATACTCATCATGTGACTTTTATCATGTGATATCACTGACCTGTGACATGCTACATGGTCATAGTCATGTGATACTTTCCCACACTCCTTCTTTGTATAGTAAGTCTAAATAAAAAAAGAAATATAAATAATAACTTAGTCATTTTGCTAAGTCATAACATGTTGCTTGGGAATAAGTTAAATTGAGTTTGAGATATAGTGTCAATGCCTTAGTTTAATGATAAAAGTTTTCTAAGCTAAGGTTTACACTTGCTAGAGTACTTAAATCTTCACCTAGCCAAGTATTCTATTGCTATACTAACTACTGTTCTAATATTAGGGTTACACTATCACTTCACAAGGAAAATCCCTACTATAAGCAGCCTCCTAAGGAAAAACAACTACTTTGCTGTGTATACAGGTGATAATGTACCTTTAGTACAAAGTTTATAAAGTGAAAGTTTACAAGTAATCTAATAAGCATTGCCCAATTACAAGCTTAGGTCTTGGATATGATATCCAGGTTTAGTACCACATTGCCACTGGCAGTCCCTAACTGGCTACTAAGTCCTCTTTATAGCTAGGGCCCACTATCCAGATAGATTAGTGACTTAAGTATCATAACTTAGCAAAAATAGCTAAGTCAATATTTCTTTTTCTTTTTCTCTTATTTTCTTTTTTTTTAATACACATGAAACAAGTGACTTATAGGGAAGCACAAGATAACACAGTAGGGTTAGGGTTAGAAATATGTATAAGTAATATACCAAATCTAATAGAAACTCCATTGAGTTTTCCTTGTCAACTCAGACTTGGAGAATAATTAAATTATTACAGCTAAGTTGCTACATTAAGGTAGTCACTGGTTAAGAGCAATTAGAGAGTAAGTAATAGACAGGGCTCAAGGTAAGCAATGCCTTGAGAGTGATATTAAGTTCTTTTATCAGTGACTGATACTTAACCCTAAATTGAGGTAACTAAAGATTAGAGTACTTCAAGGTTAAAAGAGAACTCAATAGAGTTCTCAATTGATTGTTTTATACTATATATACACCTCATGCTATTTGTACTTATTTAAACTACAAGTGTCTAACCTTTACTGGTTTGATTCTAGTCTGTATTACTTTTTCTTAGTCATAGTTAAGGTGACTCAGGATAGCAAGCTGACTATGACCTCATTATAAGATTCTAGCTTAAACCCACTCCAAGTTTGAGTTAACAAGAACTCAATAGAGTCCTTATTTATTTCTTGTACACTACTTATACAACTACTGCATGGTCTGTGCACTATTTTCCCACACTCCTTATGTGACCTATTATGTGATATGACATTGTAGTATCCTGGGTACATGTCTTGTGTCATATGACACTTTCCCACACTTCTTCCTTGTGTAGTAAGTCCAAAAGAAAATAAAATGAAAAGAAATATAAATAATGACTTAGCTGTTTTGCCAAGTTATGACACTCATAGGCTGTTGTAGAAAGGGAGCAGAGTGATCTGACTTATAACACTACAGACACCATTGTAAGAAGGGAGCAAAGTAACCTAACCAACAACACTGCAAACACCATTGTAGGAGGTTCATGTTATGTGACTCAGTTGTAATGGCTTAGAGAACAGACTCTTTGAGGGTTACAAAGAGAACTCAATGGGGTGTTCTAATTGATTGCTCTACTACTTATATAAGAAGCAAAGTGACCTGATAGACAACACCACTCACTGTCACATAGACTGTTGTTGGAAGGAAGCAAAGCAGACTGACTTCAACACAAACTTCATAATACAGAATTAGTCAAGGGTTCAAGTTGGGCTGCAGCCCAGATGAAAACTTCATCATAAATATCTTAGATAATATATTGATGGCTAATTAATGATCATTCATCAAGAAGACACACCCTCCACCTGGTACATTTACACCTAATTTGGAGTGAGCTTAGAAGACCACTCCAGAGGTCCCATCCTAGCATACTACTATGTATCTCACACACCACATCTTAACACTTATTCATACAACTCTCTCTCAGAGCACATGCTACTCAGCAATGATACCAAAACCCTCACTGACTTAATACATCTGTGTACAGCATGCAGTTGATGTTTGAAAAAAGAAAATGGATGGGTTGACGGTTTTCCCAATCACAATGCCTGGTGATGCCTGGGAAACCACGTACTTCGCCCCTTATGTCCTGTATCTCATCTCAGGCAATTCTGAGAAAATTTCAACACTTAGATTTTCTCGGACCGCTCACAGGAAGTTGCCCAGAGCAGAACCTAGGTCACCTGTAAACTTTGCCCAAACCTCCCTCCTTTTGTGACATATCATCTTCCTGATGCTGTGATATGCTTAGGCCCTCACGTCTTAGGACTAGTCTGCTTGTTGCAGAATAGAAATTCTGAATCCGAAAAAAGCAACCTATGATTCGCGACTACCATTTATGGTATGTCTGATTACATTGTAAAAGTTGAAATTGTATTCGCCTCTATTTACGGTCATTGTAACTAGGGCTGTGTCAAAAACAGAGATGTTGAAAACAAAATTTTCACATGAATTTTTGACATTTCTCAGCAAGCAGTTCCAGAGTTACTATGAGAGACGTAGAGAGAAATTATAATGCTGTGCATTTGGAAACTGGAGAGTCTGTCAAGCTTGATACCCACCTTCTTGCTGCCTTTATCAAGTATGTTGTAGGCGAAAAAGACATTTTTATTATTGATAGTAATTCTAGTGGGGGTTCTGCTGTAAAATTTCCTTCTGGGTCGTATGAAGACTGGAGTATAC
>Ga0153988_1000115_pt1 | contig 18505 bp, 17 predicted proteins | sample TSNC072MetaG_FD_104742 | JGI IMG/M metagenome (GOLD analysis project Ga0153988, IMG submission 104742) | Attine ant fungus gardens microbial communities from North Carolina, USA - TSNC072 MetaG | ecosystem: Host-associated > Fungi > Mycelium > Unclassified | place: USA: North Carolina, Jones...
CATCCACTACTACAACCACAAACGCATCAAGCTGAAATTGAAAGGGCTGAGTCCCGTGATGTACAGGACTCAGCCCTCAACGGCCTAGCCGAATAAACTGTCCAACTTTACGGGGTCAGTTCAATCACGAAGCGCCGCTTTTTTTATGCCATGCTGGCACCTTCCCGCACTTTCCTGCGCTTTCTCACACGCGCTCAGCCCGCCTTGCACACCTCGTGCAGCGCGTTGAGCCGCCTGACCGGCTCGGCCACATACGGATTCGACTCGTCCCACGCATAGCCCGCGAGCACCGCGCAGATCATGCGGCGGATCGACGGCGTCTGCTCCGGGTAGTAGATGATGTCCTGCAACTCGCCCGTGTACCAGCGCTCGACGAACGCGCGGAACGTATCGATGCCGCGACGCAAGGGCACGTCGTAATCGGCGGACCAGTCGATCGTCTCGCCGTCGAGTTGCCGGTTCAGCGCGCGCGCCGCGAGATGCGCAGAGCGCAGCGCGATCGTCACGCCCGACGAAAACACCGGGTCGAGAAATTCGCCCGCATTGCCGAGCAACGCATAGCCGGGCCCATGCAGACGCTCGACGTTGGCCGCGTAGCCGCCGATCTGCCGCACCGGCATCAGGAACGGTGCCGTGCCGATCAGGCGGTTCAGCGTCGGCTCCTGCTGGATCAGCGCGCGCAAGGCCGCTTCGCGCTGCGCTTCCGGCACGTCGAGAAAGCTCGCCTCGGCCACGCAGCCCACCGACGCACGGCCGCCCGCGAGCGGAATCATCCAGAACCACACGTCGCGGCGCTCGGGATGCGTCGCGATACAGATCTTGTTGCGATCGCTCGCGTCGAGCGCGAGACCGTCGCGCACGTGCGTGAAAAGCGCCGCGCGCGTCGGCATGCGCGTCGGCGCTTCCAGATTCAGCAGACGCGGCAGCACGCGCCCGAAGCCGCTCGCATCGAGCACGAAGCGCGCCTCGACCCGATACGCGGTCTCGTTTTCGTCGACCACGTCGAGCACCGGCGCGTCGCCCGTTTGCAGCGCGCGCACCGTGTGCCCGAAACGCACCTCGGCGCCCTGCGCGGCCGCGCAGCGAATCAGCACGTCGTCGAACTGCGCGCGTTCGACCTGATACGTGGTGCCCCAGCCCGCCGAATGCTTGTCGCGAAAGTCGAACGACGAGCGCTGGTCGCGATAGACGAAATACGCGCCGTTCTTGTGCTGGAAACCCGCCTCGACGACGGCCTGCAGCATGCCGGCCTCTTCGAGATACGCCATGCTCTGCGGCAGCAGGCTCTCGCCGATCGAGAAGCGCGGAAAATGCTGGCGCTCGAGCACGAGCACCGAGCGGCCCGCCTTGCGCAACAGTGCGGCGGCCACCGCGCCCGCCGGACCCGCGCCGATGATCGCCACGTCGACGACGGTCCGCTTTGATGAATCGATCTTCAAATCTCTGCTCCAACGGTGTGCATGCGTGCGACGCACGCGGGGTTTGCATGCTGCGCGCGACATCGCGCGATACATGGACTTCTCGTTACAATCCGGTTTCAGACAGCAGGAACACCGTAAGAACATTGCAAGAACACTGTTTCGCCGGGGAGTGCATCGTGTCGTCATCCGAAATATCCAACGTGCCCTTTGTGCCGGAAACGGCCTTCGGAATCTGGTTCCTGCGCACCCACACGTGGGAACATCACGTGCTGCGGGTGGCGATCGACGACCTCGCGCGCCTGATCGATACGCCGCTGCCCGCCGCGCCCGTCATCGTCGATGCGGGCTGCGGGCAAGGCGTCTCTTTCCGTCTGCTCGCCAACGCGTTCAAGCCGCGCCGCATCGTCGGCGTCGATTTCCATACGCCTTCGCTGACGCTCGCCGAGCAGGCCGCGCATGCGTGCCGCGAGACCGTCGCCGACATCGAACTGCTGCATGGCGACTGTGCGCAACTGCCGCTGCCCGATGCCAGCGCCGACCTCGTGTTCTGCCATCAGACCTTCCATCATCTCGTCGAACAGGAACGCGCGCTCGCCGAATTCCGCCGCGTACTGAAGCCGGGCGGCGTGCTGCTGTTCGCCGAATCGACCGATGCGTACATCAAGTCGTGGGTGATCCGGCTGCTGTTTCGTCATCCGATGCAGGTGCAGAAAAGCGCCGACGGCTATCTCGACATGATCCGCGAGGCCGGCTTCCGCTTCGGTCCGCGCAACGTATCGCTGCCCTACCTGTGGTGGAGCCGCGCGAAAGACTTCGGCCTGCTCGAACGGCTCGGTCTTTATCGGCCGCAGCCCGGCAAGCGCCGCGAGACGCTCGTCAATGTCGCGGCGGTCAAGACCGCATCCGACACCGATTGACATCGATTGACACCGTTTCCCGTTGCACGAGGCGCCGTGTGACGCCTCGCTGCGAACGGACTGCGGCTGCGCACCTGCTGTTCAATGCGCTCCCGATCCACGCTCAATCGACGACTCATCCACGCTCAACCCGCGTCCAGCACGACCAGTTGCCCGCGCACCGCCAGCGCGGCCGCGCTCGGACTCACGCCGCACATGAAGCTGCTCGCCGAACTCGTTTCGGTGCTGTGAAAGCGCGTGGACACATCGATCACCGCATTCGCATGACGCTCGCGCGCCGCCGCGCGCAGCTTGCCGACCGCTTCGGCGAGCGCGAGGTGACACGCTTCGTTCGGGTCCGCCACCTTGCGCGCGATGCGCACCGAGTACGACACTTCGCCGAGATGCGTCTTCACCGGACGATGATCCTGGTCGCCGAAATACACCGGCACTTCGCCGCGCGACTCGCCGCCGGCCGCCGCGAACGGCAGCGACATCACCTGCGTGGCGCAGCCGGCCTGCGTCAACGCCACCACCAGCATCGCTCCAACCCCGCCAATCCTTTTCATTCTTACCCTCTCCCTTTACGCTGATTTGCGGCCGCTTTACGCGCTCTACGCGTTTTTGCGCGCTTTTTACGATTAAGCGGCCAGTTGCCGTGGCGAGCCGCCAAACCCGGCTCAAGCGCCTCGCCACGCTTCGAACATCAGGCTCGCGCAACTGCCGCCGAACCCGAATGACACCGACATCGCGCTGCCGATGCGCGCATCGCGCGCCTCACGCACGAGCGGCATGCCCGCCGCTTCCGGCTCCAGCGTATCGATTGCCGCCGTTCCCGCGATAAAACCGTCGCGCATCATCAACAGCGTGTAGATCGCTTCGTGCGCGCCGCATGCGCCGAGCGAATGTCCGGTCATGCCCTTCGTCGACGAAAACGCGGGCACGCCCTCTTCCGTTGCGCCGAACACGTTGCGCAACGCGTGCAGTTCCTCGACGTCGCCGAGCGGCGTCGACGGCGCGTGCGTATTCACGTATTCGGGACGGCGGCCCGCTTCCGCGAGCGCGCCGCGCATCGCGCGCGCGATGCCGGCCGCGCGCGGCGCAACCATGCCGGCGCAATCGGTGCACTCGCCGAAGCCGGTTAGCTCCGCGTGGATGCGCGCGCCGCGCGCGAGCGCGTGATCGAGCGCTTCGAGCACGAGCACGCCGCCGCCCGACGCGATCACGAAGCCGTCGCGCTGCGTATCGTACGGCCGCGAGGCGCTATGCGGCGTGTCGTTGAAGCGGCGCGACAACGCGCCCATCGCGTCGAACAGCAGCGTCACGTTGTCGTGCAGCGCCTCGCTGCCGCCCGCGAGCACGACCTGCTGGCGGCCGGTCTGGATCAGCTGCATCGCCTGGCCGATCGCGAGCGCCGAGGTCGTGCAGGCCGACGACGGCGAGTAGCCGACGCCTTCGAGCCCGAACATCTGCGCGACGTTGGCCGACGCAGTGCTGCTCATCGCCTGCGGCACCGTGTACGGCGGCACCTTGTCGACGCCACGCGTCTGCACAATCGCAAGCGCCGCGTCATAGCTCGCCAGCGCGCCGACGCCCGAGCCGATCACCGCGCCCGCGTACGGCGAATGCAGCGCCTCGCGCGCGAGCCCCGCGTCGTCGATGGCACGCTGCGCCGCATGGCACGCGAAGCGCGCGGTGTCGCCCATGAAGCGTTCGAGCTTGCGCTCGAACGGCGCCTCGTGCGCCACCGATGCGACGCCGGCGACCTGCGACGCCAACCCGCGCTCGCGCCATGCTTCGACGCGCGTGATGCGCGAGCGCCCTGCGCGCAAGGCACCAGACACGTCGTCGAGCGTATTGCCGAGACACGACACGATGCCCATGCCGGTCACGACCACGCGTTGCAGCGCGCCGCTCATCGAACGCGCCGGAAAATCAGCGACGTGTTGATGCCGCCGAACGCAAAGTTGTTGCTCATCACGTACTCGGCATCGATCTCGCGCGCGCCGCCGACGATGTAATCGAGCGCCGCGCAGGCCGGATCGACGTTCTCGAGATTCAGCGTCGGTGCGTACCAGTTGCGCTTCATCATCTCGATGGTCCACCACGCTTCGAGCGCGCCGCACGCGCCGAGCGTGTGGCCGACATAGCTCTTCAGCGAACTGATCGGCATGCGCGCGCCGAAGGTCTGCGCGGTCGCATGGCTCTCGGCGATGTCGCCGCGATCGGTCGAGGTGCCGTGCGCGTTCACATAGGCAATCGCCTCGGGCGCAAGCCGCGCGTCCCGCAGCGCGAGCTGCATGGCGAGCGTCATCGTTTCGGCGGTCGGCTGCGTCATGTGCGCGCCGTCCGAATTGCAGCCGAAGCCGACCACTTCCGCGTGAATCTGCGCACCGCGCGCCAGCGCATGTTCGTACTCTTCGAGCACGAGCGTGGCCGCGCCCTCGCCGACCACGAGACCGTCGCGCGCGGCATCGAACGGGCGCGGCGTCAGCTGCGGCTCGTCGTTGCGCGTGCTGGTCGCGTAGAGCGTATCGAATACCGCGACCGCCGGGCCCGACAACTCTTCCGCGCCGCCCGCAAGCATCAGCATCTGCTTGCCCGACTGGATCGCCTCGTAGGCATAGCCGATCGCCTGGCTGCCCGACGCGCACGCGCACGAAGTCGGAATGATGCGGCCTTTGAGGTCCCAGAACAGGCCCACGTTGACGGCCGTGGTATGCGGCATCATCTGCACGTAGCTGTTCGACGTGACATTGCTCATCGAGCCGGTTTCGAGCATCGTGCCAAACGCGCGGATCGGCTGCACCGAGCCCGACGACGAACCGTAGGCGACGCCCATGCGGCCATCGGCAATGCTCGCGTCGCCGGCAAGGCCCGCATCGGCAAGCGCCAGTTCGCTCGCGCGCACCGAGTACAGCGAGACCGGCCCCATCGAGCGCACCTTCTTGCGCGGATAATGCGCGGGCGTCCTGAACTCGGGCAGCGGACACGCGAGCCGCGTATGCAGCGATTCGAAGTAATCCCACTCGGCAATGCGGCGCACCGCGTTCTCGCCGCTTTTCAGGCGCGTCTCGATCGCGTCCCAGCTATCGCCGAACGCGGTCACGCCGCCCATGCCGGTAATGACGACGCGCTTCATCAGACCATCCCGCCGTTCACGCCGATCACCTGGCGCGTCACATACGACGCGCCATCCGACATCAGAAAGCTCACGACCGACGCCACTTCGGCCGGCTGGCCGACGCGGTTCATCGGCACGGTCTTCAGCGCGTGTTCGAGCGCCACCTGTTCGAGCATGCCGGTCTCGACCAAGCCCGGCGCGACGCAGTTCACGGTGATGTTGCGCGAGGCAAGTTCGACCGCGAGCGCCTTGGTTGCGCCGATCAGCCCCGCTTTCGCCGCGCTGTAGTTGACCTGGCCACGATTGCCCATCACGCCCGACACCGACGCGATCGTGACGATGCGGCCGCCCTTGCGGGCGCGCACCATCGGCATCGTGAGCGGATGCACGACGTTGTAGAACGCATCGAGCCCGGTCTCGATCACGATGTCCCAGTCTTCCTCGGTGAGCGCCGGAAACGCGGCGTCGCGCGTCACGCCCGCGCTGCAAACGATGCCGTAGTACGGACCGTGCGCAACAACGTCCGCTTCGAGCACTTCGCGGCACACAGCGCGCTCGCGCACGTCGAATTGCAGCACGCGCGCCGTGCCGCCCTGCGCGGCGATGCCCGTCGCGACCGCCTCGGCCTCGCTGCGTCCCGTGCGGCAATGCACGGAGACCGCGAAGCCGTCGGCGGCCAACTTGTACGCAATCGCGCGGCCGATGCCGCGGCTTGCGCCGGTAACGAGAACACGCCGGCTCATGAACTGAAACTCCCTTCGATGAATGACTGGAAATCGGGCGGTTGAAATACCTTGATGACGGCTTCGGCACAGCGCACGTCGCCCGCGTCGATCGTGCATTCGTACGCGCCGTGGCCTTCCTCGCTGCGCAGCAGCTCGCTCACGTGAACCAGCAAACGCGCACCGCCGACGAACGCGGGCCGCGCCGCCTGATAGCTGCGCGAGCCGAGCAGCACGCCCGGCCGCGCGTGGCCGCCGTTGCGCATCGAGAGCAAGGCGACGTGCGCGGCGATCGACTGCGCCATCAGTTCGATGCCGATCCACGCGGGCATCGCGCCGTCGGCGTCGGCATACCACGCACGCGGGTCGACGCTGGCGCGCGCGCTCAGCGTGGTTTCGTCGAAGGTCTCGACTGCGTCGATCAGCAGCATGCTGCCGCGATGCGGGATGATCGCCTCGATCGGCTGGCGCACCAGTTGCTCGATGGTAAGAAGCGGGGCCGTCATGCGCGTTACCGGGCGAGGATCAGGCTGACATTGCTGCCGCCGAACGCGAACGAATTGCTCATCGCGTATTGCGGGCCAGCGCCGTGCGGCAGGCGGCGCGCGTCTTCGACGAGATCGAGCGCGGGCAGCTCGGGATCGGCTTCGCCGTCCCAGCAATGCGGCGGCAGCGTCGCGTTCTCGCGCGCGAGCGCGAGCCACACGAAGCCGAGTTCGGTCGCGCCGGCCGCGCCGAGCTGGTGGCCGGTCAGCGGCTTGGTGCCGCTCGCGGCGACGCCGCCGGGAAACACGCGCGCCATCAGTTGCGCTTCCATCTCGTCGTTCTTGCGCGTCGCGGTCGCGTGCAGATTCACGTAGCCGACCGCCGACGCCGCGATGCCCGCGTCGGCCAGCGCCCCGCGCAGCGCAAGCTCGCCGCCGACGCCTTGCGGGTCCGGCGCCGAAATATGATGCGCGTCGCTCGATTCGCCGAGGCCCGCGAGCCGCACCGCCGCTTCGTCGCGGCTCATCAGGAACACGGCCGCGCCCTCGCCGACATTGATGCCGCAGCGGTTGCGGCTCATCGGATTGGTGCGCGCGCCGCTCGTCGATTCGAGCGAGGCGAAACCCTGCACGGTCAATTCGCACAACGAGTCGACTCCGCCGACGACGACCGCGTCGCATAGTTGCAATTGCAGCAGACGGCGCGCCGACGCGAACGCTTTCGCGCTCGACGTGCAGGCCGTCGAGATCGTGAACGCCGGCCCTTGCACGCCGAGCGCGGCGGCGGCAAATGGTGCGGCCGTGCCGATTTCCATCTGCCGGTAGTTGAAGTTGTCCGGCAGCTCGCCCGCCTGTGCGTGATAGACGAACGCGGTTTCGGCCGCCTCGATGCCCGAGGTGCTCGTGCCGAGCACGACGCCGATGCGCTCCGAGCCGTAGCGCTCGCGCGCGGCGTCGATCGCGGGCGCGATCTGCGCGAGCGCGGCCAGCAGCAGACGGTTGTTGCGGCAGTCGTAGCGTGCGAGATCGGCGCGCGGCGCGAGATCGAGCGGCGCGAGCACGCTGCCCACGAACGCATCGCCGATCCCGGTATGGGCGGGGCCCATACCGGGCGCGCGCGCGGCGGCGAGCGCCGGCACGATTTCGTCGAGGTTGCCGCCGAGCGCGTTGATCATGCCGAGCGCGTGCAAATAAACGGGTGGCACTTTCATGCGGCTCTCCGTGATTCCGATGTTCCAGGTGATGACGTACCCGCTGCCATGCCCTCGCCCTCGGGCATGCCGATAGGCGCGAGCAGCACCGCGACCGCGATGCCGAGTGCGAGCGTCGTGCCGAAGCTCCTGAGCGCCGGCATCGCGCTCATGCCGAGCATGCCGAACGACAGCAACGTGGTCGCCGCCGACAGCAGCACGCCGGTCCATACCGCGCCGAGGTCCGCGTCCGCGCGCAAACAGCCTTCGCGCAGAAACACCGCATAGTTTGCGCCGACGCCGAGCACGAGCATCAGTGCGAGCCAGTTGAACAGATTGAGCGGCACGCCCGCATAGCCGAACACCGCCAGCGCGACGCCGACCGCGAGCAGCACCGGCAAGGTCGTCGCGATGCCGCCGCGCGGTTTGTAGCGCAGCATCAGCAGCACGCAGACGAGCACAAGCGCGCCGCCGAGCCACCCGCCGCTATCCCGGCGATAAGCGCCGAACAGCTTCGACACGCTCGCCGCCTTGTCGACGAACACGACGCCGGGCAGGCCGTGCGCGAGCGCGCTCAGCGCGGGCTCGTTGCGCGGCGTCACGCCTTGCGGGATCACGACGGCCGCGTAGCTTTGCGCATGCAACGGGCTCACCTGACTCGCGGGATTCGCCGGATTCGATTCCACCGCGCCGAGCCATAGATGCCGGTACGGCTGGGACCACGGCGCCGCGAGCCAGCGGTCCACGGTCAGCGGCGCGTGCGGTTTCGCAAACGCCGCGAGCCATGCGTCGGCGACGTCGTCCTTGAAGCCCGCTTGCAGCAGGATCGCGCGCAACGCGGCGGTGTCGTTGAATACGTGTTGCGCGAGCCGCGCGCGATCTTCGCTCTGACGCTGCGCGGACGGCACGAACTGCGTGATCGACTGATAGCCGCCGACGCTATCCGCGCTGCCGTTCAACGCATCGAGCTTCGCGCCGAGCGCTTCGGCGCGTTGCAACACCGCTTCCTCGGTCGCGCCGCGCACCACGAAAAACTGCGCGCTGTTGTCGACACCGACCGCCTCGCGCAGCTGGTTTTCCTGCGCCACGAGCGACGCATCGCGCTGGATCAGCAGATGGATATCGTCGTCGCTCGTGAGGCGCAGCCAACCCGGCGCGGCGACGATCAGCAGCACCGCGGCAATCGCCCAGGCGCGCTTACCGCCGATCGCGCGCTGCCAGCCCGCGAGCAGGCGCGCCGCGCCATCGAACACGCGCTGCGGACTGCGCCGCGGCGCGCGCGTGAGCAACGCGGGCAGCAGCCACAACACCGACGCGAACGCGGTCGTGATGCCGGCCATCGCGAAACACGCGATCTGCTTGAGCGCGGGGAACGGCACCCACATCAGGACCGCGTAGCCGAGCAGGCTCGTCGTCAACGCGACCGTCAGCGCGGGGCGCACCGTGCGTGCGCCGAGCCGCGCATCCCAGTCGCGCCCCGCGCCGAGATAGACGACGAAGTACTGGATCGAATAATCGACGGCCTCGCCGATCAGGCTCGCGCCGAACACGAGCGTCAGCAGATGCAGCTTGCCGAAGATCAGCAGCGTGGCCGCGAGCGCGCAGACGATGCCGAGCGCCGTCGAGACGAAGCCGAGCAGCAGCAGACGCGGCGAGCGGAACACCCACATCATCAGCAGCGCGATCCCGCACAGCGACGCGATGCCGATCAGATGCACCTCGCGCTCGGATGCGCTGCGCGCGGCCTCGGCGTAGAACACGGCACCCGTGCGCGCGACCGTGACGTCGGGGAAAGTCTGCCGCAGCGTGCTTTCGGCGGCGGCGAGCGCTGCGTGGACCGCGCGCTGCGTTTTCGTTTCGTAGGCGGAGCCCGGCAGCGTCGCGACGATCAGCACGCTCGTCGTGTCGCCCTGCGCGTCGTGCCGATGCGATACGAGCAGGTTGTCCTCGACTTCGAGATTCGACGTCGCGAGCGGCAGATTGCCGAGCCAGCGTGCGAGCCAGCCGAACGGATCGTCGCCGAGTTGCGTGCCAAGGCCGCCTTGCAGCGGGCTGTAGAGGCGCTGCGCGAGTTGGTCGCGCAAGGTCGCAGCGACGGCGGACGCGTGCGTCGATGCCGATGCCGATGCCGATGCCGATGCCGATGCCGCCGACAGTACTCCGCCCGCGAGCGCCGCGCGATCGGCCGACGCGAGCAGGCCGAAGCGATACGGCATGTACAGCGCGGCGATCTGCGACAGATCGAACGGCGGCAGCTCGGCCGTCACCGAGGCGAATGCCGCGCTCTTTTGCAACGACGCGCCCAGTTGCTTCGCCGCCGCTTTCGCGTGCGCGTCGTCGCGGCTCGTGACGAGCAGCACCGTGCGATCGCCGAGCGCGCTCGCGAGCGTATCGACCGCTTTTTCGGCGACCGGGTCTGCCTCGGTCGCGGGCAGCAGCGCGAGCAGATTGGTTTCGAGCGGCGCCGGTCCCGCGAAGCGCCAGCCGCAATACAAGGCCGCCAGCAGCGCGAGCACGAGCCATGCGGCGCGCACGCCCCATGCCTGTTTCGCGGACCGCTGCTGCAGCATGTCCATCACGGCGCGCCGAACAGATTGCGCTCGGCCGCCGTCGGTGCGTCGACGGTCGCGCTCTTCGCGAATTCGAGCTTCGTCACGTCGCCGTTCGCAAGCAAGATGCGCAGGCTTTGCAGATAGTCGCCGCCCGCCATGTCGAGGCCCTTGATCGATTGCGCGAGCTGCGGCTGGTTCGGCGTGAGCCGCATGCGCCACTGCGCGGCGCTGCCTTCGGCGGCCACGTCGAACTGCGAGTACAGCCCGGACAGATCGCCGCCGAGCATCGCGCGCATCATCTTCGAGACCTGCGCGACGCCGCGTGTGCCCTGCGCGCTATGCGTGCTTACACGTTGGCCTTCGGCGTTCAGTTGCGCGACGCCCTCATCGGTGATCACGTAGGTGGCTTTGTACGGTGTGTCGATCTGCCAGATCACGCCGCGCTCGCGGAAAAACAGCAACGTGCCGCTGCTGACGAGAGGCTGCTTCAGCGCGGCGAGCGTTTGGGTCTGCGTGAATTGCGCGCGCACGCCTTTGGCTTGTGCGAGATGCGAGGCAATCTGCGAGACGAGCGTGGGGTTGTTGGCGGTTGCGGGTGTCGTTGCGGGTGCCGCATTTGCCGTGGCAGTGGCATTCGCAGCGGCATTCGCGTTTGCAGTGGCGGCATGCGCCGGCGCTGCCGGCCATGCAATCGCGTATGTCACGGCCATTGCACCCAGTACCCAAGGGACGACCGCAAACGCCGTCTTCCGATTCGTTGCCCCTTTCATCGGCTTCCTCATCATTCCCCTCATCGCCCCCATACACGCTCCAGCTTTTCGAACACGACCGGCGGCGACACGAACTGCAATTCCTGGGTCGCGGCATCGACCGCGACCTGGATCGTATAGCCCTTCGTCAGGCGCGTGCCCGATGCGCAATCGACGATTTCATAGCCTATTTTCAGGCGGTTTTCGTATTCGAGCAGTTGCGCGCGCACGTCGAGCGTCTGTCCGTAGACGGCGGGCCGCACGTACTTCAGATGCGCCTCGACGATCGGCCACAGATAGCCCGACGCCTGCATCTCGCGATAGTCGTAGTCGAATGCACGCAGCAGCGCGGCGCGGCCCATCTCGAAGTACTTCAGATAGTTGCCGTGCCAGCACACGTTCATCGCGTCGACGTCGTGAAACGGCACTTCGACCGTTGCGCTCGCGCTCAGCGTTTTCGGCGTTCCGCTCATGCGTCGCGTCCTTTGCGTTGGCGGGATGAATCCGCCGTGGTCCGATAGCCGTCGAGCAGTTCGCACGCACCGATGCACTCGGTCAATGCGCGCAGTTCGCCTTCCAGCGCGCGGTCTTCGTCGACGAAGGGCGATTGCGCGCTCACTGCGTCGATGAACTCGCGCAGCGGCGCGGGCACCGGTGTCGCGGCATCGATGCGCAAGCGCAGCTTCACGGCCTGCACGGTCGCGAGCGTGTGCGCGGCGGCCACCTGCCCGGTCAATTCGAGCACGCGCAAACAGTCGCGCGCGGCGACCGTGCCCATGCTGACCTTGTCCTGATTGTGCGCCTCGGTCGAGCGCGAGAACACGCTCGCGGGCATCGTGTGCTTGAGCGCTTCGGCGGTCCACGCGGACGACGAAATCTGCACGGCCTTGAAGCCATGATTGATCGCCGTGCGCGCGGGCGCGGCGCCCGACAGATTGCGCGGCAAACCGTTGTTGAAATTCACGTCGACGAGCAGCGCGAACTGCCGGTCCATCAGATCGGCGAGATTGGCGACCGCCACCTTCAACGCATCCATCGCGAACGCGATATGGCCGCCGTAGAAGTTGCCGCCATGCAGCACGCGTTCGCTGTCGGGGTCGATCAGCGGATTGTCGTTGGCGCTGTTCAGCTCGTTTTCGATGTCGCGGCGCACCCACGTCAGCGCATCGCGCGCCACGCCGATCACATGCGGCGCGCAGCGAATCGAATAACGGTCTTGCAGACGATGCCCCGGCGTATCGTCGCGGCCCGCGAGATCGTCGCGAATCCATGCGGCCGCTTCGGCCTGGCCCGCATGCGGCTTCGCCTCGAAGAGCATTGCGTCGAAATGCGCGGCACGGCCGTCGAGCGCGACAGTCGACAGCGCGGTCAGACGGGCGGTGAGCCGCGTCAGATGATCGGCGCGCGCGAACGCGAGACATGCCAACCCCGTCATCACGGCCGTGCCGTTCATCAGCGCGAGACCTTCCTTCGGCGCGAGCGTCAGCGGCACGGTGCCGAGTTCGGCCCACACGCCGCGCGCCTCGCGCAACGCGCCCGCGAACAGCACCTCGCGTTCGCCCACGAGCGCCGCCGCCACGTACGAGAGCGGCGTGAGATCGCCGCTCGCGCCGACCGAACCCTCGGACGGAATGCGCGGCAACACGCGGTGATTGATCAGGTCAGCGAGACGTTCGAGCAGCACGGACCGCACGCCCGAGAAACCATACGCGAGCGAGTTCAGGCGCGCCGCGATCACCGCCAGCGTTTGCGCGTCGTCGAGATACGCGCCCATGCCGCAGCCGTGATAACGCGTCAGTTGCAACGGCAACGCTTCGACAAGTTCCATCGGCACGTCGACCACGCAGGCATCGCCGTAACCGGTGTTGACGCCGTAGACGGTCGCGCCTGCGGCCAGATGCCGGCGCAGAAAATCCGCGCCGCGCTCGATGCGCGCGCGCCACGCGGGATCGGCGCTCAACGCGACCGGCGCGCGGTGCCATGCGATCGCGACGACCTCTTCGATCGTCAGGCGGCGGCCGCCGATCACGATCGCCTTGGCGCTTGTGCGCGAGTCGATGTGCGTATCGACGTGCATATCGATGCGCGGGTTCATCTGCGCATGCCGGTCCGGGTCCACGTTCGTGCCCGCGCCGGCCTCATGCGCCGTACTCAGATCATGTTCGGCCATTCGCGCCTCGCCTCGGACTCGCCCAGAAATCGAAGAAATTGAACCATTGATAAGGAGCCTTGCGGCAATAATGTTCGAGACGCAGCGCGTAGCGTTGCGCCCATGCGGCCAGATGCTGCGCGCGCTCGCGGCGCGGCAGCTCGATGCGCTCGGCGAACGGCTCGAAGTACATGCGATAAGCGTCGCGCTCTTTCAGACAGAAAAACAGATACACCGGGCAGCCGAGCGCATGCGCGAGCACGTACGGTCCTTGCGCGAACGGTGCGCTCGCGCCGAGAAATTGCGCGTCGGTGGTGCGGCCCGCTTCGCGCGCGGGCACGCGGTCGCCGACGATCACGAGCAACTCGCCCGCCTCGATGCGCTGCTGCATCAGCACCGCGGTCTCGGGACCGAAGTCGCCGACTTCGAGCAGATGTCGCGCGAAGTCGCGATTGGCCGACGCGAGCACCTCGTTGAAACGCCGCGCGTGTTCGGTATAGACCACCGCCGTGACTTTCGCATGCGCACCGCGCACGGCAAGCGCGCGCGTCATCTCGAGATTGCCGAGATGCGCGCCGATCACGAGCGCGCCCTTGCCGCTCGCGATCAACGCTTCGAATGCCGAAGGATCGTCGAACCTGACGTCGGCCGCGTCGACGCGGCCGCTCCACGCGGCGAGCTTGTCGAAGCCCGACTGCGCGAAGGCGAGCATGTGCCGATAGGCGGACAGCCAGCCCGGCCGTGGCGTATCGGCATCGGCGGACGATGCGGCCGCGCTCAGATGCCTGAAGTAGTTGTCCGACGCCTTGCGCGCGGCACGGCCCGTCAGCAGGAAATACGCGGCGATCGGATGCAGCCAGAGCGCGGTGAAGCGGCGCCCGAACAGCTTGCAGCTCAGCGCGAGCAGACTCATGCCGAGGTGGCTGCCGCGTTCGGCGATGCGCCACCAGGCTTCGGGGGCCGGAGCTTGCGCGGGTTCGCACGCGGGTTTGCCTGGCGGGTTGCCGATGGGTTGACCCGCTGCGTCACGCGCGGTGTTGGCGGCAACTTTATCTACCGCTTTACCGTTCGCTTCTCCACCCGCGTCATCGACCAGCCCACCACGGCGCGGCATCACCTTATGCGCGAGCAGCATCGGCAAACGCCACAGCATGCCGAACACGAGCCGCGTATGGCTGCGGCTGATGCGCACGTTGTCCCACAGCACGTCGAAATGCGACACGCCATCGGCGGCGTAAGTGACGCGCGTCGGAATCGAGCGGAATGCCGCGCGCCGCCAGTAGAGACGCACGAGAATCTCGATGTCGAAGTCCATGCGCGTCGGCAGACGCACGCTGTCGATCAGCTCGCCGGCGAGCGCGAGCGGATAGAGGCGGAAGCCGCACATCGAGTCGCGAATCGTCAGCGACAGCGTTTCGATCCACACCCATACGTGCGTGAGATAGCGGCCATAGAGACGCGCCTTCGGCACGCTGTCGTCATAGACCGGGCGGCCGAGAATCACGGCGCCCGGCGCGGCGCGCGCCGCATCGATAAAGCGCGGCACGTCGGCGGCATCGTGCTGGCCGTCGGCGTCGATCTGCAAGGCGTGCGTGTAGCCCGCCGCGCGCGCGGCCCGCAAGCCCGCCATCACCGCCGCGCCCTTGCCGCCGTTGTACGGCAGACGCAGCAGCGTGAGCCGGTCTGCGTACTGCCGCGCGAGCGCGGCGAGCACCTGCTGGGTCGGCTCGTCGCTACCGTCGTCGACGACGAAGATCGGTAGGCCATGCACCGCGAGATGCGCGACGGTCGCGCCGATCGCGTCCTTGTGGTTGTAGATCGGAATGACGATGCAGGCAGCGAAGCCCATCATGCGTTCTCCCGATGCACGAGCATGCCTGACGCGCATTCGCGGCCGTCGAGCCGGTACGTGAACTGCACGCGCCGGCGTGTGGCCTCGTGCGTCAGCGTGAGCCGCAGCACCGCGCCCGGCGGGACCGGCGCCATGAACTTCAGACGCTCGACCGAGGCAACCGCGCGCACCCACGGCCAATGCCCGGCCGCGAGCCGCACGGCCCAGTCGATCTGCACGACGCCCGGCAGAATCGGCAGGCCCGGGAAGTGGCCGGCGAAGTGCACGAGCGTGGGCGGCACGCGCAGTTCGTAGTGCAGCGTGTCGCCGCTGCGCGTTTCGGCGAGCACTTCCATGCCCTCGGCGCGCGGCTCGAACGCCGCCGCCACCGCGCTCGCGGGCAGCTTGCCGCGCGCATCGAATGGCAGGCTCACGCGAAAACGCCAGTGACGCGGCAGCACGACCGCATCGAAGTAATCGGCGAGATGACGGCGCAGCGTTTTCGCGAGCGCCACCCGGCCTTCGTCGCGCAAGGCCGCGCCACCCGTCTCGCTCAGCGCGACCACCGCGCCGACCCGTTCGCGCGAGGCGCCTTCGAGCGGCACGAGCGCCGCCTGCGCCACGTACGGGTGCAGCGCGAGACGCGCTTCCAGTTCCGGCAGCGAGACCCGCTTGCCGCCGAGCTTCAGCATGCGGTCGAGACGGCCTTGCAGACGGAAACGGCCATCGGCATCGAAAGCGATGCGGTCACCGGTACGATGCCAGCCATCGTGATCGAGATGCGGCGAGCGCACGCACAGCGCGCCGTCGTCGTCGCGCCGCACCTCGGCGCCCGCGACCAGCTGCCACGCATCTCCCTCGTCCTGGCGGCGCCACGCGATTCCGCCGGTTTCGGTGCTGCCGTAGATTTCGAGCGGCGCGGCGCCGTAGGCGGACGCATAGTGCCGCGCGGCGTCGACCGCGAGCGGACCGCCCGAGGAGAAGAACGCGCGCGGCGCCGGTGTCAGCGCGGCGAAGCCCGGCAACGCGGGCCAGCGCGACAATTGCGCGGGCGTCGAGACGAGCGCGGTCGCGCCGCACTGCGCGATGCGCTCCTGCAATTGCAGCGGCTCCGTGCCGATCGCGCGGTCGAACGCGCGGCCGGCCGCGAGCGGCCACAGCACGCGAAACAGCAGACCGTAGATGTGATGATGCGGCACGCACGCGAGCATCGTCGCGTCGCCGAGCAACGCGCCCCACTGCCGTTCGAGCGTCTGCACTTCGGCGTTGAACTGCGCGAGCGTCTTGCGGATCGGCTTCGGCGTGCCGCTGCTGCCGGATGTGTAGAGCGTGAGCGGCGCGTGCGGATCGATCGGGCTGGCGGCATGGGTCACGGCCTGAGTCGCATCGCACGCGACGAACGGCGGCAGATCGGCATCCGTCAGCATGAAGTCGTAGGCGTCTGCCAGATCGGCAAGATAGCCCGGCGTCGCGTTGGCCGGGATCACCGGCTCCTTGCCGCACGCGAAAAGCGCGAACAACGCGCAGGAGAAATCGAACGGATCGTCGATGCATAGGGCACAGCGCGGCGCCGCATGGATCTCGACAATTGCGATCAGCGCCGCGACGCGCGCGCGAAACGCCGCGCGATCGATGAGCGTCGTGCCGTCGCGGCACACCGGCGTACTCAGCGCGTCGGACGTATCAGGCGCATCCGCCGCGGCGACGGCCGGGAGCAGATCGTGCAGCGCGATCATGCCGCCCCCGAATCCGCTCGCGCGGCGCGCGGCAACACCACGAGATAACGCCAGATGATCTCGCCCGCAAGCAGCAGGCCGATCAGCCCATACGCGATCGCGCCGTTATAGAGCGACCAGTTCGCGCGGCTCCAGTACAGCGCTGTGTACGCCGAAAACGCGCCGTTGGCGACAAAGAACGCACACCACACCTGGGTCACGCGCCGCGTATAGCGCACCGCGCCGGCCGGCAGGTCGGGATTGCCGAGCCGCGCGAATTTTTCGATCATCGACGGCCCGCGCGCAAGCGTCGCGCCGAACGCGACGAGCAGCCCGAGATTGACGAGCGACGGATAGAGGCGCAGCAACAGCTCGCTATCGGTGACGACGATCGCCGTCGACGCGCAGGTAAGCAGCGCGAGCACGCCCCAGTCGAGCGCGGAAAGCTGCCGCAGCGACAGCGCGAGCGGGCCGCCGCCGGCCCAGCGCTGCAGCCACAGGATCGCGAGCAGCATGAAGCCGACGAGCCGCGGCGTATCCCAATGCCATGCGCACAGGATCAGCACGGGATACGCGAGCATCAGCAGCCCCCGCACGACGGCCCGGCTCCAGTGAGTCCGCGTACCGGGCGCGCCGGCCGCGGCGGACAACGACGGCGCCGTCTGCGATCGCGAGCGCGCGGCGGGCATCAGCCTTGCGCCGCGAGCAGCGACTCGACCGCGCCGATCACGTCGCCGACGGTGCGCACGGACTTGAATTCCTCGGGCTTGATGCGGCGGCCGGTCATTTCCTGCAGCTTGATCGCGAGATCGACGGCGTCGATGCTGTCGAGATCGAGGTCTTCGAACAGATGCGCCTCGGGCGTCACGCGCTCGGGCTCGATCGCGAAGTTCTCCTTGAAGATCGCGCGGATGCGCTCAAGAATCTCAGTCTCGGTCACGGTTCATTCCCCTTTTCTGGTGGTTTCGTTCGCAGCCTGCGACGCTTCGCGCTGACTCTCGACAAGCGCGGCGAGCGTGCTGATCGAGCGGAAGTGTTCGCGCGTGCGTTCGTCGTTCGCCGCTATGGTCAGTTGGTATTGTTTGCGCAGCACGATGCCGATTTCGAGCGCGTCGATCGAGTCGAGACCGATGCCGTCAGTATCGAACAGCGGTGCGTCGTCGTCGATATCGGCGGGGCTCAGGTCTTCGAGATCGAGCGCTTCGATCAGAAGCTTTTTAATTTCCAGTTTTAAAGAATCCATAATCGAACAGGTGCTGGGTAATGTGGGCTTCGACGGCACGCGTCACGCTGCGCGCCGCGAGGGCCGGTGTCGCCTCGTGCGCGGCGAGTTCGCCGACGCCGAGCGGCGCGAGCACGTTCACGCGCATCCGGAAGGCGCGCGCCGGCACGTCGTACCAGCGCATCTGCCGCGTGAACGCGGGCGGATCGCAATCCATCAGCACCGGCACGATCGGCGCGCCGGCCTTCAGCGCCATATGCGCGAAGCCGCGCGAAAACGCGTGCAGCCGGTTCGGCGCGGGGCTGCGCGTGCCCTCGGGAAACACGATCATCGTGTAGCCGGACGCGAGCTGGCGCGCGCCCGCTTCGACGAGTTCGGTGGCGTCCGCGTTGCTCACGTATTCGGCCGCGTGCACGATGCCCCAGAAACACGGATTGCGCCAGTGCGCG
>Ga0153988_1000116_pt1 | contig 18434 bp, 15 predicted proteins | sample TSNC072MetaG_FD_104742 | JGI IMG/M metagenome (GOLD analysis project Ga0153988, IMG submission 104742) | Attine ant fungus gardens microbial communities from North Carolina, USA - TSNC072 MetaG | ecosystem: Host-associated > Fungi > Mycelium > Unclassified | place: USA: North Carolina, Jones...
ATCGGCCTCGGCCACGACGGCCGCATAGGCATCGAGCAATCCCGACAGTCTCTCGTCGAGCACGCGCCGCGCCTCGCCATGGTGACGAACCGCGCGCCGCGCCAGTGCCTCGATGAAATGAAAGCGTACCGGGTCGAGGCGATCCGCGCCGCGCGCGCGCCATGCGTCGAGCGTGGCGCGGGCCGGATGGAACGCGTCGTCCGTCACGACATTCGTCACGCTCCCGTCCCGATCGTCCCGGCCGCCCCGCTCGCTGCTTTCGCCATACTCGCCGCGCTTGTCGTCAAGCACCGGACTTCTCCGTTGCGGCCGCGGCGGACGGCCGCGGCACCGGCGCGATTTCAACGCGCCGGTTTTTCGCGCGGCCCGGCTCGTCGGCATTCGAACTCACCGGCTGGCCCGAGCCGAACGCGGCCGCGAACAGCGACGACGCCGGCACGCCATCGTCGATCAGCGCACGCGTCACGGTCAGCGCGCGCTGCGCCGACAGCTCCCAGTTATCGGCGAAACGCCGGTTGCCTTCGCGCAGACGCTGATCGTCGGTAAAGCCGCTCACCATCAGAATCTGGTCGCTCGCACGCAGATAGGCGCTAAGCGGTCCGGCAAGACTCTTCAGCAGCGCGCGGCCCTCGGGCTGCAACTGATCGGAGTTCAACGCGAACAGCACGTTGCCGCTAATGCCGATGCGCCCGTTGACGAGCGTCACACGCCCCGCCGCAAGCGGCCCGGCGAGCGCCTGTTCGAGCGTCTTGCGGCGCTGCGTTTCGGCCTGGCGCTGCTTGACTTCCTGTTCGAGCTTGCTCGACAGTTCGAGCTGCACGCCGATCACACCCACCAGAATCAGCACGAACGCCCCGAGCAGCACCGACATCAAATCGCCGAAAGCAGCCCAGATCGGCGCGGCCGTTTCCACGCCGCCGTCGATGTCCTCGCTCATATCGCATCGGCTCCGGCGGTCGCGCGCTGCGCGGCAAGCCGTTGCAGATCCTCGACGATCTGCTTCTGCGACATCACGCTCAGGTCGACCACTTCACGCGCCTGGGCGACGTAATAGGCCAGTTGCTCGTCGCTGCGCGTGAGCGATCTGCCGAGCGCCGCTTCGATGCGTTCGAGATGCGCGACGAGCTTGTCGTTCGATTCGCCGAAGACCTGCACGGCCGTGCCGAATGCTTCGCCGAGGCTCGCCACTTCGACCGCGCTGCCCGTGACTTGCGCGGCGACCGCGCCGAGCTTGCCGGTCTCATGTTCGAGGTGATCGGTGAAGCGGCTGCCGACGCGTTCGAGCAAATCCGCCGAGGTGGAAACGAGCGCATCGACGGCCGTGCGCTGTTCGGTGGACGCGTGGTTGACCGCATCGAGCAGCGTCTCCAGCGTTGCGAGCAGACGGCTGCGCTCCTGCAACATCGCGGTATCGCGGACCATGCTGTCGGAGAGCTTCTGGCGCAGTTCGGCGACGACCTCGGCGGCGGCCTTCGGCGCTTCCGATGCCGCCTGCACGAGCCGTTCGATTTCGGCGATCGTTTCGCGTGCGTGGGTCTGTGTTTGCGCCGAGATGTCGCGCGCGGTCTGCGCGAGCGTTTCGCAGATTTCCCGCTGACGGCTTGCGATTTGCGCGCCGGCCTGCTGCCATTGCTCGCTCAGCTTCGCGGCCATCGCGCCGAGCGCTTCGGTCCATGTGGTCAGGCGTTGTTCGTCGCGAGCAGCGAGTTCGGTCTGCATCGCCAACGCGGCCTTCGGGGCTTCGGCTGCTGCCTGCACGAGGCGATCGATTTCGCCGATTGTTTCACGTGCGTGAGTCTGCGTTTGCGCCGAAATATCACGCGCCGTTTGAGCAAGCGTTTCGCAAATCTCCTGCTGACGGCTTGCGGTTTGCGCACCGGTCTGCTGCCATTGTTCGCTCAGCTTCGCGTTCATCGCCCCAAGCGACTCGGTCCACGCGCTCAGGCGCTGTTCGTCGCGTGCCGCGAGTTGCGTCTGCAAATCCGCGTGCGACTGACCGACCGCTTGCAGCAACGACGCGCCATGCTGCTCGAACGTCGCCACGGCCCGCGCCAGCGCCTGCTCGTTGCTCGCCGCAAGCTGTTCGCCCGCGCTTTGCTGGCGCGACAGCGCCGCATCCCAGGCTTGCGACATGCCGCTCGCGCTCGCTTCGAGCCGCGCGGACACGCCGTCGAGCAAAGCCGCCGAGCGCCGCTCGAACGCTTCAGCGACACGCGCGAGCGACGCGCGCTGCTGCCCGGCCAGTTCCTCGCTCGTCTCGCGGTGTCCGGCGAGTGCGTCGTTCCAGATCCGCGCGACGTTCGCGCTGGTCGCCGCAAAGCCATCCGACATGCCTTCGAGCTGCCTGTGCGCCGCCTGCGTCACCGAGTCGTGCAACGCCGTGGTCTCGCTCGCGAGACCGGCCATCGTCGCGGCAACGACCGGCTGCAGCGCCTCGCCGGCCGCGCGCGCACTGCCGGCCACGCTGTCCTTCAGCGACTGTTCGATGACGCCCGCGAGGCGCTGATACGCGGCCTCGGTGCGGCCGTAAAACGCGTCGAGGCCCGCGATCTGCCGTTCGTTCGACGCGGCGCTCTGCTGCTCGATCGCGCTCATCATCGTCTGCAAACGTTCGACCAGTTGCGGCATCGCGTCGGACTGGCGCTGCAACAGCCGGAAGCTCTCCTCGCGCTGATGGCTGCGCGAGTAGACACGCAGCGTCGTCGCGATCTTCAGGTCGAGCTGTTGCGCGGCATCGAGCCGTTCGCGGCGGCACAGCGCCGACAAAAGCCCGAGCATCGCGGACGTCGAGACGCCCGCGATCGAGGTGCCGAACGCGAAGCCGAGCCCCTTGACCGGCGCCGCCAGCGAGGCGCGGATCGCCTGTAGATCGCTGGCGCTTTCGAGTGCGAGGCCGGTGCCGCGCAGCGTCATGACCATGCCGAGCAGCGTGCCGAGCATGCCGAGCAGAACCAGCAGGCCGACCAGATAAGGCGTCAACGCGGGGCCCGGCAGCGCGACGCGCTCGCCCTCGACACGCAGACGCACCGCATTGCGCAACCCCGGATGCAGCGTGTCGAGAAACGCGGCCAGTTCCGGCGGCGGACCGGACAGCGCGGAGACCGCGCGTGTCAACGTGCCGGTGGCCTGGCTATAGCGGCGCAATTCGAGCGCGCCCAGCACGTAGAACATGCCGATCAGCAACGTGACGGCGAAGGCGAGCGGGTTGGTGACGGCATAGCCGGCTGCAATCCAGCACGCAGCGGCGAGACCCGCGAGAAACACGACGAGATCGATACGATATCTGGACATGGGGTCCCAGTTAGCAGGCGCGAAGGGCCGCAAGCAGCCCTTCGACCGGTTGAAAACGAACATCCAGTTCGGCAAGCAAGACGCTCTGCATGTCCTTGCGGAATACGTCCAGCCACGCGTCCTGCGTGACCGGCGCGAGGTGGCCGGCGGTCGCGGAGAGCCCGGCGGGAGGCGCCGCGGTCACGGCTTTTGCCTCGGCAGTGGTGGTGTCGCGCACGGCAGCCGCAAGCGCTTTGGCCGGCGTGGGATCGGCTCCGGCTTGCGTCTGTGCCAGGCTCTGCCGTGCGGCGCTGGCATCGCCTTCGGCCTCGGCTGCAGCATCGCCTTCGGCTTCGGCCGGCTTTTGCCGTGCTGCATCCGCTGCGGCGTCAGCCTCGGCCTGCCGCTGAAGCGCGGCCTCGCGCAAACGCTCAAAGTGGCCGCCGAGCAATCCCGGCACCGCCGCCAGCACGGTCCGCTCGCGCTCGCTCAGCGCACGCTCCATCACGGCATCCACGACCGCGAGGCGCGCAAACGCCGGCGCGCGCGCGGCGAGCAGCGCGCGCAGACGGCCGCGCAACGCGCCGATTGCCGTTTCCATCGACTGCTGGAGCGCGAGATAGCGCTGACGAAACACCGCGTAGTCGACTTGCGGGTCGGCGCCGCCGCGTTGTGCCGGTATCTGCGCGGGCATCCGCGCCGAACCGTGCGCTGGCGCCCGCGCCGGTGCGTGCCGCCGCGCGGGCGCCAGCACGCTGTCGCCGGCGATAGCGCTCGCGAGCGAGCCGCGCACGCGCGCGCATTCGTCCTCGTCGGCACGGCCGAAGCCACGCGCGCCGGCGGCGACGGTCGGCGGCGCGCCGTTCAACGCCGACGACAACGCGATCGCATCGGTCCAGCCGAGCCACTGGCTCAGCTGATCCGACAGCGATTGCCGCGATTCGACGGCATCGACCTCCGCGAGACGGGTCAGTAGGCGAACGAGCGCGGGGCCGCTCAGAGCGGTGCGCTGGGGGGCTTGCAACATACCACCGGAAGCAAAAAACTCAGCAGTTTACACGCTGGCGGGCGCGAGGCCGATCTCTTCCCCGATCTCCCCCGTCCACGAGACATTTCAAACACGCGTTCCGATAGCGCAAACCACGCCCGCGGCGGGACTTTCGCACGATCCAGGTACTTTCCCAACCACGGTTTTTCGCCAATAGATCAGCGGGCCGATCAGCGTATAAGATAAAAGCACGCTCCTTCGCCGCATCCTCGCCGTCCCCTGCCACGCCAGGCTGCCGCCCTGTCCCGAGCGTCGAGAGCCGTGACCCGGCTGTGACCCGCAGTGCCCCTGGACGAGACGCGCAGCCGCATGAAATTCGATACCGTGGTGCTCGGCGCCGGCATTGTCGGTGTGTGCGTCGCCGTGCATCTTCAGAAACGCGGACGCGCGGTCGCGCTGCTCGACCGCAAGCTGCCCGGCAACGAGACCTCGTTCGGCAACGCGGGGCTGATCCAGCGCGAAGGAGTCTATCCGTACGCGCTGCCGCGCAGGCTCGGCACGCTGCTGCGCTATGCGCGCAACCAGTCGCCCGAGGTGCGCTATCACGCCAACGCCATGCTCGAAACCGCGCCGTTTCTGTGGCGCTACTGGCACAACTCGCATCCGGCCAGGCACGCGGCCATCGCGAAGTCGTACGCGACGCTGATCGAGCATTGCATCTGCGAGCATCACGCGCTGGCCGCCGCCGCGGGAGCCAGCGCGCTGCTGCGCCCGACCGGCTGGATCAAGGTGTTTCGCAACAGCATTGCCAGGGATGCCGAAATACGGATCGCCGAGCGATGGCACCGCGAATACGGCGTCGCGTTTGAAACGCTCGACGCACCGCGTCTGCGGCAGCTGGAGCCCGATCTCGACAAGCGCCTGCAAGGTGGGCTGCGTTATCCGGACTCCGACACGGTCAGCGATCCGAACGCGCTCGTCACCGCGTACGCACGCTATTTCGAAGCGCTCGGCGGGCGCTTTTTTATCGGCGACGCCGACACGCTGCGCGAAGGCTGGCAAGCGGACACGCAGGAAGGGACGCTCGAGGCCGAGTCGGTCGTCGTCGCGCTCGGGCCGTGGTCGGACGGCGTCAGCACGCGGCTCGGGTATCGGCTGCCGCTCGCGGTCAAGCGCGGCTACCACATGCACTATGCGCCGCGTCAACCGGCGCGGCTCAATCATCCGGTGCTCGACGCCGAAAACGGCTACGTGCTTGCGCCGATGGCGCGCGGCATCCGCCTGACCACCGGCGCGGAAATCGCGCGGCGCGACGCGGGCAAAACACCGGCGCAACTCGACGCGGTCGAGCCGATCGCACGCACGCTGTTCCCGCTCGGCGAGCGTCTCGACGCCGAACCGTGGATGGGGCGCCGCCCCTGCACGCCGGACATGATGCCAATCATCGGCGCGGCGAAAAAGCATCAGGGCTTGTGGTTCGCATTCGGCCACGCGCATCACGGCCTCACGCTCGGGCCGGTAACGGGCCGGCTGCTCGCCGAGATGATGAGCGGCGAGGAAACGCTGGTGGACCCGTGGCCGTTTCGCGTCGAGCGGTTCTAGCGGAGTGGGCGCGCTGCACGGCCGATTCGTCGGCCGATCTACCGCATTGGCATTGCCACCTCGCCAAGCCGCTGCCTGACCAGAACGGCGCGAAACCAACGCAATGAAAAACGCCCTGGAGCTATTCGCTCCAGGGCGTTTTTTCAAACTACTCAACGAGACGCCGATCAGGCCGTCGTCGCCGCTGTCCTGCGCGGCGACAGCGCCGACACCGCAAAGCTCACGACGATGTTCGCCGCCAGCGCGATCATGCCGATATAGAGCGGATAGTCCTCATGCCCGACATGCAGCCCGTACACCGGCTTGAGCCCCTGCGAGATCGCGAGGCCCGTGCCGAGCGCGATGCCGACGAGCCAGCCAATGAACAGGCCCGGCGTATTGAGGCGGCGCGTATACAGCGAGAACACGACGGCCGGGAAAATCTGCAGAATCCACACGCCGCCGAGCAGTTGCAGATCGATCGCGTACTGCGTCGGCAGGAACACGATGAACAGCAGCGCGCCGAACTTCACGACCAGCGAGACGATCTTCGCGTTGGCGGCCTCGGCTTGCGGCGAAAGGTTCGGCGCAACCAGCGGACGCCACAGATTGCGCGTGAACAGATTCGCCGCACCGATCGACATGATCGCCGCCGGCACGAGCGCGCTGATCGCAATCGCGGCCGCCGCGAAGCCGATGAACCACGCAGGGAACAGCGTGCCGAACAGCGCGGGCACGACGTCGCTGGCCGACTTCACGTTTACGCCGGCCGCGATCGCCATATAGCCGAGCAGCGCGATCAGGCCGAGCAGCAGCGTGTACGCCGGCAGGAAGATCGCGTTCTTGCGCACGGTCCTGGCCGATGCCGACGACAGCACCGCCGTCATCGTATGCGGATACATGAACGCGGCGAGCGCCGAGCCGAGCGCGAGCGACGCGAACGCGGTGTACTGCGACGGCTTCAGCAGAATGCCGGTCGCACCGCCCTTCGCCTGGAAGTGCGCGTCGGCCACTTCGAACACGTGTCCGTAGCCGCCGAGCTTCACCGGAATCAGCCATACCGCCGCGATCACGACGATATAGATCATGATGTCCTTGACGAACGCGATCATCGCCGGCGCGCGCAGGCCGCTCGCATAGGTGTAGAGCGCGAGAATCACGAACGCGACGATCAGCGGCATTTCCCCGCTCACGCCGAGCCCCTTGATCACGACCTGCATGCCGACCAGTTGCAGCGCGATATACGGCATCGTCGCGACGATGCCGGTCAGCGCGACCGCGGCCGGGAACCACTTGCCGCCGTATTCGCCGTGCACGTAATCGGCCGCCGTGATGTGGTTTTTGTCGTGCGCGACTTTCCACAGCTTCGGCATCACCGCGAACACGAACGGATAGACGATGATCGTGTACGGCAACGCGAAGAAACCATACGCGCCGACCGAATAGACGAGCGCGGGCACCGCGATCACGGTATAGGCGGTATAGAAATCGCCGCCGACGAGGAACCACGAAATGATCGTGCCGAACTGGCGGCCGCCGAGGCCCCACTCGTGCAATTGCGTGAGATCGCCCCGCTTCCAGCGCGCGGCAAAAAAGCCGATCACGGTCACGAGCACGAAAAACGCGATGAATACCGACATCGCGACGGGATTGACTGGATTCAGGTTGCTCATTTGATACCTCGATACACGATGTAAACCAGCAGCGAGGTCAACGGCACCCACAGAAACTGATACCAGTAGAAAAACGGAAAACCCGCGAACGCGGGATGCGCGTCGTTATAGAACGGCAGCCACAGCAGCGCGATATAAGGAATCAGCAGAATAAGCCAGCGCCATGAACGGCCGGCGGAAGTGGTGGTCTCCACGTATGTCTCCTGGGTCTTGTCGACACCGCGCGTCATGGCTTTTGGCCCGGCGTGCAGGTGTCCGGTTGCCTGAGATCAGGCGGAAAAAACAGGCGGCGGGCGCGTCGCTCGGGGAATCCAGCAAGAAACGGCGCGAACGGCGCGCAGGGCCCCCGCGCGGCACGGCGCGCCGCGGGGATGTAGTATTCGCCTTCACGGGCGTCCTCACAAGCGCGCAACTACGTAAGCAGTCTACGTAATACTACGTAGACTGCCGGCCGTTTTTCAACGATGAAACTCAAAGCAAAGATTGTGCTGCTCGCGATCGTGCCGTTCCTGGCGGCGATCGCCAGCATCGAAACGGGGGTGCGCCGCGAAGCCACGGCACTCGCCGAGCGGCAGCACGCGACGACCCAGGCCGCCTACCTTGCGAGCAAGGAGATCGAACTCAGGCACTACGTCGAACTCGCGACCACCGCGATCGAGCCGCTCTACGAGGCCGGCGGCGACAATGCGCGCGACGACGCGCTGCTGCGCATGCGCGCGCTCGCCGTGCTCAAGAAGATGGATTTCGGCGAGGACGGCTACTTCTTCGTCTACGACATGCATGGCCGCTCGCTGATGCATCCGCGCGAGCCCGATCTGGTCGGCCGCGATCTCTGGTCGCTGCGCGACAGCCAGGGCGCGCCGACGATCCAGCAACTGCTCGCCGCGGCCGCGCGCGGCGGCGGTTACGTGCGCTATCTATGGCATCGCCCGTCGACCGGCAAGATCGAGTCGAAACTCGGCTACGTGGTGCCGCTCGAACGCTGGGGCTGGATGATCGGCACCGGCATCTATCTCGACGACGTCGACTCGACGCTCGCGCATATCGACGCCGAGGCGGCCGCCAATATCGATCGCACGATGAAGTGGATCGACGCGATCGCGGTGGCCGGGCTCGCGGTGATCGCGCTGTGCGCGATCGTGCTCAACGTCAGCGAATATCGCAGCGCCGACGCGAAACTGAAACGGCTCGCGCGCCAGGTGGTCGAATCGCAGGAGAACGAACGCGCGCGGCTGTCGCGCGAATTGCACGACGGCATCAGCCAGATGATGGTCTCCGTGAAGCTGCTGCTCGAATCGGCGCTCGCGCGCCTCGAACGCGGCGGCGCGCGTGTGCCCGCTGCCGAAGCCGCGTTGTCCACCGGTCTCACGCGGCTCGGCGATACGCTGCGCGAAGTCCGGCGCATTTCTCACGCGCTGCGGCCGTCGATGCTCGACGACCTCGGCGTGGCCGCCGCACTCGAACAGCTCACGCGCGAACTGAGCGAACAGGCGGGCATCGAGATCGGCTTCACGCAGATCGCGCACACGCATGCGGCCGCCTTGCCCGATGCGGTCAACACCGCCCTCTTTCGCATCGCCCAGGAAGCGCTGACGAACATCGTCCGTCATGCGCAGGCGTCGAGCGCATCGCTCGCGCTCGAAATCGCACACGACGCGGTCACGCTGACGATCGCCGACAACGGCCGCGGCTTCGACGTCACCGATGCGTTCGTCGGCCGCCGCGCGGGAATCGGTCTGCGCAACATGCGCGAACGGCTCGAAGCGCTCGGCGGCAAACTCGCGCTCGCCTCGCAGGCGGGCCACACTGTCGTTACCGCGCGCGTGCCGTTGCCAACAACCGATGCGCCGCTGCCGCCCTTGCAGGAAGTCCGCTCATGAACCACAACGCTTCTCTTCCGAGCGCGCGCCTGCTGCTCGTCGACGATCATCCACTCGTGCGCGACGGCCTGCGCGCACGTCTCGAAGCCGTGCGCCATTTCGAAGTGATCGGCGAAGCGGACAACGCGCAGGAAGCGCTCGCGCTCGCCGAACAGGCAGCACCGCACCTCGCGCTGATGGACGTCGGCATGAAGAACGGCATGAACGGCATTGCGTTGGCCGGTCTTTTTCACGAGCGTTTTCCGGCGATTCGCGTGCTGATGCTATCGATGCACGACAACCTCGAATACGTGACGCAAGCGGTGCGCGCCGGTGCGAGCGGCTATGTGTTGAAGGATTCGCCCGCGCTCGAAATCATTCAGGCGATCGGTGCCGTGCTCGACGGCAAGACGTTTTTCAGCGCGGAGTTGAGCGCGCGGCTGATCCAGGCGTCGGCGACGCAATCGCCAGTCGAACGGCTCACGCCGCGCGAGCGCGATATTCTCGATGCGCTCGCCGAGGGTCTGTCGAGCAAGCAGATCGCGCAACGCAACGATCTGTCCGTGCGAACCGTGGAGACGCACCGGCAGAATCTGAAGCGCAAGCTCGAGATCGAGGGGCAGGCGGAGTTGATCAAGTTCGCGGTCGAATACCGGCGCGCGCGGCGCTAGACTGCCTCGCGGGTCGCGCGATAATGGGCCGACGGCGCGCGGCGATGCTTTCGAGCCTGTTGCGCCATCGGCACTTAAGGGCTTCCAACACCGCAGCAACGATTGGAGCAGTTCGAGCATGAAACGCCTGACCGAATGCCGGCTTGCCTGTCTGCTGATCTGCGCGGCAACGGCCCACGCCTATGCCGAAGCGCCGCGCATCAATCGCGGCCACGATCCTTTCTTCCAGATATCCCAGGCAATCGCCGACTGTCCGACACCGCTGGGTCCATTCGAAACGGAACAGGAATGGCTCGACGACAGCCATTACCGCATCGAGCGCGGCAATAGCTGCTGGATCGAAGGACGCTGCCGCTTGCCGAACGCCTATCTATACGACGCGGAAATCGCCGAAACCGTGCGACGGCGTCTCGCGAATCTCAACGTCGCGACGCACTGGCGCGAACAGTCCACGCTCTGGCTGACCTTGCAGCGCCGCTTTATTTATGTCGAGGGCTGCGTCGCGTCCGGTTTCGACAAGAAGACGTTCCTTAGCGAACTCGCGAAAACCGCGGACGTCGAGCGCATCATCGACAACACGGTCACGAACCCGCATGCCGCGCAACTGCCTTATCGTACGCAGGCCGATCCGGATAAACCGGTACTGGAGCCGGGCAATTAAATTAGCGCGATGCTTACGGAGTTAGGGTCTATGCGGAACAATGACAACGTATCTTCACCAACACGCTCCGCCGTCGGAGCCTCTCAGCAAAGCCTCTTGCTAATCCGCCGCGCCCACGCGATCGCTGTTCTCCCGCACGATCTTCTCGATCATCGCGTCGGCTTCGCGCGAAACGTCGTCATGCACACGCGTGCTCTGCGTAATCGCGAACGTATCGTTGCCGATCAGATGACCGCTGCGCTCATGCGTATCGACCGAGGCCTGCATCGATAAACCGAGCCGCAGCGGATGCGCAGCCAGCTCGGCTGCATCGAGCGAAATCACGATCGGCACGCGCTGCACGACCTTGATCCAGTTGCCCGCCGCGTTCTGCGACGGCAGCATCGAAAACGCACTGCCCGTGCCCGCCGAAAAACCTTCAACGCGGCCGTGATAGACGACCTGCGAGCCATACACGTCCGACACGAGCCGCACCGGCTGGCCCACGCGCATGTTGCGAATCTGCCCTTCCTTGAAGTTCGCCTCGACCCAGAGATGTTCGAGCGGAACGATCGACATCAGCGTCACGCCGGGCCCGACCTGCTGGCCGATCTGCACCGAACGCTGGCCGACCGTGCCGTCGATCGGCGCAATCACCGTCGTGCGTTGCAGGTTCCGGTAAGCGAGCCGCAACTGCGCGGCGGCCTGCAAAACAGGCGGACTCGATTCGATCGACGATTTGCCGCCGAGCGCGCGCGCGGCATCGAGCTGCACCTGCGCGGACGCGAGATTCGCCTGCGCGACGGCCACCGTCTCTTTCGCACGCGCGAGTTCTTCCGGCGACACCACTTCCACCGACGCATGATCGCGCGCGGCCAACGCGCGCTGTGCGAGCGCGAGTTCGGCGCGGCGCGCGTCGATCGATTGCACGTAGAGCTTGCGCGAAATCGCGGCGTTCGCCACCTGACGCACGGCCGACGTCAGTTGCGCGCGCGCCTGGGCAAACGCGGCGGCGGCCTCGGCATCGTCGAGCTTGACGAGGGGCTGGCCCGCGCGCACGTGACGCGTGTTCTCGACCAGAATGTCGGTGACCGTACCGGGAATTTGCGCCGCGATCTGCACGATGTTGCCGGCCACGTACGCGTCGTCGGTTTCCTCGAAGAAGCGCGAACTCAAGCCCCAGTACGAGAGCCACGCCACGCCGGCGAGCGCGACCACGCCGAAGAAGATCGCAAAGCGCCGCCGCCGCGTCGCGCGTTTCGCATCGGGTGTGCCGCTCTCCGCTGCGTGCGGCGCGTGGGCCTGTTCCTGTGTCCAGCCGGCCGCCTGCTGTGCCTGTTTATCGTTATGCATTCAATCGAAGTGCGAATCCATGAGGCGTGCGTGAGAGAAAAGCGTGGTCTGCGAGTGAACGATCGGCGCGCCGCTTATCTTGCGTTCGTCGAAGCCGCCGCCGAGCGCGCCGATCAGCGCGACTTGCAGCAGCATGCGGCGGCCTTGCAGATCGGCCTGCTGCGCGCGTTCGTCGAGCAGCGACAGGTCGGCGAGCATCACGTCCTTCTGCATGCCGATGCCGCGCCGGTGCCGCTCGCGCGCAATCGCGACGATGCGCGTGGCCGAATCGACCGCGCGGTTCTGCTCGGCCGACAGACGCTCGACCGTGCGCAGCGAAGTCAGTTGACGCGCGACGTCGCCGAGCGCTTCGTCGACGGTCTTGTTGTAGAGGCTCACCGCCGCGTCGGCGCTCGCGTAGTCGCCGTGCAATTGCGCGCGCAGCCGCGTGCGGTCGAACACCGGCAACGAAATCGCCGGCCCGACCGAGCCGGTCAGCGCCGCGCGCGAGAACAGCGCGGCCGGCGTCAACGCGGTCAAGCCGGCGAACGCTGCGAGATTGATGTCGGGATAGAACTGCGCGCGCGTCGCGTCGATATGGTTGAGCGCCGCTTCGGCACGCAGCCGCGCGGCGACGATATCGGGCCGGCGACCGAGCAGATCGACCGGCAATTGCGCGGGCAACGGCGCATCGGCCGCCGCCGCGAGTTGCGGACGATGCAGCGACAGGCCACGCTCCGGACCACGGCCCGTCAGCACGCCAAGCTGCAATTCGGTCAGCATGATGCGCTCGTCGTTGAGCGCCTGTTGCGACGCGAGGCGGCTGCGCTTCAACTCGGCATCGGCCGCATCGTACGCATTGTCGATGCCGCGCGCGCTGCGCTCGCGCAATACCGCATCGACACTGTCGGCCACCTGCTGCTTCTGCAACAGCAGCGCTTGCATCGTGAATGCGCGATCCAGTTCGCAGTACAGCGTGACGAGCGCGACCATCAGCGTGAGGCGTGCCTGTTCCGCGTCGACGCGCGCCGCGTCGCGCGAAGACAACAGGCTGCGCGTGAGCGCCGCATTCTTGCCCCACAGGTCGAGCTGATAACTGAGGCCCGCCATCAATGCCGATGGCGACACCACGGGATCGTCGAACAGTTGCACCGGAAACTGATGTCCCGCAACGGACACGTTCGCGACGTTGTCCGGTTGCGGCAGGCGCGCCTTGTTGACCGACGCGAGCGCGGTGCCGCTCAATCCGGACAACGATGCAAACTGCTCCAGTTGCGACTGCGCCGCGCCGACGCGCGCCTGCGCGATCTGCAGATCGGGGCTGTGCTGCAATGCCTCGGCGGCCAGTTCGTCCAGTTGCGGATCGCCGTAGCGCTTGACCCAATCGGGTGCGGGCCATGCGCCGTTCGCATCGGGGCCGAGCGTTTTCGCGAGCGCGTCGGCGCCGGGTTGCAGCGGTTCGACGCTCGCATGCAAACCGGCATCGCTGACGCAGCCGCTCAACGCCGCCGAGATCAGCAGCATAGGCAGCGCCTGTCGCGTGAAAAATCGCATGGTGGTTGGCTTCATGAGCGGCTTCATGAATGGCGCGGGTGATGCAGCGCGGCTTCGCCGGCGCATGGTGTAGAAGCCAAGCTCGCCGCCGTGGCCTTTCTCACGCTTGCCGTTTTTGCGGCGAGCCGTGGACGGGCCTGTTCGAGCGGCCCCATGCGTCCGAACAAACCATCGATCAGCCCCTGCGCAATCGCACTGAGCTTCGCAAGCTTGTCGTGTTCGGCCAGAACGATCTGCACGATCTGCCATAGCGTAAGCAGATTCGGCACGATCGCGACCGGCAGACGCCAACCATATTGCAGCGCGAGTTGCATCGCATTGCGCGCGCTGTAATAGCGGCGAAAGCCAGGGTGATTCATCGTCGTCATTTCGAATGCGCCGAGTTTATGGCGGCGCCGCGAACCAATCCGGTGCAGTAGCACGAGCGAAGGCACCACATACACGGGTACGTTGCGCAGCAAGGCGCGCAGGCAGTACTCGGTGTCGACGTGATCGATAAACAGGGTTTCGTCGAAACGGCCAAGACGCGCGAACGCCTCGCGCGAAATGACCGAGCCCGAAGAGATCAGAAACGCGCAGCGCTGCAATGAGGCAGCGGCGTCCATCGCGAGGCGTTTGACCGCGAGGCCACTCGTGACGAGTTCCGGCAAATAGCGCTGATCGTTTTCGTCGAAAATACGTGGCCCCATCAGGAACGGCCGACCATCGAGCGGCGTGCAACGCTCCCTCATCACGTCGAAATAGCCGTCGGGCAGGGTCGAATCCTGATCGAACAGCGCGACCGCGTCCACACCCTGCCCGAACAGCGCATGCAGTCCGCTATTGAACGCGCCCGCAATGCCGTGACGATTGCCGTGATGCAGCAGCGCAATGCCGGCGTCGCCCAGCACCTGCGCCGCGCGAACATCGGGCTCGGGCGAGTTGTCGATCACGAGCAGGCGGTCGCACGCCGCGCGCATCGCCGCCGCGCGCGCGAGTTGCTCGTCGCTCGGATGAAACAGCACGATCAATGCGGCCAATTTCGTCATTGGCTTTCTCCTAGTGTCCGAGCGTCATCGCGGAGCCGCGTTTCGGACGCGTGAGCCACATCATCGCGGCGAGCGCGAGACAGGTGACGCTCGCCATGTAGAACATGTCGCCGGTCGCCATCATGTAAGCCTGCTGCTGCACGACGTGGTGCAACGTCGTGACTTCGCGCGCGCCGTCAATACCAAAGCCATGCAGCTTCTGCACGAACTGCTGCGTATTGCCCGACGATTTCGTCACCGCCTGGGAAATCACGTCGTAATGAAACAACGCGCGGTTGTCCCACAACGTGACGCTCATCGCAGTGCCGAATGCGGCCGACAGCGTGCGCAGGAAATTCGACAGGCTCGAGGCGGCGGCCAGCTTGTGATCGGGTACGCGCGACAGCGTCGCGGCGGTCAGCGGAATAAAGAAGCACGGCAGGCCGATGCCCTGGATCAGACCGGGCGTGATGATCTGCACGAAGGTCATCGTCAGCGTGAAATGCGCGTTCCACCACAGCACGGCCGCGAATACGAGAAAGCCGAACGTCGCGAGTACGCGCGCGTCGAAACGCGGCGCGTAAATGCCAACCAGAATCGAGAACACGAGCGCGAGCACGCCGAGCGGCGCGGTGGCGAGTCCCGCGTGATAGGCGGTATAGCCCATCACGGCCTGCAACCAGAGCGGAAACACCACGCCGACCACCGAAAAACTCATCATGCCGAGCGAGATGATCAACACACAGAACGAAAACGTGCGGTCGCGAAACAGGCTCAGATCGATCACCGGATGCGACTCGCCCGCTTCCCAGATCAACAGCGACACGATGGACAGCGCGGCGACGATCGAAAGCGTCAGAATCAGAGGCGAATCGAACCAGCCTCGGTCGTGCCCGAGGTCGAGCACGACTTGCAGCGAGCCGACGCCGAGCACGAGCAGCGCAATGCCGGGGAGATCGATACGCGCGGCCGCCCTGGTCGCTGTGGTTTCTCCTGTCTCTCCGGTCGCTTCGGTAGCCGAATCATGCGCGTCGCGTCGCAATAGCGTCGTGCACACCGAAAACGAGAACACGCCGATCGGCAGATTGATCAGAAAGATCCACGGCCACGAGAAGTTGTCGATAATCCAGCCGCCCACGACAGGCCCGAAAATCGGCGCGAGCAGTACCGTCATTGCCCATAGCGCAAGCGCCACGACCCGTCTTTGCGGCGGAAAACTGCGCAGCAGAATGGTCTGCGACAGCGGCACCATCGGCCCGGAAAACAGCCCCTGCAAGGCGCGGCACACGACCAGCAAGTGGAAATTGGCGGCCATGCCGCACAACAGCGAGGTCGAGGTGAACAGAATCACCGCCGCGAGAAAGAGCCGCGTTTCGCCGAGCCGTTGTGCAAGCCAGCCCGTCAGCGGCACCGCAATCGCGGCGGCAACCGAATACGAACTGATGACCCACGTGCCCTGGCTATTCGACACGCCGAGGCTGCCGGAAATAGCCGGCACCGCGACATTGGTGACGGTCGAATCGAGCACTTCGATAAACGTCGCGAGCGAGAGCGCGAAAGTCAGCAATGCAAGCCGCATGCCGCGCAGGTTGCTGCGAATGTTGCCGCGATCCTCGCGCGCAGCACTGTCCGGCACTGACGTCGCCGTACTCATGCGCCCTGTCCACCCACAGCCAGCACCAACGACGACACGCCCGCAATCGTCGGCTCGCGCGCCGCGCGACGCATGAATCCTTCGATATAGCGCGCGGCCGTGTCGCAACCGTCCGGTGCGGCCGCAAGCCGGTCCTGCATGCGCATGCACTGCGTCTCGATCGACGGCGAACCGAGCGCGTCCCTGAGCGCACGCGCCAGCGCGCGCGCTTGCAACGGCGCATCGAGCCGCACGCCGCAGCCGCTCGCGGTGACGCGTTGCGCGTTATCGAACTGATCGTGCGCGAACGGCGTGACGACCTGCGGAATGCCGGCCGCATACGCGAGCGCCGCCGTGCCGATGCCGCCGTGATGCACGAGCGCCCGGCAGCGCGGCAACAGCGTGCGCATCGGCACATAGCGGCGCGTGAGCAGCCGCGCCGTTTCCGCTTGCGTTTTCGCTTCCGCCTGCTGCTGCGTATGCGGCGTCAATAGAATGCCGCGCAGCCCGGTATCACGTAGCACTGCGTTCACGGTCTCCGCATAGTGCGCATGATCGGTCAACGTCGAGCCGGCCGTGAACACGACGGGGCGCTCGCCGTCCTCGAGAAATGCTTCGAGTTGCGCGTCGGGTTCGTGCGCCTGCGTTTCGTTGAATAACGGAAAGCCGCTCTGCCGATGCGGCTCGGGCCAGTCCGGCTGCGGTTGCGCAAACCATTCGGGAAACAGGCACAGCACGCCGTCGGTCGAATGCAGCCAGTGGCCAAAAATGCGCGTGACCGGCGGCAAGCCCAATTGCGCGCGCAACGCATTGAGTTCGGGGCCGCACACCCGGTCTAGTACCTGCGTTTCAATCAGGCGCAACAGCGCCACCTTGACGCCGAGCGGCAGCCAGCGCGGAATCGTCAAACGCGGATGGGTGGGCGGCGCATGCGCAGACAGCAACGTCGACGGCGACACCTGCACCGACACCAGCGGCACGCGATACAACTCCTGCATGAGCCGCGCGGAAAACGCCCACAAGCTGCCGACGAGCACCGTGTCGTCGTCAGTCAATGAAGCGAGCGTATGAAAGTGCGGCTGCAACGTCGGCGCAATCACGGCCCACAGCGTTCGAAACGACGTGCGCGGATTCCATAGCGCGGGGCTCGCCATCGCGGCCGCGTATTCGTCCGCGGTGCCGATCGGCTTGAATGCGAATCCCTGGCGCGCGGCGGCCGCTTCGAACGGCGGGTGGCTGCAAAACACGATCTCGTGCCCGCGCGCCGCGAGCGCGGCGCCGATGCCGAGCAACGGATGCACGTCGCCCGCCGAGCCGATCGCGGTAATGATGACTCTCGTCATACAGTTGCTCAAAAAAGACCGGGAATCAGCGCGGCCACGTCGCGGCGGTACTGGGTATAAGCGCCGCCGAAGTGGCCGGTCAGCCAGCTTTCCTCGACCCGCACCTTGTACGCGAGCGACGCGAAGATCAGCACGAGGCCAAAAGCGCCGCGCCATTGCGCGCCGATCATCGCCGCGCCGAGCAGCGCCAGCAGGCACCCCGTATAGATAGGATGGCGAACCAGACCATAAGGCCCGCTGCGCACGAGTTCATGATCGTCTTTCAGCGTGACCGAGACGCTCCAGTTCGTGCCGAGATGCAGCCGCGCCCACACGGAAAAAGCGAGGCCCGCGAGCAGCACGACGAGACCGGCGATCTGCAGCGGCCCGAACGTCTGCGGGTCGAAACGCCACGCTGCGGCCGTGAAATCCGGCAGGATAATCAGCGCGCCGCCCGCGATCAGCGGAATCGACTGCAACGTGCGCGACAACGACGCTTCCTTGCGTGCGGTCGCCTTGACCTCCTTCGACGTCGCGATCCAGTACAGCAGCCAGATGGCCCACGGCACGACAATGGCAATGCTCTGAACGATATTCACGGTAGTTCGACCTGTTGGAACGAGTGATCGGCGGCGGTAGCCATGGAAGGTTGTTGCATCGGTAAAATCGGCGCGCGCACGGCCGGCACGTCGACGCAGTCGCGCGCGCGATTGCCGGCATGGGTCCGCGCGGGCCCGAAGTAGTCGAGAATCTCCGCGCGAACCTGGCGCAGCGCCGCCTTGCCTTCGAGATCGAGAAAATGCCCGGCCTGGCCGATCGTCGAGAACTCGGCGCTTTGCAGATGATCGCCGAGCGAGCGCACGTCGTCCGGCGTCGTGTATTCGTCGAGCTCGCCGTTAAGGAA
>Ga0153988_1000117_pt1 | contig 18334 bp, 15 predicted proteins | sample TSNC072MetaG_FD_104742 | JGI IMG/M metagenome (GOLD analysis project Ga0153988, IMG submission 104742) | Attine ant fungus gardens microbial communities from North Carolina, USA - TSNC072 MetaG | ecosystem: Host-associated > Fungi > Mycelium > Unclassified | place: USA: North Carolina, Jones...
CGATCGCATCGAGTTCGCCCATCGTGCCGGCCGACGGCGAGCCGGCCGCGAGCCGCGCCGTGTTGACGATGCCCGCGAACGCGCACATGAGCCCCATCAGCGCAAAGATCGCGAGCTTCACGCGGTCGGTGTTGACACCGGACAGCCGCGTCGCTTCGAGGTTCGAGCCGACTGCGTAGATGCGGCGGCCGAACACGGTCTGCGTGGCGATCCACGTGAAGATGCCGAGCAGCGCGAGCAGCAGCAGCACGGGCACCGGAATGCCGCCGTAGCGGTCGAGCGTGGCGACGAAGCCCGCCAGTATCGCGCCCGCACCGATCACCTTCGCGACGTCCTGCCAGAACGGCACGACCCGCAACTGATAACGCTGGCGGTTCGCGCGCTGCCGTATCGTCAGGAAGGCGAGCAGCACGAACATGACGATCGCGAGCGTGTCGCCCGCGAGCCGCGGCAGATAGCCCTGGCCGACGAATACGAAGCTATCCGAAACAGGTGCGATGGTCGAGCCGCCCGTGACGCCGAGCAGAATGCCGCGATACGCGAGCATGCCGCCAAGCCCGACGATGAACGACGGCACGCGCCGGTACGTCGACCACCATCCGTTGAACACGCCGACCGCCACGCCGAGCAGCAGCACCACGGGAATCGTCACGCCGATAGGCCAGTGGCGGTTCACGTCGAGAATCGCCGCGACGCCGCCGAGCAGGCCGAGCAGCGAGCCGACCGACAGATCGATCTCGCCGGCGATGATCACGAACACCATGCCGCAGGCGAGCATGCCGGTAATCGACATCTGCCGCAGCAGATTCGATATATTGCGCGGCGTGACGAACGCGCCGTGCGTGAGCACCGAGAAGAACGTCCAGATCACCGCGACGGCAATCAGCAAGGCGAGAATCTTGTAGCGCGCGAACAGTTGCTGAATGCGCTGCGCTCCGCCGAATCCGCCTCGCGGCGCGGCATGGTCGGTGCGTTGGGAAGTCACGTCGGGCGTCATGCGGCACTCGCTGCGGTTAGGTTCGAAGAAGGATACACGGGACGGATCGCGGCGCCGAGTATGTCTTCCTGGGTGAGACCGTCGTTGACGAAGTCGCCGCGCAATTCGCCTTCGCCGATCACGAGCACGCGGTCGCTCAGGCCGAGCACTTCCGGCAATTCGGACGACACCATGATGATCGACATGCCGCGCTGCGCCAGTTGAAAGATCAGCTTGTAGATTTCGTATTTCGCGCCGACGTCGACGCCGCGCGTCGGTTCGTCGAGGATCAGCACTTTCGGATCGGTCAGCAGCATCCGCGTGAGCACCGCCTTCTGCTGATTACCGCCCGAGAGGCTCGCAATCGACAGCATCGGATTCGCGGCACGCACCGAAAGCCGCTTCATTTCCGTATTGATCGTGTCGAGTTCGGCGGCGGAATCGATGCGCCCGCCCGACGCGAAACGCTGCAATACCGCGAGCGTGATGTTGTGGCCGACGCTCAGGCCCGGCACGATGCCGTGGCGCTTGCGATCCTCGGGCACCATCGCGATGCCGGCGCGAATCGCGTCGATCGGCGCGCGAATCTTCAAGGGCTTGCCGTCGAGCATGACGCTCGCTTCGCTCGCGCCCGCGTATGCGCCGAAGATCGCCTGCATCAGTTCGGTGCGGCCCGCGCCGACGAGTCCCGCGACGCCGAGAATCTCGCCGCTCCGCAACGAGAACGACACGTCGTCCACGCGTTTGCGGCGCGGATTCGTCACGTCGAAGCAAGTCACGTGATGTGCTTCGAAGACCACCTCGCCGATCGGATGCGGCTCGCGCGGAAACAGGTTCCTGATCTCGCGGCCCACCATCAATGAAATGATGCGGTCGGTCGTCAGCGCGTGCATCGGCTCGGTTGCAACATGACGGCCATCGCGAATCACGCTGATCGTGTCGCACACCGCCGCGACTTCGTCGAGCTTGTGCGAGATGTACACGCAGGCAATGCCGCGCCGCTTCAGATCGCGCACGATGTCGAGCAGAATCGCGATCTCGGCGGCAGTCAGCGACGACGACGGTTCATCGAGAATCAGCAGCTTCGCGCGCTTGTTGAGCGCCTTCGCGATTTCGATCAGCTGCTGATGGCCGCCGCCGTAGTTCATCACCGGCTGCGCGGCATTGATGCCGCTGATGCCGAGTTCGCGCAGCAGTTCGTCGGCGCGCTGATACATCGCCGCGTAGTTCATGCGGCCGCCAGGCAGCGTGATTTCATTGCCGAGAAAAATGTTCTCCGCGACCGATAGCTCCGGCACCAGCATCAGTTCCTGGTGAATGATGATGATGCCCGCGCGCTCGGTGTCGCGAATGCTCGTCGCCTTCAACGGCTCGCCTTCCCAGCGTATTTCGCCATCCCAGGTACCGTGCGGATAGACGCCGGAAAGCACTTTCATCAGCGTCGACTTGCCCGCGCCGTTCTCGCCGCACAAGCCCACGCATTCGCCCGGCGAAACGGTCAGGTCGATGCCGTCGAGTGCCTTCACACCGGAAAAAGCTTTGACGATGCCGCGCATCGTCAGAAGAGGTTGCGTCATTCGCTATGCCTCGCTGCAAGATGGACAGGCCGGCCACGCTCGCGGGCATCGAGGCCCGCGAGCGTGGCGCTCATACCGCGCCCGTCTTCCGTCTCCGTCTTCCGCCTTATTGGCTCGCGAGCTGCGCCTGCGTGTAGAAGCCGTCTTTCACGACGATGTCGAGGTTAGCCTTGGTCAGCTTGGTCGGCTGCAGCAGCACCGTATCGACCTTCTTCTTGCCGTTGTCGTATTGCGCGTTGAAGCCCGGCTTCTCGCCCTTCGCAAGCGCGACCGACAGCTTCGCCGCTTCGCCCGCGATCAGCTTGAGCGGCTTGTAGACGGTCATTGTTTGCGTGCCGGCCGCTACGCGCTTGACGGCCGCGAGGTCGGCGTCCTGACCCGAGATCGGCACCTTGCCCGCGAGGCCTTGCGCGGCGAGCGCCTGAATCGCGCCGCCGGCGGTGCCGTCGTTCGAGGCGACGACGGCGTCGATCTTGTTGTTGTTCGCGGTCAGCGCATCTTCCATGATGCGCAGCGCCGTCGATGCGCTCCACTCCGGCACCCACTGCTGGCCGACCACCTTGATGTCGCCCTTGTCGATCGCCGGTTGCAGCACCTTCAACTGTCCCTGGCGCAGCATCTTCGCGTTATTGTCGGTCGGCGCGCCGCCAAGCAGGAAGTAGTTGCCCTTCGGCCGCACGTCATAGACGCCCTGGGCCTGCATTTCGCCGACCTTCTCGTTGTCGAACGAGATATAGGCGTCGATGTCGGCATCGAGAATCAGGCGGTCATACGACACGACCTTGATGCCGGCTTTCTTCGCTTCGGCGACCACGTTGCCGAGCGTCTTCGAGTTGAACGGCACGATCACGATCACGTCGACGCCGCGCGAAATGAGGTTTTCGATCTGCGAGATCTGCCGCTCCTCGCTCGCGTCGGCCGATTGCACCGAGACTTTCGCACCGAGCTTCTCCGCCGCGGCGACAAAATAGTCGCGATCGCGCGACCAGCGCTCGACGCGCAGATCGTCGATACAGAAGCCGATTTCCGGGTGATCCTTGCTCGCGTGCGCGAGCGGCGCGGCAAGCGACAGGCTGGCGAGCACCGCTCCGCATAGGAGCGAACTCAGTACGTTACGACGCATTGCGAATTTCATTTCTGTCTCCTTGTTGTGATAACCGGAATACCGGATGGGTCGGCCTGCGCTGCGAGCCGCAGAACCGGATCAACGACAACCCACAGCTTCCTGTTTCGCGCGATCAGCGTGGCCGCGCGATCTTTGTGTAAGGCTTTTGCCGATGCTTCATAGGGAACTTCTTGCCGTACGCTCCGTTGCGCCGCTTACGTTCTTCAACGTCCGCTATAGATCGCCTGATTGACGATGTTTTCCATGCGCTCCTGCTGTCCGCTCGCGTGCTGCGGATTGAGATCGCGGGCCAGCGTATCCGTTGCGAGCGTCGCCAGCGAATGGTCGCCGGACAGGATCTTGCGGCCGAACTCCGTGTCCCAACCGGCATAACGCTGGCGCTTGAACTGTTCGAGGCGATCGTTTTCGATCAGCACCGCCGCGCGTTCGAGGCCGAGCGCGAGGTTGTCGATTGCACCGATGTGGCCATGAAACAGGTCTGCCGCATCGACGCTCTGCCGGCGCACCTTCGAGTCGAAGTTCATGCCGCCGGTCGTGAAGCCGCCGTGACGCAGAATCTCGTAGAACGCGAGCGTCAGTTCCTCGACGCTATTGGGGAATTGATCGGTATCCCAACCATTTTGCGGATCGCCGCGATTCGCATCGACGCTGCCGAAAATGCCGAGCGCAAACGCTGTCGCGATCTCGTGATGGAACGAGTGCCCCGCGAGCGTCGCGTGATTCGCCTCGATGTTCACGCGAATTTCCTTGTCGAGCCCGTATTGCAGCAGGAAGCCGTGCACGGTCGCGACGTCGTAGTCGTATTGATGCTTGGTCGGCTCCTGCGGCTTCGGCTCGATCAGCAGCGCGCCTTTGAAGCCGATCTTGTGCTTGTGGTCGATCACCATGTGCAGGAAGCGCGCAAGCTGCGCGCGTTCGCGCACGAGGTCGGTATTGAGCAGCGTATCGTAGCCCTCGCGGCCGCCCCACAGCACGTAGTTTTCGCCGCCGAGGCGCAGCGTCGCGTCGAGCGCGTGACGCACCTGGGTCGCCGCAAATGCAAAGATCTCCGGATTCGGACTGGTTGCCGCGCCCGCCGCATAGCGCGGATGCGAGAACAGATTCGCGGTACCCCACAGCAGCTTGATGCCGGTGTCCTGCTGCTTGCGCGCGAGGTAATCGGACACGCGCAGGAAGTTCTCGCTATATTCCTTTACGCTCGTGCCTTCGGGCGCGACGTCGGTATCGTGAAACGTGTAGTACGGCGTGCCGAGCTTCGAGAAGAATTCGAATGCGGCGTCGGCTTTCTGCAGGGCCCGCTCCATGGCGTCGCCCGGCTGCTGCCATGGGCGATGGAACGTGCCCTGGCCGAAGATATCGACGCCGGGCCACACGAACGTATGCCAGTAGCATACGGCGATGCGCAGATGTTCTTCGAGCGTCTTGCCGAGCACCTTCCTGTTTCTGTCGTAGTGACGGTACGCAAGCGGATGATCCGCGTGCGGACCTTCATAACGGATTTCGGGAATGTGTTCGAAGTAGGACATCTATGTCTCCTTGTTTTGTTGCATCGCAACCCGCGCGACGGCGCCGCGCCCGCCGACAAAGTGACGCCATGCTGCCGCGTGCACGATGCGCCGGCAATTGCGAAATTGCGCAGCACGCTTGATGTTTCTTACCGCCCGTGCGTTTGTTTACTACCGGAGCGCGATTCGCGGCCTAGAATAACCAGACGCTTAAAAAACGGGGCTGCTCGCCAGCACCCGCCGACTTGACAGGAGACAACGCGCCGTGGCGATTCGAGCCACACGCGGCTTATATGACCCGTCCGCAAGCACCCCAGACGACCCATCGGATCGCGCTGCTGTTCAACGCGAACAAGGTCTACGACCGCGAGATCATCACCGGCATCGGCAATTACCTGCTGTCGACGCGGGTCGCGTGGGACCTGTTCCTCGAAGAAGATTTTCGCTGCCGGCTCGCGGGCATCGAGCGCTTCGACGGCGACGGCATCATCGCGGATTTCGACGACCCCGCCGTATACGAAGCGCTGCGCGGCTGTCCGTTGCCGGTGGTCGCGGTGGGCTCCTCGTACGAAGACCCGGAGCAGTACCCTCCGGACTTACCCTATATCGCGACCGACAACGGCAAGCTCGTATCGCTCGCGTACACGCATCTGATCGGCGCAGGGCTCGAGAACTTCGCGCTCTACAGCTTGCCGCAGGCGCAGGAAAACCGCTGGGCACAGCAGCGCGAACTCGCGTTCGCCCATTTGCGCAGCGCGGACGGACACAGCACGGCGCAGATCGACAGCGAGATTTATCGCGGCCTGTCGACGAGCGCGCCGTCATGGAACCAGGCGACCGAACAGCTCACGACATGGCTGCGGCAATTGCCGAAACCGGTCGGCATCATCGCCGTGACCGATGCGCGTGCGCGCCATCTGTTGCAGGCCTGCCTGATCGCGGGCATTCCGGTGCCCGAGGAAGTCGCCATCATCGGCATCGACAACGATCCTCTCACGCGTACGCTCACGCGCATTCCGCTTTCGTCGGTGATTCAGGGCACCGAGGAAATGGGCCGCACCGCCGCGCACATCCTGCATCAGATGCTGCACGGCGCGCGTTTTCCGGGGCGCCGCATTCTCGTGCCGCCGGTCGGCATCAACGTGCTCGAATCGACGCGGCATCAGCCGCTCGCGAGCCCTTACGTGATGCGCGCGCGGCACTTCATTCGCCAGTACGCCTGCCAGGGCATCCGCACCGAACAGGTGGCCGACTATGTGGGCGTGTCGCGTTCGTCGCTCGAAGAGTACTTCCGGCGCGAACGGCAATGCACCGTGCACCAGGAAATCCTGCGCCACAAGCTCGACGTCGCGAAGTCACTGCTCGCGAAACGCGACGCGTCGAGCGCGGAAGTCGCGATTCGCTGCGGCTTCACGTCGCTGCAATACATGTACGCGGTATTCCGGCGCGAACTCGGCTGCACGCCGCGCGAATACCAGGAGCGCGCGAATTCGAAGCCAGAGCAAACGGCGGGCTGAGCGCCTTTTATTTTTTTCTTTGCACCGACCACATGATCAGCATCGCACAACTTTCTTCCGAGCCGTGGGGTACGCTGCACGGCGGCGATCGCGTCCGGCTCTATACGCTGCGCAACGCGCACGGCATGAAAGTCGCCATCAGCGACCTCGGCGCGACACTGGTCTCCTGGCATGCGCCGGATCGCGCAGGACGTCTCGGCGATATTCTGCTCGGCCACGACACGCCCGCCGAATACGTTGCGGCGACAACCTACATGGGCGGGCTGATCGGCCGCTGGGCCAACCGCATTGCCGGCGCGCGCTTCATGCTCGACGACATCGAGTACACGCTCGACCGCAATGAAGGCACGAACCTGCTGCACGGCGGCACAGTCGGTTTTCATCGCGCGCTGTGGGACGTGAGCGAGGACGACGGCGCGTTGCTGATGCGCCTCGAATCGCCCGAGGGCGACGCCGGTTTTCCGGGCAACGTGAGCGTGCAGGTGCGCTATTCGCTCGACGACGACGGCACGCTGACGATCGAATACGAAGCGATCACCGACGCGGCGACGCCGCTCAATCTGACGAGTCATCCGTACTTCAATCTGACGGGACGCGCGGGCACCGATATTCGAGGCCATGTATTGTCGATCGACGCCGAACGTTTTTTCGAAGTCGACGCGACGATGATTCCGTGCAAGCTCGCCGACGTCGCGGGCAATGCATTCGACTTCCGGCAGAGCGCGCCGCTCGGCGCGCGGCTCGACTGGCCGCATGCGCAACTCGCGCGAGCGGGCGGCTTCGATCATTGCTACGTGCTGCACGACGAGGACGAAAGCGGCGTGAGTGGCATGAATAGCGCGACTGGCGTGAACGGCTCGAATGGCAGCGCGCCGCCGCGAGTGCGCCAGGTTGCGTGCGCATACGATCCGGGCAGCGGACGCGAGCTGACCGTATCGACCGATCAGCCCGGCTTGCAGTTCTACACCGGCAATGCGCTGAACGGCGACGGCGGACGCGGCGGAGTGCGTTATCAACGGCATGCGGGTTTGTGCCTCGAAGCCGGCGGTTTTCCGAACCAGGTCAATATGACCGGACAGGGTCACGTAATCGTGCGGCCCGGTGACACTTACCGGCAAACAACTGCTTATCGTGTCGACGTACGCAAGGGCGTTTGAGCAAATTTCCCGTTAATTTCCGCTGCTCTCTTACGAACGGCACAGCGCTCCCATTACAACGCGCCGACTTGTTGTTTGCGTCAATACTGAATTAACGGCCTGGTGGTTTCCCCAAGGCGACCCGCTTTCTAGACTCCGTCAAGGGGTGCCGGGATTATCGCGGTACCGATAGACAATATCGGAGGGAAACATCATGAAATCGCTGATTCAGGCCATCGCATTCGCGGTCGTTATCGCCACGCCGCTTGCCTCGTTCGCGCAATCCGGGCAGCCGGTCACGCGCGCGGAAGTGAAGGCGCAATTGCAGCAACTCGAACAGGCGGGCTACAACCCGGCCGAATCGACGGACGCCAGCTATCCGGCCGATATTCAGGCGGCCGAAGCACGCGTCGCCACGCAGAACGCCATGGCCCAAGGCGACACCACGGGCTATGGGACGCCGGCGACGGGAACCTCGCAATCGGGCGGGCAGCATCCGAGGGTGACGAATCCGGCGGATCAGTGAAGCGTGCTGCGTACTGTATTGCAATGGCGCGTGCGGATGTTCTGAAAAGACGCTCAAGGGCTTTTTGACTTTTGACACGTGCGGCGCTTTTGCGGCGTTCGCGTCTCGCGCCACCACTCGTACGGCGTGTACGGTTTCGCAGTCTCCACGCAATATGAAGCGAGCCATGCCTTTCCAAGGCATGGCTCGCTTTCTTGCATTGACGCGGGGCGATTCGTGAAGCGGGAACGGCAGGTATCGATCAATGCGAACATCGCCGATTCAATATGCCGAGCATGCGGTACACATTGATGAATTTCATCAACAATGCGTTCGATAAGAAAATAGACTCCACCTGTATTGAATCGCGCTGCGTTGAATCCCGATTTGCACGAATTTGCACAATCAACGAGCCTCGGCTCCTTCGCTTCGGCTCCGTCATTGCCTGGAGAATGCCATGCCCCGCACCGCCGCTGAAAAACGCGCCGCTTTCCGCGCCTTGCATACGTCCGGCTGTTTCGTGCTGCCCAATCCCTGGGATGCGGGCAGCGCGCGCTATCTGCAAACGCTCGGCTTCAAGGCGCTCGCCACGACCAGTTCCGGTTTCGCATGGTCCACAGGCCACGCCGACAACACGCTCTCGCGCGAAGCGGTGCTTGCACATCTGCGCGCGATCGTCGAGGCGACCGATCTGCCGGTCAACGCCGACTTCGAAAACGGCTTCGGCAGCGATCCGCACGAAGTCGCCGAGAGCGTGAAGCTCGCGGTCGCAACCGGCGTGGCAGGTCTGTCGATCGAGGACTCGACCGGCGACGCAGCCGCGCCGCTCTTTCCCGTCGACGTCGCCGTGCAGCGCATCAGCGCGGCCCGGCGCGCAATCGACGAGACAGGTGGCGACACGTTGCTGATCGGCCGCGCGGAAAACTTCTTCGCCGGCCAGGCCGATCTCGACGACGCGATTGCACGCCTGAAGGCATACGCGGCGGCAGGCGCGGACTGTCTGTACGCACCCGGCATCCAGACGCGCGAGCAGATCGAGGCGGTGGTCGCGGCCGTGGCACCGAAGCCCGTCAATCTGCTGATCGGCACGACGTCGGCGCTCACGGCGCAGGACGTCGCGGCGCTCGGCGTGCGGCGCATCAGCGTCGGCGGCGGGCTCGCGCGCGCGGCGTGGGGCGGCTTCATGCAGTCCGCGCAGGCGCTCGCCGAGGGGCGCTTCGAGTTCACGGGCGCGACGCCCGGCTCGCAGCTCAACGCGTTGTTCAATCGCGGCATGTGAGTTGCAACGCGCGTGTTGCGGCACAAACTCGTGCCCGGGCAGATGAAGCTGTGCCTCGCAACGGGCCAACGTTTCCGATGAGAAAAGCACGCGAACGTCTTGCGCCTCTCCACGGCTGGCTGCCCCTTCAGCCGTGCTGTTCATGCCTGGCGAATCAGGCCGCCAGATCGAATGTTATGATCGGAAACCTCATCCGCCACGATCAAGCGCGGACCCGAACGAGCCGCAAGCCTCATGGACAGCCACCTCACCAAACCCGCCGACCCATCCACCACCGACCTCGGCCGGCGCGTGCGCGCCGCCCGTCAGGCGCAGGACCTGACGCTCGAAACCGCGAGCCGCTTGTGCGGCGTATCGCGCTCGACGCTGTCCAAAGTCGAAAACGGCCTGATGTCCCCCACTTTCGACGTGCTGCAGAAAATCGTCCTGGGCCTGAAGATCGAAATCGGCGAGCTGTTCGGCTCCACGCCGAAAGTGAGCGCGAGCGGCCGGCGCGCGCTGACCCGCAAAAACGAAGGCCAGCGCCACGCGTATCGCGGCTATCAGATGGAATTACTCGCTACCGATCTCGCGCACAAAGCGATGCTGCCGTTTCGCATCCGCATTTCCGCGCATACGCTCGATGCGTTCGACGACTGGGGCCGTCACGAAGGCGAGGAATTCCTGTACGTCATTAGCGGCAGCGTGTGCCTCTATTCGGAGTTGTATGCGCCGACGCATCTGAACGCAGGCGATAGCCTCTACTTCGACAGCCGCACGGGCCATGCAGCGGTGTCCACGAGCGAGGAAGACGCGGAAGTGTTGTGGATGGCGACGAATGCGGACCTGCCGCAAACGCCGCCGGTTACCGTCGACTCGATGAAGAAATAGAAGTAGCGCGCGCCGGGCGCGTACTGAGCCCTGAGTCCGAGGCGGCGTTCGCGCGACGCATGATTCAACGCCCGCGCGCGCATGAAAGCATAAAAACTAGCTGCCCTCGCGCGCCTGCGCCAGCACCGCGAGATTGCCCTCGCCGAAACCATGATGCCCCTTGCGCTGCACGATCTCGAAGAAGATCTCGCCAGTGCCGCGGCGCACGAAGGTCTGGAAAAACAGCAGCGGCACACCATCCGCGCCGATCTCGCCATCGACGAGAACATGCGTGCGGCGCAAACGTTCGACGTCGAGCCCGTGCCCCGGCAAACGCGCATCGAGCCCCTCGTAGTAACGCGGCGGCGGCTCGACGAATTCGACGCCGTTCGCGAGCAGCCGCTCGACGCACGCGAAGATATCGTCGGTGGCGAGCGCGATGTGCTGTACGCCCTCGCCCGGATGATCGGGCAGATAGTCGTGCATCAGGTTGGTCCGGCGCGTGCCTTCTTCATAGAGCGGCACGCGGATCGCGCCGCACGGCGACACCATCACGCGCGATTCCGCCGACACGTGCCAGTTCGCGTGCAGTTCGTGAATCTCGCGGAAGTTGAGCAGATCGCGATAGAAGTCGATCCATTCCTGCATGCGGCCTTCGCCGACCGTCTGCGTCAGGTGATCGACCGCAACGAGCCCGCTGCCTGCGTGATTGAGATCGGCCTGCGCGGTATCGATTTCGATCGGCCGGAAATCGATGTCGAAGATCGAGATATCGCCGAGGCCGCCGCGCTGACCGCCGCGCCCGCGCCAACGGTCGACGAAATAGATGTGCGAATCGCCAATGCCCTGGATCGCCGGAATCAGCAACTCGCCCACGCCGAGGCGCTCGCCTTCGAACTCCCACGCGCCGAGTTCGACCGCGCGTTCGAACGCGCGCTGTGCGTTGGCCACGCGAATCCCGATCGCGCAGATACCGACGCCGTACTCCTCGGCATAGCGCGCGGCAAACGAATCGGGCTCGGCGTTGATGAGGAAATTCATCTCGCCCTGCCGGTATAGCGTGACGGCCTTGCTGATATGGCGCGCGATCGCCTTGAAGCCGAGCCGCGTGAAGACTTCGCCGAGCGCTTGCGGATCGCGCGCGGCAAACTCCACGAATTCGAGGCCGGCCGTGCCGAGCGGATTGTGCTCAGACGCCAACACGGCGCGCTGCGCGACCTCTGGAGTGGGCAAGTCGCTGGGCATGACAATCTCCTTGTACGGTCTTTCGACGCGGCAGCCGGTCGGTCGGAATTCGACGCAACCGTGCCGGCTGTTCGCGATGGGGTGCGCCATGCGTGATGCGCGCATGGCATGCCGCAACCCGGGCGGATCGCGGCGGCTGTTGCACCGTGTTTTTACACCGGGTCGCGGGACGTTCGCAACCTTCGTTTTGTACTGGATGGTTCATCCGGGTTCATCCTTCAAAGCGCCGGCGCTTGCGCCCGCCGCGGTGCGCCACCCCCGCGCGCCAACTGGCCGGTCACTGCTCTGCCCCGCCTTCATCGCGCGACCCGCTGCTTCGACGAGACGTGCGCGCGCGCCTGCCCCGCGCCTTGTTCGCGCCGTGGCCCCCGTTTCTGGCCGTCTCCCTGCCCGCTGCCTTGCCTGAAATCGCCGCCATCCTCTCCCGCGCGAACTCGCGCACCGCCTCGATAAACGCGCGCCCCACGGCCGACGGCTGCGTATCCGAGCGACGGATCAGCCCGACCGGCTCGCTGGTGCCCGCGAACGGCAGCGGCAAGCGCACCAGCATGCCTTGCGCCAGCTCGTATTCCACCGCGCTCAGCGGCACGAACCACACCGCGCCGTTTTCGAGCGCCAATGCCCGCCCCGTCGAGACCGACAGCACCTCGACGAACGCCGACAGCGGCGGCACGCCCCACGCGCCGAGCAGGCTCTCCGCCGACTGGCGGATCAGGGTGCCGAACGGCGGCAGCACGACCGGAAACTCTTCCAGCGACGCCGCCTGCAAGCCGGGACCCTGCGCGAGCGGATGCCCGGCACGCACGACCGCGATCAGCGGCTCGGTGAACAGTTGCTCGAAGCTTAAGCCGACCATCCGTTCCGGGTCCGCGAGACGGCCAATCGCGAATTCGATCGAACCCGCTTTCAGGCGTTCGAGCAGTTCCGGGTTCGCGCCGGTCGCGAGGCGCACGATCACGCGCGGCCACTGCGCCGCGAACCGCCGCAGCACGGGCGGCACGAGCACCGCGGCGACGGTCGGCAGCACGCCGACTTCGAGCGTGGCGGCGGCCGCGCCTTCCGCGCGCGAGAGCAGGTCGACGCCCTGGCGCAGCGCGCTCACGCAGGCGCTCGCGTGCGGCATGAAGAGCTGCCCCTCGCGCGTCGGCACCGCGCCGTGGCGACCACGCTCGAACAGCTTCACGCCGAGAATCGCCTCGAGCTCGGCGACCGTCTTCGACACGGCCGGCTGCGTGATGGCCAGGCTGTCCGCCGCCCGCTGGACGCTGCCGAACTGCGCGACGGCCAGAAAGCACTGGAGATGACGGAATTTGACGCGGCTATCCGCGAGGCTTCGTTGCATAACGTGAGGTTATACGAAACGGGTGAAAACGTCATTTTGCATAACCGCCGGCTTTGGATAAAGTTCCTGTCACAACGTCGCACCCCACGATTCGTCCCACGGAGACACTTCATGGAAGATTCTTCCCTCACCCCGCGCGAGTTCGCGTCCCATCCCGCTTACGTCTATCCCCAGTACGGTTCGTCGGTCAAACGCGGTCCCACCCGTCCGCTGATCCCGCTGAAGGAAAAGCTGCGCGACCAGCGCGTGCCGGTCTACGGCACCGACGACCTCGGCGCGCTCGACCACGATCTGACGCGCAACGCGGTGCGCAACGGCGAGCCGCTCGGCGAACGCATCATCGTGACGGGCCGCGTGCTCGACGAAGGCGGCCGCCCGGTGCGCAACACGCTCGTCGAAGTCTGGCAGGCGAACGCGGCCGGCCGCTACGTGCACAAGGCCGACCAGCACGACGCGCCGCTCGACCCGAACTTCCTCGGCGCGGGCCGCTGCCTCACCGACAACGAAGGCCGCTACCGCTTCCTGAGCATCAAGCCGGGCGCGTATCCGTGGGGCAATCACCCGAACGCATGGCGTCCGCAGCACATCCACTTCTCACTGTTCGGCGACCACTTCGGCTCGCGTCTCGTCACGCAGATGTACTTCCCCGGCGACCCGCTGCTCGCGTTCGACCCGATCTACCAGGGCACGCCGGAACATGCCCGTGAGCGCATGATCGCGAAGTTCTCGCTCGACACCACGCAAGAGGCCTATGCGCTCGGCTACGATTTCGACATCGTGCTGCGCGGCCCGAACGAAACCCCGATGGAGCGCTAAGCCATGACGACCCTCAAGCAAACGCCTTCGCAAACCGTTGGCCCGTACTTCGCCTACGGCCTTTGCCCGCAGCAATACGACTTCGACTACAAGAGCCTGTTCACGCACGTCCTCGCCGACATGGAAGCGACCGGCGAGCACATCACGATCGTCGGCCAGGTGTTCGACGGCGACGGCAACGCGGTTGGCGACGCGATGATCGAGATGTCGCAAGTCGATTCGAACGGCCACTATCCGGAGTCGCGCGAGGAAATCCTGAAGACCGGTTTTCACGGCTTTGCACGCGTCGGCACGGGTACGGACCCGCACAAGCGCTTTATCGTCGAGACGGTGAAGCCGGGCCGCGCGAACCCCGCCGAAGCGCCGCACATCAACGTGATCCTGACGATGCGCGGCATGCTGCTGCACACGTTCACGCGCATTTACTTCGAAGACGAAGCCGAGGCGAACGGCCAGGACGCCGTGCTGGCATCGGTGCCGGCCGAGCGCCGCAACACGCTGATCGCGCGGCGCGAACCGGGTGCGGCGAACGTCTACCGCTTCGACATCCGCATGCAGGGCGATAAGGAAACCGTGTTTTTCGATCTGTGAAACAGGGTTGTGAAGCAGGTTCGTGAAGCAGTTTTTTCACACTTTCATATCGCTTTCACATAAACTCGACATGATCCGTCAAGCGACTGGATCGCGAAACTCCGAGTAGTAAAAGTTGAGCCCGCCTTTGAGCGGGCTTTTTTTCGGCTTTCGCTTTTTGCGAAGGCGCCAGCCAGGTAGCGTGCTCAGCAGCGGAAATGCTCGATGCTTTGTCCCGCGTAAATCGCGCGTGCAAGCCAGGCGGGTTTATCGCCGCGTCCATCCCACGTATTGCCGAATGCGTCGCGGTACTTCACCGCGCTGGCGGCTTTCTCATCGGCTTCGAGCGATTCGGCCAGCGCTTCGAGCGTGATGTCGTAGTCGTCCATGCGTGTGCGAATCCACGCGACCATGCGCTCGCGCACATTCTCGTCGTGTTCGAACAGTCGTTGTTGTCGTTCTTGCTCTTTCATAGCGTCTTGGTATCGCAGCAGTTTGCTGGCGTTAGACAATCGAGAATTTCGCAAAACAACGCGAAGCCCGTGTTTGACTCAGAGGAAGCGGGGTAATTCGCGGGGCAATCCGCTCGGCAATCCAAATTCACAGCCTGTTTAAGGATGCGTAAAAACCCGCATCTGCCAGCCATGCCTGTTTGATTTCCGATGGAAGCGCCTGAATCAGAACACGGAGATCAAGCGAGTTCGCCGCCGTGCGGTTCGAATTACACCGTTGAATTGCGTCCCCAAACTAGGCCCCGGCCTCGCCTCGGTAGTTCGAGGGAGCGGCGGCATATGGAAGCTCATTCTAGCATTCGGCTTATTTCGCCCCTAGCAAAGGACTCTTGCCTATGCCGCCAATTGTGCGGCTTATGACCCGGCTCATGACCCCGCTTATGGCCCTTTCAGTATTCGTGACTTCCGCCGCGTTCTCGACAGAGAATGCGATACTCCACACCCGGCCATTACAAGCCGCCTCTATCGGCCCGTCATGCCGAAGCTTCGAGCGACACGGGGCCACCTCACAGGAGACACGACCATGCCCGCCTCAACCGCCGTCCTCACGATTCTCGCCGCGCTGCTGCTAGGCGCGATGAGCCCCGGGCCGAGCTTCGTCATCGTCGCGCGCAACGCGATCGGCCTGTCGCGCGGCGACGGTCTGGCGACGGCGCTCGGCATGGGCATCGGTGGCGTGTTCTTCAGCGGCATTGCGCTGCTCGGCCTCTATACGCTGCTCGCGACCGTCGCATGGCTGTACGTCGGCCTGAAGATCGCCGGGGGCGTCTATCTCGTCTACCTCGCCTCGAAAATCTGGCGCGGCGCGGCCAAGCCGCTCGCCTTCGACGCGACGCAAACCGGCGGCGGCAATCCGCGCAAATCGTTCTGGATCGGCCTCAGCACGCAACTCAGCAATCCGAAAACGGCCGTCTACTACGGCAGTATCTTCGCCGCGCTGCTGCCGCAGCATCCGCCGGTGTGGTGCTACTTCGCGCTGCCGCCCGCGATCTTCGCGATCGAGGCCGGCTGGTACACGATCGTCGCGCTGTGCTTTTCGAGCAAGCGTCCACGCGAAATCTATCTGCGCTGGAAGGCGTGGATCGACCGCATCGCCGCAAGCGCGGTAACGGCGCTCGGCTTGCGGCTGATTCTGAATGCGCACAAGGTGGGAATCTGATCGATGCATGGGCGCGCGCCACGCGTATCAGCCCTTGCCTTCCGCCTTGATGCGCGCCCGCAACTCGAATTTCTGGATTTTCCCCGTCGACGTCTTCGGCAACTCCCCAAAGCGCACCGCCTTCGGCAATTTGTAGCCGGCCAGAAACAGCCGGCAGTGCGCGATGATGTCTTCCTCGGTCGCCTGCGCGCCTTCCTTCAACTCGATGAACGCGCACGGCACTTCGCCCCACTTCGGATCGGCCATCGCGACCACCGCCGCGACCGATACCGCCGGATGGCGATACAGCGTGTCCTCGACCTCGATGCTCGAAATGTTCTCGCCGCCCGAGATGATGATGTCCTTGCTGCGGTCGCGGATGCGGATATAACCGTCAGGCGTGCGCACGCCGAGATCGCCGGTATGGAACCAGCCGCCCCGAAAAGCCGCCTCGGTCGCGCGTTCGTTCTTCAGATAGCCCTTCATGCAGATATTGCCGCGAAACATGATCTCGCCGAGCGTTTCGCCGTCGTCCGGCACCGCTTCGAGCGTGTCCGGATCGAGCACGGCGACGGCCGCCTGCAGGTGATAACGCACGCCCTGGCGCGCGGTCAGATCGGCGCGCGTGTTTTCGTCGAGCGCGTCCCACGCGTCCTGCTTCGCGCAGACGGCTGCGGGCCCGTAGGTTTCGGTGAGGCCGTACACATGCGTCAGATCGAAGCCGATCTCCCTCATCTTCGCGATCACCGCGGGCGGCGGCGCCGCGCCCGCGACCATCGTCGAGACACGATGCGCGATGCCCTCGCGCCATTCGGCCGGCGCATTGGCAAGCGCGTTCTGCACGATCGGCGCGCCGCAGTAGTGCGTGATGCGCTCGCGGCGAATCAGCTCGAACACGGTCTTCGCGTCGAACTTGCGCAGGCAGACGTTGACGCCCGCGCGCGCGGCGACGGTCCACGGAAAGCACCAGCCGTTGCAGTGGAACAGCGGCAGCGTCCATAGATAGACCGCGTGCTTCGGCATATCCCATTCGAGGATATTGCTCAGCGCATTCAGATACGCGCCGCGATGGTGATAGACCACGCCCTTCGGGTCGCCGGTCGTGCCCGACGTGTAGTTGAGCGCGATCGCGTCCCACTCGTCGGCGGGCCGGGTCCACTCGAAGGCCGGGTCGCCCGCTTGCAGGAACGCTTCGTAGTCGGTTGCACGGATGAACTGCGCGGCGTCGGCGGGCTGCGCGTCGGCCACGCTGATCACGCGCAGCCCGGGAAATTCGAGCGCGGCGCGATGCGCGAGCTCGCCGTATTCGGTATCGACGATCAGCACCTTCGCCTCGCCGTGGCGCAGCATGAACAGCAGCGAGGCGACGTCGAGCCGCGTATTGAGCGTGTTGAGCACGGCGCCCGCCATCGGCACGCCGAAGTGCGCCTCGATCATCGGCGGGATGTTGGGCAGCAGCGCGGCGACCGTATCGCCGCGTCCGATGCCGGCCTCGCGCAGCGCGCTCGCGAGCCGCCGCGCGCGTTCGTAGGTCTCGCTCCAGCTGCGGCGAATCTCCCCGTGGACGATCGCGAGCCGCTCGCCATACACTTGCGCGGCGCGTGCGAGGAAGTCGATTGGCGTGAGCGGGACATAATTGGCCTCGCGCTGCTCGAGACCGTCGTCGAACCTGTGCTTCGTCATTGCATCGTCTCCTGAGGCGCAAGCCGCGCCGCTGATTGTTCTGGTTGATGAGCAGGCTTCGCTATTGTCATATTGTTATCGTGAACTGCACGTCATTCAAATAGCAGGTTAGCGCGCCCGAACCGGCCTGGCCAGCACTGCATCCAGGCCGTTTGCAGGCCCTTGTCGCCAGTCAATGGCTCTCCGCCCGCCGGCTTTGCGCGACGACCATTCGAAGAAACCCGTGCGTGACTTCATACGCCCGCCATTGCGCGGGAATTGAAAAAACGAAAAAGCCGTCGCCGGAATGATCCGGCGACGGCTTTTTCACGGGTATATATCGAGACGCCGCACTATCGAGACGCCGCGCGACGCATCCGCGCAGCGCGCATCGCAAACGAACGGGCTAATCCTGGCGCACGCCGCCTCGACGTGTCGCGCGCCGTTCGAGAACCGCATCGGTCTTGAACAGCGCGAACATGATCGCGGTCAGCACACCGGATTTTTTCCAGCGCAAATAATAGCGATGCGCGGTCTGATACGCCACGTAGTGCTCGGGCATCGCGCTCCACGGCGCGC
>Ga0153988_1000119_pt1 | contig 18281 bp, 13 predicted proteins | sample TSNC072MetaG_FD_104742 | JGI IMG/M metagenome (GOLD analysis project Ga0153988, IMG submission 104742) | Attine ant fungus gardens microbial communities from North Carolina, USA - TSNC072 MetaG | ecosystem: Host-associated > Fungi > Mycelium > Unclassified | place: USA: North Carolina, Jones...
AAATCAACAGGTAACCTATCACAAAAGGCCACTTACTGATTTGTGATTTGATATTGGAATATTCAAAAAGGCTTAGAAAGTGAGTTTTAGACAGTGACAAGAGATGTTGTTAAGTCTGAGGTCTAACCCTCAGACAGGGAGTCCTTATATATATAATTGTGATAGTCTGTGCACTAGGACAGGCTATTATATGCTACTACCTATTGTTCTACATATGATAGTGCCTTTGTACTTAAAATAGTGATAACTTAACCTTATGGAGGCTGTCCTTTGTTCTAAGAAAAGGACAGATGACTATCTATGGGTAATTAATGAAGTCCATGTGCAAATATTGAGGCCTTCATATCTCTACTAATATTAATTGCCTTGAGATTTTTCTAGGCTCATTCTGAGCTTTATAAGGAAGGCTTCTGCTGAGCTTAGAACCAAAGCATTGATTGTAGTAGTTTCCGAGATATTAGCAATTTAATAAACAGTAACATGGTGGTTACTAGTTGATCTGCTTAATATCTTGGCCAATATTGATTGCCTTGAGATGTAACTGGCATTGATTGAAAGGTCTTTTTGAGGGCTTTCCATAGCCTTTGAGACTGTGAGAATCATTGAAGAAATGATGGAGATATGACCGAATGAAGTTTGTGACAGAAGGAGTAACAAAGAAGCCTCAAGAAGCAGTGAAAACAACTCCCAAAACTCCCTAGGCAGAAAGGGAAAGAGTCAGGTTCTGAGTTGCTGAGATAAGCCAAAGAGAGGGGAAGATCACTATAGGATTGGTGGTAGAAAACCCAGTAACTTGGCAAGGGTAAAACAGACTTGGCAAAACTAATAGAAAGTAATCAAAAAAGGACAAAGAGGCATGGGATTCCCTATTACTACTGGAACAATCATTGTAATAATAGATTATGACTGGGTTTATTATTTTCTCTACTTTTTGTATATTTCTTTTGTATTTCTCTTAACATATAAAAACCCTTACTTAGTAGGAAGAGAGTAAGCAATCTCAGTTGCCTCTCTTCTCTATTTGGGTTTTCAAAGTGGAAATCTATTTTTAGAGTGATCAGATCAGTGATTAAGTTGCTTTGACTCAAGACTGAGTCAAAACCAAAGAGACTACAGGACAAAGTGACTTAGTCACAGGGACAACATTATAGAAGCTCTAAAATAGAGTTTGGCATTACTAGGAAGTCAAGTTATACAGGGAGGATTCAAAGTCTCATATCTGATCACATATTCAAGAGTACTACTGTGAGGATAGTCTGATCACATAGCTAGAGAGTACTACTGTAAGGACAACTTTGAAACAGAGTGTTAGGACAACACCAGGCAAGTAGGACTCAGGAACAGAGCAAGAACAGTAGTATAGAATTGAGAATCAGATTTCAAACATCACTGCTACCATGGTACATTAGTAGAACTTTATTTAACAAATTTCTTTTCATCTTTAACTTCTGAATTAATTTTCCTATGAATTTGTATGAGGGACACTGCTGATACATAATGTTGACTAGGGTACTTTCTTAGGAAATCACATACTTTATTTATTAAAAACTTTGATATTCACCATTACCTAGACAGTAGTTGGGGAACTTTAATTTAACAAAGAAAACTGTCAAGCCCGAAAATTAAACAAGAGATTAACAATTGAAGAGTTGAACTGAGTTGCTTATTTGAGAACTAGACTAAAGAGATAATACAGGGTAATTGCATAATAACTCAGTGCTATGAAGTTCTTGGGAGATACTGTGCAATGGTGGGCAACATTATATAATTAACTAAGGGGTTTGAGATTTACAGGGGAGTAGTAATGGTGTTACATGAGGATACAGGTATGACAAAAACAAAAAAAGCTCTATCTATCACCAGCCTCTTCAACAGGTCATAAGCTTCCATTGTGTTTCTTTACAAAGAAGAATAGAGCTGCCATCAGGCTAGTAGATAGATAGATATAACCTTTTCTAAGTTCCTCATCAATCCATGTATTAAGAGAGTTTCTTTCTGCTAAAGATAGTAGATAGACCTTTGCTGGTTTGAGAAGCTTTGTGCCTTTCATGAAGTCAATAGCATGGTTATATAGTTTTTGTAATAGTATTCTCTTTGACTTATGTTTTGAAAAGACATTTCTATACTCATGTAACTATTCTGGCACATGAGTCTTCCAGGTCTTTGTGTCTTCATAATCTTGAGTTCTTATATTGTGTAGCGACTTAGCCTGGATAACTTAATCACCCTCTAAGTCCAAGTTAACAAGGAGAACTCAATAGAGTTCCTGTTAAATTTTCTATACTACTTATACAACTACTACATGGTTTGTGCACTGTTTTCCCACACCCATCATGTGACCCATCATGTGACATCATGTGATGTGATGCCATGACTTCCTATCATGTGACTATGACTATATGACTATGTGATGTAATGCTTTCCTGTACTCCTTCCTAGATAGTAAGTTCAAGAGAAAAGAAAAGAAATATGAATAATAACTTAGCTATTTTGCCAAGTCATGACATATTGGTCTTGATTGTTGAGTATAGTTGCAATCATCATTACCTGTTGATGACTGCTTGGGTCAGTCATGTTTGTCTAGGTCAGTCATGTTTGCCTAGCCAAGAATATGGTTGTCAGGGTCCTCATCTCCTATGTCATCCAATAAGAGAAATCCACTGACATCTATTTTGAGGTAAAGCTCATTAGCTTCTGCTTCTACATCTCATGTTTTATGGACTTTACTAGCATATGTATCTAGGCACCTGGTGAACTCCTATTGACTTTTTTGCTAATCAATATTTGGATTATATTTATTGTGGGAAGGATAACAAGTTTAGAGGGGAAAGTGGTCTTAGTATTGAGTGGTTTTGAGTAAGAGAGTGATTTTTTTATTTTTGTGTTGTCACATTCTTGTACTCTAACTTATGTAATAGCTAGAGTGTTTTCTAAATAATTAAATAATTAAATGATAGGAAAAGCAAAAATAGTAAGAAAATAAAGGAATATAATCAACTAATGACATGAAATGAAAAAAGAAAGAAACATCAGCATTCTGCAGGTAGCCCAAAGGCTACCCCCACATTATACAAGTATGAGTAGCTAATTATCATCTCCTTATTCCCTAGGTTAGTAACAAAGAGGTACTAGGTTGTCTTGTGTGATTTAATTTCTATATAAGCTTGAACATACTTTGTTATTTATCCTATCTTGTTGGGAGTGCTTATCCACATTGATTACATAATATAGATTTGCTAGTTTATACATTTCCAGGTTATTATTTTCCATAATGACTCTGTTGATAAAGTTCATAGTAGCTCCCAAATCAACTAAAGCCTTGGTCTGTACTTTTGTATTGTATACCCAAAGTGTAACTGGAATATTTTTGAGGGAGGTAGTCTTGTTGCACACTATAAGATTCCAGTACTGCTTTTAACTTTGTAGGCTAATAGAGGATACATTTTCCTCTGATTATAGATCACAGATATTATACTCTACAATCCTAAGGTAAATCTAATTTGGGAGTCCTTTTTCCCTTCCCACTTGGGGGAACAGGATTAAAGATTTCCTCAATTGACATGCTGTTTTACATTGATGGCCTCAGGGGAGAGTCTAGGTCATCTCTTTTTTCCTCCAATAATTTCATCAGCTATACTTTAAATGACTGATTTATTTTGGTTAAACCTGGTGGAGATGGTTTCTAGGAAGAAGTTCTTTTAAGAACACTTGTCCTTATTACCAGGTTTGTTGTAACTGTCCAGTGACTTGATTAAAGCCTTTTTCAGTGCTTTATTTTTTGGCAGTATCACAAGTCCTTTCTTTTTCTGAATCTCATCTATTTCCCACTATATCCAGATCCTTCTTTCTTCTACTTTCTTTTCTTTTTGCCTCTGTACCAAATATTGTGTCCTAGGCCTTATAAGACCTTATGTGCTTTTATCAATGGTTTAAGATAGTTGTCCCATGTTTCTTGGTATTTGATTTGTTAAAGTAATAAGCACATTGTGCTACTTATTTGGGATAACTCCTTTTATTTTGTCTATATGAACTTGACAAAGTTCTTCTTTGCTAGGTCTTTTGTTGACCCAGAGCACTTGTTAATTTCTTTTTTATCTCCCTTCTTGTTATCTCTTCATCTGTATTGTTTTATGAGTTCCTAGGCATGGTCACTGTTATGAATATTGAGTGGAACTATAACTATTATTAGCTATGGTCTGATAATGAGTGGATAGTCAATGAGATGTTGGCATTGTTAGATAAAGATATCACAATGCAGTAATGCATTGAATATCTTAGACTCAGAACATTAGACTCATAGTATGGACAGGACTCTTTAAAGAAATCTCAGACTATTTCTCTTCTATTATTGGACTGAACTAAATAGGACAACATTGGACTAACCCATTATTAGACAATAACTTGGTCTTGACTCAACTTGTCACCCTTGTCACTGATCTGTTACTTAACTAGTCACTTAGAGTTACAAGTAGTGTTACCATATTGTAATGACTGTTACATACCTAGTTAGGATAAATACAGACCAGAAAAAGAAGGGAATGGCAAGTTCTCTTTTTCTGTATTCTCTCTTTCAAATCTTACTCTAAGGAATCAGTACTCTTATTTGTCTTAGGACAATCTCAAGAGTGCTACTCAAAGTCATATCACATCTCTCTTTCAATATAACTTCACTGAAAATCTTAATTGGATCCTCTAATAAGGAGTGTGAAGATATCAAGTGTTAGATATAGGCTTCAAGTTAAATGTATTCAACTAAGAGGTCTAGAGTCTTAACAATACTACTTATACACAATTGTTTACTTGTACTTGTTATGTTTCTCTTTTGAGGCACCCTTTCCTATGTATCATAAAAGAGAATAAATGTTGACTTAGTCTGTGAGGTATTTATAACAGGTTTCTTATCAAAACACCAAAAGAACCTAATTATCACAAACTTCATTTAGACCTATCTTTATTAATTCTTCAACAATTTCTACAGTCTTAATAACATCTGAAAGCCTTAGAAAGACCTTTCAATTGATACTGTTATGCCCTCGTGACTTTCCCTAATATTGTAACGTGTACTAACCATCACTGTCATTTTTCTCAACTCCCACCCTCTCTGATGACTAAGTAATATACAGTTTCCACCAGTATTAAGTTAGCATCCTAGCAAGTAGCACTCCAGCTTCAATATCTCCAAGACCTTACATCCTTGAAATCAACTCTTTTTGAATTCACCTATTCTAGTCTCATTTTTTCCTTCATTTTTGTGGGCAAGGCACAGAGAGTAACACAACCCCTTGGTTGAGGCCAAGCTCAGCAACCCCCAAAGCATGGTCTGACAGATACCAAATATATCTTGAGGTGATCAATATTGGCCAAGCTATCAGGAAATCAGTAGATAATCTCTATAGTACCATACATTAAATTACCACTATCTCAGAAACTGCCATGATTCTAAGGTCAACAGAAGCCCTCTTCATACTTCTTAGAATGGTCCTAAAACAACCTTGAGGCAATCAATATCAACAGAGATATGAAGTCCTCAATGTTTGCACATAGACTTAATTAATTACCCATAAATACTTATTTGCCTTTAATTAGAACAAAGAATAACTTCCATATGGTTAAGTTATTGCATTTTCAAGTACAAAGGCACTACCATATGCTAGTAGCATGTGATAATCTGTTCTAGTGCACAGACTATCACAATTATGTATATAAGTGTTAGGGAATCAAGCTGATGCCATAATCCAGTGGAAGCTTCTGGAATATTTTATTAGTATATAAGTTTGTAATTAGTTGTTATCTACTAATTGGTTTGCAATGGAATATGCTTTATTCCAAGTCAAACCAACATACAATTTGTCACAAACTTCATTTGGCCATATCTCCATCAATTCTTCAATGATTCTCACAGTCTCAAAGGCTATGGAAAGCCCTCAAAAAGACCTTTCAATCGATGCCAGTCACATCTTGAGGCAATCAATATTGGCTGAGATATTAAGCAGATCAACTGGTAACCACCATGTTACTGTTTATTAAATCGCTAATATCTTGGAAACCACCATGATCGATGCTTCAGTTCTAGGCTCAGTAGAAGCCTTCTTCATAATGCTCAGAATGAGCCTAGAAAAATTTCAAGGCAATTAATATTAGTGGAGATATGAAGGCCTCAATGTTTGTACATAGACTTTATTAATTACCCATAGATAGTCATCTGTCCTTTTCTTAGAACAAAGGACAGCCTCCATAAGGTTAAGTTATCATTATTTTAAGTACAAAGGCACTACTATATGTAGAACAATAGGTAGTAGCATGTGATGGCCTGTCCTAGTGCACAGACCATCACAATTATGTATATAAGGACTCATAGTCTGAGGATTAGACCTCAGACTTAACAACATCTTTTGTCACTTGTCTAACTTCGCTTTTTTGAGCTCTTTAAAGTATCAAAGCACCCATCACAAATAGTAAGTGACCATTTGTGATACAACTAGGTTTCTGTGACAATAAGGACTCCCTGTCTAAGGATTAGACCTCAGACTTACAAACATCTTTTGTCTAAACTTTTCTTCTAAGCATCTTTTGAATCTATATTCAACAAATCACAAATCAGTAAGTGACCTTTTCTGATACTAATGCAAAGGCAATCCCAAACTGGACTCCAACAATTGCTATATTAGCTTCTGAAAGAACACAAAAAATGAGACCAATTGACCCCACTTCACTTGGGTTGATGGTCAAGATAGGAGCAGTCAGTGCAGAAGCTATTAAAGTAATGAGGGGATTTTACCATGAAACATAATACATACTAGTACCAGACATGAATCTGTAGAGGATAGCAAAAAATATCATACCAGTAACAGTTCTTATGGCAGTTATTGCAAAAATGAGTACCATAGAAGATAAAGTGCAGGAAATTCCACCATTGTAAACACCAAAATAATCAGCTAACATGATCCATCCAGTAAGTGCAGATATATTCAGAATCGCGACCTGTGAGCTCACAGTGAGATTGAAATGACAGTAGAGAAGAGTGACTAACACAATTTGACAAAACAACTACAATGGCAAATGATGGAGATGCGTCCGTGCGGCATCTCATCTTCCTGCTGTCTGTCTATGAGCTGGGCTCAAAGTCTGCCCTGTCCTTGCCTGGAGTGGTTCTCGTACACAGAAATCCATGTTGTAGTCTGCCTTAGTTGCTGTCTCTAGGAAGCAGAAGATCAGGTCCATCATTGTTGGGCTGAACTCATAAAAACATGCTGTTTCTCCTCCACCAGGAGCAGATTGTGGAGACTGCATCAACAGCTACTTTTCTCATGAGATAGCATCAATGAGCTCTATGTCATCAGGCACAATGCCAAGCCTGCTACCTCAATGCAACTATGAAAATACAGACTCCATATTGTACATGAGATGAGTCCAAGGTGAAGAAAAGTGAACATACTGTTGGAATTTGGATCTCATGCGAACCTGTGTGATGTATGTGATTCTCTTGTTTCACATTCTTATTGTTTTCAAGTAGGATAATTAGTTTGTACTCACTATCCGTTTGTACCCTGTACCCTCCCATTGTTCGTATTTCAACACATACATTGACCAATGTAGTCATATCTGAGGAAGAAATACATGTGTTTCGAATATTTATACTGTATCTGCAAATGAGACAATCATGTATTGATGTTTTGTGAGAGAAGAGAAAAAGAAAAGCTGACTAATATTTGTGATTTCAATAAGTGCGCTCGTACTTCAGCAGAAGCCTCCTCCTTCAACTACCACTATCACTACTAGAGCTGCTGCTGCGCGTGAAAAACCAGCTCTTTCTCTTGGCTCCTTGCCTGAATGCCTGTGATTAGGCCTCTGCCTCCTCTACACAGACTGTGAACCTGTAATCCATTCCAATGACTCTTCTAATGCCGCCTCCCATTTACGCCGTTGAGGAACTTAAGATCCTCAAGGCCCAGGTCCAGGACATTGCTCGTGGTGACTGCTCTCAGAAAATAATCGTCTAGAGTCTCGTTATGGTCTAGCTATCATGAGATACTCTCCATAGACTAAATCACAACATAATTCAATTCAGGATAGTAGTACAAGAATTTATCTATGTGAACCACTATAAATGCTTTTATTTGCATGTGCGACATTTAGGACATTGTAAGCTGGCAAATTCGACAAAGAATTCTCGACATTTCTCACAACGCATTGCATGGGGATTTGGCTGTTTTTCGAAAAGGAGGTGGTAAGCCACGTGCATGGCCATCTCACTCATCCTAAAGACTCGGACGCAGTAGTAACTCAGACTATGCATCGAAGCAGGTACCCTTCGTCCGTTCATAAGGTCCACAGACATTGCAGGCTTCCACTGGAAAATATGGAACCCCGTCTGTATATAACCTGAGTATTGACCTACGGGTGACACTTGTCCATGTCTAGGTGGAAACCGTGCGCCAATTCCATGTGGTCCTCGATGCTATCTTTCAGGGCTGGTACCATCTTTTGACATCTATCCCAGTGGCACTGCCAAAACATGTTTCTTCCTCCCTCGATAGCTGTGATGAAATCAAAGTCCAGAACTGCCATTCCAAGTTCTGGATTCACCATGATATATGGTCCGAATTCCGACCCAAGTCCTCGAGTACATCTTCCCGGGGTTCTCCCTCACACTCTTCTTCGACATGGATTGCGAAGACACCAATTCTGGGAGAAGGTGGAGCATCAGATAGGGGAGGGCAATCAGGCGAGGAAAGTGAACAGGGTGGGACAAGCACGGAGTCAAATCGGCTGCCAGGTACCGATCCTAATAGACGTAATTGAGTTCTAACTACTGACGGGATCTCTGCAGTATTCAAAGGATAGGCGTCCAGGTTATGGCCAAGTTCTCCAGATGCAGAGGTCGGAGACATATTTGATGTGGCTACTGTAGGCTGTCCAATTACCCATGGGCCTGAATGCTGCCATTGGACTGGCCCCTGCTACGGAATTATAAATTAGTGTCGAGGTGCTGCTCTTGAATATCATCGTGCATCTTAAATAGTTTCCCCATACTCTGCCTCATTTGAATGCCCAAAATCTCCAATAGTGCTCTCAGAGTTAAATGATCCATGTAGTATGAAGGGCTCAAAAATGGTCATGCACCAGCATGGTCAATTGGACAAATATTGCTTACCCGAGAAATGGATCAGTTTCTTTGCAAAGTGAGTCCCTTGATTCGGAGCTCTGAGGATCCAGAGTATCATCGACATCTATAGAAGAGGAGAGGCATGGGGGAAATGTAGTCGTTCACTTTCCTCCGACCTTGATTCATTAATAATGATTAATAATGATTCAGGACTAACATAATTTACTGAGACAGATCACATCGGAGTTTGCAATGAATCATTAGTGTCAAGATCAAGTAAGCATCATATCTAGATCCCATAGCCTGCCAGACCATCAGGGCGGTGTGACTGGTCAAAGTAGAAAAAACCGGGTCTATCGGCCGTGGGGGCAATGGCAATTATTAGGGCCGCCACAGGCGACTAGAAGAGATGCACACAGAAGAAACTGACCCAGTTCCCTGAGTATACAACAGGGCGTGTTTGATCAGTGCAACGGCGGAGTGTCAATGTTAGGCTGTGGTTGTGATCTCAATCAGTTGATTGCCCTTAATTGTGGAATGCACGTGTTAGATCTTTTTTTAGTTCACATAGTCGCTCGTGGAGGATGACAAACTGTCAAGGGCAAGTCGCAAGTGTGCTCTGAGGCGTGACCTAGACTTGAGATCCGATTTCTAGGTCTCCTGAATCTTTATGAAAAAAAGGACAAAGCAATCGAATGCCCATGGGCTCAGCGAACTCGAATTCGAAATTTCCTCCGAAGTATCCTCGACTGGGCCGCAGCTTTGGCCGGGTGATGGGTGTTTCTAAATAAGTTCCATTGGTCCATGTGCGTGAGATACTCCACTGGTGTTCTGGAATGCACTCCGGACTCAACGAACAGAATAAGTTGGCTCGGCACCTGTGGCTTGGTTCTTCAAGTTGAGATAGAAAGATGCATCGCGTGGAATGAGGGCGGGGCCTATGTATTGTTCATAACTAGACGTTCTTGGAGTACATGCGGCCGTGTTATATACATTTATGTACGCATAACATAGTCATCAGGGCTGGGTTTGTACACAAGAAAAGTCTCATTTCCCTCGCATGACTGTCTTCTGTCCCTCTCTGTGCTGCTTTCGGATAATATTCGTCTTCTTGAATGGACAGCCCAGCTGGTGTCCATTTCCAGATCCTGTCGCAACATACCTATAGCCACACTGGCACTCCGTCACCCAAGGCGATGGCTGGCCTTCGTGATGAAGGTGAGTGGCAAAATGTCTGCCACTTATCTTCCCCGAGAAATTGCAAATCTCTCTCCTCTCTGCAGGGCTCCACTGACAAGCTTTCTCCCTCTTGCTATGCGCCGTGGCGTGAGTATGGATGGCACGCACGGTAGCCTCCACTATCTCATGGCATCCTTTCCACCGACAGAGGATAACGTCGCCCTTGACCGCGTTCACTAGATAATGTGCTCGTTGCTCGACTCTGGTTCGGGCCTGTGTCTTCTCATATGGCACCCCATAAGGTTTTCCCTGTCTGAAATGGGCACATTTATCTTGCGAGGAGGCCAATAGTGACGTAGAGCTTGCGGAAGGGGCTGGCTGGGCGAGGATCGTTGTATCCAGAAGAGTGTCCATTATGACATGAGAATTAGGAGATTGCATTTGCGTGAAGATAGCTGGATTCTGTGACAGATGGCTCCATGGGTAGGCATTTTGGAAGGCATCTCGATGGTGATACATGTCATGTGCAGAATGATGTTGCAATTGCATAGAGATGGATGAATTCTGTGGCAAATACACCTGTGAGTAGGCATTGTAACTTTCGACGGCATCTCGATGGTGGTGCATGTTATGTGCAGAGTGATGACCTATCGAGGCTTTCTTATATGTGCACAAGGAACCATAGAATCGAGATTGTCATTAGATAACCAGCATGCTTGGCTGCGATGGCCACTTCAATGAAGTGCAGGGTCGGCAGTTAGCTTGGATCATCCTTAATCCACGAGCCACTGAGATCACAGATCCCATCATTTTCTCAATAGCAGTCACATTCAGGAGGCCCTGGCCCATTGAATAATGGCCACTGTGGGTCCCGAGAAAGGACCAAAGTGCGACCCCTTTCAATTGGAAAGAGAGCCTGGTGCATAGAGCTGAGGAGCTGGGCCATAAAAAGCGCCTTGCGGTCATCTCGAGTTATTCGTCACACGAAAATGGGGTCTGTTGCATCATTTTCACGAGTCATCCGATCGGTCGGCAAGGTCCAGGGAATGCAGATTACCTGAACCCTAATTTGGACACCGGTGATCACGTGTGTTTCGCATGCCAGTGACCCCAAAATTTCATCCATTCCTAGACCCCAATTGGCAGGGAACAGCAAGATCTGAAGATACGTGACTTGTTCTCAGGAAACGATCCGCTTGTCTCAGGTAAGTCAATATCGTAATTTCAAATAACATCATACTACAATATTTCTTTTTTGTAATGTATCCCAAGTCTTCTAGATTTCACATGGCTCAATCGAAGATTTCTTATCACGACTATGTCCAACAAACATTTCTATACCTCAGCCGATGGGCTTGTACTGAAATCATTGCGAGGCGCAATCTTGCTCAATCCAAGCTTACGACTGTACGCACTGATAATTCTCTCGGGTGTTCACATCACGCACAAAACATAGGCACTCTGCTTCAAGGACAGTGTACACAGTCGATCGCGCTTCTAATGCCAAAGTAGCAGTTATCTGCGGTGGCGGGGCCGGTCATGAACCGGCATATGTTGGATACACTGGCCGAGGACTGTTGACAGCTTGTGTATCAGGCGAAATATTTGCTAGTCCTGCTGCAAATCAGATCTTGAATACAATCCGTCTCGCTGCGTTTGGTTCCGACTTAGACGTCAACTCGGTAGGCGACAAACGAGATGTCTTGGTAATCATTAACAACTATACTGGGGATCGGCTCAACTTTGGTCTTGCAATCGAGAAAGCCCGGGTCATGTTCCCCTGCATCCACATCTCGAGCGTCGTCGTGGCAGACGATGTCTCACTCCTTCGTTCCCCCGTGGCCCAAACCGTCGGTCCACGCGGTCTAGCAGGAAACATCCTTGTGTGCAAGTTGCTCGGCGCCTTAGCGCACACAGGTGCTTCATTGTCTACACTCAAAATCTATGGAGACACAGTCGCGGGAAATATATCTAGTATAGGCGTTGCACTGGAACACTGCCACGTTCCTGGACGAGAGCAAGGTCCAAGATTGGACAATGGCGAATGCGAGTTAGGGCTGGGTTTGCATAATGAGCCTGGTGTTTATCGCAGAAAGATCGATGATAGTATTCAAGGCCTGGTTGCGCAAATGGTGGAGATGATGGTGGATAGGGATGGACCAGGTGCAAAATTTGCTACCAAGGAGGACGAAACTGTCCTTTTTGTCAATAATCTCGGAGGGGTGTCCCAACTCGAAATGGGTGCCTTCCTGCATGATCTCATCGATGTACTAGGTGCTGTTTCCATCCCTCTCGGTTTGAGCTCGTTCCACTCATCCATACAGCTTCCTATCTCATCTGTCCAAAGCAGGTATTCTCGTCGTCCTATATGACATCTCTCAACTCCCCAGCGCTTTCAGCCTCCCTTCTCAACGTCTCTTCTATCAACCACCTCTTGTCGAATTATGATCTGAGCATCGACACATATGAGCTCTTAAACGCACCCACTGATGCATACTCGTGGTCCAACGCTCGGAGACATGGATCCGATTGTGTAAGCGCGGTGCAGGAAGATACAAATAATTACTTTTCCGAAGGAAAAGGTGACTTGGGCGAACAACCCTGTGCAGGACCCACAGGTGCTGGGCACATGACAGTAACACTAACTACGATCAGTGCCATTGAGTCGGCTTGTCGGGCAGTGCTGAAAATCGAGAAAGAACTAACCGAGTATGATACGTTGCTGGGTGATGGCGATTGTGGGCATACATTCGCCGCTGGAGCTGCAGGTACGCTTCCTTTATTCATTCATTGTCGGCATGAGATTCATGTCTATGTCAAGCTCTCATAGCGGAAATACAGAACAGGAGATCTTGCCTGGCACGTTCGACACCTGCTTCTCTTGTTGAACATACTGCTGGAGTATTAGAAGATGTAATGGGTGGCACTATTGGTGCTCGTATGTTTCTCCTTGCTCTCCGCACGCCCATCACCGATCTTTGCTGTTTTTTTGTTACCCACAGTATTTGGGATATACTTGAATGCATACTCGTACTCCCTCCTGCCATCCACGAATATCCCGTGGAATGAAGGACCTCTACATGCGCTCGATGCCCTCAAGGAACACACACCAGCCAAACCCGGTGATCGAACTGTTATGGATGCCTTGCAGCCCTTTTGCACCGCTCTTGCCTCTGCTCACGATGATGCTGATACCAAGTCTGTCTTGATGAAGGCAGTGCAGCAAGCGGTCGAAGGGGCAATGAAGACAAAGGATATGATACCCAAGCTAGGCAGGGCTGCATATGTCCAAGTGGACGAGGGAAGGACGTTAATGATGGATCCTGGTGCGTGGGGTGTTGCAAAGTTGCTAGAGGGGTTTGTCCATGGATGGACGGATGACTGAATTTAAAGATCGTGTGGATAGGGGTTGATGGTTCATGGACAATAAGGAACACTGCAGGATAGCTGCATTTTGCTTGTCACCCCTGAGGTTTCTTCTCAACATGGCAAGTGTTTGAGTCAACGAGCTCAGGGGCCATCAGTACAGTTCGATGACTGTAGTCAATGGACTACGGTACAATGGTGAGTAAGAACAAGACAAGCGAACACTAACACGCAGCCCTCACCTCAGGAGTCACTAGTATAGGTTGACGACTGAGGGGATGAGAATCCTTTCTAGTCGCTTAAGTATATGGAGCTACTTCAGAAATGCTGGAATGGAATAACATTCTACAGAGACAAAAGTATGGTTCTATACTGGGGATTGATTGATACATCATTGAGCCATGTTTATTTCATTCATTGGTTTGTATATTCTATATGAGCATTGTGGGAAGTCTGTCTCGTGTCTCTGTCATGGTGGACAGTGGGGCTCATGCAACATGAAAGAATACTGGAAGAATATAACTAAGTAGAATAAGTAATCAAGTACATAGGAATAACAACGAGACTACTAACCTCAGTCACTCGAAGCTGCACGAGTACTGAGGGTATCATACTGGAGACTCGAAGTATAAGTAAGGCTCTTGTTACAGCCACAATTCTTAGGTGAAATGGAATGATGATAGAGTGTCAATATAAGAATGAAAATGTAATGTCCATTCCATGCTGCTGTCATGGAAGTGTAGTTTGCATTTCTAAAACAACAGGCACAAACATTTGCAACAGCAGGCTAGGGGAGGTTGGATGTGTCATGTCACAGAAATCTGTGAGGTACCCAATTAGGTACTCCAGGTTGGGACCATATTGAGTACTCTAAAAAGGACCAATTGAAAGTTTTTTTTTTAAAAAAATCATCAATTTATTACATGGGGCATGTAGGCAGACTGTGGTAGATACATTGTACCTACTTATATAAGCAAACCTATAAAGAAGGAGGCCATAACAAAATGGAAGAAAAGGAGAAGAAAAGGAAACTGAAGGGGAAAGTGAATGAGATGACAACAGTTAACCATTGTTGAAGCTAAAGGCTATGGGGTTGTTGTGGAGGAAGTGGACAAAGTTGTTAAGACATTGGTTAATAGGCCTTGTGGAAGGTTCATAGAGGCTACATTGGAGGACAATATGCTTGTGTGTTTGGACTTTAGCAAGTCCACATGGACAGTTTGTGGGCTCATTGGGGAAGAAGTGTTGTTTGTATTTGCCTATGGGAGCATGGCCTGTAGTCATGTGGGTGAAGTGCATGCAAAGTGAGTTATAGAAGCCAATGGATGGGAGCCACAATCCCCCATTGGTGTAAGTGGGTTTGATAACTTGGAGATTTGAATCTTCAAATTCAAGGAAAAGACACCCCTTGTTCTCTGTGTTTACAAAAGATGTTTGCCATTCCTGTATTAGGTCATTACACTCCTTCTTTCTACTGAATAGAAAAGAGTTTTTGCAGGGGAAAGATAGTTGTGTGTGTGATTCCTTGGCAATTTTGTCAACAAGTTAGTGTCTGGGCCATTTGGCTTTATTGGGGCAGTGCCAGAATTGAATAGAGCTGTGGGAGTCTTTGCAAAGGAATTCTTTGATTTGTATGGCAAGGGGAGCAACAACTGCTTGAAATGGAGAGACATGGGACTTGACAATCTTCCTGGTTGCAGTGAGTGAATCTGTGATAACAATGATGTTGCAATTATTGTTGTTAGATAGTGAATATGAGAGTCCCAGGTAGATGGCCATAAGTTTTGCTTCAATAGGTATGACATTAGTGGCATTGATGCATAATTGTTTGATAACATTGTGGTCTTTCCACATAACTACAACAGAGGTTACAGTGTTGGTTTTCTTTATGCTTCTGTCTGTGATGATGGCAGTGGCATGTGAGTAGATTTGTGATTGGTAGAACACATTGTTGAGATTGTCAATGTGTTTGGCTATGTCTTCATCATCTGAGGAAACAGGAGAGTGAAAAGTGATGTTTTTTGAAAACTAGTTAACTAATCTCAAGCCAGAAGAAAAAATAAAATGAAAAGGGGTGAAAGAATCAAGAATTTCAGACAGATGGTCATTTGTATCTATAATGGGGCTTTAGAGTTTTTCTTTTTGTTTTTTTGTGAGATTTTTTAACAAGAACTTGTGGAGAGTTATGTTTTTTGTATGTTGAGAGTCAAAAAGAGAGTTAACAGTGTGATTTTGGGGTATCAAGGCATACTATAGATGATGGTGACCATTGAGTTTTTTGAGGTGAAGGTGTACTGGGATGAGGTTTGCAATGGCTTCAATGCTTGCAGATGGGGAGGTTTTGAATACACCAGTGATCTAGAGGATGGCTCTTCTTTGCATTTTATTTAATTCTTGAATGTTGAAGGCTATGGGCGTGTCTTTGAGGAACCATAGTTGGAAGCCATATGTAGCAATTGGTATGATGCACATGTAATATAGAAGATGTTTTTGGAGGGAGAGGAGACCTCTTGTTGAGTTTCCTAGCATTTTCATGGCTTTGAGTATTGAAAGACATTTGGTGGTGTAGAAATGAGTGTAATAGTAAAAGAATAATTTGTAGTCAAAATAAAAACCAAGGTATTGCCAAATGGGTTTGGGATGGAGGATGGGGCCACCAGCATTAGTGAGGTCAATTGAATGTAAGGGAGCAGTATGAGCTCTTGAGAAATGAAAGACCTCTGACTTCTGGTGTTTGATATAAAGACCTGCATCCTTGAGCAGGTTGGATATTACATAACAACTATCTACAAGAGAGGAGCAAGAGAGATCAAAGCTTTTCTCCTGGGAAGTGATAAGACCATTGTCAACATAAGAAAGAATGTTAATAGAAGAGGTTTTGTTATCATTTTTATTTTTGTTTATATTTGTGTTTTTTATTCTTTTTTCAAATGTTTTTAGAATAGGAGCCATATAAATTGCAGAGAGAATAGGGAACAGTGTAGAGCCCTAATCAATGCCTACATTTGTGATGAAGGGAGGGGAGAGGAAATTATTCTAGAAATACTTGGTTGATCGATTGTTGTGATAACTATTAAAGAAGTTAATAATGTGGTAGTTGAGACCTTTTTTTAAAGCAAGATAATAAGAATACATGATTGAGAGAGGAAAAAAATTGAGTGACATCAAAGGTAATAACACTTATATGATACTGTTTTACCTATTCAGCTCTCACAAGATAAGTGAGATATATTCCTGTGTTGATGGTTGATTTTTGTCAAACACCCCCAAGTTGGTTGGGATGTAAGTAGCTGTTGTCAGTGGTATAAAACTATAGGCAATTGCTAATAACCTTCTCTATAAGCTTGCCAGCCATGTTGAGGAGTACTATGGGTCAAAATGCTTTAGAGGTATTATATGACACTTTATTAGGTTTTGGGATGATAACTGACATGGACTTCTTGAAGTGGCTGGGCCAGTGTTCTGTGTGAATACAAGCATTAGCGATGTTAGTCATATGCTCTAGGCATGCATCATCTAAGAGAATTGATTTAATGTTGAAAGAGGCAAAAGAGATATTTACTGTGACAAGCAAGTAGAAGAGGCAGTGACAGTTCTCAATTGCATACTAAAAGGTTTGTGGGGAGAAGAAGAAAGTGGGGATATCAGAAAGAAATTAAAAAGTAGAAGTACAGCTTATCTGTAATATAAAAATAGATGAAATGATTAGGAACTCAATCTAGATCTGCCATGCATGGTGTCCCTAAGGTGTCCACCTTTACACACCCTGTAACAAGCTCACTAGTAGAATAGTCAGTAAACCACTCATGGGTCTTACCATACTTAATCAAGTCCTTATCCGTACCTCTATACCAAACCTTATGGGTGTGATACAATCTGAGTCAATGATTAGCCAGGCTTTTTAGGCCTGCTACTCCATAGAAGGTTGTTCAAGCGATTGCTGCATCTTGTCTCAAGAAAAAGTAGGGTATAGGTATATAGTAGGAAACATTTACCAACTCAACCTCTCACCAAGATCATCTCTTACACACTCAAAAGAATCACATTTATAACCTTAAGAGCTTGTGAGATGAAGGCAAGGGCTAAGGAGGCTCTCTCCATCAATCTCCACTCTGAGAAATATTAATACAAATGTTGGAGAGTCAATTAAAAAGAAATAGAAAAGAAAATCCTTTATTCTACTACTCTCCCTTGCATCTCTTCTCTATAACACCACCATATGGCCATGACAGCTCCACCTCCCTGTCCTCTATACCTCCAGACACAACCATGTGATCCTACTTCACCTCTATACTCTACTCTTGCCCATTATTCCCCAAACCCCAAACTAGCTTCTTTTTACTCTGAATATGGTCTATGTAAGGGCGCAGCGGGGAGCCGCACCAGATCGTGCTCGAGTACTATGAGAGAGCCGACTTAAGTAGAAGCAATGTGTAGCCCAGGAGCTTCAACTATTATTGAGGTAAGGTATTCTACCGTACACCACTAGCTATTTATACTAGACTAGCCGGTCCGTGCGCCAGTTGCTATGGCCACGTGCATCCGGACAATAATAACTACACCGCCAGATATGGTTATCTAGTATCTATGATGGAGACCCGAACTAAGGGATAATAGGAACTATGTACCG
>Ga0153988_1000121_pt1 | contig 18235 bp, 17 predicted proteins | sample TSNC072MetaG_FD_104742 | JGI IMG/M metagenome (GOLD analysis project Ga0153988, IMG submission 104742) | Attine ant fungus gardens microbial communities from North Carolina, USA - TSNC072 MetaG | ecosystem: Host-associated > Fungi > Mycelium > Unclassified | place: USA: North Carolina, Jones...
CCGTGCAGGCTGCCGAGTCGGTCGAAGTGCTGCACTGGTGGACGTCGGGCGGCGAATCGAAGGCCGTCGGCGTCCTCAAGGACGACATGACGAAGCAGGGTTACACGTGGAAGGACTTCGCGGTCGCGGGCGGTGCCGGCGCGGCTGCCATGACGGCACTCAAGACGCAGGTGATCTCGGGCAACGCGCCGAGCGCCGCGCAGATCAAGGGCCCGCTGATCCAGGACTGGGCTTCGCAGGGCGTGCTGGTGCCGATCGACTCCGTCGCGGGCGACTGGAAGAAGAACCTGCCGCCGGAAATCGACAAGATCATGCACGCGGACGGCCACTATGTTGCCGCGCCGTTCTCGGTACACCGCGTGAACTGGCTGTACATCAACAAGGCAGCGCTGGATAAAGCCGGCGGCAAGGTGCCGACCACGTGGCCCGAGTTCTTCGCGGTCGCTGACAAGATGAAAGCCGCGGGCATCCAGCCGATCGCGATGGGCGGCCAGCCGTGGCAGGACCTGACGCTGTGGGAAGACGTCGTGCTGTCGCAAGGCGCGGACTTCTACAGGAAGGCGCTCGTGGACCTCGACGAGAAGACGCTGACCTCGGACAAGATGGTCCAGGTGTTCGACACGGTCCGCAAGATCCAGGGCTACTTCGACGCGGGCCGCACGGGCCGTGACTGGAACCTCGCCACGGCGATGGTCATCAACGGCAAGGCCGGCATGCAGTTCATGGGCGACTGGGCGAAGGGCGAATTCTCGAACGCCGGCAAGAAGTCGGGCACCGACTTCATCTGCGCCGCAGTGCCGGGCACGGAGAAGGCCTACACGTTCAACGTCGACTCGTTCGTGTTCTTCCAGCAGAAGGACCAGAAGGCGGCAACGCCGGGTCAGCTCGCGCTCGCGAAGACGATCATGTCGCCGGACTTCCAGGAGCAGTTCAGCCTGTACAAGGGCTCGATCCCGGTGCGTCTCGGCGTGTCGATGACCAGGTTCGACGACTGCGCGAAGAAGTCGTACGCGGATGAGCAGATCGCGATCAAGGCCGGCGGCTACGTGCCGTCGCTCGCTCATGGCATGGCGCAGCCCGATGCGGCAGCCGGCGCGATCTCCGACGTCGTCACGAAGTTCATGAACTCGCAGGAAGATTCGAAGAGCGCGGTGCAGGCGCTCGCGAAGGCAGCGAAAACCAAGTAAGCGAACTCAGTCGGTGAAGTCAGCGAGGCTTTGCGCCCGGCGCTCTTTCCGGCGCCGGGCGCGGGCTTCATCGTGGTTTCATGGAGTCACATCCAGGCCGTCGCGGGTTCGCGCGCAACGCGCGAGCCAGCCTGACGGTCCAGTTTCAGCAGGAGTCGAGTAGTGACTGCTTCTATCAGCGGAAACGGGAAAACGGCCGCCGCCACCCGCCGCGCGTCGCCCACGGCGGCCTTGGCCGATCGCTGGATTCCGAAGCTGGTGCTCGCACCCAGCGTCGTTATCAGCCTGGTCTTCGTCTATGGCTTCATCGCAATCACCGGCTATCTGTCGCTGTCCAATTCGCGGCTGATGCCCCGTTTCGAATTCGCGGGCCTCGACCGTTACCGCGAACTGTTCGACAACGACGTGTTCTGGACCTCGGCCGCCAATCTCGGCTGGTTCGGCATTCCGTTCATCGCCATCTGTATTGGCCTCGGGCTTTTTCTCGCGATCCTGCTCGATCAGCAGATTCGCAACGAGGGCGCGCTGCGCGCCGTGTTCCTGTACCCGATGGCGCTCTCGTTCATCGTAACCGGCACGGCCTGGCAGTGGATTCTCACGCCGAGCATCGGCATCGAGAAGGTGTTCCATGACTGGGGCTGGACGAGCTTCTCGTTCAACTGGCTCGGCGACCCCGACAAGGCAATTTTCTGTATCGTGATCGCGGCGGTGTGGCAATCGACCGGCTTCGTGATGGCGCTGTTCCTCGCGGGCCTGCGCGGCGTGGACGGCGAAATCTTCAAGGCCGCGCAGATGGACGGCGCGAGCCTGCCGACCATCTACCGCAAGATCGTGATTCCGAGCATGCGCCCGGTGTTCTTCTCGGTACTGCTGATTCTCTGCCACATCACGATCAAGACCTTCGACCTCGTCGTCGCGCTGACCGCGGGCGGTCCGGGCACCTCGTCGTCGCTGCCGGCCATCTTCATGTACACGTTTTCGTTCAATCGCGGGCAACTCGGCGTCGGCGCGGCATCGTCGATGATGATGCTCGCCACCGTCGTGGCCGTGCTCGTGCCGCTCATGTATATGGAATCGAGGAGCACGCGCAATGCAGCCTAAGATGACGCTCAGCCGTGCCGTCATTTACGCGGCCCTGGTCCTGTTCGCCCTGTATTTCCTGTTCCCGCTCTACGTGATGCTGTCGACGTCGTTCAAGGACATCGACCAGCTGCGCACCGGCAACCTGCTCACACCGCCGTCGCACTGGACCTTCGCGCCGTGGCTCAAGGCATGGAGCGGCGCCTGTACCGGCGTGCGCTGCGACGGCATGCAGCCGTTCTTCATGAACTCGGTGCGCATGGTGATTCCGGCCGTGCTGATCTCGTCGATCATCGGCGCGTTCAACGGCTATGTGCTCACGCACTGGCGCTTTCGCGGCGCCGATCCGATCTTCACGATGCTGCTGGTCGGCTGCTTCATTCCGTTCCAGGCGATCCTGCTGCCGATGGCGCGTCTCGAAGGTTTTCTCGGCCTGTCGAACACGACGGGCGGCCTCGTGCTCGTGCACGTGATCTACGGCATCGCGTTCACCACGATGTTCTTCCGCAACTTCTACGTGAGCGTGCCGGCCGAACTCGTGAAGGCGGCGCGCATCGACGGCGCGGGTTTCTTCACGATCTTCACGAAGATCCTGCTGCCGGTGTCGCTGCCGATTTTCATGGTGTGCCTGATCTGGCAATTCACGCAGATCTGGAATGACTTCCTGTTCGGGATCGTGTTCTCCGGCGTCGATTCGATGCCGATCACGGTGGCGCTGAACAACCTCGTGAACACCTCGACCGGCGTGAAGGAATACAACGTGGACATGGCCGGCGCGATCATCGCGGCATTGCCGACGCTGCTGGTCTACATCATCGCCGGACGCTATTTCGTGCGCGGCCTGACGGCCGGCGCGGTGAAGGGCTGAACGAGGACCGGGCGAAGGGCCACTCCCTTGAGGCGCGGCGGCGCATCGCGAAGAGAGCGCCGCCGTCACACAGACGTTTTCAGGCAGTACCAGAGAATAGAGGATTCACAGCATGGCAAGCCTTTCCATCCGTGACGTGTACAAGACTTACCCGAACGGGGTGCCGGTTCTGAAGGGTGTCAACATCGACATCGAAGACGGCCAGTTCCTGATCCTGGTCGGCGGCTCGGGCTGCGGCAAGTCGACGCTGCTCAACATGATCGCCGGCCTCGAAACTGTGACCAGGGGCGAGATCCAGATCGACGGCAAGACGGTCAACAACCTGTCGCCGAAAGACCGCGACATCGCGATGGTGTTCCAGTCGTATGCGCTCTATCCGTCGATGACGGTGCGCGAGAACATTTCGTTCGGCCTGAACATCCGCAAGGTGCCGAAGCAGGAGCAGACGCAGATCGTCGAGCGTGTATCGAACACGCTGCAGATCAAGCATCTGCTCGATCGCAAGCCGGGCCAGCTGTCGGGCGGCCAGCGCCAGCGCGTCGCGATGGGCCGTGCCCTTGCGCGTGATCCGGTCATGTTCCTGTTCGACGAGCCGCTGTCGAACCTCGACGCGAAGCTGCGTATCGAGATGCGTTCGGAAATCAAGCTGCTGCATCAGCGCCTCGGCACGACGATCGTCTACGTGACCCACGACCAGATCGAAGCAATGACGCTCGGCGACCGCATCGCGGTGATGAAGGACGGCATCGTGCAGCAGTTCGGCGCGCCGCAGGACATCTACGACTCGCCGTCGAATCTGTTCGTGGCGGGCTTCATCGGCGCGCCGCCGATGAACTTCATCGAGGGCAAGCTGGTCGAGCAGGGCTCGGGCGTCGGCATCGAACTCGATACCGGCGTGGCGCGCAAGGTGCTCGTGCTGCCGTTCGATTCGTCGAAGGTGCGCTCGCACGTCGGCAACAACGTGATTCTCGGTCTGCGCCCGGAGCGCATCACCGATGCGCGCGGCGCGCACGGCGACGACGGCAAGCTTCAGCCGGTCGAAGTGAAGGTCGACGTGATCGAGCCGACCGGTCCGGACACGCTCGTGTTCGCGCAGGTCAACGGCAAGCGCGTGGTGAGCCGCGTACACCCGGCGTCGAACCCGCAGCCGCAGGCGAATACGACGCTGCTGTTCGATACGTCGAAAGCAGTGCTGTTCGACCCGAGCAATGAAGAGCGGATTGCCTGATTGGGCGGATTGCCGCGATTTGCAGCGCTGCAGCGCGGCGGTTTGCTCGCCGTAGTTCGCGCGGCAGGCCGTACAATGCGTTGAGTGCGCTGCTGCATCGAAACAGCCCCCTGTGTCGTACGACGCAGGGGGCTTTGTGTTTGGCACGGGCGCGATGAGGCCGAGGCGCTCGATGCGCCCGATGTGTTAAGCCCCGTCGGGCAAACGCAAATCCGGATTGTTGCGCGCCAGTTCGCTGACCCAATCGATGAACGCGCGCAGCCGCGAACTCAGGTTGCGGCGATGCGCGTACAGGATCGACAGCGGCGTGCCGGGGCTCGTGTAGCTGCCGAGAATCTCGGTGAGCGCGCCTTGCTCGATCAACTCGGCGACCATGAAGCGCGACGGCTGGATGATGCCGTGGCCGAGCACGCCGGCGGTGATGTACACCGAGCCGTCGTTGACGGCGAGCGTGCCCGTCATCGCAATCCGCTCGATCTCGCCATCCACCTCGTATTCGAACGGGAACGTCTTGCCGCTGCGCGCGGACACGTAGTTGACCGCGCGATGCCGGTCGAGCTCCGCAAGCGTGGCCGGCGTGCCGTGCTTTTGCAGGTACGCGGGCGAGGCGCACGTAACGATGCGCGCGAGCCCGATGCGTCTCGCGACGAGGCTCGATTCTTCCGGCGTGCCCATGCGGATCACGCAATCGACGCCGTCCTGAATCAGATCGATGTTGCGGTCCGCGAGACCGAGCCGCACGTCGATCGCGGGGTACTGGCGGTAGAAGTCGTCGAGCGCGGGCAAGAGCAGCGAGCGCGCGAGCGTGCCCGACGTATCGACGCGGATCGTGCCGGCCGGGTTCTCGCGCTTGTTCGACAGCGACGATTCGGCGTCGGTGACGTCGGCGAGAATGCGCACGCAGCGCTCGTAGAACTCGGCGCCGTCTTCGGTCACGCTGACCTGGCGCGTCGAGCGGTTCAGCAGGCGCACGCCGACGTGTTCCTCGAGCGCCTGGATCGTGCGGCTCACCTTGGCGCGTGGCAGGTCGAGCGATTCGGATACCTTGGTAAAGCTGTTTGCTTCGACCACACGCGTGAAGATCTCCATCGCTTCGAAACGGTCCATGGTGTGCCTTGTGGGTGGTGAGCCGGGGAAAGGACGAGACGCGCTTGCGAGATGAAGTCTACAGCGAGGGAAGGGTATTGTCTGCGCGTGGGGGGGCGTGGCGAGGGCGCGTGCGATTCGGCTATGGTGGTGGCGCCCGTTGCGGCTGTTGTGCCCACCGTGTTTGCCGCGGTCGCGGGGCTCGCCGAAGGCCGCTGAACGCCCAATGCCTTGCCTCGCTCAATCGCGGTCCGGTGCGCCCAGCGGAAAGAAATGACGATACGGCCGGGCCTCATCGACTGCCCGCGCGAACGATGGCCGCGCGAGCAGTCGCTGCCGGTACGCGCGTACGTGTGCGAAGGCCGGGTCGATCGGATGCGTCCAGTCGGCGTAGAACAGGAACGGGCCCGCGCCGCAGTCGGCGAGGCTGAAGCGGTCGCCGGCGGCCCATTCGCGGCCGGCCATGTGCTTGTCGAGCCACGCGTACGCGGTATCGAGCATCGCGCGCGCCTCGGCGACGCCGCGCGGATCGCGCTCGGCCTCGACGCGCAGGCTGTCGTAGACGATCCGCTGCTGCGGCGTCGAGATGTAGTTGTCGAAGAAGCGGTCCATGCCGCGCACATCGAGCGCGGCGCGCGCGTCGGCGGGCAGCAGTGCGACCGGGCCCGCATGATAGAGGCCGAGATATTCGATGATGATGCTCGCCTCGGCCACGGTCCGGCCGTCGTCGACGAGCACCGGGAAGCGCTTGATCGGCCAGAGCGCGGCGAATTCGGCCATGATCCGCGGGTCGTCGTGCGCGAGCAGGCGCATCTCGAACGGCGTGCCGTTTTCGTAGAGCGCGGTCAGGACCTTCTGGCAGTAAGACGAGAACGGGTGGGCATAGAGCTGCAGGGGCATCGCGATCACCTTTGAGGGTTGCACGGCATGGTGCGGTGGCAATGGCGGCCACCGCGCGACGGCCACGATGGCCGTTTACCCGACGACGAACGGCAGCAGCGAAAATCGACAGCTTGCGATGAAAGTGTGGACGTGCAGCCGCGTGCCTGCGAGTTCGCGCGAGACGTCGCGGGTTGGGGATGCGTGGGCTGGGCGCCCGGCGGCTCAGGCTCAGCCTCGCCTCCGAGAGGTCCGTCAGCCCTTCGCCTGCACCCCATGCGCCGGCAACGCGCCCGGTTGCAGCAGCACGACCACTGCGCCAGCGCCGCCGTCGTGCGGACGCGCCTGACAGAACGCGATGACCTCGGACTTCTGCACGAGCCATGCGCGCACCTTGCCCTTCAGCACCGGCTCCTTTCCGATCGACCCCAAGCCCTTGCCGTGGATCACGCGCAAACACCGCAGGCCGCGCTTCACCGATTCGCGGATGAACTCCGCCAGCGCCTCGCGTGCTTCCTCGCGCCGCATGCCGTGCAGGTCGATTTGCGCCTGCACGATCCAGTCGCCGCGCCGCAGTTTGCGCACGACGTCGCGGCTCACGCCGGGGCGGCAATACGAGAGCGTCTCGTCGGTTTCGAGCAGCACCTCGGGATCGAATTCATCGGAGATCGCTTCGTGCAGCACCGCCTCTTCGTCGAGCAGCGTTTGCACCGGCAGCGGCGGCGGGGGATTGCGCGTCAACGTCGCGCGCGGCGCCGCCACGAGCGGCGCGACTTCGCCGATCTCGTGGCGGAACAGGTTGGCGTCCGCCGCGGCTTCGCGCTGCGCCGCCCGGGCCGCCGCCTGTTCGCGCTCGCGCCGCTCGGCGTCGCCCTTCAACGCCTCGCGTAGCGCGCCGAGACCGGCGAGCCCCGCCGCGCGATCGGGCTTCGGCACGGCGGCGGGCGCAGCCGGGGCCGGTACGGGCCGTGCGGCGGCTTGCGGGCGTTTCGGTTCGTTGGGGTGGGGCAGATTCTTCGGCATGTCGGCAATACACGGAAAGAGTAGATCGGTCGCGCGGGGCTCGGCGCGAAGGCACAAGCGCCTCGTGCGGACACCCCATGCAGGCAGATCACGCAGGTGCATCGCCCCCCAACCCGAGCGCGCCGGGCGCAAAAAAGGCCGCCGGCTTTTCAGCCGCGGCCTTTTCTCGGTCGGACGGCAGGGCTGCGCCTACCGTCATTTTACCGTTGCGCTTTCCGTCGCAGTCCCGCATCGCGACGAAGCGCCGTGAATCAACGCTCCGCTTCCTGGCTCATCGCGTGTTCGCCGGCCATCTCGTCGATGGTTTCGAGGTAGCGCTGCGCGTCGAGCGCGGCCATGCAGCCCGTGCCCGCGCTCGTGATCGCCTGGCGGTACACGTGGTCCTGCACGTCGCCGGCGGCGAACACGCCCGGCGTGCTCGTCGCGGTCGCGAAACCGTTCAGGCCGCCCTTCGTGATGATGTAGCCGTTCTTCATCTCGAGCTGGCCTTCGAAGATGTCCGTGTTCGGCTTGTGGCCGATCGCGACGAACAGGCCCTGCAATTCGAGGTCGGTGGTCTCGCCGGTTTGCGTGTGCCTGATGCGCAGGCCGGTCACGCCGGACGCGTCGCCGGTCACTTCGTCGAGCACGTGGTTCCACTTGATTTCGACGACGCCTTCCTTTTCCTTCGCGAGCAGGCGGTCGATCAGGATCGGCTCGGCGCGGAACTTGTCGCGGCGATGGATTACGGTCACCTTCTTCGCGATGCCGGAGAGGTACAGCGCTTCTTCGACCGCGGTGTTGCCGCCGCCGATCACGGCCACGTGCTGCTGCTTGTAGAAGAAGCCGTCGCAGGTCGCGCAGGCCGACACGCCCTTGCCCATGAATGCTTCTTCCGACGGCAGGCCGAGGTATTGCGCCGAGGCGCCGGTCGCGATGATCAGCGAGTCGCAGGTGTATTCGCCCGCGTCGCCGATCAGGCGGATCGGCTTTTCGTCGAGCTTCGCCGTGTGGATGTGGTCGAAGATGATTTCGGTGTTGAAGCGCTCGGCGTGTTCGAGAAAGCGCGTCATCAGTTCCGGGCCTTGCACGCCGTTGGCGTCGGCAGGCCAGTTCTCGACGTCGGTCGTGGTCATCAGCTGGCCGCCCTGGGCGAGGCCCGTGACGAGCACCGGCGACAGGTTGGCGCGCGCCGCGTAGACCGCCGCCGTGTAGCCGGCGGGACCGGAGCCGAGAATCAGAACCTTGGCGTGTTTCGTTGCAGTTGCGGGCATGATCGAATCCTTGTGCAGCGCGCGGCCCGCTCATGCGAGGCCGTGCGGTTTTGAGCTGAAACTGTAGATGGGTGTCAGTCCGGCATTATAAAGGGCGAGGCGCGCGGCTGCGCCATGAAGCTTTCCGATCGCCGCGATAGGGTGGCGGCATGGGCCTGCGCCGTGGGTACGCGCCGACGGACAACCGGACGTCAGGCACGCGGCTCGCACGATGAACCCGTCGAGCGGCGCTCCCCATAGCCAAACAGTCAAAGCGGTCAAGTTACCGTCATTTACAGCCCTGCACGGGGCACAGCGTTTACAATAGGCCGGATCGAAGTTTCCGGTAGCCGGGATCGGGCCCGACGCCACGCGCGGCGAGGCTAGGGCCGTGTTCCCGGCGGCAGTCTCGGCCTGAACCGGCTACCCCAGGCAACAGGATCAATGGCAAAAGCTCCTTATTCCGCGAGCGCGCAGGCATTGCCGCACCGCATGTCGCGCCTCTTCACCGAAATTCGCTGGATTCTGCAGGTAGCGCTCGGCGTGTTCCTGCTGATGTCCCTCGTCAGCTATAGCAGGCATGACCCGAGCTGGACCCACGCCGCGCAGGTCGACCATATCTCGAACTGGGCGGGCCGCGTCGGCGCGTGGACGTCCGATATTCTGCTGCTGCTGTTCGGCCTGTCCGCCTACTGGTGGATCGTGCTGCTCGGCCGCCATATCTCCGCGAACTACCGGCGCATCACCCGCCACGAAGAGTCGCAGGACGACGCAGCGCCGCGCGGCGTGAGCTGGCTCGCGGACGCCTTCGCGTTCATGCTCGTGCTGCTGTCGTGCAACGGCCTCGAGGCGCTGCGCATGTGGTCGCTCAAGGTGCAGTTGCCGCGCGCGCCGGGCGGCGTGATCGGCGAGGCCATCGCGCGCGGCATCTCGCATGCGCTCGGCTTCACCGGCGGCACGCTCGCGCTGCTGCTCGGGCTCGCGATCGGACTGTCGCTGTACTTCCGTTTCTCGTGGCTGTCGGTTGCGGAGAAGGTCGGCGAGTCGATCATTTCCGCGGTCACGTTCGCGAAGCTGCGCCGTGAGGCAGGGCGCGACCGCAAGCTCGGCGAAGCCGCCGCCGTCAAGCGCGAGGGCAAGGTCGAGAAGGGCCGCGTGCGCATCGAGGAACACGAGCCCGTGATGATCGTGCCGCCCATTGTCACGCCGGCGAAGTCGGAGCGCGTCGAAAAGGAACGGCAGGTGCCGCTCTTTACCGATCTGCCGGGCGACTCCACGCTACCGCCCATTTCGCTGCTCGACCCCGCGCCCGCCGCGCAGGAAACCATCTCCGCCGATACGCTTGAATTCACTTCGCGCCTGATCGAGAAAAAGCTCAAGGACTTCGGCGTCGAAGTGAGCGTGGTCGCCGCCTATCCGGGGCCGGTCGTCACGCGCTACGAAATCGAGCCGGCCACCGGCGTGAAGGGCAGCCAGATCGTCAATCTCGCGAAGGACCTCGCGCGTTCGCTGTCGCTCGTGTCGATCCGCGTTGTCGAGACGATTCCGGGCAAGAACTACATGGCGCTGGAGCTGCCGAACCAGCGCCGTCAGACCGTGGGCCTCTCCGAGATTCTCGGCTCGGCCGTCTATGCCGATGCGGCTTCGCCGCTCACGATGGGCCTCGGCAAGGACATCGGCGGCAAGCCCGTGTGCGCCGACCTCGCGAAGATGCCGCACCTGCTCGTTGCCGGCACGACCGGTTCGGGCAAGTCGGTCGGCATCAACGCGATGATCCTCTCGCTGCTCTACAAGGCGAGCGCCGAGCAGGTGCGCATGATCCTGATCGATCCGAAGATGCTCGAAATGAGCGTCTACGAAGGCATTCCGCATCTGCTGTGTCCGGTCGTCACCGACATGCGCCAGGCGGGCCATGCGCTGAACTGGGCGGTCGCCGAAATGGAGCGACGCTACAAGCTCATGAGCAAGCTCGGCGTGCGCAACCTCGCCGGCTACAACAACAAGATCGACGACGCGGCGAGGCGCGAAGAGAAGCTGCCGAATCCGTTCAGCCTGACGCCCGACGATCCGGAACCGCTCACGCGTTTGCCGAACATCGTGATCGTGATCGACGAACTGGCCGACCTGATGATGGTGGTCGGCAAGAAGGTCGAAGAGCTGATCGCGCGCATCGCGCAGAAGGCGCGCGCGGCCGGCATCCACCTGATTCTCGCCACGCAGCGGCCGTCGGTCGACGTGATCACCGGCCTCATCAAGGCCAACGTGCCGACGCGCATGGCCTTCCAGGTGTCGTCGAAGATCGACTCGCGCACGATTCTCGACCAGCAGGGCGCCGAGTCGCTGCTTGGCATGGGCGACATGCTCTATCTGCCGCCGGGCAGCGGTTTGCCGGTGCGCGTGCATGGCGCGTTCGTGTCGGACGACGAAGTGCATCGCGTCGTCGACAAGCTCAAGGAGCAGGGTGAGCCGAACTACATCGAGGGCATTCTCGAAGGCGGCGTGACGGGCGAGGGTGACGAAGGTTCGGCAGGAACCGCGTCCACCGAAGGCGAGTCGGACCCGTTATACGATCAGGCGGTCGACGTCGTGCTGAAGAACCGCCGCGCGTCGATCTCGCTCGTGCAGCGGCACTTGCGCATCGGTTACAACCGCGCGGCGCGTCTGCTCGAACAGATGGAGAATTCGGGCGTGGTATCGGCGATGTCGTCGAACGGCAATCGCGAAATTCTGGCGCCGGCGCGGGAAGCGGAATAAGCCGCTGCCGCTGCGGGCAGGCATCGCGGCGTGCCGTTTCGGTCTGCGCGGCACCGCCGCCTCGCTGCCGAATGCGCACAAAGGCGGCCGGCGCGTTTATCCGCATGCGCCTCGCGTGGCCCGTCACCGAATTCAATCAAGGGAGAAACCATATGCACACCATCGCGCAGCATGACGTTCGAGAGCGTCAATCCGGCCGTCTCGGCGAGCGCATCCGCCAAAGCGCCCGCAAGCTCGCGCGCGGCGCGGGCAGCGTGGCGATCGGCGCGTCGCTGCTGGTCGCCTCGCATGCTTTCGCGAGCGGCACCGAGCAACTGAAGGCGTTCGTCGCGCAGGTTCATTCGGCGCGCGGCACCTTCGTGCAGCAGGAAGTGCGCGCGCCGAGCAAGGCGCAGGGCTCGTCCGGCGCGCTGCCCACCGTGGGCGCGGGCCAGCCCACCACGTCGAGCGGTAAGTTCACGTTCGCGCGGCCCGGCAAGTTCATCTGGCAATACGAGAAGCCTTATGCGCAACTGCTGCAGGCGGACGGCGACAAGCTCTATGTCTATGACAAGGACCTGAACCAGGTCACTGTGCGCGCGCTCGGCAACGCGCTCGGCGCGAGTCCGGCGGCGATCCTGTTCGGCAGCAACGATCTGGACAAGAACTTCACGCTGCGCGATGCGGGTGTGAAGGCCGGCATCGACTGGCTCGAATTGACGCCGAAGGCAAAGGACACGCAGTTCCAGCGTGTCGGTATCGGCTTCAAGGACGGCAATCTCGAAGCGATGGAATTGCATGACGTGTTCGGCAACGTGACGCTGCTGACCTTCTCGAATATCCAGAAAAATCCCGCGTTGCCGGCCGATGCGTTCAGGTTCACGGTGCCGAAGGGCGCGGACGTGATCAACGGATAAGCTGCGTTGCCGGCGTTGGTGGTCGACGCCGTGTGAATCGCTTTGCAAAGCCGCGTTCGTCGGGCGCGGCTTTGCCTATTGACGCGGAGTGCGCGGGCCCTTGCCCGCGGCTGGTGCAGATGTGGCTTTTTCGGCGTAAACCGTCGTTGTCGTGCGGAGCCGGATAACCGGCATCCTCAGAAGATTGACACAGGCGTGTCAGACTCTTTTCAGTTTTCCTCTACATTCTCTGACATTTTTTTGCTGCAACGCAGCAAGATAACGCCTAAACTGGTCGAAGTGGGTAGTGGCTTCGAATGTTCGGAAAGTGAGGCATGTTATGAGAGGATCTTTATCACAAGATTCGCATTTATCCCCGACGCTCCATGTCTTCGAGCAGGAAGGCGGTTGGCATTGGGGTATCACGATTCCGCGGCCGGTCGGCAGCGGTGTCAAGGTCATCGATTACAGCGAAACGACCTTCGGCGATGAAGCCGAGGCTCAGCGCGACGGGACGCGGGCGCTCGAGCGCTTCGCCGACAAACCCGCGCTCGCTCTCGAGCACCATTAACGAGCGGCCGGAATTGGGGTTGGACCCAAGGCCAATACACGGCAATCGCGGCCATAGCGAGGTTTGCGAACGCGCCGCGGAAGGCTCGACGACACGTAATGACTTAATATGCAACAATTTGCATATATTTTTTGATTTGTAGGAGATCGAAGCGATAATGTCTCGTCTTTTTTGAGATATCGCTTTTATCTTGACCTTTGCAGAATACGAAACCACACGCGCTCTGAGCGTGGAACTGGACGGCGTCAATTACGCCGGTACCTATCGGGTGATGACGGGAACCGTCATCGTTCACTTCGAGAACGAAACCAAATTCGCGTCCTATGCGCCGAATCGCCCCGAAACCGTGGCGCGTTGGCTGCTCACGGACTTGTGCCGAAAAATCGAATCGCGCAGACGTAAAGCCGCGAAGAAATAGAAATCGGCCGTATCACGGCAGGGGCATTGCTTCGGCCGAGTGATTTCACAGCGATCAAACTGATGGGCGGGAAGACCGCGTAGGGCACACCGTTTCTCCACGAGGCTGAGGCCGGGTGATTCGACTGCGGCGCATCGCGCAGATCGGTCTGCGCGATACGCCGCACTATGCGGCCCACGGCTTCCGCCAATGCCGTGCTGAGAGCTTCGAGGTCGCGCTGGCCGCGCATGCAGCGCCGAAGCATTCACCATTCAGGCATACGCGGTCCTGCGCGTCGACACGAACACGAAATAACACACCGCTCCGATCGCAAGCGAAGGCAGCGTCGCGCCGAGATTCGGCAGCCATTGATTGATCACCTGGTACGAGGCGATGCCGATTGCCCACGCGACGAACGCGCTCAGATGCCAACCGCCCGAGAAGCCGTAGCGGCCGCGCAGGTCGGCGAGCACGGTGGCGTCGATGCGGCGTTTGCGCACGACGAAGTGGTCCATCAGCACGACGCCGAACAGCGGCGCGAATACCGAGCCGATCAGCAGCAGAAAGTTCTGATACTTCGCCATCGGCACGAGCAGCGCGATCAGCGTGCAGAGCGCGCCGAACGCGGCCGACAGCAGCGGTACGCTCGCGCGCGTCCAGAACGTGCCGGTCGACACGGCGGCCGAGTGGATGTCGGCGAATGCGTTGTCGATTTCGTCGATCAGGATCAGCAGCAACGCAAAGCCGCCGCCCGCTTGCGCAAGTGCGCTCGTCAGCAGCGCGTCGCCGCCGCCCGCCGCGAGACCGTAGATCGCGCCGAGCGCATAGAACCAGATGTTCGCAATGCCGTAGCCGTACAGCGTGCCGCGAAACGTCTCGCCGGCGCGGCGGCCGAAGCGCGTGTAGTCGGAAATCAGCGGCAGCCACGAAAGCGGCATCGCGACCACGAGGTCGATTGCGCCGCCGAACGACATCTCGCCGGTGCCGGGGCGCTGCATCAGGTCCGCGAGATGGTGGCGCGCGAGCAGGTTCCACGTGAGCCATGCGGCGCCCGCGAGCAGCAGCCAGATCCCCCATTTGCGCAGAAAGCGCCGCACGAACGACAGCGGCCCGCTGACCGCGAGCAGCGTCGCGAGCAGGCCGAAGAGCACGGTCCAGACAAGCGGCATCGACAGGCCGAATGCCTGCTTCGCGAGCGCATCGGCGGAATCGCGCATCACGATCACCTCGAATGAGCCCCAGCCGACCAGTTGTACCATGTTCAGCACGGCCGGTACCGACGCGCCGCGCACGCCGAGCGTCGGACGCAGCGACGACATCGCCGCGAGCCCGGTGTCGGTGCCGATCACGCCCACGAGCGCGAGCAGCACGACGCCGATCACGCTGCCGAGCGCGATCGCAATGAGCGCGTGCGGCAGCGATAGTCCCGGCACCAGCAGCGCGCCCGCCTGCGCGACGAGCAGGCCGATGCCGAGGGAGAACCAGAGCGCGAATGCGTCGCCGGTACGGAAGGCGCGGCGCGCGTCGGGCACCGGCGTGAGCGGCGCGTAGGTGGAGCCGGTGTCGCCGGTGAGGGGTTCTTGTGCCATCTGATGTCTGTTCCTGTTGGTGTCGCTGTCTGTCGTTCTACTGCCGGGCTTGGCCGATGCCGCTTGCGGTGCGGGTGGCCCGGCGTCTTGCTACACGTTTTGCCGTATGTCCGCTCCGCGCTTCTTGCCGGCGCTTCTCGCTGGCGCACCTCTTAGGCAGTCCTCTTCGGTGCCCTTCGCCGCGCATGCGCTATACGCCGCTTGCGAGCGCCGATGCGCCGATCCCGCGATACCCGGCCTTCGCCCGGACGCCGTCGCTGTCATAATGCAGGACGTTGCCCGTGGCTTTGCCGGCGGGTGTTGCGCTTGTCCGGCCGGCCGCCGTGTTCTCGCGGACCGTGCCCGGGAAGAACCCGCGAGGGCCGAAGCCCGGCCCCGAAAAGCCCGGAAAGCCGAGATTATCCCCAAAACGTCATGTTTGAAGAAACCCGTGCCAATGTTCCGCTCGCCGAACGCCTGCGGCCCCGCAATATCGACGAAGTGATCGGCCAGGCGCACCTGCTCGGGCCGAACAAGCCGCTCAGGGTCGCGTTCGAATCCGGCGAAGCCCATTCGATGATCCTCTGGGGCCCGCCCGGCGTCGGCAAGACCACGCTCGCGCGGCTCATGGCCGATGCGTTTCATGCCCAGTTCATCGCGCTCTCGGCGGTGCTCTCGGGCGTGAAGGATATCCGCGAGGCGGTCGAGACCGCGCAGATTCATCGCGCGAACGGGCACCAGACGCTCGTGTTCGTCGACGAAGTGCATCGCTTCAACAAAGCTGTCAAGTCATTTATAAATCAAAGGCTTATAAGACTCGTTGTGCAAATTTTTGGGCTTCCCCATTGTTCTGAGGGGGCAAGCCATGCCTGATCTGTTCGCACAAGAGCCCTCTGCACCACTGGCTGAAGCCCTTCGTCCCAAGACCTTGGACGAGGTCATTGGGCAGTCGCATCTGCTGGGTGAAGGCAAGCCGCTGCGACTGGCATTCCAGTCGGGCAAGCCGCACTCCATGATCTTCTGGGGGCCTCCCGGTGTTGGCAAGACCACATTGGCACGCCTCACTGCCAGTGCCTTCAAGTGTGAGTTCATCGCTCTGTCTGCTGTCTTGTCTGGTGTCAAAGACATCAGAGAGGCAATGGAACAAGCAAGGCAATATCTTGCACAGGGCAAGAACACGATCTTGTTCGTAGACGAAATTCACAGGTTCAATAAGTCTCAACAAGATGCTTTGTTGCCTCATGTTGAATCAGGCTTGTTCACCTTCATTGGTGCTACGACTGAGAACCCTTCTTTCGAAGTGAACTCGGCTTTGTTGTCGCGGGCTCAGGTCTATGTCTTGAAGTCGCTGACAGATGAAGAATTGAAGCTGCTGCTCAAGCGGGCACAAGAGAAAGCTCTTGGTGATTTGGAGTTTGAAGAGAAAGCTGTAGATACCATTGTTGGCTATGCAGACGGTGATGCAAGAAGGTTCTTGAACCTGCTTGAACAATGCAAGACGGCTGCTGGTGCCGCTGGTGTTCAGAAGATTGATGCTGGCTTCATACAGAACGCCTTGTCCCTCAATGCAAGGCGTTTTGATAAAGGTGGCGACAACTTCTATGACCAGATTTCAGCCTTGCATAAATCTGTTCGTGGTTCGCATCCTGATGCTGCGCTTTACTGGCTAACAAGAATGCTGGACGGTGGTGCCGATCCTCGCTATCTATCCAGAAGAATCGTTCGCATGGCATGGGAGGATATTGGCTTGGCTGATCCAAGAGCCATGCAGATAGCCAACGACGCAGCCCTGACCTATGAACGCTTGGGAAGTCCTGAAGGTGAGTTAGCCTTGGGGCAGGCTGTCATCTATCTGGCTGTTGCTGCCAAAAGCAATGCTGGATACAACGCCTACAACCAAGCTCGTGCTTTCGTTAAGCAGGATAAGTCCAGGGAGGTTCCTGTTCATCTGCGAAATGCTCCTACAAAGCTCATGAAAGAACTGGGCTATGGGCATGAATACCGTTATGCCCATGACGAGCCCAATGCCTATGCTGCTGGTGAAACCTATCTTCCTGATGGCATAGAAGAACCAAGTTGGTATCAACCGGTGCCAAGAGGGTTAGAGATCAAGATTGGTGAGAAGCTGGCCCTGCTGAAGAAATGGGATGAAGAGGCTGGCAATAAATAACTACATTTGAATACGGCGGGTGCATGGCTGATCAAAAATTCATGATCGCAACGAGAAACAAGAAGGGGCAGATCGGATACCTTTCCGAAGGGCTATCTCTTCCAGAGTTTGCGGATCTTTTCAAGCCCAAAGGCCAGATGCAGGTCTTGGTAGACTATTCGCCAGTTATTGAAGAACTGCACAAGTTACATAAGGTGGCCGGTAGCGAGGACATCCTTAAAAAATACAATGCCATGTTCAACTATTGGCAGGATGCGAAGAGCTACACCAAAGAATCAATCAAGATTTCAAAGAGCGAAGAGTTGAGCAGGCAGGCCAACTCTTTGATCAATGATCTTCAGGTCGAGCTTCAGAGGAGTGGCGTGGAGTTTGGATCAAAATGGGGTTCACCACGCTTGCATGAGTGGCGGGAGGTGGTGAACTTAATCAAAAGAGATTCGGATATCTACATTGACACATTGCTGTGCTTTGTCCACTCGAAAGCTTCACTAGATATTGAGTCCTTCAGGACAGATGTGGTGCTGCGTGGCTATGGCAAATTTCTCCACGACTTTATCTCAAATATCTATAAGCGATTGCTAAGAGAGGGGTGGCAACAGGACTCCTTTCTTAAATTCATCGCTTTTGAACGGCCTCAAGAACTACCGTACTATCTTGATTTAGAGGGCAAGGATGAAACTCCCGATCAGTATTTGCTGCGAATTTTGAAGGCGCAGCAGAGCCATGTAGGGAACGACGAGCAAGAAGGTTACTATCGTGAAGTGTCGATTCGCTTTGGCAATTTCTCAAATGAGTATGTTGGGATAGTTGAAGTGTTCCGGGATCTGTTGCATAGGATTTCATCAGTGAATGCGTTCCTTGAAAAGCTTACCGAGGGAAATTATCAGTGGGACGATAGCTCTGAGTCGGTAGATGAGCTTCGGGAACACATCCTCCAGCTTAAGTAAGGTGGTGGCATGACTTCTTCTGTCAATTGGATTGCTGCCTACAACTACCTTTTTGCTTCATTCAATAGCGAGAACAAGGACCTATACGTTGGAGGCGCTGCCTTCTGCCGCATGGTGCAGCAGGTCGATCCCGGTTCGCCAAGCTATCAGCAGTTGCTGCCGTTGAGGCAAAGCCAAGGAAAGTCCAATTCACGCAAGGACTTTTATTGGGACCTTATCCAAGGTCTTCCAGAGCCCAGCAGGTTCAGCCTGTTGATGTCCATGCAGAACTGACCCACTGAGAGCCGTAATTTTCATTGAATTTTGACCCACGTGATTGAATGTCCTGCTCAATCTTTGAGCAGGGGATACAGAGGTGATCACGGTGGGC
>Ga0153988_1000123_pt1 | contig 18044 bp, 16 predicted proteins | sample TSNC072MetaG_FD_104742 | JGI IMG/M metagenome (GOLD analysis project Ga0153988, IMG submission 104742) | Attine ant fungus gardens microbial communities from North Carolina, USA - TSNC072 MetaG | ecosystem: Host-associated > Fungi > Mycelium > Unclassified | place: USA: North Carolina, Jones...
AGTGTGATCGAAACCCTCGATTTCGGAATTTCGCGCTGAAAGCTTTCCATTAGTATCCCTTATAAATCAAAGTCATGGTCTGCGCAGAACTCTTCCGGTACGACGCGGTGACATCCTTCGCGCGTGTGCGTATCCGCACGCTCATGTTGCGGTTCGCAAAGGAATACTGATGGCACCTCATTGCGCGGTCTTCATTCATGCGATTTTATTGCCGCCGCATATTAAACAGGTTTACAGACGTTCCGTCAAAGTTTAATTGTCACCTCTTAAATGTGACGGAATGTTAATAAAAATTAAATGCGATAATTTTTTTACTTATCCTATTGTCAATCAACGTCGAAACGATTAGTCGACCTTAAGCCCGTCCCAGCAAGGATTTAGCCACTTTACGCCCGGATTTTATTTCGGGATAAAAATCATGAATATCTCAAAATAAACGTGTGGAATACGGGTACCGACCGCTTATCTCATTAAAAACTCGTCCATATTGAAATTCTTCATCATCCTGCATTGCTAATTAATCATCCGGGGTATACGGATTGCTAAATATCCAATTAGAATTCGTCCTTCCAATATCGGCAAAAAGACGTAAACCACACCTATGCGGATCAACAAACCGCTCTGGCATGACGGACTTATCCTCACGCAGCAGCACTTTCAGCAGCAGGACCGGTGGACGGCATTCGCAGCGCAGCAGTTCGTCAACGCCGCGCTCGCTGAGCCTTGGGGCACGCTTGGCGTCGAGATTGACGAAGAAGCGCTTGCCACGAGCCGCCTGAAACTCACGCGGCTGAAACTGCGCTTCCCCGATGGCACGGCGCTCGACACGACCGTAGCCGATGCGTTGCCGCCTGCACGCGATCTGACGCAGGGCATACCTGCCGACCGGCAGAGTGTCACTGTGCTGGCCGCGCTCGCATTGCCGGATGCAAACGGGAACAACTGCCGCTTCGACGAGACTTCGCTTGCGCGCCCGCGCCGCGCGTACCGCGAGTTCGTGAAGGTCACGGACCTGAACGGCAACGGGGAAACCGAGATTGCGGTGGAGCGTCACGCCGTGCGCCTGCTGTTCGATTTCGAATCGCACGCGGATGACACGGTCTGCGCCGTCGCGCGGCTCACCCGCGCGACGAACGGCCAGTTCCAGGTCGATCACCGGTTCGTGCCGCCGTGCCTGACGCTCGCCAGCCATCCGCTTCACCTCGAACGTATCAACCGCCTCGCGGATATCCTGCAGGCTAAAAGCCTGGCACTGAGTGCGCGCCGCAGCGAGCGTATCGAGCAGGTTGCCGAATACGGCGTGGCCGACGTGCAGCTCTTCTGGCTGCTTCACTGCATCCATGCAGCGTGGCCACAGCTACGACTGTACGCCACGCATCCGGCCCGCTCGCCCGAACATCTGTACGTGACGCTCGCACAGCTGGTGAGCACGTTGATGACGTTCTCGACCGGTGCCCAGCTCACTGATATGCCCGCATACGACCATATCCACGCGGACGATGTCTTCGCGAAGCTTGAGTCGATGATCCGTGATCTGCTCGATGCAATCATCCCTTCCCGCGTGGTATCGATTGGGCTGACCCGAAAGGGTCCGACGACGTGGACCGGCCAGTTCCTCGACGAGCGCATCGCCATGGCTACAGCAGACTGGTATCTCTCGGTCAACGCGCCCATGGCCGCGCTGGAACTCGTCGAGCAGTTCCCGCGGCTTTGCAAGATCGGCTCGCCGGACGAGGTCGAGCACATCGTCAACTCGGCGTTGCTGGGCATTCCGCTCAAAGCCGTGCCGCGGGTGCCGGCCGCCATTCCCGTGCGCCTCGACAACCAGTACTTTGCGCTCGACCCGAGCAGCACCGCGCACGCGAAGATGCTTGCAGCGCGAGCCTGTCAGATCTACCTTCCCACGTCGGTGCCGGACGCTTCGCTTGAACTCTACGCGGTGCTGCGCTCATGAAAGCTCAGATTCCAAACCGTCACCCCCCTGGTCTGCTGAACGCCGACACCTCGCGCGCGGCGGGCAGCGGCATTCGTGACCTGCTTCGCGACACGGCATTGCTGGTGACGTCGCTTGCCCCAGGTGGCCAGGCACTGGACGACGACGGACTGCGCGAGCGTTGCAGGCAACTGATCGAGCACTTTTCAGAGGCGCTGTCGCGGCGGAGCTATCCCGACGACGTGCGCCGGGAGGCGCTGATTGCCCAGTGCGGACTGCTCGACGAAACGGCGCTGCGCTGTCTGCCAGACGAAATGCGTGCCGGCTGGGCGCTTAAGCCGTTGCAGGTCGAGAAATTCAACCTGCACGACGCGGGCGAGACCGTTTTCGAGCGGCTTGAGGCACGCATGCGTGAGCCGTCGCCGAACATCGACCTGCTCGAATGCTACTCGGCGATCCTCGGCATGGGATTCGTCGGCCGCTATGCGCGCGAGGGTGAAGCGAAACGCGTGGCCCTGACCACAACGCTGAATGCACAGCTGGCAAAACTTCGCCCATCGTCAGCGCATGCGTTTGTGGCCGACCGCGCCGGACGGCGTCTGTCCGACTGGTTTTATCGTCTCTCTCCGTGGGCTATCGCGGGTCTCGTCTGCGTCGTCGCGGTAATCGTCTGGGTGGTGTGGGCAACGGTACTTGACGCGCAGCTCGCACACCTCGCGCCAGCGAAGAGTGCCCAGCCGTGAAATCCGACCTGCCTGTCCTGTCCGCGACGCAGGTGCCTGTGCCCGATCGCGGCTACGAGGGGCTGGGCTATCCCTCCCGCTTGATGATCGTGTTCACGAGCGCACTGGCGCTATCAGTGATCTGGGTGGTGCTGCCGCTCGGGCGCGGTATGGCGTGGACGCTCACGACAATCATCGGAATCGTTGCGCTCGCACTGGCGTGGTGGAGCACGCGCTATCTTTCCCGTGCGCGCGAACAGGGTGCGCATGTGCTTGCTGCGCTGGGCACCGCGACCGCGGACATTTCCGTGAAGCTGCGCACGCGGATGCCTCTTGTTCTGGTGACTGGCGACGGCCTGCCTGCGCTGTTCGACCGCGCAGGAGAGCCGCGCCAGGTGCATGTCGGCGATAGCGGCATCTGGCTGCGTGTGGACCGCGTGCAGGATCTGCCGCGGCTTGCCATGGCGGTCAGGCAGTGGCGTGACGGCCGTGCGCCGGACGGCGTCGTGCTGTCGGTGGCCCCTGCCCTGCACGTCGGCGCGGACGTACTCACGCAACAACTGCGCATTGTGCGTCAGGCCGTCGCCGATGCGGCCCGCGCGCTTGGCGCAGGATTGCCCGGGTATGTCGCCGTCTATCAGCGGCTCTCGACCGATGGAAACTCCGGCGTCCCGTCACGTTGTGATGTCCCCGGGTCGAACGAAGCAGCCTTGACCGCAGGGACACGGAGCGCCATCAATCTCTCCGCCGGATCGTGGTATGGCGTGTCGTCGGCCGCACGCCTCGTTGACGCGGGGCGTTTTGAAACGGTCATCTGCGCGGCCGAAAACGAGGTTCAGCAAGCGGCAGGCGATCGCACCGTTGCTGCCCGTGCCGCTGCGCTCGCATCCCTCATCGGATGGACCCAGCGCGTCGTGATTGGCGCGCTGACGGACCGGCAGCAGCCGGCCACGCCGTGGGCCCTGTTCGGTGCCGGCTGGATCGACTGCGGCCCGGCGAGCGGTCCAGGCAATCCATGGGAACGCGACGTCGAGTTGCAGGCCGGGGTGAGGCGAATAGCAGCCGTTGCGTCGCCGCTCCCGTGGCCACTTCCGCAGCCACTGATCGAGGCCATACCCCGCCGGCACTGGATGTCGCCGCGCGTGGCGGCCTTCGCCCATGCGCTCACACTGCTCGGCTGCGCGGCGGCCGTCGCATTCTGGGGCGCCGCAAAGAACAATGAGACCCTGCTGGCCCGCATGGGTGCCAACCTCGGTCGCTATTCGATGATCCCTGCCGCACATGACCTCGCAAGGCGAGACGCGCTGCAGGCGCTGGTCAACGACCGCGATCAGCTCGACCGGTATGCGCGCACGGGCGTGCCGCTGCCTTTCTCTTTCGGGATGTACCGGGGCGCACAGCTGATCCCTGCGCTCGACCAGGCGATTGCCTCCTACGTACCACCTTCACCACCGCCAGCAGTCGTGACGCTCAACAGCATGTCCCTCTTTGACAGCGGCCGTGCGCAGCTCAAGGACGGCTCGACGCGGGTCATGGTGGACGCCCTCGAAATGATCAAGGCGCACCCCGACAAGCGGATTCTCGTGGCTGGCTATACCGACAACGTGGGTCGCCCCGACAGCAATCTCACACTGTCGACGGCGCGCGCCGAAGCGGTACGCGAGTGGCTGATCGAAGCGTCCGGGATTTCGGCGACGCAGTTTGCAATTCAGGGTTATGGCGATACGCGTCCTATCGCCAGCAACGACACGGATGAAGGACGCGCGAAGAACCGCCGCGTGGAGATCACGCTCGTACCGGACGCTGCACCGCTTCATGAGCCGGAACTGGCCGCAACAAAAGCTTCAGTGAGGTGAAGCACTTTTTTTAGCCCCCGAAGCACAGACTTTGGGATAGAAAGCCCGGTCACTGACTCCGGGCGATTGTCGCAGTAAAGAAGGGAGTTTTAGAAATGGCAATTCCGGCATACATGTGGCTCAAGGACGATGGTGGCGCGGACATCAGGGGTTCGGTAACGGTCCAGGGACGCGAAGGCAGCGTCGAACTCACCGCGTTCGATCACGAACTGCATATCCCGACGGACAACAACACCGGCAAGCTGACGGGAACGCGTGTTCACAAGCCGATCAAGCTCGTGAAGGAAACCGACGCCTCGACGCCGTATCTCTACAAGGCGGTGACGAGCGGCCAGACGCTGAAGTCGGCTGAGATCAAGTGGTACAGGATCGACGACGCGGGCAAGGAAAAGGAATACTTCAACACGAAGCTCGATAACGTGAAGGTCGTCGCCGTACGTCCGAAGATGCTCGACATCAAGGATCCCGACTACGAGAAGCACAACCACCTCGAGGAAGTCGAGCTGCGCTACGAGACGATCACCTGGTCGTACAAGGACGGCAACATCATCCACAAGGATACCTGGAACGAGCGTTCCTGATCCTTGTAAACCGTGGTCTGAAGGCCTGCTCGCCTTCCCCGGTGCGCCTTTCTCCCGGAATCTCCGGCCTTCCTTGCCAGTCCGCTCATGCGGACTGGTCTTCTTATTTCGCGGGGAAGCCGCTGCAGCCGGTACGCCCCCCTTCTGACGTGCGAACAGCCCGACCATGCCCCTGCACAACGACCGAAGCACCTCTCCCCGGGACACCAGCCAGCTTCTGCACCGGCTCAATCCACACTGCGCGACGGCACTCGAAGCCGCGGCGAGCCTGTGCCAGACCCGGCTCGCGGACGAGATTACGGTCGAGCACTGGCTGCTCAAGCTGATCGAGGCCGGGGACGGTGATATCCCGGCCATCCTGAACCACTATGATCTCGATGTGGACGCGGTATGGGATGCCCTGCTCGCTTCCATCGAACATACCCCCCGCAACCTGCGCGGTCGCCCCAGCCTCTCACCCCAGTTGGCCCACGTCCTGCGGGAAGCCCGGCTTCATTCATCTGCCGATGCCGACAATCCGGCTATCCGTTCCGGGCATGTCCTGCAGGCAATCGCCGATGCACCGCATGTTCTCCGCACGCCGAAGACCTGGCAGTTGCTGACGGTCAGCAGTACACAGATCCAGCGTATGCTGCCTCGCCTTGGCAAGCGCTCCTGCGAGAACCCGATCGAAGCGTCGGAAGCGGTACAAGGGGAACCGGCGACGCAAACTGCAACGGCATTGGCCGCGCCGGACGGGAAGAAGACGCTGGCGCCCCAGCGCAGCGTGGAAAGCGACGCCCTCGCCCGCTTCGCCATCGACCTGACCGAAAAAGCCCAGCGTGGTGAAATCGACCCGGTCTTTGGACGCGATCGCGAGATCCAGCAGATGGTCGACGTGCTTGCCAGGCGCAGGAAGAACAACCCCATCCTCGTAGGCGAGCCGGGCGTGGGCAAAACCGCGCTCGTCGAAGGCCTCGCGCTGCGCGTCGCCGAGGGGACTGTGCCGAACGTCATCCGCGACGTGCGCATTCTCACCCTCGACATGGGCCTGCTGCAGGCCGGCGCCGGCGTCAAGGGTGAATTCGAGCGGCGACTGAAGACTGTGATCGATGAGGTGCAGGCATCCAGCGTGCCGATCCTGCTCTTCATCGACGAAGCCCACACCCTGATTGGTGCGGGCAACTCGGCCGGGGGCGCCGACGCGGCGAACCTGCTCAAGCCTGCACTTGCGCGTGGCGAATTGCGTACGATTGCCGCGACGACCTGGTCTGAGTACAAGGAGTACTTCGAGCGCGATGCGGCACTCGAGCGTCGCTTCCAGATGATCAAGGTGGACGAGCCGGACGACGACGCGGCCTGCCTGATGCTGCGCGGCCTGAAGGACCGATATGCAAAGTATCACAACGTACATATCCGCGATAAAGCGCTGGTCGCCGCGGTCAAGCTCTCGCGCCGCTATATTCCAGCGCGCCAGTTGCCGGACAAGGCGGTCGACCTGATCGACACGGCGGCAGCACGCGTGCGCATGGGACTCGAATCGCCGCCAGCGGAACTGCAGCACGCGAAAGCTGCGATCTCGGCCATCGAACTCGAACTCACCACGGTTGAAGACGATGCGCGTGCCGGTATCGGCGATGTGCAGGAGCGCCGGGCCGCGCTCGCTACCGCCCTCACCGAAGCGCAAACCCGGATGGAGACGCTGCAACAGCGATACGGCCAGGAGCTCGCCCTCGTGCAGTCACTGCTCCTGCAACGTGAAGCTGCAACTGCTGTCGGGGCGGGCGACGCCGCAACACTGGCAGGGACGCGTGAAGCACTCGCGCATGCGCAGGGTAAGGCGCCCCTGATTTTCGCAGATGTGGATGCCCAGGCAATCGCACGTGTAGTGGCCGAGTGGACCGGCGTGCCGGTAGGCAACCTTCTCGAAGACGAACTGAAGGGGTTGCTCACCCTTGAAGCCGAACTCGCGAAGCGCGTCGTCGCGCAGGACGACGCCCTCGCTGCGCTAGCGGAAAGCCTGCGTACCGCGAAGGCTGGCCTGAAGAACGAACACGCGCCGCTTGGTGTCTTCCTGCTCGCAGGGCCGTCCGGCGTTGGCAAAACCGAAACCGCACTCGCACTGGCCGACCTGCTCTTCGGCGGCGAGGCAGCGTTGACCACGATCAACATGTCGGAGTATCAGGAATCGCACACCGTATCGCAGCTCAAGGGTTCGCCCCCGGGCTACGTCGGCTACGGCCGCGGTGGCATCCTGACCGAGGCCGTGCGTCAGCGCCCATACAGCGTCGTGCTGCTCGATGAGATCGAAAAGGCGCACCGGGATGTACTCGACATCTTCTACCAGGTGTTCGACCGCGGCACAATGCGCGACGGTGAAGGACGTGAGATCGACTTCCGCAACTGTGTGATCCTGATGACGTCTAACCTCGGTAGTGCGATGATCGACGAGGTCACAACGGATAGCCCGGATATCGCGCAGGTGGCGCTTCTCGATGCGATTCATCCGCAACTGCTAGCCCATTTCCAGCCTGCCCTTCTCGCGCGTTTCCAGACCCTCGTCTACCGGCCGCTCGACGCGGCCGCGCTCGCCGACATCGTGCGCCTGAAGCTGGCGAAGATCGCTGAGCGCCTGCGCCGGCAGCATGACGTCGAGTTCGTTTGCGACGATTCACTGGTCGCCGCAATAGCGGAGCTCTGCCTCGCAAGGGAATCCGGAGCACGCAACGTCGATGCATTCATCAACCAGCGCATCCTTCCGGCAGTCTCACGCGAACTGCTAACGCGCATGGCCAGCGGTACGGCACCGGCGAAGATCAAGCTGACCAGCTCGGCCGAAGGCGGTCTGACGATTGACTTCTTCGACCACGACACGCCGGCTGCCGCAGAAGCGGCGCCTGAATCGTCGTTCGCCTGAGGGGAGCAGCACCATGCCCGCGGGACCGTCCCTGTACGACATGCTGCTTGGCCACATTGATGGCGAAGCACTCGAAAATCACGACGACAACACGCTCGAAATCCTGAGCGTCCAGGCGAACATCCGTCGCATTCTCAATACACGCGCAGGGGCACTAAAACACGTCCCGGACTACGGGCTGCCCGATCTCACCGAGGTCTACAAGAATCTTCCGGCCTCGGTCCACGATCTGCGCAACCAGATGGAAGGCACACTACTGAAATTCGAGCCGCGCCTGCGTTCGGTGGAAATCGAGATCAATGACAACCGGGACCCGGGACTGCTTGCAAGCTTCACGATGATATGTCACCTGAAAAAGGCGGGCCTCGTTCGCTTCAGCACATATTTCGAGCCACTGGGACGCATGCGTGTCGAACGCCTAACCAATCCGGACCGCAAGCCGTAATGGGTTCGCTTTGTCTGGCCGAGCAAGCAGGTAGAAAAAGAGGATTTGAAAATGCCGAAGATCGGCAAGAAGCGTTTGCAAGGGATGGCAACGCACTGATCCCGTGCTGATTCCTGATACTGTATCGAACTGAAGAGATGACCAGATCGTCCATTCTGATCCGGCTGCAATGGTTTGCGGCAACAGCGATTGTGCTGGCATCCGTCGCAGACCACCGGACTAACGCGCGCTTCGCCCAACACCGGTCAACGAATCCGGGTCATGTTTGCGGGCTCTCTTCACCTTCTTCACCCTCCTCGGGGTTCTCTCCCTCGCCTTCACCACTGCCCCCGCTAAAGCCGTAGTTCTTACTTCCTGACGTGTCGGTGCCAGAAGACGAGTAGCTGTCGCTGGCCTCGGTGATACTCTTGCCCTGGACGGTCTGGAACTTCTCGTTGACGCGGTTCGTGATCGGCAGTAGCCCCTTGAAGAAGTCCCCGAACGCCTTCTGCAGCTGTTCGATATGCTCGGCCTGCATCCTGAACACATCGACGAGTGGCTCCTGCCGCAAAGCCTCAGGCTCCTAACGGAGAAGCGAAAACAGGGCAGTGGAATAAAGCGTGATCCACAGATATCCAACCACTGGAACAACGATCAGCAGCATGCCTGCGAGGCTTTTAACATGCCCACACCTCAATAGAACTGCACCTGGCCGGCCAACGAACAGCACGAACTGAGTCACTATCAACGCGTAGAAATATTTGTTCGCGAAATCATGCAAAGCCCCGAATCCCGTTCCTTCTCGTCCCCCCCAAATAGATTGGCAAACCCAGGAAGTCAAAAAGAGAAAACCGAAACTATCAGCCCGATCAACAGTCCCTTCCTGAAACCAAGTTGTCTATCAGCGATCTTGTTCATTCATCGACTTCCGTTTTAGTCATTGCAACCGAGTCCAAAGAATAATCGCTCGCCGCCCGGGTACCCCGTGACCCATCCTCGCGACCAGCTCGTGCCAATCTTCGTCTTTTATCTGCCTAGACATTTCCAGGCCACTTCCCCCCGGCCGCTCCACTTCTCCGGCAGTCCGAATTTGCGAGGCCACCTCTGCCGGGAAGTGCGTCGCAGGTTTTAGAACTGCCACGACATTCAACCGCCTGATAATGGCGGGCGCTTCATACTCACAAGCTCCATCAGTTCATGCAGATCATCCGGGGAAGAGATCCCGACAGTCAACCATTTCCCGTCAGGATATGCCCGGGCTTCATCGTAGAGCTTGACCAACTTCGGACTCCAGAAATAACGCCGCTCCTCGAACTTCTCTCGCTCTGCTCGCCCCAGCACGACCAGAACCGAAAACAGCCCGTATGCCGGCAGCAAGGTGCAGAGCGCCCTGGCCTTCTTGTAGCGCAGTGACCAACCACGTTTCTTGCCACCATGGACCCAATCTGGCGCAAAAACACCGGGGTAAGATACCTCGATCCAGCGCTGCAGCTTGGCCCAATGCCCGAACGCGTCCGGTCCCATCCAGTCGCGGATAGTACGCTCATCGGGCGACGCTGATTTATCGGTGATCCTGTCGCCGATCTGGGGAGCCTGTTTCATGTTGCTTTCCTCTTCATAGATGGAATGCGAATAAGCCAGATCAGATGTCCGGCTTTCCGTTCAGGTCATGCGGCCACGAGCCTTGATGCGAAAAGGGATCAACGCAACGATGCGATCCATTCCCGCGATCATGTCGCGGGATGGCACGACTTCAGGCCGTGGTCATTCTCGCAGCCTGCTCCGTCACGATGATCGCCTTCATCATCCATATCCTTGTGAGTGATATATCGGCATTCCCGGATTCCCTCGCAAACGGATGAATCGTTCAGATCGAACCGGCCGGCGCAACCGCCGGAAAGTCCTTCTCGGGATCGAACACGTTATTGAAAAAGTTCGTCAGGGAGTACATGGCCACCAGCGCGACGATCTCCATCACGTTTGCATCCGTGTAGCCGGCATCGCGGACGGCTTGCAAATCGGCATCGCTGACTTGCCCTCGGGCTTCGATGACTTTGCGCGCAAACTGCACCGCGGCGTCCCGCTTCGGGTCGGTGGCGTGGCCCTTCCGGGCGAGAATGATTTCATCGGCTGGCAGCTTCGCCATGTGCTCGGCCGTAAAGCTGTGAACCGTCAGGCAGTAGTTGCAGCCGTTCACTTCGGAGACAGCGAGGCCGATACTGTCACGCGTCTTCACGTCGAGCGCCTTGCTCAGGGAACCGAGCAGAGCGGCCCATGCGTTGAAGGCGATCGGGCTCTGCGCGAAGGCCGCCATCATATTCGGGGTGAACCCGATATTTTTGGTAAACGCATCGAGCGCCGGCTTCGAATCCACCGGTACCTGCTCCGTATTTAAAGTAGTAGTCCTTGTCATTATGGTCTCTCTAAGTCACTGGGTTCATGGGTTGAGGAAAGTTCATGTTTCAACCATTCCTCGGCTGGCTTTGTGCCCGGGTCCCGGGTCGAAGCTGGTCAGGCCTTCAGGCAGAAGGTACCTTGTGCTTGCCTCCAATTCTGGCGGCCATCTGGTCGTTCCTCACGATCGCTGCCGCGACGACGCACCTATACCAGATCAAGCACATCGGCCACTGGACGGCGCGGCTTCTGCGCCCAGTTTCCGGGTCGCTCCGCTCCGACGGACAACAGCATGACCGGCACTTCGTCTTCGGCCAATCCGAACTCGCGGTGCACCGCCTGGTCATCGAAGCCGATCATCGGCGTCGACCCCAAGCCCAGCGAACGGGCCGCATAGATCATCGCCGCCGCGCCGAAGGTGGCGGTGCGAACGGCCTCGTCTCGCCGACGCTGCGGGTATGCCATATACAGATTGCGTGCCGGGATTTCCCACTCAGACACCATGCTTGCCGGCATGATGCCCGCCTCCACCAGTGGCGACAGACGCTCCGGTATCACACTGGTTTCGACCAGCTGGCCGCAGACGATGAAAGTAACGGCCGCATCGGTGATCGCGGGCTGGTTCCACGCAATCGGACTCAATCGGGCCTTGGCTTCGGGCGTGCGTACGGCGATGAAGCGCCAGTTCTGCAAGTGGAAAGATGTCGGTGCGGCAGTGCCGATTCGCACGAGCTCGCGGATCTGATCGTCGCTCAGGGTGGCAGCAGGGTCGTAATACTTCGCGGCGCTGCGGCTCAGGATACATTCGATGACAGCATTGGTCATGGTGGTTTCATTGTTCATGGCGATTCCTATGGGTGTCGGGATAGGTCGAGGTACACGAGTGCCTCAGCTTTATGCAGAGCTGCTGTCATAGCAGTGGGCGTACGGCCCAGCCATGCGGCTGACTCGAAAGCTTGTGCGCTCATCAGCGGATATCTCCTGGATCGGTGTGCGTTACGTCCATGAGGTGGTTAGGAGCCTCCACTTTAGGCCTCCCCGACAGAGCTTTCGAGACTGGATTGACTCAATAAAATATCCAAAAGGATCAAGTCGACGCGGACGACCCATCCCTCAGCGTTCAACGCGGCACGGTGCACGTTGTCTCGCCGGGATCGAGGTTCACATGCCACAGCAGGTATCGATGAACGCGTCGAGAGGCACTCGTGTGAATGAGTGGAGTAGCCACGCCCTCCCCTCTGGTGCCTCATCGGGGGCGCATACAGAAAGCGATGCGATAATTCGCGGCCGTTACTGGCCTGTGCGCGCGAAACGGCGCCATTGGCCCGGTGTCATGCCCATTCTGTCGGTGAACGCACGCCGGAATGACGACACGGATTGATACCCCACCGACTCGGCCACGGCCTCGGTGGTCATCGTCGGCTTCTTCAACTCGTTGGCGGCCAGGCTCATCCGGATATCGGTCAGCAGCTCGATGGCTGAACGCCCCAGTGTGTCCTGAAAGTGCCGCATGAACGTGGCGCGTGACATGCTGCATAAGTCGGCTAGTTCAGGCAGGCTCCAGGGCCGTGCCGGATCGGCGAACATGGCTGAAATGGCCGGCGCTAGCCGTGGATGGCCAGCCAGCGCCAGCAGGCCTGCCGGGGCCTGTTCGGATTCGCTCGCCTCGCGCAGTACCAGCGTGAATAGTGCCGAGGAAAGGGCGTTAAGGATGGCATATCCACCGACTTTGTCGCCCGTGGACTCCTCGCGCATCAGCGCGAGGAAACTGGCCAGGTGGCTCGAAGCAGACCCGATACCCGTTTCACCCTGAGCTTGCATGGTCCGTACCACCAGATTCGTAGGCAGGTAACTGCGAATCAGCCGATCATGAGGCGGCCCGATGACAAATCGCCCGCACAACATGTCCAGACGCTCACCCTGACCGTCATTCTCGCTGAACATCAATCCGGCAGAATTTCGGCGCTCACAAGTAGGCCCGGGCTCATGTCCGCTGCCATCGTGCAGAACGTGCGCCGACCCTTGAGGCAGCAGTACGATATCGCCGGCCACCAGTTCCCTGATCGTCTCTGTCTCCGGGTCTTCGATGACTGCGCGGCCCTCAAGCACGACGTGGTAGGGAATCTCATGCGCTGCGGACTCGGCCCAAGCCACGCGCCATGGCGTACCGTAGGCGCAGCGAACCTCCACCCGGCCGGTGACGGTGATCATTTGCAGCAGATGGCTCAGCCAGTCGACCTGAGACATAGGACTCCGTTAGGCCTCGGCACGGATATCGCCTGTTTCACCCAAGCGTCCGATAGGGTTGAAAAGGTCCAGCATATCGTGAGTTTCAGGCGCGTGCATCGGCGTCTTTATTTATTCCGCTTCACTCCGGTCTCGCGCATGAATGCTCATGTCCGAATCTGGCCAGAATACGCGCTGCCTTTGCTTTAAAGTTCGGACATGCGCCTCGACCCAGACACCTGCTACCAGACGATGCTCTCGCGAGACCGCCGTTTCGATGGCTGGTTCTTCGTCGGGGTCTCGTCTACCGGAATCTACTGCCGGCCAGTCTGCCCTGTTCGCACGCCGATGCGCCAGAACTGCCACTTTTTCTCCAACGCCGCTGCAGCTGAAAGGGCTGGATTTCGCCCTTGCCTGCGATGCCGTCCTGAACTTGCCCCGGGCAACGGCCTGCTGGACGTGTCGAGTCGTCTCGCCCAAAGCGCTGCGGTACTCGTTGACGAGGGCTTCCTGAACGACGGAAGCGTCGCCGATCTGGCTGCCCGAGTCGGTGTGACCGACCGGCACCTACGGCGAATCTTCGAAGCCGAGTTCGGCGTATCGCTGATCGAGTTCGCCCAGACACAAAGACTGTTGATGGCCAAACGGCTCTTGACGGATACACGCCTGCCCGTCAGCATGGTCGCCCTCGCATCCGGCTTCGGCAGCGTCAGGCGATTCAATGATCTTTTTCTGAAGCGGTACGGACTGAATCCGCTTCGGTTTCGCAAGGGAATCGATGCGTCTACGGCAGAAAGCATGACATTCGCACTCGGTTATCGGCCACCGTTTTGCTGGTCCGGCGTTCTTAGCTTCCTCGCGTGCCGGCACATCAACGCCGTCGAGCATATTGACGACGACACCTATTCACGTACGATCGTTTTGAAGCAAGGCGGGCGTGACATTCCCGGCTGGATCAGCGTACGGCATAACCCCCATCGATACGCGCTTGAGGTGACGTTCCCTGTGGCGCTCGCGCCGGTTGTCGGGCAGGTGCTTGCGCGTGTCAGGCGACTATTCGATCTGGCCGCGCGCCCCGATCTGATCGACGCGCATCTGGGCGATCTGGCCGCCGCGTCGCCTGGCAAACGCGTGCCGGGTACCTTCGATGGCTTCGAGATCGTCGTGCGCGCCATCGTCGGCCAGCGGCGCCCGTTGTCCGATACGCGTGCACTTCTGTCTCACATGGCAGAACGCGTCGGAACGCAGACGACTGCCCCATTCGGCTTAACCACGATATTTCCCTGTGCATCCACCTTTGCACGCCTACCGGTCCCGGCACTCGAAGATATCGGCGTCGCCCGACTTCACGCCGAAGCCATCATTACCGTCGCGCAAAAGGTGTCGTCGGGATGCATCGATCTCGAACCGGCTGCGCCACTGGAAACCACGCTTTCCACACTGCGCGGTATCGAAGGGATTGGGGAATGGGCGGTTCAGTACATCGCCATGCGTTCGCTGGGTTGGCCCAATGCCTTTCCTGAGAATGATCCGGCGCTGCAAAAGATGCCCGGCGTCGCGAGTCCATTAGAACTCGACCGCCTTGCCGAAAAATGGCAACCGTGGCGCGCTTACGCGGCCATCCGCATCTGGGAACGATTCGACGAGCCATTTCAATGACACCAGGTTATCTCATTCCGAGCCCGCTGGGCGATATTGCATTGCGCGTGGAAGATGACTTCCTGACTGGGCTGTTTTTCTCCGGACAGAAGTACTTTCCACCCATTCCGCTGACGCGGATTTTGGACAAGGCGCACCCACTCGTCCTTCATGCGCAGGAAGAACTAGAGGAATTTTTCGCAAGCAAGAGACACGTGTTTACCGTTCCGATCGCCTTGCGTGGTACACCGTTTCAGCGTCGGGTCTGGACAGTACTCGCTGCCATTCCCTACGGAAGCGTGGTTTCCTATAGCGATGTGGCAAGGCAGGTGGGTTTGAGCAGCGTGGAGTTGCCCCTGTAATCCCGGACACAGCGTCACACTAAGGTTGCTGAATCCATCGAGCGCCGGAACTCGTGAGGCGAGCGGTATTTCAGCGCGCTGCGGGGATGCTTCTCGTTGTAATGCTCGAACGCGATGGCCAGGTTGTGTGCAGCAGTTGCAGCATCCGGCTTCGGCATGAAGGCGACATAATCGCGCTTCATCGTTTTCACGAAGCTCTCGGCCATGCCGTTACTTTGCGGACTGCGCACCGGCGTGGTCAATGGCTTCAGGCCGATTCCCATCGCAAACCTGCGCGTGTCGTCGGTGGTGTAGCCCGAACCGTTATCGCTCAACCACTCGATTTCCGATGGCGTATGCAACGCATTGCCGAAGCGATTTTCCACCGCAGCCAGCATCACGTCGCGCACGATGTAGCCGCTGTGGCCTGCGGTCGTCGCCGCCCAGCTCATCGCCTCGCGGTCACAGCAGTCCAGCGCGAACGTCACGCGCAGCGGCTCGCCGTTGTCGCAGCGGAACTCGAAACCATCCGAACACCATCGCTGATTACGGCGGGCCACGGCAACTTTTCCATCATGCCGACGTTGCGCCCGGGGTGGAGGCGGACGACGTTGCATCAGCAGTCCATGCACGCGCATGACGCGATAGATGCGCTTCGCGTTAAACGGCACCAGGCCGAGCGCCGGGCGGTCCATGCGCAATACGCCGAGAACTTCACAGACCAGCTTCACTGGTCGTCCTCCGGCAGCAAGGGCGAGTGCGCTATCCATTTTTTTGCCCGACCATACTCGACTGCTTCACGGAGAATTTCGTTCTCCATCGTCTTCTTGCCGAGCATGCGTTGCAGCTCGCGAATCTGCTTGAGTGCATCGGCCAGCTCCGATGCCGGAACCACTTCCTCGCCAGCCTTGACCGCTGACAGGCTCCCGTCCTGGTACAGCTTGCGCCAGTGGAACAACTGGTTCGGATTCACGCCGTGCTGGCGTGCGACCAGCGAAACCGATTTCCCCGGCTCGAAGCTCTCGCGCACCATCGCCAGCTTTTGCTCCGCCGTCCAGCGCCGCCGACGCTCCAGGCCCGTCAACACATCCATCACTTCCTGCCTGGTGTTAGTCAAAAACACAGTCTTATGCCTACCCGCTAGTTTAAAAACCGCGAACTTGCTCAATATGGCAACCGCTACTGTTGCGCAGAGAAGCGGCCAATCCAAGGTTTCGCGATAAGGCACTGGTTGCCTACGGATGATCTCACGGCACATCATTGAGCCTGTGGTCGGTTGTATCGACTACTTCGGAAAACGGCGTTCATTTATGGGCGCTGGCACACGCTGACAAGCGAAGTTTCCTGCATCCGTGGCGTGTTTCGCGAAGTCGAAGGGCAGCAGATCGATGACATCGGCATCCGGTGCGCGTTGCGTCAATTCGGTCAGCACATGCACGAGGTATGTATAGGCTCGACATTGCAGGCCCGATGGGTGGGCATCCGGCTGTAGACCATTGCGCTCGCTTTCGCGCCGGCAACCGTGTCACTGAACGCTTGACCTGCCCCCTTCAGTAGGGCCAACGGGCTTCTAGCAAAGTCCCGTTAAACATCTTCCTGTATAGCAGCAGGAATGACCGCTACTGCTCGATACTTCGCAGCACAGCCAAGCCTGCTTCACGATAGTGGCGATGCACGCGCTTATGGTTCGCGTGAATGCCTTCGCGTTCCACGAGCGCATGCAATCCGCGGTAGCCAAACCGACGACGTTCATAAGCCTGTTCGACCAGGCGCGCGGTGCCCCATACGTGGCGCTGCTTTGCCCCCTCCCTCCGGAAGTGCCCGCGGTAGCGTGCGCCGCCGCTTTTACCCCCGCAGCATGTACGTTTCGTATTCCAGCGACATGAATTTCCGGTCGAGCACCCACACCGCGGCCACCACCACGACCAGCAGCGCGAGCGCGAAACCGTAGCCGTAGAAATCCGGTCCGAGCTTCAGCGTAATGCCGGTGAAGACGCCGTTCAGCACCACGAATGCGGCGGTCAGGCGCAGTACGATGCGTCGCCCGTCAAGATAAAAGAACACGTTGAGCAGGCCGAGCAGCAGCACCTGCAGGCTGGCCGCCACGACATCGACCACGAGCAGCGGCATGTACAGCGGCGAGATATCCAGCGCCGTCAGCACGCGCTCGCCGAACGCGATGATCACCAGCAGCACGACCGTCTGCACCTTGATGATTTCGTACAGGCCCACGCGCACGCTGCCCACCATCATGTCGCGCATCTCGTTGATATGGCGCAGCGTCGCACCGCCGCGCACGGCATCGTAGAAGGCATCGTAGTACTCGACGAAATCCGCCTCGATGCGCACCAGAAACGTCGCCATGCCCGGCATCACACACACGTACGCGATGAAAATCGGAATGTCGTAAATGATCGACGCGCGCAGCGGCCCGATCACGTCGGTGCCGGTGCCCGGTGCATACCAGAACATGAACTTGTCGAGCCACACGCCGATGTTGAACAGCAGGCCGACAAGCGCAAGACTCGGATACGCGAAGCGCCGCTCGAACACTTCGAACGACACGAAGCGCTCGCTGCGGTAGTTGCGATAGATCAGCCCCGACAAACCCGCGAGCAGCACGATGTGCCCGGCAACGAAGCCGCCGAGCAGACCAACCAGCCCGTAACCGTTCAACGCGAGCGCGAGACACACCACGCAGGCGTAACCGACGGCGAACACGATCAGAATCTGCCGGTACTGCTTCACGCTCGACAGAAAGATCACCGCGATCCAGATATTGCTGATCACCACGAAGCCGGCGATCATCAGCAGACGATAGACCAGTGGCTCCGAGCGAAAGCCGAACAGCATCGCAATCACGGCGACCACGCTCGCCAGCACAGACGACACGAGCACCACGCCGTTGTAGTTCGACAGCACGAGGTCGTCGCGCTTCTCGAACAGGCGGTCGGAAATAAAGCGTGTAAACGACAGTTGCAGCGGCCCCGTCAGGATCAGACTCAGCGCGATGAGATACGTCACCGACACCTG
>Ga0153988_1000124_pt1 | contig 17959 bp, 10 predicted proteins | sample TSNC072MetaG_FD_104742 | JGI IMG/M metagenome (GOLD analysis project Ga0153988, IMG submission 104742) | Attine ant fungus gardens microbial communities from North Carolina, USA - TSNC072 MetaG | ecosystem: Host-associated > Fungi > Mycelium > Unclassified | place: USA: North Carolina, Jones...
ATCAGGTGCAGGTTCGGGAAATCCTTGCCGAGCTGGCCGATGTTTTCGAGGGTCGCGCCGCGCCAGCCGTAGATCGCCTGATCGTCGTCGCCGACCGCCGTAAACGCCGCGCGCTTGCCGGCCAGCAGCTTCACCAGTTCGTACTGGCACGCATTGGTATCCTGATACTCGTCGATCAGCAGATAGCGCAGCTTGTTCTGCCAGCGGTCACGCACCGGCTCGTTGTTCGCGAACAGCTCGGCGGGCAGGCGGATCAGATCGTCGAAATCGACCGCCTGATACGCGTGCAGCGTCGCCACATAGTTGCGATAGACGATCGCCGCCTGATGCTCGTCCTCGGTCGAGGCCGTCGCGATCGCCTGCTCGGGCATGATGAGGCCGTTCTTCCACAGCGAGATGATCGACTGGATCTTGCGGATGAAGCCCTTGTCCGTCGAGCCGACCTGCTCCTGGATCATGCCGAAGCAGTCGTCGGAATCCATGATCGAGAACTGCGGCTTCAGGCCGACGTGCTCCGCTTCCTGCCGCAGAATCTGCACACCGAGCGAGTGGAAGGTACACACCGTCAGCTGGTTCACGGGCACCTTGCGGCCTTCCTTGCCGGGCGTGGTCAGCGTCTTGCCTTCGAGCAGCTTGCCGACGCGCTCGCGCATTTCCGCCGCGGCCTTGTTCGTGAACGTGACGGCCGCGATGTGGCGCGGCTCGAAGCCCTTCGCTTCGATCAGGTGCGCGATTTTCTGCGTGATCACGCGCGTCTTGCCGCTGCCCGCGCCGGCGAGCACGAGACAGGGGCCGTCGAGATAACGGACCGCTTCACTTTGGGCGGGGTTCAGGCCTGCGGACATCGTCTGTGGATGGGCAATACGGTTGAGGGCTGTCGAGAACAGCGCGGCGCGAGACGCCGGCCGAAGGCCCGGGGGAGATGCTGCGCGGTGCCGCGCCGCCGCCTGCAACCGGCGTCCTGCGCGGCTCGCTTCGCGCGAGAGCAGCGATGTTAACACGGTTATCCGCGACGGTTGTCCGCGATCGATGCCTTCATCGGCCGCCGCCCGGCTCCGCTCGCCGGCCACCGCCACGCGCCGCCGCGGCAATCTCGCCCGGCTCCCCAGTCCATCCGACAAATGCCACAATGAGGACGTTGCGCGCCATCGCCGCGGTGGCAAAGCGGCGCGCCGCTTTTTGCAGGAAGACACGCATGTCCGCATCGCTGAAGATTGGATTGATGGGCTACGGCTTCGCCGGCGCGACGTTTCACGCACCGGTGATCGAACATTGCGGGCGCGCGAGCGTCGCCGCCATCGCGACCGGGCAGCCCGAGCGCGCGCGGGCCGACTATCCGCGCACGAAGATCGTCGCGGACCTCGACGCGCTGCTTGCGCTCGACGAAATCGACTGCGTCGTGATCGCGACGCCCAACGACACGCACTTCGACCTCGCGCGCCGCACGCTCGAAGCCGGCAAGCACGTGGTGGTCGACAAGCCTGTCACGCTCTCTGCCGCCGACGCCCACACGCTCGCCAATATCGCGCTCGCGCGCGGCAAGCTGTTCGCGCCCTTTCACAACCGCCGTTGGGACGGCGACTTCCTGACCGTGCGCGATCTGCTCGCGCGCGTGGAACTGGGCCGCGTCACGCAGTACGAATCGCACTTCGACCGCTTCCGCCCGGGTGTGCGTCAGCGCTGGCGTGAAGACATCACGCGCGGCGGCGGCCTGCTGTTCGATCTCGGCCCGCATCTGATCGACCAGGCACTCGCGCTGTTCGGCGCGCCGCAGACGGTGTCGGCAACCGTGCGCGCGCATCGCGACGCCGCGAGCGCGCCCGACTACGTGCACATCCAGCTCGGCTACGGCGAGTTCGAAGTCGTGCTGCACGCGAGCGCGCTGACCTCGCTGCCGGGCCCGCGCTTTGCTATCCACGGCACGCGCGGCAGCTACGTGAAGTACGGCCTCGACACGCAGGAAGACCAGCTGAAGGCGGGGCTGCGTCCCGGCGACGAAGGCTTCGGCGCCGGCAATACGTCCGGCGTGCTGCGCGTGCTGGAAGGCGATCAGGAAGTCGAGCGCGAATGGCCGACTCGCAACGGCGAATACGTGGGCTTCTATATCGCGCTCGCCGACGCGATCCAGAACGGCGTGGCGTTCCCGGTTCGTGCGCAGGACGCAGTCGACGTCATGACGGTCATCGAGCTGGCCGAGCGCAGTTCCGAACAGGGCGTGCGCCTGCCGTTCGAGCGCGTGCGCTGAAGCGCCCAGCCACGCGCCGCACCGTTTTGTGTACCAGAAACGGCGCGGCGAATCGTGTCGCGAAGCCCGTCGGATCAGGCTTTGCTGACAGTCCAGAAAGGAACATAACGTTACAAATTTGCCCGCTGGCCGGTCGGCGGGCGCCCGTCATCATCCGTTGCTAGCGAAGCAGCACCCAATCATGACAACGACCTACGGAGAATCCATGCCTCGTACCATCCGAGCCCTGGCCGCATGCGCCCTGCTCAGCTCCCTCGCCGCCTGCGTGGTAACGCCTCAGCCCGCGCCGCATCCCGGTCCTAGCCCGCAACAGATCGCGGATCAACGCCTGCGTCAGGTCGATGGCCGGATCGACAATCTCTCGCACCGGATCGACGCCCACGTGAACCAGGGCTACTACCCGCCGCCGCAAGGTGGCGCGCTCCATCATCGTCTGGACACGATCCGCCAGGAAGCGCACGACATGGCCGCGCAACACGGCGGCGGTTTGTCCGCCGACGAGCAGCGCGTGTTGAACCAGGAGCTGGACAACGCGGCTCACGCGATCGGCGAGTAAACGCGGGGCTTCGCCGCCAGCTAGCCGGATCAATCAGGCAAGCGCCTGCCTGTTGTCCGCCGGCTACCGGTTATGAACCGGTCGGCGCGTAGCAGCGGAAGCGGCGGCAATCGAAAGCGCGGGCCTCACGTCCCGCGCTTTTTTTGCGCCGCGAAACCGCCGCCGCAGCAGCCGTGGCGGTCACGGACCTTGATTTGACAAGCCCCGGCCCGTCGCGTAAATTCGCCGCACGCGTCGGGAGAGCGCGCTGGCAAGCGAAAAATCGCAGGCTGCGCCGCCGAAGGGGCACACCCGCAAACTCTCAGGCAAAAGGACCGACCGCGTCGAAAAAACCGCCATCCGGCGGCTTTTTCGCACTCTGGAGAGCGGCAGTAGCCATCCGCGTCGCACGTCGTGCATAGCAGGCAAGCTGCCCACCGAAGGGGCGCGCGTTTCACCGTGACAAAGCGGGCTCATCGAGCCAGTCGCGGCAGCGCAATCTCTCAGGTATCGAGGACAGAGGGGCCATGCAGAACCACGCTCGCCGGCACGTCGCCGCGAAGCGTTGCGCCGCATGATCTTTTTTGTTTCGCGAGACGCCCGAGGCCCCATGACCGAACTCAAACATACCCCGCTCCACGCCGCTCACCGCGCGCTCAATGCCCGCATGGTCGACTTCGGCGGCTGGGACATGCCCGTCAACTACGGCTCGCAGATCGAGGAACATCGCGCGGTGCGCACCGACGCCGGCATGTTCGACGTATCCCACATGTGCGTGGTCGACTTCACCGGCACGCGCGTGCGCGCGTTCTTCGAATACGCGCTCGCGAACAACGTCGCGAAACTGCAAACGCCGGGCCGCGCGCTCTACTCCTGCATGCTGAACCCGCAAGGCGGCGTGATCGACGATCTGATCGTCTATTACTTCAGCGAAGACCACTTCCGCGTGGTCGTCAACGCGGGCACCGCCGACAAAGACCTCGCCTGGTTCGGCCAGCTCAATGCCGAAGGCGGCTTCGGCCTCGCCATCACGCCGCGCCGCGACCTCGCGATCGTCGCGGTGCAAGGCCCGAACGCGCGCGAAAAAGCCTGGCAAACCGTGCCGGCCGCGCGCGCCGCCACCGAAGCGCTGAAGCCGTTCAACGCCGCGCGCGTCGACGGCACGCCGTTCGGCGAACTGACCGTCGCACGCACCGGCTACACCGGCGAAGACGGCTTCGAGATCATCGTGCCGGCCGCGCACGTCGAAGCGCTGTGGAATGCGCTCGCCGCCCAAGGCGTGCGCCCGGCCGGTCTCGGCGCACGCGACACGCTGCGCCTCGAAGCCGGCATGAACCTGTACGGCCAGGACATGGACGACACCGTCTCGCCGCTCGACGCCGGCCTCGCCTGGACGGTCGACCTCGCCGCGCCGCGCGACTTCGTCGGCAAGGACCGGCTCGAAGCCGACGGCTCGCGCGCCGCCTTCGTCGGCCTGATCCTGCTGAAGGAAAACGGCAAGGCCGCAGGCGTGCTGCGCGCGCATCAGAAAGTCGTCACGCCGCACGGCGAAGGCGAAATCGCCAGCGGCACGTTTTCCCCGACCATGCAGGAATCGATCGCCTTCGCGCGCGTGCCGCAAGGCGTGCAGCCGGGCGACACCGTGCAGGTTCAGATTCGCGACAAAGCCTGCCCCGCAAGCGTGGTAAAACTGCCATTCGTGCGCAACGGCAAGGTGCTGGCGGTTTAAGCAGCCGGCGCACGCCCCCTCCATTCAAGTCATTACCGAACACACGCATAGGAGCATCCGATGAGCATCCCGGCCGATCTGAAATACACCGAATCGCACGAATGGGTCCGCACCGAAGCGGACGGCACGCTGACGGTCGGCATCACCGACCACGCGCAGGAAGCGCTCGGCGACATCGTCTTCTTCGAAGTCCAGGAGCTGGGCAAGAGCGTGAACGCCGGCGACACCGTCGCCGTCATCGAATCGGTGAAGGCCGCCTCCGACATCTACGCGCCGGTCGCGGGCGAGATCATCGAAGCGAACACGGCCGTCGCCGACGCGCCCGACTCGGTCAACAGCGCGCCGTACGACAGCTGGCTCTTCAAGATCAAGCCGGCCGACGGCGCGGCACTCGACCGCCTGATCGACGCCGACGCCTACGCGAAGTCGATCGGCGCCTGAGTCGCCTGCTGAATCAGAGCCTGACTCACAGTCCGTTTTAACCGTCCGGTGCGGCGCTCGCCATTCAGCGCCGCACCACCAGGAACACCCATGAAGCTCGAACACCCGGATCGTCTGATGAACCGCACTCCTCTCTCGCTCGCCGCACTCGAAGTGCACGACGCCTTCGCCGAACGGCATATCGGCCCGGATGCGGCCGACCAGCAAGCGATGCTCGAAGCACTCGGCTTCGCGTCGCGCGCGGCATTGATCGACGCCGTCATCCCGCAGACGATCCGCCGCACCGAAGCGCTGCCGCTCGGCCCTTTCGCGCAGCCGAAGAGCGAAGCCGAAGCGCTCGCCGCGCTGCGCGAACTCGCGGACAGGAACCAGGTGTTCCGCTCCTACATCGGCCAGGGCTATTACAACGCCCATACGCCGACGGTAATCCTGCGCAACGTGCTGGAAAATCCGGCGTGGTACACCGCGTACACGCCGTATCAGCCTGAAATTTCCCAAGGCCGTCTGGAAGCGCTGCTGAACTTCCAGCAGATGGTCACCGACCTGACCGGCCTCGCGATCTCGAACGCCTCGCTGCTCGACGAAGCGACCGCCGCCGCCGAAGCGATGACGCTGCTGCAACGCGTCGGCAAGCCGAAGTCGAACGTGTTCTTCGTCGCCGACGACGTGCTGCCGCAAACGATCGAAGTCGTGAAAACACGCGCGACGCCGGTCGGCATCGAAGTAAAGGTCGGCCCGGCCGCCGAAGCCGCGAATGCGAACGCGTTCGGCGTGCTGCTGCAATACCCGGGCGTGAACGGCGACGTGCGCGACTACCGCGCGCTGACCGAAGCGATCCACGCCGCGGGCGGCCATGTGGTCGCCGCCGCCGACCTGCTCGCTCTGACGCTGCTCACGCCGCCGGGCGAATGGGGCGCGGACGTCGCGGTCGGCAATACCCAGCGTTTCGGCGTGCCGGTCGGCTTCGGCGGCCCGCATGCGGCGTACCTCGCGGTCCGTGACGAATTCAAGCGGCAGATGCCGGGGCGTCTCGTCGGTGTGACCGTCGACGCGCAAGGCAACCCCGCGCTGCGTCTCGCGCTGCAAACGCGCGAGCAGCATATCCGCCGCGAGAAGGCGACCTCGAACGTGTGTACCGCGCAGGCGCTGCTCGCGATCATGGCGAGCATGTATGCGGTCTATCACGGCCCGCGCGGCCTGAAGACGATCGCGCTGCGCGTGAACCGCGTCGCCGCGCTGCTCGCCGAAGGCGCGAAGCAACTCGGCTACACGCTCGCGAACGAGACCTTCTTCGACACGCTCACGTTCAACAGCCGCGCGCGCACACAAGCGCTGCACGACGCCGCGAAGGCGCAGCGCATCAACCTGCGCCGCGTCAGCGACACGCAAGTCGGCGTGTCGGTCGATGAAACCACCACGCGCGGCGATCTCGCCGATCTGCTCGCCGTGTTCGCGCAGGCCGCAGGAGCGAAGGACGTGCCGCAAGTCGACGCGCTCGACTCGGCGCTGACCGCGGCGAACACCGTGTCGGTGCCGGCCGGGCTCGAACGCACGAGCGCGTACCTCACGCACCACGTGTTCAACCGTCATCATTCGGAAACGGAAATGCTGCGCTATCTGCGCAGCCTCGCGGACAAGGACCTCGCGCTCGACCGCTCGATGATCCCGCTCGGCTCCTGCACGATGAAGCTCAACGCAACCTCGGAAATGCTGCCGGTCACGTGGCCCGAGTTCGGTCAGATTCATCCGTTCGCGCCGGCCGAGCAAACCGTCGGCTACCGCGAAATGATCGATCAGCTCGAACAGATGCTGGTCGCGGCCACCGGCTACGCGGCCGTGTCGCTGCAACCGAACGCGGGCTCGCAGGGCGAGTACGCGGGTCTGCTCATCATCCACACGTATCACGCGTCGCGCGGCGAAGCGCATCGCAACGTCTGCCTGATTCCGGCTTCAGCCCACGGCACGAACCCGGCGTCGGCGCAGATGGCCGGCATGCAGGTCGTGGTGGTCGCATGCGACGCGCAGGGCAACGTCGATATCGAAGACCTGAAGAAGAAGGCCGCGCAGCACGCCGACAAGCTCGCCGCGATCATGATCACGTATCCATCGACGCACGGCGTGTTCGAGGCGAACGTGCGCGAAATCTGCGAGATCGTGCATGCGCACGGCGGCCAGGTGTACGTGGACGGCGCGAACATGAACGCCATGGTCGGCCTGTGCGCGCCGGGTCAGTTCGGCGGCGACGTCTCGCACCTGAACCTGCACAAGACCTTCTGCATTCCGCACGGCGGCGGCGGACCGGGCGTCGGCCCGGTCGCGGTCGGCGCACACCTCGCACAGTTCCTGCCGAATCAAACCTCGTCCGGTTATGAACGCGCGCCGCAAGGCATCGGCGCGGTGTCGGGCGCGCCGTACGGCTCAGCCTCGATCCTGCCGATCTCGTGGATGTACATCGCGATGATGGGCGCGAAGAACCTGACCGCCGCGACCGAAACCGCGATCCTCAACGCAAACTATGTCGCGAACAAGCTCGCGCCGCACTATCCGGTGCTGTACTCGGGCCCCGGCGGCCTCGTCGCGCACGAGTGCATTCTCGATCTGCGTCCCATCAAGGACACGAGCGGCATCACCGTCGACGACGTCGCCAAGCGCCTCGCCGACTACGGCTTCCACGCGCCGACCATGAGCTTCCCGGTGCCGGGCACGCTGATGGTCGAGCCGACCGAGTCGGAGTCGAAGGAAGAACTCGATCGCTTCATCGAGGCGATGATCGCGATCCGCGAGGAAATCCGCGCAGTCGAGGAAGGCCGTTCGGAGCGCGAGGACAATCCGCTCAAGCACGCACCGCACACGGCGGCGGTCGTGATCGCCGACGACTGGAAGCATGCGTATGCGCGCGAAACCGCCGCGTATCCGCTGAAGACGCTGATCGCGAAAAAGTACTGGCCGCCGGTCGGCCGCGCGGACAACGTGTACGGCGACCGCAACCTGTTCTGCTCGTGCGTGCCGATCGCCGATTACGAGTAAGCAAGGCCCGCCGCCTGCCGCGCACCCGGCACGCGCGAGCGGGCGGCGTGACGCGGTGAAGCCCGCCCGGCGTCGGCATCAGCGTCCATGAGCGGACGAGGCACGGCCCACGCGCGGTCCTGTCGTTGAGGGCCGCAAACGGCTAACATCACACACCGAATCAGCCTAACGAGGAGTTCCGCATGGCGCGAAAGGTGCGATCGATGCAAAGCCGGGCCGCCGCCGCCCGTTCGTGGCGGCCCGCCTACGCCATGCTGCTGGCCAGCGCGGCCGCGCTGCTGCCACTGCGCGAGGTACAGGCCGCGATGAATTTCTGCGCGGCGCCCGCGCTGCAAACCAGCGAGCGCACCAATGCCGATCCCGGCGTCAAGGCACTCGTCAGCAATGTGCAGGCGCATCTGAACGAGCAGCCGCATGCGCTCGCGAAACTGCACACCGAGGGCACGCTGCCGCACGAGGGCATCTACGATCAGAGCGTCGAAGCGGAGAAAGACCTCGACCTGTTGCGCGACGCCGCGCTCGCGTGGCGCGCGACCAGCGACGACCGCTTCCTCAAGCTCGTCGACCGCCTGCTCTATGCTTGGGTCACGACCTATCAGCCGAGCTTCAATCCGATCGACGAAACGCACTTCGAAGGGCTGATCCTCGCGTACGACATGACCGCGAGCGCGCTGCCCGTCAAAACCCGCAACGCGGCGATGGCCTTCCTGACGAAGCTCGCGAGCGGCTACATCGCACAGATCGACGCGCAGCCGCGGCCGCTCACGGGCACGTTCCGCAACAATTGGCAAAGCCACCGCATCAAGCTGATCGCGATGGCCACCTTCACGCTCGACAATCGCAAGATGATCAACGCCGCGCAACGGCTCTTTGTCGAGCATATCGGCGACAACATCGCGCCCGACGGCTCGACGATCGACTTCGGCGAGCGCGATGCGCTGCGTTACGTGGCCTACGATCTGCAACCGCTCGTGACGGCCGCGCTTGCCGCGCGCCGCCACAACCGCAACTGGCTGCAGGAGAAGGGCGCGAACGGCGCGACGCTGCTCGCCGCGCTGAACTGGCTCGTGCCGTTCGCCATGGGCACCCAGACGCATGAGGAATTCGTGCATTCGAATGTTCCATTCGACACGAAACGCCGCGAAGCCGGCTTGCCCGGCTATGCGGGTCCATGGGACCCGAAAAGCGCGACGGAACTGTTTCACCTGGCGGCACGTCTCGACGGGCGCTTTACGCCCATCGCGCTGCAGCTCGCACCGACGCCGCCCGCGTGGCTCGCCGTGTGTTTGCCGCTGCCGGCGCGCTAAACTATTTATCTACGCAGCAGGAGCAGTACATGGCAGTCAGCGTCTTCGATCTCTTCAAAATCGGCATTGGTCCGTCCAGCTCGCACACCGTCGGGCCGATGCGCGCGGCGCTGATGTTCGTCCAGGGACTCGAGCGCGACGGGCTGCTCGACACCACCGCGTCGGTGAAGGCGGAGCTGTACGGCTCGCTCGGCGCAACCGGCAAGGGGCACGGCACCGATCGCGGCGTCATGCTCGGCCTGATGGGCGATGCACCCGACACCGTCGATACGGAAACGATCACGCAGCGGCTCGAAGCGGTGCGCGTGTCGCGCAAGCTCGCGCTGCTCGGCACGCACGACGTGCCGTTCGTGCAGAAGGAGCACATCGCGTTCTATCGTCAGGCGCTGCCCGAGCATCCGAACGGCCTGAAACTGCACGCATTCGACGCGCAAGGCGCGACGCTGCGCGAATCGACTTATCTGTCGGTCGGCGGCGGCTTCGTGGTAACGGCTGGCGCGCCGAACACGAAGGTGCTGAGCGCCGTCGATCAATTGCCGTATTCGTTCCGAACCGCCAACGAGTTGCTCGCGCTGTGCGCATCGAGCGGCAAGAGCATCGCGCAACTGATGTGGGAAAACGAGCGCGCCTGGCACACCGAAGAAGAAACGCGCACTGGCCTGCTGAAAATCTGGGACGTGATGCAGGCATGCGTCGCGCGCGGCTGTGGCATCAACAATCCCGATGCCGACGGCCACCTGCCCGGCCCGTTCCAGGTGAAGCGGCGCGCGCCGCAGTTGTATCGCGCGTTGACTGGCCATCCCGAACGCGCGTTGCAGGACCCGCTGTCGATGGTCGACTGGATCAACCTCTACGCGATCGCCGTCAACGAGGAAAACGCCGCAGGCGGGCGCGTCGTCACCGCGCCGACCAACGGCGCGGCCGGCATCATCCCGGCCGTGCTGCACTACTACACGCGCTTCATGCCGAACGCGAACGAGCAGGGCGTGATCGACTTCCTGATGACGGCCGCCGCGATCGGAATTCTCTACAAGCTCAACGCGTCGATTTCGGGCGCGGAAGTGGGCTGCCAGGGCGAAGTGGGCGTGGCCTGCTCGATGGCGGCCGGCGCGCTCGCCGCGGTGATGGGCGGCACGCCGCAGCAGGTTGAGAATGCCGCCGAAATCGGCATGGAACACAACCTCGGGCTCACCTGCGATCCGGTCGGCGGCATGGTGCAGATTCCGTGCATCGAGCGCAATGCGATGGCGTCGGTGAAGGCGGTCAATGCAGCGCGCATGGCGCTGCGCGGCGACGGCAGCCACTACGTGTCGCTCGATTCGGTCATCAAGACGATGCGCGAAACCGGCGCGGACATGAAGACCAAGTACAAGGAAACGTCGCGCGGCGGCTTGGCGGTGAATATCGTCGAGTGTTGAACGCGGCGGTGCCTGTGGTGCGTTCCCACCGCGTCGTGACAGCGCACGCGTGCCCGGCGTAAGCTGTCGAACCGCCCATCGGCCGCGATTGCACATTGTGTCGGTGCGGCCTCATCCCATTGCGCTCACGCACTGCCAGGAGGCTTCTTCGCAATGTCGCTGCCGAATGCTCCCGCTTCCAACGTTTCCGTTTCCCCCATCGCGTGCACGACCGGCGCGCGTCTCGTCGTCGATGCGTTGCTCACGCATGGCGTCGAACGCGTATTCTGCGTGCCCGGCGAAAGCTTCCTCGCCGTGCTCGATTCGCTGCACGACGAAACCGCGCGCATCCAGACGATCGTCTGCCGCCATGAGGCGGCGGCCGCGAACATGGCCGAAGCGGTCGGCAAGCTGACCGGCCGGCCCGGCGTTGCGCTCGTCACGCGCGGGCCGGGTGCGACGCATGCATCGATCGGCGTGCACACCGCGTTTCAGGACTCGACGCCGATGATCCTGCTGATCGGCCAGTGCGAGCGCGAACATCTCGAACGCGAGGCGTTCCAGGAGATCGACTATCGGCGCATGTTCGGCCAGATGGCGAAGTGGGTCGCGCAGATCGACGACCCGAAGCGCATTCCCGAATACCTGAGCCATGCGTTTCACACGGCCACCTCGGGCCGGCCGGGACCGGTCGTGCTGTCGCTGCCCGAAGACGTGTTGAGCGAGGCATGCGACGGGGTGCCCGGCGCGCCCGCTTATCAGCGCGTGGCGGCGTCGCCGTCCGCCGCGCAGATGGAGACGCTGCGCCAGTTGCTCGACGGCGCGCAACGGCCGATGGTGATCGCGGGCGGCAGCGGCTGGACGCCGGCCGCCTGCGCGGACCTGCGCCGCTTCATCGAAAACTGGCAGTTGCCGATCGGCCTCGCGTTCCGCTTCCAGGACACCTTCGACAACGAGCATCCGAACTATGCGGGCGACGTCGGCCTCGGCATCAATCCCGCGCTCGCGCAGCGCATCCGCGACGCCGACGTGCTGCTCGCGCTTGGTCCGCGTCTCGGCGAAGCCACCACGAACGGCTACACGCTGCTCGACATTCCGAAGACGAAGCAGACGCTCGTGCACGTGCATCAGGGCGCGGAAGAACTCGGGCGCGTGTATGCGGCCGATCTGCCGATCGTCTCCGGCATGCCCGAGCTGGCCGCGATGCTTGCGGAGCTGAAGCCGTCGTCGTCCGGCACGCTCGCCTGGGCGGGCGCCGCCGGGGAAGCGCATCGTGCGTATCTGGAATGGCGCAAGCCGCGGCCGATTCCCGGCGACGTGCAGATGGGCGAAGTGATCCAGCAATTACGCGCGCACCTGCCCGACGACGCGATTCTCACGAACGGCGCAGGCAACTACGCGACGTGGCTGCATCGGCATTTCTCGTATCGACACTTCCGCTCGCAGCTTGCGCCGACGAGTGGCGCAATGGGCTACGGCGTGCCGGCGGCGCTCGCGGCGAAGTCGCTGTATCCGCAACGGGCGGTGGTCGCGCTCGCCGGCGACGGCTGCTTCATGATGGCCGCCCAGGAACTCGCGACGGCGATGCAGTACGACCTGCGCGTGCTGTTCATCGTCGTCAACAACAGCCACTTCGGCACGATCCGCATGCATCAGGAGCGGCACTATCCGCATCGCGTGCATGGCACCGGCCTCACGAATCCGGACTTCGCAGCATTCGCGCGCTCGTTCGGCGCGCATGGCGAGACCATCGAGCGTACCGGGGATTTTCTGCCGGCGTTGCAACGCGCGCTCGAATCGCAACTGCCGGCCGTGATCGAGATTCGCATGCCGCAGGAAGCGAGCACGCCCGCGGCGACGCTGGAGATGATTCGTGAGCAGGGAAGGAAGATGCGGGGGGAATGAACGGCCCACGTGTTGAAAGCACGTCAAGCGCATAGCCAATAAAAAACCCCGCCAAAGCGGGGTTTTTCATCGTCAATCGTAGCCGGCAAAAAACTTACTTGCCGCCCACGCTTTGCAGCGTCGTCCACTTGCCGTCGACGACCTTGTACAGCGTGATGCCGCCGTTCTTCAGATCGCCGCGCTCGTCGTACGCGAGATTAGTCGACGTCACAGCCGGCATCGAAGTCTTCGCGAGCACCGGCAGGTATTTGGCCGGATCGGTCGAGTTCGCGCTCTTCATCGCGGTGAACATCGCCATCGCGCCGTCGTAGGCGTACGGCGAGTACGTCTGCACGTCTTCGTTGAAGCGCTTCTTGTACTTCTCGACATAGGCGTTGCCGCCCGGCATCTGGTCGAGCGGCAGACCGGCGAGCGAAGCCACCGTGCCGTTCGCCGCGTCGCCCGCGAGCTTGATGAAGGTCGGCGTGTGGACCATTTCGCCGCCCATCAGCGGCGCCTTCACGCCGAGCTGCTTCATCTGCTTGACCATCGGTGCCGCTTGCGAATCCGCGCCGCCGTAGTAGATCAGATCCGGGTTGGTCGACTTCAGCTTGGTCAGAATCGACTTGAAATCGACGGCCTTGTCGTTCGTGTATTCACGATCGACGATCGTCGCTCCTGCCGCCTTCGCCGCCTTCTCGAACTGATCGGCCAGACCCTGGCCGTAAGCGGTGCGATCGTCGACGATCGCGATCTTCTTCATGCCGAGGTTCTTCACCGCGAACGCGCCGGCAACAGAGCCTTGCTGCGTGTCCGACGTCATCATGCGGAAGGTGGTCTTGAAGCCCTGCTGCGTGTATTCCGGCGCGGTCGCCATCGCGATCTGCGGAATGCCCGCGTTCGCGTAGATGCGCGAAGCCGGGATCGTCGTGCCCGAGTTGAAGTGGCCGAGCATGCCCTTGATGCCGTCATCCACGAGCTTCTGCGCAACCGTCGTGCCGGTGCGCGGGTCGGCCTGGTCGTCGGCGGAGTCGAGCACGATGCGAACCTGCTTGCCGCCGATCACCGGCTTGGTCGCGTTGAAGTCTTCGACCGCAAGCGTGATGCCGTTCTGGAAGTCTTTGCCGTAGTGCGCCTGCGCACCCGTCATCGGACCGGCGAAACCGATCTTCACGTCTTCCGTCGATTGAGCGTTGGCTGTCCCCGCCAGCGACATTGCGGCAACCAGAGCTGCGCCTGCCAGCTGTTTCATTGTGTGTTGCATAGCATCTCCTTGATACCAGGTGTGGATGAAGCGGTTTCGGGGTCGCCGTGCCGCTTCGTTCTATTGAAGAAATCGCCGAGGTTCGCTCAACCGATCGTCATCAAATTCGCATTGCCGCCCGCTGCCGCGGTGTTCACGCTGACCGAGCGCTCGGTGAGCAGACGCTCGAGCGCGTAGTCTTCGTCGCCGCTCGCGAGCGCACGGGCCGCGACGCCCTGCACCGAAACGATCGGCCCCGCGCGTTTCGCAACTTCCTTCACGAGTGCGAGCAGCTCGTCGCTGTCGCCCTCGAACAGCACCGCGTCGAACGACGCATCGGCGTTCTTCTTCACGCTTGCATGCGCCTTCAGCGATGCAGGCAGCTGCGCCACTAATTGTTCACCTGCCGCGCCTTCAAACAAGGCTCGATTTCCCGTAGCCAGCGCCGCCGCCAACTGCACGCGTGCGCCGCTCGCGGTCGACGCAATGCACAGCACCGTGCCGCGCGGGCCCAGCGTGTACGTATTGCGCTCGCCGGTCGGCCCGGACAGCACCGCGGTCGCGCCCGCCGGCACATGCGACAGATAACCGTCGCAGCGCGCGGCAAGCTGCGGTTCGCGCTCGGCGATCAACCAGTCGCGCAGCGCGGTCAGTGCCGCGGCAGGATTGTCGCCGTTTTCCGCCGTTCGCGGTACTTCCGCGACGAGCGCCTGCGCGAGCGACTTCGGCAGACCGGCCGGGCGCGTCGCCAGCAGACGCTGCAGATACAGCGCGCCGCCCGCCTTCGGACCCGTGCCCGACAGGCCTTCGCCGCCGAACGGCTGGACGCCCACCACCGCGCCGATCACGTTGCGGTTCACGTAGATGTTGCCGACGTGCGCGCGGCCGATCACATGCGCGATCGTCTCGTCGATCCGCGTATGGATGCCGAGCGTCAGGCCGTAGCCGGTCGCGCGGATCTGTTCGAGCAGCTTGTCGAGCTGGGCGCGGCGATAGCGCACGACGTGCAGCACCGGTCCGAACACTTCGCGCTTCAGCTCGTCGATGCTGTCGAGCTCGATCAGCGTCGGCGGCACGAACGTGCCTTGCGCCGTGCTCTCGGGCAGCGGCAACTGCTCGACCTTGCGGCCCTTGTCGCGCATCGCCGCGACGTGCGCGTCGATGCCGCGCTTCGCGTCGAGGTCGATCACCGGGCCGACGTCGATCGACAGGCGATCCGGATTGCCCACCGCCAGCTCGCGCATCGCGCCCGTCAGCATTTCGAGCGTGCGCTCTGCAACGTCTTCCTGCAGACAAAGAACGCGCAGTGCCGAACACCGTTGACCGGCGGAGTCGAACGACGATTGCAGCACGTCCGCGACCACCTGTTCGGCGAGCGCCGACGAATCGACGATCATCGCGTTCTGGCCGCCCGTTTCGGCAATCAGCGGAATCGGCTTGCCGTCCGGGTCGAGGCGGCCCGACAGCGTCCTGTTGATGAGGCGCGCGACTTCGGTCGAGCCCGTGAACATCACGGCGCGCGTGCGCGGATCGGCCACCAGCGCGGCGCCGACCGTCTCGCCGTCGCCCGGCAGCAGTTGCACCGCACCGGCCGGCACGCCGGCTTCGCGCAGAATGCGCACCGCTTGCGCGGCGATCAGCGGCGTCTGTTCGGCCGGCTTCGCGAGCACCGTGTTGCCGGCCGCGAGCGCGGCGGCCACCTGGCCCATGAAGATCGCGAGCGGGAAGTTCCACGGGCTGATACAAACTACCGGACCGAGCGGACGGTGCGTATCGTTCGAGAACTCGCTGCGGATCTGCGTCGAGTAGTAGCGCAGGAAGTCGATCGCCTCGCGGATTTCCGCGACCGCGTTCGGTAGCGACTTACCCGCTTCGCGCACCACGAGGCCCATCAGCGTGTGCATCTGCGCTTCGAGCAGATCGGCGGCCCGCGCGAGGCAGTCGGCGCGCGCTTCGACCGGCGTTGCCTGCCAGATCGGCGCGGCGGCAACCGCATGCGCGAGCGCGGCGCTCACGTGTTCGGCGCTCGCTTCGACGACTGTGCCGACGAGGTCGCGCTGGTCGGCCGGGTTACGCACGTCGCGCGCGGTGCCGCCGGCGCTGTCGTTGTCTTCGAGCATCGGCGCGGCGCGCCACGGATGATGCGCGCTTGCAAGCAGCGCCGACGACAGCGACGCGAGCCGGTGCTCGTTCGACAGGTCGAGCCCCATCGAATTGAAGCGCTCGGCGCCATACAGGTTGCGCGGCAGCGGAATCTTCGCGTGCGGCGCGCCGAGCGGCGCGATCTTCGAGGCTTCCTCGACCGGATCGGCGATCAGGTCCTTGATCGCAACGCTTTCGTCGGCAATACGGTTCACGAACGACGTGTTCGCGCCGTTTTCGAGCAGGCGGCGCACGAGGTACGCGAGCAGCGTCTCATGCGTGCCGACCGGCGCGTACACGCGGCACGGACGGTTCAGCTTGTCGCGGCCCGTGACCTCTTCGTAAAGCGGCTCGCCCATGCCGTGCAGGCACTGGAACTCGTACTGGCCGGGGTAGTAGTTGTTGCCGGCGAGGTAGTAGATCGCCGAGAGCGTGTGCGCGTTGTGCGTCGCGAACTGCGGATAGACCGCATCGGGCGCGCCGAGCAGCTTCTTCGCGCACGCGAGGTACGACACATCGGTGTAGACCTTGCGCGTGTAGACCGGATAGCCTTCGAGGCCGTCTACCTGGGCGCGCTTGATTTCGGTGTCCCAGTACGCGCCCTTCACGAGCCGCACCATGATGCGGTGACGGCTGCGGCGCGCGAGATCGACCAGGTAATCGATCACGAACGGGCAGCGCTTCTGGTACGCCTGCACCACGAAACCGATGCCGTTCCAGCCGGCCAGTTCGGGATCGAAACACAGCGCTTCGAGCAGATCGAGCGACAGTTCGAGGCGGTCGGCCTCTTCTGCGTCGATGTTCAGGCCGATGTCGTAGCGGCGCGCGAGGATCGCGAGCGAGCGCACGCGCGGCAGCAGTTCGCCCATCGTGCGTTCCTGCTGCGAGCGCGAGTAGCGCGGGTGCAGCGCCGAGAGCTTGATCGAGATGCCCGGGCCTTCGTAGATGCCGCGCCCGCCGGCCGCCTTGCCGATCGCGTGGATCGCCTGCTCGTACGACGCGTAGTAGCGCTGCGCGTCGGCTTCGGTGGTGGCCGCTTCGCCGAGCATGTCGTACGAGTAGCGGAAACCGCGCGCTTCGTACTTGCGGCTATTCGCGAGCGCTTCGGAGATGTTCTCGCCGGTCACGAACTGCTCGCCCATCAGGCGCATCGCCATGTCGACGCCCTTGCGGATCAGTGGCTCACCGCCCTTGCCGATCAGACGCGTGAGCGCCGACGACAGGCTCGTCTCGCTATTGGTCGTCACGAGCTTGCCGGTAAGCATGAGGCCCCAGGTCGCCGCGTTGACGAACAGCGACGGTGCCTGGCCGACGTGCGATTTCCAGTCGCCCTTGCTGATCTTGTCGCGGATCAGCGCATCGCGCGTCGCGCGGTCGGGGATGCGCAGCAGCGCCTCGGCGAGACACATCAGCGCCACGCCTTCCTGGCTCGACAGCGAGAATTCGTGGATCAGCCCTTCGACGCCGCCGCCCTTGCTCTTCGAGCGCAGCGTTTCGACGAGCTTGCCGGCCAGCGCCTGCACGTCGCCCGCGAGATTGGCCGGCAGACGCGCCTGGCCAAGCAGGAACGGCACGCACTCGGGCTCTGGGCGGCGATACGCGGCCGTGATCGCCGCGCGCAGCACCGATTGCGGTTGCACGTTCTGCGCGAAATCGAGGAACGGATGCGATGCGCCGTCTTCCTCGCCCTCGACCGCGGAGCCGTCGGCGAGATCGGCCGAGCCTGTCGCACCCGACAGTTCGGCGGGCAGCTGGCCGTGCTCGATTTTTTCGAGATAGGCGAAGATTGCCTGTTTGATCAACCAGTGCGGGGTGCGTTCAAGACGGCTCGCGGCATCTTTGAGCCGGGAACGCAAGAGGTCGTCGACCTTAACGCCAAGGGTGGTGCTAGCCATGTTTCCTTCTTCAGTACCAGGCGCGAGCCCGGCAAAAGACCAAATGTTGGGCGAATCGTACGCTTCCCAATAAAAAGGTGCAACCAGACTTTAATTGCGGTTGCACCCTTTTCG
>Ga0153988_1000125_pt1 | contig 17949 bp, 19 predicted proteins | sample TSNC072MetaG_FD_104742 | JGI IMG/M metagenome (GOLD analysis project Ga0153988, IMG submission 104742) | Attine ant fungus gardens microbial communities from North Carolina, USA - TSNC072 MetaG | ecosystem: Host-associated > Fungi > Mycelium > Unclassified | place: USA: North Carolina, Jones...
CGCGGGCAGCGTCGCGTACTACCGTGCGGACAACAGCAAGATGGGCTCCGAGGATGTGACGAACGGCACGTGGGTCGGCTCGTCGGACAGCATTTTCAATTCGTCGATCAACGTGGGTTTCGCGTCGGCGGAAACCTTGCAGATCATCGGCACCGCGTGGAATTACGTGATCGGCCCGGTCACGCTCGGCTTGAACTACAGCAACGTGCAGTACAGGCCGGGGTCGTTCTCGCTGTTCCATCGCAATCAGAAATTCAACACGGGCGGCGCCGTTGCGTCGTGGCAAGTCACCTCGACGCTCGCGCTTGCCACGGCGTACGCATATTCGCGCGGCAGTTCGGTGGATGCCTCGTCGTCGCCTCCGCAGTACAACCAGATCAGCGTTGCCGCGTTCAAGAATCTGTCGAAACGGACCATCCTGTTCCTCGTCGGCGGCTATCAGCATGCGTCGGGCCGCACGCTCGATGCGTTCGGCAACGTGGTCGACGCAACCGCTTCTGTAGGCGATGCGTCGAATGGTGGCGGCTCATCGGCGTCGAATTCGCAGGTGGTCGTGCGTGCCGGCATCCGGCATCACTTCTGACGGGCGCCAGCTTTCGCGTCCGGCGCGTCGGTTGCGCCGGACGCTTCTTTTGCATGGAGGAATAACAGCGTGAGCTTTGCATCGCTTCAAGGAAAAGTCGTCATCGTAACGGGGGCCGGCAGTGGTATCGGCGCGGCGACCGCGCGGCGGCTCGCCGAGGACGGCGCACATGTCGTCGTGGTCGATGTCGATCGCGCACTTGCGCACGAGGTCGCGGCGTCATTGCCGGAACCCGGCAATGCCCTGGCTGTTCAGGCAGACGTGTCATGCGAAGAAGATGTCGAGCGCTATATGCGAGAGACGCTCGATAGATTCGGACGCGTCGATCTGCATCATCTGAACGCGGGCATCGTCGGAACGCTTGCGCTCTTTCCAGACATCAGCGTCGACGAATTCGACGCGGTCATGCGCGTGAATCTGCGCGGCCCGTTTCTCGGCGCGCGCGCGGCCTTTCGTCAATACGCGGTGCAGCAGGGTACGGGCTCGATCGTGATTACCGCATCGATCGGCGCGCTGCTCGGCAGTCACGACCTGTTGCCGTACCAGACCTCGAAGCACGGTGTGCTCGGGATCGTGCATGGAGGGGCGATGTACGGGGGGCCGCGTGGTATTCGCGTCAACGCGGTTGCGCCGGGACTGGTGCCGACCGCGCTGTTTGCTGCCAATGCCGCTGGTTCCGGCGCCGGCGGCGATGTGGTGCAGCGCGGCACGACTGTGCCGATGCGGCGAGTCGGCACGCCGGACGAAGTCGCCAATGCGGTCGCATTCCTGCTCAGCGACGAGTCCAGCTATATCAACGGCGACGTGCTGTCGGTGGACGGCGGCTCGGCGATCGTGAGCACCGTGAGGCCAAGCGGCGGCGCGGGACAGTGGAATACGGCGGGGGTGGACGGCCGCGTCTGATACCGGCTGGCGGGCGCCACGCACGCCGTACTGTACCGGTATGCGCTCCAATCGCATTGCAACATACGTGCGTGTTTTCTCCGTGCATCGGCAGAAAAAATCTTGCCAGGGTAAATGTCTTCTTGACCGATTGTATTACGCGAATATAATCGGTCTTTATGGTAACGCTCACATTCGATGGGCGACGCAGCGCGAAGCCGCAACCCGACAACAAGAAAAGTGCCTTTGACGGAGACAGTACCCATGCAGAACGAAGCGAGTATCGGATACCGACTGGACAGCGTGCCGCTGTCCGGTTATCACTGGCGGCTGCTTGGCCTGATCGCTGCAGGCATGTATTTCGACTCGTTCGACATCTACATCGCCGGCACCGTGCTTGCCGCGATGATCCACAGCGGCGAATCCACGCTGAAGCTCAACGCGATGTTCGTGTCCGTCACGTTCCTCGGCATGATGGCGGGCGCATGGCTGTCCGGTCTGCTCGGCGACCGCTTCGGGCGGCGTTTCTGCTATCAGTTCAATCTCGGCATCTACGGCTTCGCATCGATTGCCGCGGCGCTCGCGCCTTCGATGTACTGGCTGATTTTTTTCCGTCTCGTGATGGGCATCGGCATGGGGGCGGAGATCGTCGTCGGCTACGGCACGCTGAGCGAATTCATTCCGGCTGCGTGGCGCGGCCGGTTCGGCACGATCCTCAATCTCATCATCAATACGTCGCTGTTCCTGTCGACCTTCCTCGGCTGGCTGATCGTGCCGCACTACGGCTGGCGCTGGATGTTCGCGATCGCGGGCTGCGGCGCGCTCGTCGTATGGTTCCTGCGCAAGTCGATGCCGGAGTCGCCGCGCTGGCTCGCATCGCGCAATCGCGTCGCCGAGGCAGACCGGATCGTGTCGAACATCGAGATTGCATGCGGCGTCGATTCCACTGCGGCGATCGCGGCTGCGGCTCAGCAGTTGCGCCATCCCGACACGCGGGACAACGGGCGTCTCGGCGATCTGTTCACGCGCCGACTGCTGACGCGCACGATTACCGGCATCACGGTGCTGGTCGCGCTGTTCGTCGTCAACTATGCGTTCGTTAGCTGGATTCCGACTTTTCTCGTCAAGCAAGGCCATAGCGTCTCGAATTCGCTGGGACTGACGGCGGTGATGTTCGCGGGCGGCCCGGTGGGTTCGCTGATCGCCTTTGTACTGGCGGAGCGCGTCGGCCGCAAGTGGGGCATCGTGCTGTTTTCGCTGATCTGCGCGGGGTTCGGCGCCGCTTATCCGTTCGCGCAGTCCGAAGTGGCGATCGCCGCGCTCGGTTTCGCGATCACCTGCTGCATCTACGTGCTGTCGTCGTTCAGCGTCGCAACGTATGTGCCGGAACTGTTCCCGACCGAATTGCGTTTGCGCGGCTCGGGCGTGTCGAATACGGTGGGCCGCGCGGTGAGCATCGTGGTGCCGTATGTAGTCGCGTCGGCGTTCACGGACTTCGGCATCGCCGGCGTGTTGGCGCTGATCGTCGGCACGCTGCTCGTGCAGGCCGCGATCGTCGGCGTACTCGGCACGGAAACGCGGCGGCGTTCGCTCGAATCGATCGCGGCCGAAGTCGGCAATACGTTTGCAGCAGGTGGCCAGCCGAACGACGATCGTGCGGCATCGGCTACGAGGCCGTAGAGGACAGCGGCGTTATCCATCAGAGCAGACCGGATCGCATTGCGCGGGCTCATCCGCATGCTCCGCGAAAGATCCGGCGAAAGCGCCACACTGTAGAGGACAAATCCGCCCATGGCAGCGCAGTCAGAGAGCAGTTCCAGCCAGAGCAGCACCAACCGCCACGCCGGCCATGCGACGCAACGCATCGCGCAATGGATTGCGGCGACCACCTGGCGCGACGTGCCCACCGCAGTGCGGCACGAAGCGAAGCGCGCGCTCGTCAACTATATGGCGGTCGCGCTGGCGGGCTGCGCCGATCCGACGCTCGACAAGGCGGTGCGCATCTACCAGCGCTTCAGTGCGGATCAGAGCGCGGGCATGATCGGCCGGTGCGAACGCTTCGACATGCTGAACGCCGCTGCGCTCAACGCGATGAGTGCAAACGTGTTCGATTTCGACGACACGCATATCCCGACCATCATTCATCCAAGCGCGCCGGTCGCCGCCGCGTTGTTAGCGCTCGCTCAAACACGACCGATGACAGGTGAAGCGCTGCTGCTCGCGTTCGTGATCGGCGTCGAGGTGGAGTGCCGCATCGGTAACGCGGTTTCGCCGGAGCACTATCAACGCGGCTGGCACATCACGTCGACGTGCGGCGTGTTCGGCGCGGCGGCCGCCGTGGCCAGGGTACTGGGCCTGAACGCGCGGCAGATCGCGTGGGCGCTCGGCAATGCATCCGCGCAGGCGGGTGGTCTCGTCGAGACGCTGGGCACGATGTCGAAGAGCATCAGCGTAGGCAATGCGGCACGTAACGGCCTGCTGTCGGCGCTGCTCGCCGCCGACGATTTTTCCGGCCCTGATGCGCCGCTCGAAGGCACGCGCGGTTTTCTGCGCGTCACGGCCGCGGAGCCGAAGATCGAGGCACTGACCGACGGGCTCGGGCTCGAATGGTCGCTGCTGTCGAATACCTATAAGCCGTATCCGTGTGGCGTGGTGTTGAACCCGGTGATCGACGCGTGTCTCGATCTGCGCCGCGATGCGCATTGGAGTCTTGACGATGTCGAACGGGTCGAGCTGACTGGCCATCCGTTGCTGCGTGAACGTACCGATCGGCCCGGTGTGCGCAGCGGTCGCGAATCGCAGGTCAGCGCGCAGCACGCGGTGGCCGTCGCGCTCGCGACGGGCAAGGCCGGCCTTGCGCAGTTCAGCGACAGCGCGGTGAGTGATCCGTCGCTGCGCGCATTCGGTGCGCGCCTGCGTTTCATCGACGATCCGTCGTGGCCGGTCGAATCGGCTCAGGTCACCGTCGTGCTCCGCTCGGGCGACACGGTATCACGGCGTATTCAGGCGGCGCGCGGCAGTCTCGCCGCGCCGCTCGCCGACGTCGAACTTGCGGCGAAGCTGCATGAACTTGCCGCATACGGCGGCTCGGGTGTCGCGCCGCAACTGCTGATCGATACGCTGTGGCGTTTCGACGGCGAAGCGGATGCGGCGGTGCTGATGAAACTTGCGTGCGCGAATTGAGTAGCGCGATCGATCGATTTTCAACGAATGAGGATAGTCATGTCAGGCAGCGAACAAAGCAGCAAGCAGATCGGTTTTATCGGCGTAGGTGTGATGGGGCGGCCGATGGCGCGCCGTTTGATCGAAGCGGGGCATACGCTCGTCGTGTTCGATCGCGATGAACAGGCGGTCGCGGAACTCGCGGCGATCGGCGCGCGCGCGGCGAAGTCGGTGCGCGAAGTGGCCGACACCGCGCGCGTCGTTTTCACGAGCTTGCCGACGCCGGCGATTTTCAAGGCGGTGGCGCTCGGCGACGGCGGTCTGATCGAAGGTAGCGCGGTGAAGATTCTCGTCGATCTGTCGACGGTCGGCTCGCGCATCGAAAGGGAAGTGGCCGACGCTCTGCTCGCGAAGGGCATCGAAACCGTCGACGCGCCGGTAAGCGGCGGCGCCGCGGGCGCGAAGAAAGGCACGCTGGCGATCATGACAGCGGGCAAGCCGGCCGCGCTCGACGAGGTTCGCGCGCTGTTCGACGTGTTCGGCAAGGTATTCGTCGTCGGCGATCAGCCAGGGCAGGGACAGTTGCTGAAGCTGCTCAACAACATGTTGTCGTCGACCGCTTTTGCGATCACGTCGGAAGCGTTCGTTGCCGGCATGCGCGGCGGCCTCGATCCCGAAGTGATGATGTCCGTGATCAATTCGGGCAGCGGCAAGAACGGCGCGACGATGGACAAATTCCCGAAACACGTGCTGACGCACGGCTTCGATTTCGGCTTTCCGGTCGGCAGCGTGTGCAAGGACATCGGCCTCGCGGTCGACGAATGCCAGGCGCTCGGCGTACCGATGTGGGTCGGCAGCGTCGCACGTCAGGTGTGGAACTACGCGGCGATGCAGGACGGCGCAAAGCGTGACATGACCGAACTCGTCAAATACGTCGAACGCTGGTCGTCGTCGGAGGGGCTCGCCGACTGAACGTCTCGCAACCACTTCCGCAAACAATCATCTGGCCGGACTTGCGGCCCATGGTATCGGATCAGACAGGAGTTATTCATGATCGTTGAAATGCGTATTTACCACTGCGCGCCGACGCGCTTGCCGGCACTGCTCGATCGCTTCACGTCGACCACGCTCGGCTTCTTCGAAAAATACGGCATCGAGCAACTCGGCTTCTGGACCACGTTGATCGGACCGAGCAACCACGCGCTGACCTACATGCTCAAGTGGGAAAGTCTCGCCGAGCGCGAGCAGAAGTGGAACGCGTTCCAGTCCGACCCCGACTGGATTGTCAAACGCGCGGCGACGGAAGCCGAGAAGCCGATCGTCGAGCGTATCGAAAACCATTTTCTGACGCCGACCGCATTCTCGGCGCTGCGCTAGGCGAGGTTTCGCGATGACACAACTCAAGCAGATCGATTTCGTCGGTCCCGGCATGATGGGCGCGCCGATGGTGCAGTGCCTGTGCAGCGCCGGCTTCGAGCTGTTCATCGCTGACGCGGCACGCGCCGCCGCGCTCGCCGGACAAACCGGTGCGCAGCGTCTGAATGACGACAACGCGGCATCGCTCGATGCATTTCACGATGCTGCCGAACTCGGCAGGACGCTCGAAGCGCGCGGCCTTGCGTATCTCGACGCGCCGGTATCGGGCGGCGTCAAGCGCGCGCAGGCGGTCAGCCATCCGATGACATTCGGCACGGCCTGTATCGAGGTGTGGAACGAAGCGGCACCGCAGTCGACGCCCGCGACCGGTCACACCGAAATGTACCGGCTATTGCCCGGCGCGGCTTCCTGAGGCCGCTTTCCGATTCACCGATTCTGGAGCCTGTCATGTCACATGCTGCACAGTTCTATATCGACGGACAGTGGGTCGAACCCGCGTCCGCCGTCTGGTTCGACCTCGTCGATCCATCGACGGAAAAGGTCTTCGACAAGCTTGCGCTTGGCAACGCGGCCGATGTCGATCGAGCGGTCGCCGCCGCGCGCCGTGCATTTCCGGCGTGGTCCGCGACCAGCGTGGCCGAGCGGGTCGCGTTGCTCAAGCGCGTCGTCGCCGTCTACGAGCGTCGTTACGACGAATTCGCCGAACTGATGCGCCGCGAAATGGGCGCGCCGATCACGTTTGCGCGCAACGGTCAGGCCGCGCGCGGACCGGCGCATCTGAACGCATTGATCGAGGTGCTCGAGCGTTTCGAATTCGAGGAACAGCGCGGCAATACGCGTGTCGTGCTGGAACCGATCGGCGTCTGCGGACTCATCACGCCGTGGAACTGGCCGATCAATCAGATCGTCGTGAAGATCGCCCCGGCGCTTGCCGCAGGCTGCACGATGGTGCTCAAGCCGAGCGAGTATTCGCCACTCAGCGCGCTGGCGTTCGCGGAAGTGCTGCACGATGCAGGCGTGCCCGCCGGCGTGTTCAATCTCGTCAATGGCGATGGTCCAGGTGTCGGCGCGGCGATTGCGAGTCATCCGGACATCGACATGGTGTCGTTTACCGGCTCGACGCGCGCGGGCGTGCTGGTCGCGCAGTCGGCGGCCGAGACCGTGAAGCGCGTCGCGCAGGAACTCGGCGGCAAGTCCGCCAACATCCTGCTCGACGACGTCGATCTCGAACAGGCGGTCACACGCGGCCTGGCAGCGTGCTTCACGAATTCGGGCCAGTCGTGTTCGATCCCGACGCGCATGCTGGTGCCGCGTCATCTGATGAACGACGCGGCGCAGATCGCGAAGCACGCGGCGCAGGTGTATCGCACCGGCCCGACCGACGATCCGGCGACGCAGCTCGGCCCGCTCGTCAACGCGAGCCAGTTCAAGCGCGTGCAGGCGCTGATCCAGACCGGCATCGACGAAGGCGCGCGCCTCGTCACGGGCGGCACCGGCCGGCCGGACGGCATCGATGCGGGCTACTACGCGCGCCCGACAGTGTTCGCCGATGTCGCGCCGCACATGACGATCGCGCGCGAGGAGATCTTCGGGCCGGTGCTGTCGATGATTCCCTACGACTCGGAAGAAGAGGCGATCGCGATCGCGAACGGCACCGACTACGGTCTCGCGGCCTACGTGCAATCCGCCGACCTTGTGCGCGCGCGCAAGGTGGGCCGCGCGTTGCGAGCGGGTGGCGTGCATCTGAATTACCCGCCCGCCGATTTCCAGGCGCCTTTCGGCGGCTATAAGCGCTCGGGCAACGGGCGCGAGTGGGGCGAAGCCGGCTTGCGCGAATACCTGGAAACCAAGGCGATGGTCGGTTACGGCGCAGAGTGAAAATTTCCGCGCGCAGACCGGCTCGCATCATGCCTGTCTGGCGCACCGTTTTAAAAACAGTCTGAACTACTGAGGAATCACGATGGATACCAACGACCGTTTCAACAAAGGCTTCAACAACCGCAAGGAAGTACTCGGCGCCGCGCACGTCGAGAAATCGTGGGCGAATGCCGACGACTTCAACCGGCCGATGCAGAAGTTCGTCACCGAAAGCTGCTGGGGCGATATCTGGGGCGACCCGACGCTGTCGTTCAAGACGCGCAGCATGCTGAACCTCGGCATGCTCACCGCGATGAGCCAGCACCACGAGCTGGCGGTGCATGTAAAGGGCGCGCTGCGCAATGGCGTGACGAAGGAAGAGATCCGCGCGGTGCTGATGCAGGCGGCTGCGTACTGCGGCGCGCCGCTCGCGCTGGCGGCGTTTCGCGTCGCGAGCGACTCGATCAAGGCATACGAAGCCGAAGCGGCGGCTTCCTGATCCGGCAAAAAAGCACACGAAAGCCACGGGGTAACGCAAGGAGAACCCGCACCGCACGCGGTGCGCATAACGAATGGAGGCAGCCATGAAAGCGCTGACTGCGCATGACGTCGTAGAGTCGGAGGGCGAGCAGTCGATCGAAACGAAGAGACGCAACGCGATCAAGGGCGCGTTCTTCTCCGAATTCATCGACATGTTCGATATCTATTTGCCGGTGGTGGTGCTGTCGCCCGTGCTCGGCTATTTTCAGCCGCAGCATCTGTCGGCCGGCATGGAGGCGATTCTCGCCTCGCTGGTGTTCATTACGACGCTGCTCGGCCGGCCGGTCGGCTCGCTGCTGTTCGGCATGATCGCGGACCGCATCGGGCGTCGCAAGGCCTCGATCTGGTCGGTGTCGGGCTTTGGCGTGGTGACGTTGCTGATTGCGCTTCTGCCCGGCTATCAGCACATCGGTATCGCGTCGTACTGGCTGCTGGTGCTGCTGCGGTTCGTCGACGGGATCTTTCTCGGCGGCGGCTACACCGGTGCGATGCCGCTCGCGATCGAATATGCGAAGAAGGAGCAGCGCGGTTTCGTCGGCGGCTTCATCATTGCCGGATTTCCGGCCGCGTACGTGACGATCAACCTCGTTGCGATGCTGATGTTCGCGCTCTTTCCGCTGAGCGGCATGAATTCGCCGTACGCGCAATGGGGCTGGCGCATTCCGTTCGTACTCGGTGCGGTGCTCGCGGGCCTGCTCGCGATGTACTACGTGCGCAAGGTCGCCGAATCGGAAGTCTGGAAGAGCGAGGCCGCCGACAAGTCGACGGTCGCCGAAAAACTGCCGCTTTCCGACCTGCTGCGCGGCAAGAGTGGGCGCAACCTGCTGCAGGTGCTGGTGATGATGACGGGCTTCTGGCTCACGCAGAACATCATTACGATCTTCCTGCCGACCGGGCTGCTCGTGAAGACGCTGCACCTGACCGGCTTCCAGATGACCGCGACGCTGATGTTCACGTACTTCGTGCTGTTTTTCAGCTATATCGCCTCGGGCCTGATTGCGCAGCGTATCGGCCGACGCCGCTTCTTCGTGATCGTCGGCCCGCTGATCGCCACGCTCGGCGCCGTTCTGCTGTACGTGCTCGCGAACGTGGACGGACTGTCGTTGCCGGCCATCATGCTGCTGACCTGCGTGCTCGCGGTGCTCGTCACGTCGCCGTGGGGCGTGATCGTCACGTACATCAACGAGCGTTTCGTGACGGACGTGCGCGCGACCGGCTTCGGCGTCGGCTTCAGTCTGTCGGTCATTATCCCGTCGTTCTACGCGTTCTATATGAACTGGCTCGGTGCGTTCATACCGTTGCGGCTCACGTCGGTCGTGCTGCTGTGCGCGGGCGGGCTGCTCGGCATGATCGGCGCAATGATGGGGCCGGAAACGAAGGATGTCGATTTCTAATTTCGAAGCAGAGGAACGGAAGTCATGAACAAGGAAAGGGTAGGTTTCATCGGCCTCGGCAACATGGGCGGACGCATGGCGCGGCGCCTCGTCGGCGCGGGCATTGCGGTGCTCGGTTACGACACGGCGCGAGAGCGCGTCGAAGCGGCCGGCGCGCAAGCGGCCGGTACGCTGCGCGAAGTGGTCGGCTATGCGGACGTCGTGATGCTGTCGCTGCCTGACAGCAAGGTGGTCGAAGCGGTCGTCGAAGGCGAGGACGGTGTGTTCGCGCATTGCCGCGCCGGACAGATCGTCGTCGATCTGAGCACGGCCGCCGCGAGTTCGACGATCCGCCTCGCGAAGCGCTTCGCCGAGCGCGGCGTGCGTTACGTCGACGCGGGCATTTCGGGCGGCGCGGCCGCGGCCGAGAAGGGCACGCTGACGCTGATGGTGGGCGGCGAGGCCGAAGCGGTTGCCGAGCTGCAATGGGCGTTCGCGCCGATCAGCTCGAAGGTCGCATACATGGGCGGGAGCGGCGCCGGCCACACGACCAAGCTGCTCAACAACTTCCTGAACGCGGTGAGCCTGGCTGCGAGTGCCGAGGTGATGGTGGCGGGCAAGAAGGCCGGGCTCGACCTGCACCTGCTGCTCGATGTGCTGAACAGCAGCAGCGGTGTCAACTTCGCGACGCTCAACCGTTTTCCGAAAATCGTCGATGGCGATTATCTCGAAGGCGGCCTGACCGGCAAGCTCATGACGAAGGACGTCGTGCTGTACGTCGATCGCGCGCGCGAACTCGGTGTGGTGTCGCTGAACGCGGCGGGGCCGCTCGCGAGCTTCGGGCTCGGCACCGCGCTCGGCTATGGAGATGTGATCAGTAATCGGGTCGTCGATGCGATCGGCGACGTGTCGGGCGGCGTCCGGCTGTTCGACGGAGCAAAGGAGAAAAAAGCATGAAAGTCTTTCACGGCAGAGCGGCAGGCGCAATGTCCGAGCGCCGCGGCGATACGTTCACAGGGACGGTCTGGGCCGATCCGGTGATGCCCGCAACCAATGGCGTGACGATCAACACGGTGTGTTTCGAACCGCGCGGACGTACCTACTGGCACACGCACGAGTACGGCCAGGTGCTGCAGGTGACGGCCGGCCAGGGCTGGATTTGCCTCGACGGCGAGGCGCCGCAGCCGATCCGCCAGGGCGACATCGTGTTCATCGGCCCGAACGAGCGTCACTGGCACGGCGCGAGCGAAGGCAGCTACATGGTTCATATCGCGACGTCGATCGGCAAGGGGACGTGGCAGGAAGAGGTCGCGCAAGCCGATTATCCGAAGGGTGTGGGAGGCTGAGGTGCGTGCCGTTGCGCGCCGCATGTCGCGCGACGGCATGAGCGGCGGGCGCGTCGACGTTCGAGCCTGCGTTCGGGCCGACCTTCGCGTCCGGTTCGCCGCCAAGCTGTCCGGCGCGCGCCACCGATGTGAGGTTGCCGATATTGTTAAGCCTTCGATGGAATTGACGTCATGACCCAGACTCCGCCGCAACCCGATCTGTCACGCCTGCGCGACGAACTCGCGAGCCTGCACGGTCAGGCGAGTCCCGAGTGGGACAGCCTCATGAGGCTCGCCCCGGTTTTCGTTGCCGCCTATCTGAAGTTCGCCGGCGTGCCGCGGCGGCGCAACCATCTCGACGACAAGACCCGCGCGTTCATCGCGCTGGCTGCGGACGCCTGCGCGACGCAGCTCTATGCGCCCGGGGTCGCGCGTCATATCGAACGGGCGCTATCGTTCGGCGCGACGCGCGATGAACTGGTCGAAGTACTCGAATTGATCAGCACGATCGGTATTCATACCAGCAACGTCGGCGTACCGGTGCTGCTCGAAGTTCTGGAAGAGGAGGGCTTGCGCGACGGCCCGGCCCCGCTCGACGAACGGCGGCAGGCGCTGAAAGTCGCGTTCGAGAAGAACCGCGGCTACTGGCATCCGAGCTGGGAAGGGTTGCTCGAACTCGATCCGGACCTGTTCGACGCATACGTCGAATTCTCCTCGGTGCCGTGGCGTAGCGGTGTACTGAGCCCGAAGCTCAAGGAATTCATGTATTGTGCGTTCGATGCGTCGGCCACGCATCTGTACGTACCGGGCCTCAAGCTGCACATGCGCAATGCGCTACGTTATGGAGCGACGGCCGAAGAACTGATGGAGCTGCTGGAGATCGTCAGCGTGACGGGCATCCACGGCGCGGAACTCGGCGCGCCGCTGCTCGAGACCGCGCTGGCAAATGCCGCTGGCGCGCAGGAGAAACCGCATGCGTGATGCCACAAAACCCGAGCCGATGTTTTCGTTGCGTGCCGCGCCGGGCGACCTGCGCGACTCGCACAATGTCGATGCGCCGCGCACGATATTCGGCGCCGCGATTGCGTCCACATTTTCGTCGGCAGCCGGCGAGACAGGGCCGCGCCATTCCGCGTGGCGCGCAATGCAATCGCCGCCCCTGTCGGCGCTTGCGTCGAACGGCAACGAGCACACGAGTGTGCGGGCCGTCGCGATTCTCGGCTACAACTGACGTGCGATGTTCCCCATGAGCAGCCAATCCGCCACGCTCGTCGTATTGCGACACGGCCAATCGGTCTGGAATCGCGCGAACCGCTTCACCGGCTGGAGCGACGTCGGACTCTCCGCGCAGGGCGTGACGGATGCCCGGCGCGTCGGTGAGCAGTTGCGCGCCGCGGGTCTGCACTTCGACCTTGCGGTTACGTCGGCATTGTCGCGAGCTACCGATACGCTCGCGCACGCGTTGCACACGTTCGACCGGCCGGTGTCGAAAACGATTCGTTCGTGGCGGCTGAACGATCGGCACTACGGGGCGCTGACCGGCATGGAAAAAGATGAGGCGGCGCTCGCGTACGGCGCGCAATGCGTGCGGCAATGGCGGCGCGGTTTCGACCTTGCGCCGCCGCCGCTCGATGCCGTCGCGCATGCAAAGCTGGTGAGCGCGCTGTGCGACGACGCGATGCCCGCGCCCGCTGCGCTGCCGCGCACCGAGAGCCTGCGCGATACGCTGCACCGCGTGCTGCCGCTATGGGACGATTGCGTCGCACCGGCACTCGTGCGTGGGCAGTCGGTGCTGATGGTCGGTCACGGCAACTCGTTGCGCGCGCTGTTCAAGCAGCTCGACCACATTGGCGATGACGCGATCGCGCAGGTCGAAGTCGCGCATGCCGAACCGCTCGTGATGAGGTTCGACGCCGCGCTTGAGATCCGTTCGCGCATGCCGCTCGGCGCGCTGCTCCCGACCCGCTGAAAGGCATGCCGTTTCTCGCCGTGATGGACTATTGACGCTGTCCGTCACGATACCGGTGAAGTATCATGGAGGTTGAATTTTGTCGGACGGGAATACAATAATGCTAACAGACATGGACCTGGTGAGGCCTGAGACGCTGCGTCATCAGGTGGAAAACGTGCTGCGGCAAGCGATTGTCAGCGGGCGTTTCGCACCTGGCGCGCGCCTTATCGAACGGGAATTGTGCGAGACGCTCGGCGTGAGCCGTACGTCGGTGCGCGAGGCGCTGCGCAGGCTCGAAGCCGAAAAGCTCGTGCGCAACGTGCCGCACAAAGGGCCGATCGTCGCGGTCATGTCGAAACACGAAGCCAGCGAGCTGTACGCGCTGCGTGGTCTGCTCGAAGGTTTCGCCGCGCATGAATTCGCACGCCTTGCCAGCGACGATGCAATCGCGCGCTTTGGCGAGGTCGCGAAGGAGCTGCGCGCGGAAGCTGCCGCGCAGAACCAGGACGGCGTGCTGCGCGCGAAGACGGCACTCTATGGCGTGTTGCTCGATAACTGTGGCAACACGCTCGTCAGGGAAGTCCTTAACAGTCTTTATTCGCGCATCAATCTGCTGCGTACGACGTCGTTGATGAATCCGGACCGGCTGCCCAACAGTCTGCGCGAAATCGACAAACTTTATAAGGCGCTGAAGGCACGCGACGCCGATGCGGCTCAGGAGCTTGCGCGGCTGCACGTAGCGAATGCCGAGAAGGCAGCGCAGCGGATGCTGGAAGACACCGAGTAGCGTCTGCGCATCCGCGTGGCGCAGCTACTGTGCGCCATGATCCGGAGCGATGAGAGTCGTTCTCCGGGCCCTGCCTCAGCTCTCCCGCTGCTTTTCAAACCCCACAGTAATCGCCGCCGACATCTCCGCCGCGCATTGCTTCATCGTCTCAGCCAGCTTTTCGATTCCCTGGTCCACCACCCGGCGATAGGGCCCCGTGATGCCGAGGCTGAAGAGAACCTCGCCGCGTCCGAGCATCAGGGGGACGCCGATGGCCGCGAGGCCCTCGTCGACCTCGCCCAGGCACGTTGCGTATCCCCGCGTACGTACGCTCTCCAGATCCGCCATCACTTCCGATTTTTCGCTCTTGGTCTTGCTCGTTCTCTGCGTGAGCGGCTGGGCGAGAAGGTGCTCAACCGTTTCGGCATCCTGATAGGCGGCGATGGCTTTAGCCGTCGCGGCATTGAAGACGTGCATCTCGCTGCCGGGCAGCACATAACCGCGCCATGGCGTGTCCGGTGCTTCCGTGAGGATGGAGCGGACTACACCGTGCTCCAGCTTGGTGATGTAGGCCGTTTCGCCCGTCTCCTGCACGAGTTCGCGCAGATAGCTCCGCACTACGGAGTCCAGCCACGCATTCTTCGTCGTGGCGTAGATGAGGCGGCGCATCCGCGCGCCGACCAGATAACTCGTCGCCCCCCCTTTTCTCGTCTCCACCAGCCGGCATTCCAGCATCGACTTGAGCAGCCGGTGACCGCTCGGCTTCGGCAGACCCAGCATCGCCGTGATTTCCGACAGCGATAGACCGTCCGGAAAGCCGGCCAGCAATTCAAGGATGCGCATGTAGCGCTCGAGCGGGGGGGCGTCGTCCAGACCCGGCATGTCGTTCTTCCTGATTTTTGATGAATTAAAGGGCGTTGCCTGGCTTGACAACGCTTATTTGGCCACGCACCATGAATCGTAAATCGAAACTATATTTCGAAAATCGAGACACTGCAATAAATCGCTAGCCCTTGGAGATCCAACGATGATCACGTACCTGAAGCGCGCAATGTCACTTCGTATCGCCTGTGCATGGCTTACCGCTGGCGCAGCCGTTTCACCCTGCGCGGCATGGGCCCAGCAGATACCCGTCGGCGTGACAGCACCGATGACGGGAGCATTGTCCCTGACGGGCAAGGGCTATGTCGATGCGCTCAAGCTGGCGGAGCAGGACATCAACGCGGGTGGCGGCATCAACGGCCGCAAGGTCGGCCTGTCGTTCCAGGACGCGCAGGCGTCGAATGGCACCGCGATCAACGCGTTCATCAAGGTCGTGCAGGAGCAGAAGCCCGACTTCGTATTCCTGACGAGTTACAGCACGCAGAACGTCGCGGTCGGCCCGGAAGTGCTGAAGGCGCAGCGCCCGGCCATGTACGCGGGCGGCGCCGATATCGTCGCGGAGCAGAAGAACCCGTGGATGTTCCGCATCCGTCCGAGCGACGGCCTGACGGCCGAGGCGATGGCGCGTTACGCACACGAACAGTTGCACTCGACGAAACCCGGCATCCTCTACATCCAGAACGACTTCGGCCAGGGCGGCGCGAAGGCCGCGCAGAAAGCGTTTGCGGCGGCGGGGGTTACGGTGGTGGGCGCCGAAGCCTATGGCCAGAACGACAAGGACATGTCGGCGCAGATCCTGTCGCTGAAAAACAAGGGCGCCGATTCGATCCTCCTGTTCGTCTATCCGCAGGACGGCGCGCTGCTGCTGCATCAGATCAAGCTGCTCGGCCTCAAGACGCCGGTCGTTTCGTCGTCGGCCGCGTTCGTGCCGGCCGCGATGCAACTGATTTCGCCTGACGATCTGCAAGGCGTCTACGGCGTCGTCGATGCGATGCTGATCTCGCAGCCCGCGGCGCAATCGTTCCTCAAGCGTTTCAAGGCCGCCTACGGCGTGGACGCCGATCCGTATGCCGCCGCCTATTACGACGGCGCGATGATGATGGCGCAGGCGATGCGCACGGTCGGCACCGATCCGGTCAAGGTGCGCGACTATCTGCGCACGCTGAAGGACTTCAAGGGCGTGGCGCACACCTATACGTTCGATGCCGCGGGCAACGGCGTGCATGACGTGTCGATCGTGAAGTTCGTGCCCGGCACCAAGGACATGCAACTGATCCAGCAGATCACGAGCAAGTGATGCCGAGCGAGGCGCCATTTCCATTCGCCGCGTTCACGCGCGTTTCCCTGTCCTGCGGGTCCGGATCATGCAACAGCTTCTTCAACTCGTGGTAAACGGCGTCGCGCTCGGCAGCGTCTATGCGCTCGCCGCGCTCGGTTTCGTCATCGTCTATTCGGCGACGGGCGTCGTGAATTTCGCCGCGGGCCAGTTCGTCATGCTCGGCACGTTCTTCGGCGTCGCGGCCATCGTGCAGGCGCATTTTCCGATCGCGCTCGGCTATCTCGCCGCGGTGATCGGCATGGCGCTGTTCGGCGTGCTGTTCTTTCTCGGCGTGCATCTGCCGTTGCGTAAAAGGCCCGTCGTCTCGGTCATCATCGGCACGGTGGCGATCGGCATCGTCATGCAGAACGCGGCGCTCCTGATCTGGGGACCGTGGCCCGCGCGCCTGCCGTCCCCGTTCGGCGACAGCGCGATATCGATTGCGGGCGCGGCGATCAGCATGCATGCGCTCGCCACCATCGTGATCACCGCGCTCCTGATCGCGGCGCTGTACGCGCTGCTGTATCGCACCGGTATTGGCCGCTCGATGCGCGCGATCGCTCAGGATAGCGAAGCGGCGCGTCTGATCGGCCTGCCGGTCACGCTGACGCTGATCGTCACCTGGGTGCTCGCGGCGGGGTGTTCGGCGTTTGCGGGCCTGCTGGTCGGTCCCATGTGGTTCGCCGATGTCAACATGGGAGAACCGGTGGCGCTCAAAGCGTTCGCGGCGACGGTGATCGGCGGCTTCGGCAGCGTGCAGGGCGCGATTCTCGGCGGACTCTTCGTCGGCCTCGTGGAGATACTCGGCGCGTCGTATCTCACGTCGACCTACAAGGATCTGCTGGCCTTCGGCGTGATGATCGCCTTCCTGCTGGTGCGCCCGCAGGGCATCTTCGGCGAAAGAATTGGAGATCGCGGATGAACCGCTCACGCTTTCTGTCGGCTGTACCGGTCGGCGTCGCGCTGGCCGTGGCGCTCGCGCTGCCGGCGTTCTGCTCCGACTATATGGTGCGGCTGTTGTCCACGGCCGCCATCGCATCGATCGCCGTGCTCGGGCTGAATCTGGTGTTCGGTTATGCAGGCCTGATTTCGCTCGGACAAGCGGCGTTCATCGGCATCGGCGCGTACACGGTGGCCGTGCTGACCACCCAGGCGGGTTGGAGTCCATGGCTCGCGAGCGCGGCCGGTGTGGCGCTGTGCGGCGCATTCGCCTATGTCGTGGGCATCGTGCTGCTGCGTCTGAAAGGTCACTATCTCGCGCTCGCGACGCTGGGGCTGAACGTCAGCTTCGGCATCGTCGTGTCGAACTGGACCAGCCTGACGGGCGGCACGGACGGCATCGCCAGCATTCCCTCGCTGACGCTCGGATCGTTCGCGCTCGACACCGACGCGCGACTGTACCTGTTTGCCACCGTCGTGCTGGTTGCGCTGTGTGCGCTGACGCAAGCCGTCCGCACGAGTCACCTGGGCCGCAGCATGATCGCGGTGAACGACGACGAGATGGCGGCCGGCATGAGCGGCATCGCCGTCACGCGCGCGAAGGCCGCGGCGTTTGCGATAGGCGGCGCGTTTGCCGGCGTAGCCGGATGCCTTTTCGCGGTCCACAACCGCTTCGTTTCGCCGGACGACTTCTCGTACGTGCAATCGATCCTCTATCTGTCGATGCTGGTGGTCGGCGGCGCGGGCTCGATCGTCGGCGCGGTGATCGGCGCGGTGGGCGTCACGTTGCTGCCCGAGTTGCTGCGCGGCGCCGGCAACGCGTATCTGCTGATCTTCGGCGTGCTGGTGCTGGTCGTCCTGATCGTTTTGCCCGACGGCCTCGTCAGTCTCGCACGGCTGCCCGTGTTCCGACGCCGCCAGCGCTCGCCACGGCTCGATCCGATCGCAGAGGAAAAATAATGCCGCTACTCGAAGCCAATGGTTTGAGCGTGAC
>Ga0153988_1000127_pt1 | contig 17862 bp, 15 predicted proteins | sample TSNC072MetaG_FD_104742 | JGI IMG/M metagenome (GOLD analysis project Ga0153988, IMG submission 104742) | Attine ant fungus gardens microbial communities from North Carolina, USA - TSNC072 MetaG | ecosystem: Host-associated > Fungi > Mycelium > Unclassified | place: USA: North Carolina, Jones...
ACCCAACGGTCGTAAATATTCAGGCTTTGTGTGGCCCAGTGCTCCATTTCCTGAAGTGTGCAAGTAGAGAGTTTCTTGGAATAGTTGTGCCGACATGGCCCAGTGGAACAGAGGACCTGTTGCCAGAATTGACGTGATTTTGTGGCTTCATAGAACAATCTACATGTCTAGCGTCCGTCAGAAGTGTACATATAGTGAATATACGTGTGGGAGCATACCAGTTTGACAGAACGCAACCCTTGCGCGCCCAAGTGGATAAAAATTTCGCAAATTAACTCAGCTGGAAGAGAGTATATTTTTGGTTTCTTTGAACGTCCGGGTGAGACGAGGGAGGCAGCAGTATGGATACATAATAGAAGCTTTTGTGTGCTAGCCCACATCATCTTGGAATGAGGTGTACAAAGATGGGTGGGTCTATGACATAGTCGGCGCTTTGCCTATGATGATTGTTTAACAATTTTCACACGGTGCTCGAGTCCGTATTATATGACGGCGGTGCAGAAACTACTGCAATTAAGAGTAAGGAAGCATTCTACTCAGGCAATAGGACTTCGGACGTACAACAAACCTAAGAGGACCTGACTCTTCATCCTAGTTTGCATTTCAGTACAGGTGACCTCGAATCCATATTTGTGCTGCCAACTCTGTCAACATCAGAGTCAACGTCCAAGGCTGTACGTCTCCTCTTTTCTTAGCCTCCAACATTTGTAATGGCTCTGTTTTATTGCGCTCAACAAGATGACAGCTAAGGGTCCATTTAGATCGCTTCTTTCTCTCTTACCACCATCTCAAATGGTAGCGCCCAGTAGAGAATTAGCGAATGCATATAACTTTCCCCTCCTCAAACCTCATACAATACTATAACCCCTAACTCAACCAACGAGTCAATGAACATTGAAGAACAACAGCCCCGGGGACGCCCCTTGTATCCTAGCAATAACAAATATAGGTCTCCGTCTGCACATTCCTCATCCGAAGCGTCATCTATGGACTATGCTGAACAAATGGAGACCCAGTCCACTAGTGGAAACTGGTCGACAAAGAGGTCCCAATAACCTCTTACCAATTCAACGCACCTCAAGGCCACAATGAGGACACTCGCTCACAATGAGGCCCAACCCTTTATCTCATGTCAATGGCACCAACTACTCAGTTTCTCCCCCAGATCTAGAACCTTCAGCCATTCCATACCAGGAAAATTAACCTGCAGACCCACAACTATGGGACAGAAATTTCAACCTGATCTCTCTATTTGGTATAGATGAATTCCTAGCAGGCGACACTAAGAACATTGCATGCTCTCTCCAAAGGATTGCTACATTCATCAAACAAAGGCCCCTAGGTGAAAAAAAAAATAGTCAAGATATCCCTCAAATCTCAGAATTCAGTTTTGCAGCATAGGAGCTTATCTCCTCAATCTACTACTCTGGATGGGATAAACTCACAGCTGACAATAATTCAAGGACTTTTCAACAATGTGTCACCTCACAACTCAACAAGAAAAACACCTCCTTTACAGGGGAGATAGGTAAAATCAACCTAGCAAGCATTTCTAGGATCTTTCCTCCTATTTTACCTAACCCCCTAACCCCCCCCCCCTAACCTAACTCCCTAACCATACAAGTGTCTTAGCCAAATCTAAACATCACAGGAACATCAAGTTGTATAAGACTCTAGCTGCAATGACTTAAGTCCACTCCAAGTCAGAGTTGATAAGGAGAACTCAATAGAGTTCTCATTTGATTCTGTATACTACTTATACATTTTACTACAGTGGCTGTGCAATATCCTCCCATGGTCCTTATGTTATTCCTGTCATGTGTCTACCTTATCACATGTTGTGACTGTGACTGTGACCTTGTGTGACATGACTATGTAACTGTTATGTGATGCTTTCCCATGCTCTACCTTAGTAATGATCTAACTAAATAAAACAAAACAAAACAAAAAGAAAAATAGAAAATAACTTAGTTGTTTTGCCAAGTCATGACAAGTTGTTTATACAAGCCACCAAAGGAAATACCAAAGATATCCTAAAGATCAAAGAGGCTTTTTCTAAATTGTTAGCAAAGAAAATTATCAAAATACACAATGTTGTGCACAATTCCAATCAAAAGATATGTCCCAAGATTAATATGACTACTAAAGGCCCCTCCAGGAAACAAGTTATCATCTCTATGAGTGAAAACAATATTTATTTAGTTGCTTCAAAAGCAGACAAACACATTTTCAATATTAATAGACTACTCAAATTGGTCAGAAATTATAGTAGATTTATCACAAATGGTCACTTACTTATTTGTGATTATAGATGCTACAGCTCAAAGTGTTATGACTTGGCAAAATAGCTAAGTCAATATTTATTTTTATTTTCTATTTTCTTTTCTTTTATTTTCTTATCGATGGATATGTAAGAGGAAAGTGACTCATAAGAAAGCACGAGACACTAGCTATAGGTTAGGGTTACTATTCATGTATAAATAGTATACAAAATCTAATGGGAACTCTATTGAGTTTTCCTTGTTAACTTAGACTTGAAGTGTTATGACTTAGCAAAATGGCTAAGTTATTATTTATATTTTCTTTTCTTTTCTTTTTCTTTTGGACTTACTACATAGGAAGGAGTGTAGGAAAGTGTCACATAGTCACATGACAAGAAGTCACAATATCACATCACATGATGGGTCACATGATGAGTACAGGAAAGTAGTGCACAGACCATGTAGCAGTTGTATAAGTAGTATACAAGAAATAACAGGAACTCCATCGAGTTCTCCTTATTAACTCAGACTTGGAGAATAATTCAGGCTAAGTTACTACATGGAGTAGGTTTAAGTTGTCATAGCTAGAGCCTTACACAAAGGGGCTTAGAAGCAAAGTTTAGATAGTGACAAAAAATGTTATTAAGTTTGAGGTCTAATCCTTAGACAGGAAGTCCTTATATACAGAAAAGTAATAGTTTGTGCACTAGAACAAACCATCATATGCTACTACCTATTATTCTACATATGGTAGTACCTTTGTACTCAAAAAAGTAATAACTTAACCATATGGAGGTTGTTCTTTGTTCTAATTAAAGGCAGATGACTATCTATGGATAATTAATTAATATCTATGTGCAAGTTTTGAGGACTTTATATCTCTACTAATTTAATTGCCTCAAAATTGTTCTAGGCTTATTCTGAGCATTACAAAGAAGGCTTCTGCTGAGCCTAGAACCAAGGCATCAATCACAGTAGTTTCCAAGATATCAGTGATTTAATAAATAGTACTATAGTAGTTACCTGTTGATCTGCCTGATATCTTGGCCAATACTAATTACCTCAAGACATGACTAGCATTAATCAAAAGGTCTTTTTGAGGGCTTTCTGTAGCTGTTGAGACTATGAGAATCATCAAAGAATTGATGGAGATATGGCCAAATAAAGTTTGTGACAAGATTTTATTAGATTAGACAACAAAGGAATTATTGTTACTGCAAACAAAGCAGCTTATCCATTAGATTTGAAAATCATTGAAAAATATGTCAACAAACTTGAGAACATTAACACAAATGAAGTACTATCCCCATGTCTACTTTAATCTGTCACAAACTTTATTTGGCCATATCTCCATCAATTCTTTGATGATTTTCACGGTCTCAATGGCTACAGAAAGCCCTCAGAAAGACTTTTTGATTGATGCTAGTCATATCCAGAGACAATCAGTATTGGCCAAGATATTAAGCAAATCAACAGATAACCACTATATTACCATTTATTAAATTGCTAATATCTTGAAAACTACCACGATCAATGCTTCAATTCTAGGCTTAGCAGAAGCCTTCTTTATAACTCTTAGAATGAGCCTAGAACAACTTTAAGGCAATTAATATTAGTGGAGATATAAAGTTCTCAATATTTGTACGTGGATATTAATTAATTATTCATAGATAGTCATCTGCCTTTAATTAGAATAAAGAACAGCCTCCATATGGTTAAGTTATTGCATTTTAGAGCATAAAGGCACTACCATATGTGTCATAACTTGGCAAAACGGCTAAGTCATTTTCTATTTTCATTTTCTATTTTCATTTCTTTTATTTAGTTGAATCACTACTATAAAGGTGAAGTATGGGAAAGGAGTCACATCACAGTCACAAATTCACAAAAAGGTGTGACATTGGTCATAGAACAGTCACATCACAGGTCACAAACACATGACAGGGTAATCACATGATGGGCAATATGAGGACTGTGGGAGGTAAAGTGCATAGCCATGATAGTAGTTGTATATATAGTGTAGAAAATCAAATAGGAACTATTGAGTTTTCCTTGTCAACTCTGACTTGGAGTAGACTTAAGTCATCATGGCTAGAGTCTTACAATATGTAGAACAATAGATAGTAGCATGTGATGGTCTGTCCTAGTGCACAGACCATCACTTTCCTGTATATAAGGACTTCTTGTCTGAGGGTTAGACCTCAGACTTAATAACATCTTTTGTCACTATCTAAACTTTGCTTCTAAGACCCTTTGAGCTCTAGAATCCATAATCACAAATAAGTAAGTAGCTATTTATGATACAATCCAAATCATATCTCAAGATTTTAGGTATACCATACTACTTTAATAGTGTTATATTCCCTATCACATCCAACCAAGTAGAGAAAATCATCAAGAGAATCTATTTCTTTAATGACATTGTACTAGTATCTTGACCATGAGTCATCAAAGCCTTCTCTAAATCTAATCTAGTGTCATGCCCTAGCATGACCCCTAGACTTAGCAGTATATTACTTAAGAATTAGTCAGCACACATTAGTCAGACAAAGTTTTTATTTAGGCCTTTGGTCTGGTTTGATCCCTCTACTAATTCTGCATTTTGAATTTTGTGTTGAAGTCAGTCTACTATGCTCTCTTCCAACAATAGTCTATGAGGTTAAAGTTAGTCTACTTTCTGTAATACTATATTATTAAGTTTATGTTATAGTCAGTCTATTGTCAGAGAGCCAAACTCCATGCCGGAATTAAGCCAACTGCTCTTTGTTCAGCGTTTGACAAAGAGAACTTGATAGAGTTCCCATTAGATTTTGTACACTATTTATACATGAAGAGTAACCCTAACTCTTCCTTTTATCCTGTGCTTCCCTATGAGTTACTTTCCTCTCGCACATCCATCGATAAGAAAATAAAGAAAAGAAAATGTAAAAGAAAAATAATAATCAGAAAATAAAAGAAAAAGAAAAGAAATATAAATATTGACTTAGCCGTTTTGCCAAGTCATAACACTACCCCCTCTTAAGTTTCCTTATCCCAAGGAATTTTCCTACAACTCATAGTATGAGTCAACTATGTTGCCTATCTCGTTATTATCATCTTCTGTCTATTTTCTAACTCCTGAATTTCTTTCTCGGTTTCTTCTTCCTTTACAATTGTTTCTATTTTTTTTCCTCCTGATTGTCTCCCTTTCCACTGTCTCCAATTTCTCTTCAATCTTCCCCAATATTCTTGGTTGTACTGTTCTATAATCTAATACTATTGAATACCTCTTTATATACTATATTGAGTGTCCTTCTGCTCTCTTGGCTCTGCTCTAGAAGAAGTACTGAAATGTTCAAAGGTGAAGTATACCTTGAAAAGGCCACATAAAGTTGTCCATGAGAGAACACTGATGTTTGTAAATTAATCCCCATATGCTCCACTGACTGTCCTTGAGACCTATTGATAGTCATAGCAAAGGCCAGCCTAACTGGGAATTGAAGTCTCTTAAGTGGCACAGGCAATGTCTCTGTATTAGGTGATAACCTGATCCTTGGAATCAACACTACCTTGCCTCTAAATCTCCTGTTCTTGCTAATAATCCTGCACTGGAGCACCTTTCTTCTCACATTCAATACCACCATTCTTGTCCTGTTATAAAGTCCTTCTCCTGGATCCAAGTTCCTCAATAAAATAACTGGAGAGCCAACCTTGAGACAGAGTAAAGCAGAAGACAATCTACTAGCATTGAGTTATTGAAGGAGCTCTGTAGGATAGGCATGGTGCATTCCATCTTCTTCAGATACAGAGTCCATACTTCTTAGCATATGGACCTCTGCATTTGGGTTGAACTATTGAAGAATGGCCTCATTGATATTATGCACCTCATCATTTCTAGGACAGAGAATAATGCAATCTAAGAAGTACTGGTCATCTTGAGTTCTTGGGTTGCCAATTCCTAGATAGATCCTATTAATAAGAGCATTGAGATTAGTACAAACCATAGACTGAGAAACTTGAATCATCTTATTGTTATCCATAGTTGATCCAGTACCAATCTCCAGCAACCACTGAGTATATTAATTATCAGCTTCAGAGTAACCTAAGTACATATTTTGTCTGAGATGCAAGAACTTGATATGTTCCCATAAGTTTTCTCTGCAAAGAAATACTGCTGTCACTTATTGACGTATTCCTTTGGGTATCACAGACAAATTCTGATAAAAATTCCCTCCAAATACTATTGTAATTCCACCAAATGGATGATCATTCTAGATAATATGTTAATTCAAGAGCTATCAAGTACAAGTGATTACTTACTTCAAGTAAGTCTCTGAGACATTGATCAACAGCATCAATATCATACTTATGCTACATAGGAACTTCATCCCAAATAATAACCCTGGTTTGTTGGAGAACTGGAAACATATAACTATTACATTTGAGTCCAGTCACAAAGTTTTCATGGATAGAAAGAGAAATTTTGAAGCATGAATGAGATGTTCTTTCTTTATTTAACAAAAGAGCAGCAATCCTAAAAGATGCCACACATAGTGCTATTTGACCTCTCCTTCTAACCTTAGTAGCAATAGTATTACATAAAAATGTCTTTCCACAACTACCAGCAGCATAAATAAAGAAAAAATAACCCTGATTATTGGTGATAGACTCCAAAATAGCATTAAAAGCAGCAGCTTGGTCAGGATTGAAGATTTCCCTTTGCTTATCCACCAAAGTAGCCATTTCATTTACATTATACTGCTTAGCCTGTAAGAGAGAATTAGGTATTCTATGAGCCCACTGTTGTTGTGGAAGAGGCATTAGTGGAAAATTAGCAAGACTTCTTCTCATTCCTATCAGTATCCTATTGAGATCCCAAAGGCCATAATCATAAACATCATTTTCTGGTATCTCCTGGTCAGCTTGGTAGTGGTTCATATGACATAGTTTGTGCTTGATATTATCACATAGTCTAGCCTTAAATTGATCCTAGAGAAGATAAGGCTCAGTCACTTCATTAGTTAGTAAAATAACTGTTGTAAGACTCTAGCTGCAATGACTTAAGTCTACTCCAAGTCAGAGTTGACAAAGAGAACTCAATAGAGTTCCCATTTGATTTTCTACACTATACTATCATGGTTATGCACTTTACCTCCCACAGTCCTCATGTTGCCCATCATGTGACTACCCTATCACATGTTTGTGACCATGACCATTCTGTGACTGATGTCACACCTTTGTGACTTTGTGACCATGACGTGACTCCTTTCCCATGCTTCACCTTTATAGTAGTAATTCAACTAAATAAAAGAAATGAAAATAGAAAATGAAAATAGAAAATGACTTAGCTGTTTTGCCAAGTCATAACAACTGTCAACAACTAACGACATGCCATTCCAGGCTACATTGCAATTGCTTTCTTTAAGTAAATCCTCTACTCATGATCATTCTTTAGTAATCTCCTTGCTATATATGTCTCCTTGAATATAGCAAACACATGGCCATTCTAGGTCCTCAGATGTTCCTAACTTTTTCCACTTTCAAATATAGTCAAAAGAAGTCATAAGAAAAACTGCTCTCTCTTTGATAGTGATACAAAGTACATTCTCCCAATTACCTTGGTCCATTATCTTGGATGTCATAACTTGTTTTTAGCATTCTAGGTATAGTGTTAAGGAAACTGCCAGTAGATAAGGCCTAAACATCATCATGTGCAAAGTTGTAGTCAAACTAAGTAGTAAGTTGAGTCTTCTCTATATTTTGTCTAGCTAACACTTCATTGATAGTCTAGTGTGCATGGAAGTTGACATAGTGTTCATTAGGAAGATAGATAGGAAGATATTGGACTACTAGTAACTCTCTATGCATATTGAATTCAAAGATCTTCTAGCAAGCTTCTGTTGGACCAATAAACCAACTATACAAATGAGCCTTGATTACATCCCACTACTAATCTCCACAGTTGCTCTATCAGGACCCTTGTAGATATACTTGCTCAGATACTTGACAGTTCCTAATCCAGCAGAGATCTCAACATTGATATGACAATCAAAGAGAAGAAGAAGTTAAGGACAGTAAGGGACTACATATTGATTGGTGAATCTGGCCCCATTGTATTCAAAGACTAAGCCATTGTCAGGCCTAGCATAGAGTGGATAACTGTTCTCAGTCCAATCTATTCTCTCTCTATACTTCTTGGGAAAGCATTTACTATATTATTCATTGACTATATACTTGGCTTGGGGATTGTCAACATCACATGGACCATGTAGCATATATTTGGTGACTTTTGCATAGAGAAGTGGCTGTAATTGAGGATTAGGTAGTTGTTCTGAGATCATAGAATTTATATAATGAGAGTCTCAAATGCAATCTTAAGAGTGTAGAAAGATAAGCAAGTGAATATGTGGAAGACCTCTTTTCTGGAACTTAATAGTATGAATATGAGCAATAGTAATGCCAAAGAAGCTATTATCAATGAGCTTGAGAGGTGCTTTTTTCTTCTGCTCAAAGACCCATGATACAATGTCAGGATGATTAGTAGCTGTTTGACCAGGGAAGAGACTATGGATGATTTCTGGCCACTTGGGATTAGCAGTCATGGTAAGAAAGAGATCTGGTTTGTGAAAGTATCTGCAAATGGCCATAGCATCCTGGAACAGCTGGGTTATAAACCTAGGACTTCCCACATAAGAAGAGGGAAGAATGAGTTTGTGCCCCAAAACCTAATATCTTCTCCATTATGCCTATTATGCATAGCAGTATCCTGTAGTCTCTGGTAGAGCTCAGATCTAAGAGTATATTGATATGTTCTAGCCCAGTTAAGTCTCCTCTGCTCACAATTTGCCCATGCATCAATAACAAACTGCTAAAACAGCTTTCTACCATAGAAGAGAGGTAGCTGAGGACTATCTCTGATATGAAGACAATAGGTATAGTAGCATCTATCAGAAACTATCTGTGAGTGAGCTCATTTCTCTCCATTTCTTTGTCTTGCATTCTCCCCTTGTTCTCTAAGTTGAGCTCTATAGATTAGGATTCTTGGATGTCACCTATTCTCCCCCTTTAGAAATAACAGAACATAATAAAGAGCAGTATATGAAGGACTATTCTAGCTAATCTGTTCAAGTCATCCTTCTCTTGCCCATAATACCACACCTCTATTATCCATTGCATGATGCACCCCTTCCTCTGGAATAATGACTGCAATTTCTTCATCAGTAGGCAAATTGTGAGTTCTTTGATCCTACTGTAAATTGACATGTAATCTAATTTTGACCTCTTGTTGTTCATTTACTGGTTTTTCCTTGATAAGCTCATAGACATGATGATATCAACTAATATATGGATGACTGTCTAGAAGCATTGTCTGAAGATTGTCTATTACTACAAGATCTAGGTTATTGTTGTTGGCTCTCCTAACATTGAGCTGCTCTGCTATATCAAGGATATAGATTTGTGCATATATTGAAGTTTGATCACTATGAAGAAGAAGAGCACTAGTGAGATAATGAAGTTCTCCCTGAATTCTGAAACAGTAAGAGCCAGACTGCCTAGTAACTGAGTTGTCAATTTTGACTCCTACTGAAGTCATAGCAAATGCTGCATTATACTGCCAGATATTATTGCAAAATTCTCTTGAGGAATAATCATTTCTAGTCAAGTAGTTATGAAGAATTCCAGTGAGTAGTTGAAGAGGAGATAGTTGAATCTGTCTTTGCAAACAGCACATGCCAAAACTGGGAAGATTGACCAATGAGGATCTCAGCTTCTTATAGTCAAAGTAAAGAGCATGACAGTGAGGACAGATAACAATCAACATGCCCAAGTTGAGATAGTGAATACTATTCTCTAAAAATGGCTGTCCAGCTAGTGGATAAGGTATAGGCTAAAAAACAGATGATGGAATATCATCTAGAACAATAGCATCTTGAATCTAGTTCAATTGTTAACAATATAGAGTTTTGGTATTCAAAAATTATCATACCTGAATCACATCATCTTGTACATCTAACTCTTGAACATTTCCTTCCTCAGCATCCTATTAAACTTGATCAATATTCATTTACTAATAATGAGTGAAATATGTTACTCACAACTCTCAGAATATTTTCCTGCATATTTCTATCCACATCTAGATCACCATTATCTCCCCTATTCTGCTGCCCTTCATAATCAAGAGCATCTGTATCCTCATTCCTCTATTTCTCTATTATTTGATTGATTTCTACCTGTCTTTGTCTTTTTACTTCTACTTCTCTATGTCCTTGAGTTGTCCTCTGTTGTTGCTGAGCAAGTTGACATCTATGCAAATCAAGTATAGCATCCTCAAGATTTTGTAGAACATTTGCAGAAGTCAAGTAGAATTTTGATTGTTGTCTTCCTCTATTCAAAATAGGAGCTGGAGTAATATTTGGGAGATTTTGCTGTGCTTGCTCCTCAGCTCTCCTAGCCTGATGTTCTTCTTCAACAGGATCTATTTGTCTTACTGTTCACTTACAGCTACTCTAAGAAAAAAGGTATACTATTGCTCCTAAGAAAAAGACCCCTACTCTAGATCTCTCTCTTAATGAGTAGTTGTCAATCCTATATGTATATGAATCACAATGGACCCCTAGCACCAGGTTTACAATAGAAGACTTTATAGGTATACTATCACAACACCACTCAAGAAAAGTGTTATCGAAGGACTGTAATAGTTCTTAGTGATTATCCTAGATAGATGTTCAAGCTACTACTTATACTATTTTACAGTAGCTGTACTACTACTAGTCCATGATCACATGTTCTTCCAGAATGTTCTATGATCACCTGACCTTGTCATGTGATCTGATTACCTAAGTTCCTATGCTATTTATATCTTGACCCCATTGTATGACTTAAGGTTTTGGATTAAGTGTTCAAATATGCAGGAAACTATTTCTTTTTTGGGGCTCTCATAACAAAAAGAGTTCTTCTGGGAGAGAAGACCTGAGCTTAGTCATATACTCCAAGCTCTACACCACAGTTATAGAGTACTGTCTCCTTTATACCTAGGGTCTAGCTTTCAGTCAAGATATAGAGAGAATAGAGAGGTATAAGAGAGCAAAGAGGAGAAAAGTGTAAGAAAGCTAAACTCCAAGCCAGAATTAAGCCAACTGCTCTTTGTTTAGCAATTAACAAAAAGAACTCAATAGAGTTCCCATTAGATTCTATATACTATTTATACATAAAGAGTAACCCTAACCCTTCCCTTTTATCCCATGCTTTCCTATGAGTTACTTTTCTCTCGTATATTCATTGATAAGAAAATAAATAAAATGAAAATGAAAAGAAAAATAATAATTGGAAAATAAAAGAAAATATAAGAAAAAGAAAAGAAATATAAATATTGACTTAGCCATTTTTGCCAAGTCATGACACCACTCCTCTCTTAAGTTTCCTTGTCCCAAGGAATTTTTCCTATAACTCATAGTATGGATCAACCATATTACCCATCTTGTCATCATCTTCTTTTGTCCACTCTCTAACTCCTGATTTTTCTTTCTTGATTTCTTCTTCTTCTGTGATTATTTTCATTTTTCTTCTCTCTAATTGTTTTTCTTTCTACTGTCTCTAGTTTCTCTCCAATCTTTTCCAATACTCTTGGTTATATCTCTTGTCTGACCATCTGAATAGCTTTCTTGCCATAAATCTTCCTGGTAATTCTCCCCTCTTGAATATTCCATTCTCATGTTCCTATTTTGCTATATCTCTTATGTCTTGCTGATATTCTTTCTCAAATTCTTTGATTGCTTCTTGTGCATTCTTCAAATTCTCTCTTCTTTCCTATATATCTGATTCTACCATAAATCCTTTCCAGTGCACCAAGTATTTATCTTTCCCTTTAACCTGTCACTTATTCAGAATCTTCTCTACCTCCCACTCTTCTTTCTCTTCAATTATTACTGGAGCTGGTTGCTCCTTCTTTTGCCCTTTTACCTGTCCTATGTATTTACATATCCTACTAACATTTACTACCAGATGTATCTTTACTGTACTAGGTAGTTCCAATTCTACTGTGTTTGATGATACAATTTTCTTGACTTTGTAAGGACCCACAAACCTCTCTGTCAATTTCTCCATCCTTTTTCCAACTATTTGGTACTTCAGATCCTTAGTGCTTAGCATTACTAAGTCTCCTACTTTATAGTCATCGACTTCCCCTCTCTTTCTATCTGCATACTTCTTTATTTCTTCTTGCACTTTCCCTAGTGCTGTCTTTGCTTTCTCCTGGATTTCCTTCATTTTCTCAATGAACTTTTTCACCCCTTGGTATTTCTCCTTCTTTCTACCTTTGAACCCCATCCTGGGATCTTGTCTATAATTGCTTTGAACAGCAATGTCTGAGTACTAGAGTGCATTTTGTTATTATATACAAACTCTGCCATCCCTAACCATTCTGGCCATTGCTCTTGTCTATGATTGATGAACATTCTTAAGTACTGTTCCAACTCCTGATTTACCCTCTCTGTTTGTCCATCTGTCTAAGGGTAGAACACCATTGACAATTTACTTTTAATTCCCAACATCCCATTCAACTCCCATATTAACCCTGCCACAAATTGTGGTCCCCGATCTGAGATGATGCTCTCAGGTAGACCATGTAACTTCTATACATTATCTCTAAACAACCTAGCTAGTCCTTCCACTAATGTTTTCTCTGTGGTAGGTATAAAATAAACTATTTTTATTAACCTATTAACTACTACCAAGATTGAGTCATATCCCTAAGCTAAAAGCAGCTTCATGATAAAGCTTCATGATAAAGTCTGCCAATATATGTGTTCAAGGTTTTTTGGATATTGAGTTGGGCATCAACTTGCCTACTGGTTGTTCTATGCAATTTTTATTGTGTTAGCAAGCATCACACCCTTCCACATACTGCTTTACTTCTTTGGTCATTCCTGGCCACTAGAAATTCCTAGTAAGCAATTCTACTATCTTCCACTGTCCTTTATGATCTCCTACTGGCATATCATGATATAACTGGATAATTTCTGCTCTTAGCTTTCCGTCTTTTGGTACATACACTTTTTCTTCTTTGTATATTACACTGTCAACTTTCCTTCATTCTTCATCTCTTAGCATTTTCACTTCTGCTTGTTTCATTTCCTCTACTGCTTTTACTACTTTATTATTTTTCACTTTTGACTTTCTTACTTCTTCTAGTAGATCTATCCTGTCTACTATTATTTCCACTGCTTCTATTCTCCTTACTTCTAACCACTCTAGTTTTACCAGTATTTTATTCTTATTGTTTTTTTCTATACCTACTTTCTAGTCTGGTCTCTTGCTCAAACTGTCTGCTTTCCCTATCTTACTTCCTGGAATGTACTTTAGCGTAAAACTAAATCTAGACAGGTATAATGCCCATCTTGCTTGTTTTTAATTCAATTTTTGTGCCTTCATAAAATATTCAAGATTCTTATGATTTGTCTAGATCTCGAACTTTTCTATTGCTTCTTCCAGAAAGTGTCTCCATGCTTCTAAACACCTGATAACTACTAACATTTCCTTGTCATATATTTTATAATTTCTCTTAGTATCACTAAGAGATTTGGAAATAAAAGCAATTGGTCTCCATTTTTTGTCTGAGCACTTCATTGATAGTACTCCCCCAATGGCATAGTTTGAAGTATTGGCTTCTACCCTGAACTCTTTGTCTAAGTCTGGTGTTGCCAGCACTGGTTTTGTCATAAAGACCTGTTTTAACTTGTCAAATGCTTTTTGCTGTTCTATTCCCCACCACCATCTCTCATCCTTCCTCATTAACACGTTCATTGGTCTTGTTACTCAAGCAAAATCTTTAATAAATCTCCTATAATAATTTGCAAGACCTAAGAATTTCCTAACATCTTTTATATTTTTGGGTTCTGGCCAACTAAGTACTCTATCTACCTTTTCTGCCTCTATTTCTATTCTATTGGGCCCAATAACTACTCCTAGGAATCTTATCTTTCTTGTCTTTCACATGCATTTCTCTGGTTTGACATATAAGTTGTTTTTCTCCAATCTCTTTAATATTTCCTTTACAATCTTGTTGTGTCCCTCCTTAGTCTCTGTTTCTACTAATATGTCATCTACAAACATCGCTACTTTTTCTTTATTTATTAGGTCTCTTAGAATCTTATTCATCATTGCCTGGAATATTGCTGACAAGTTTATCATTCTGAAGAACATGACCATTAGCTCAAAGGAACTGATGTGCATTGTAAATGTCCCTTTTCACTCATTTCCTTCCTTTATTCTTATATTATTGAACCCCTATCTTAGATCCATTTTAGTGAATACTTTCTTGCTTCCTATGTTGTTGATTAGTTCTGTGATTAATGGGAGTAGGTAGTTATTTTTCATTGTCTGGTTGTTTAGATTGCAGTAGTCTATCACTGTCCTCTTACTGCCATTCTTTTTGCCTACAAAGAAAACTAGTGATATTTAAGGGGATTTCGGTGGTCTAATGTACCCCTTTCTCAGTTGATCCTCCACAAAGCTCTAAACTTCCTCTCTCTCATTTTTAGACAAAGAATAAATTCTTTCTTTCTGTGGTTTGAACATTTCTTTGAGATCTATAGCATGATCCCAAACTTTTCTTGTTGGCATCCTCTCCAATTTTACTTTCCCAAATACTTTCTTCCACTTCAAGAATCTCTTTGGAACCATCTCTTTGATTTTTTTGTGGTCTTTCTCAATTTCTTCCTCTTTTCCCCAGTCCTCTTTATTGTCTATTGCCCATCTGATGATTTTCTTTTTCTCTAGAGTTACTACTCTTTTTTCCTTTTTCTTCCTTTCTTTCTCTTTTATCTTTGCTCTACTACACAGGAATGGACATCTCGTCATTTTGACCTCTCCGGTTTCCCAATTTATCTCAGGGTTATATGCTACCAGCTATGGCATTCCCAAGATTATTTTTGTCTTTCTTAGAACATATACATCCATCCTTATCCTTTTTATATGACCTTTGTAATAAACGTTCACCTCTATCTGGTAAATGATCGCTCTTCCACTGTTATTTGTCCCATCTACATTTCTGACCATTATTGGTCTTTCTAACTTTTGTAGCTTAGACCCATGCCTAGCTGCCATCTTCTTGTCCATAAATATCCCTGTGGCACTGTCATGCCAGACAGCTGTTTAGGCAATAAAAGTAACATTTTTCACCATAATAATAAGAATAACCAGCTTGAGAGACGAGTTCAGCCCCCTAGAAAAACTATTAGATACCCAGTTGTGGACTCAAGCATACCACTTGAGTAGCAGAGTAGTGGCTGTGACCACCACTACAGAAACCTCATAGAGATTGTCCAGAGAATTTCATAATAGATCTATAACAGAACTTCTCTCTATGGTGCTCTCAAGAGCAGAAAAGACCTTAGAAGATATTCTCTAACAGAATAATGTCATATCTCAGCAGCAGTTACTTATTTATAACGTCTAGGTTACCATCAGAGCAGGGCCATCATTGCTGATGGCTAATTATAGCAAGAACTAGCAAGACGAGTCCTCTTGATGTCATGACTTGGCAAATTGGCTAAGTCATTATTTATATTTCTTTTCTTTTCTTTTCTTATTTATAACTACAAGATGGAGTGTGGGAAAGTATTACGTGACTTTGTCACAATGTCACAATGGTCACAGTCACAAGTCACAGTCACAAGGTGTCACATGACTAGAGTAACATGAGGACTGTGGGAGAACAGGCGCATAGCCACAGTAGTAAAATGTATAAGTAGTAGAGAATTAAGCGAGAACCCCATCGAGTTCTCTTTGTCAAACTCTGAACAAAGAGACAGTTGGCTTAATTCCGGTCATCGGACCTTAGACGCTGACGCTTGAGGACTACATTGCAAACCTAATAGAAGAAGACTGAGACTCAAAGATGTGATAAAGTATAGAGAAGTAGTAGAAGGACTAGAGAGGTCAGGAAGAGAGGTCAGATAGAGAGATAAAAGAAGAGGTGTTTGATAAAGATAATATGCTCGAGAGCAAGATGACTCGAGATCACTGCCTCTCTCTACAGCCCATCAAAAGGCTTGAGAGCTGTCTATTGTTTAGAGAAGATCCCTAGGAGTAGGATTAGAGAAGTGGAGAGTGGTAGCCAAGTGATCAGAAGAGATGTTGTCTCACCATTTCCCTCTTACTATCTTTGGGAATTTGGAAGTTTTCTTTGTTTCTTTTCTTTTGTTGTATCATTGCTTTGTAATCCTAATAAAATACTCTAGGGCACAGAAGGGACAAAAAATACTCTTTTCTCCATTGTCTCTCTCTCTGTTGCTCTAAAGCTAAAAGGCTATTTGAGTGATTTGAGGATTTCTTTTGTGTCTGCTTTATGAAAACTCTATAAAACTTCCCTTGAAGGGAGACTCAAGCTCAACGGACCTGGGCATTTGCTTACACTAGGAGCTAACTACTTGCTATGTGTTTTTGGAGTAGGCTTCTAGTTGTACAGTCAGCTAAAGTAGAGCCTGCACAATGGCATGGGAGTTCTAGGTAGTACTGCTATATCAACGGTGAGCCAGGCTACTAGACTAGGTAAGAGCAGTAGTGTCATGGTATGAGATGAACGTGTGCCTTAGGGATCCTATTACAGTGAGGGTTTGCTCGAGTGGATACTAAAAACAGTTCTTCTTCTTAGGTTTCTATTTAATATGTTTTGGTTATTCCTTGGACATTCACCTTCAGTAAGCTCTCTATTATTTGATTTATCTCCCTAGTACCTACTTGTTTAGTGCACAATTGTAAAGCAGTTTGGAGATTATACCTCTCTGACCTTGCTTTCACCTTTGTTTCGTGATCAAACCTTTTGATCCCCATCAGCACCACTGTCCAAGAGTGCCTTAATTTTTTTTTTTTTTTTAAATCATCAGTTTATTACATGGGGCGTGGAGGCAGGCCATAGTAAGTACACAGTACCTACTTAAATAAAAAAGAGAAGAGAGTAGAAAGCAGAAAACTATGGGAGAGGATAAGAGATGAAAAATACTAGGTGACAAAGGCTGCGCTTTTGCTTAAGGGAGCCGCACTGCGATGGGACCTTATCCGTTGTCAAAGCTAAATGCTTTAGGGTTATCTGCAAGGAAGTGGACAAAACTATTGATAATGATATTGCATGGACGCATGGAGGGGTTGTGTCTATTACATTCCATGACGATGTGTTCTCGGGTTTGAACTTCAGCTTTGCTACAAGGGCAGCTAGTAGAGAGGTGGGGGAAGAATCTCTGTTTGTATTCTCCAATAGGGGCATGGCCAGTGGTCATGCAGGTGAAGTGAGCGCATAGAGAGTTAGTAAAGCCTATGATAGGGAGCCATGAGCCCCCTTTAGCATAGGTTAGTTTGATAACTCTTTCTTTTTTGTCTTCAAAGTTAAGGAAGTAATGACCTTTTAGCGAAGTACGTTTGCCATTTGCAAAGGATGTTGTTGTATTCTTTCTTTCTACTGAATAAATAAGATTCTTTGCTAGGGAATATGAGGGCGCATGAGCTTGCTTTGACTTGATCATCTACAAGTTTATGTCTGGGCCATTTGGCTTTGCTGGGGCAGTACCAGAAGCAGATTTTGTTCCTGCCATCCTTGCTGAGGAATGTCTTGATTGCAGATGCTAAG
>Ga0153988_1000128_pt1 | contig 17855 bp, 13 predicted proteins | sample TSNC072MetaG_FD_104742 | JGI IMG/M metagenome (GOLD analysis project Ga0153988, IMG submission 104742) | Attine ant fungus gardens microbial communities from North Carolina, USA - TSNC072 MetaG | ecosystem: Host-associated > Fungi > Mycelium > Unclassified | place: USA: North Carolina, Jones...
AATGTAGTATATAAAGAAGTATTCAATAGCATTAGATTATAGATTGTATATGTATGTGACAATGGACTTGAGATTAATTTTTCTTATGATTTGAGAGATAAAGAAATGAGTTAGAAAGAAAATACTCACAGACTATTGGAGGAAGGGAGCATAGTGACCTTTCAGACAACACTATCTGCTATTCCACAGACTGTTGTAGGAAAGAAGCATAGCAGACTAACTTTAACACAAACTTCACAAGCTAGGCCAAAGGCCTGGATAAAAACCTTATCTAGTATGTATGCTGCGTCGCATGTGGGAATGATGGCTGCTGACTCAGAACTGACCAAGCAACTTTGTCACATGACCTTGCTTTTCACTCAAAACTTTTACAAAATTCAAATAAATTCAGAATAAATTGGAATAAATTGGAATAAATTAGAATAAATTGGAATAGGCAGTGAGCAAAGTGAGCTGACTGTGGTCTTACTGTTGTAGGAAGGGAGTAGAGCGACCTGACATACAATAAATATTGCTCACTGTGTCGCAGACTATTGTTGGAAGGGAGCAAAGCGATCTGATGAACAACACTACTTACTGTCACATAGACTGTTGTAGGAAGGGAGCATAGCAGACTGACTTTAGCACAATCTTAATAACACAGAATTAGTAGAGGGTTCCAGAAGGGCTGGAGGCCCAGATGAAAACCTCATATAGAGAACAGAAGGATGCAGATTTGGTGATCTACAAGACTCTTTGAAAAGATTTTTCCAAAAAGTCAAAGCCTTCCAAAGGCCCTTGTGGGTTTATAGTTGAACCTTTGTGAACAGAGATCGATGATCATTTTGACCAAGTACATTCAATAGTAATATTACTACACGTGCACAGCAGTAAAACCATTAAGAGATCATGTCAGTCGTATTCCAAATCTACATAAAGAATATTATAGAGTATACAGCTTTTTGAGAAAATCACCCTTGTGTCGTCCAACACCAACAGCTTCTTAAATAACATACTGAAAATCAGGGTGCTTGTCACCAAGATCAAGCTAGGCTTTGCAATGTGCTCTTCCATTCTGATCGTGTTCAGATCCAGAATCTTCTTCAATCTCGACATCGACATTCTTGAAATAGGGCACCAGCAGTTCTTGGCGTCTGACTGAATCTTGTTTCTTCTTGTTCCACCAATGGAGCAGGCTACCGTTTAAGATAGCAGTGAAGCCAAGTAATAGAACACTTGTAAAGACAACATCCTGAGCGAAGGAATAATCCAAACAAACTGGGATGGGGAGCTTACAATACCAGATTGAGAATACTTGTGTTTCTATATTTGGGTGCTGCTGATATCAGAAACAACCAGGTACTGAGAATACCGCCCTGTAAAAAATGAGTTCGTGGTAAGACAAAAAACGCAATTGTGTAATTTGTAAAATTTGTAATTCTGACAAAATTTGTGAACACGGCCAAGAGGGCAATGGCAGTGGCATGACAATAATGAGGTTCATAATTATTTGAAATCCAAGCAGATAAAACAGGAGAAATTGAATAGACGCCAGATACAGTCAAGAAGAGAGAGCCATAGAGTGTATATCTATTACTGGCACCTGTAAAACATGAGGGATATTTTTTATGGATGGGCAGGCATAGCTTACAGAGGTAAATGATGTATCTAGTAGCACTCAGGGTGGAACTGCAGGTAATAGTGATAGTGTGCAATTTGTATCTGTCAGAAGCCCATGATGCGAGCAGAGTTACTACAAGAAAGGGCAAGCGTTCATGTAAATGAGAGATTCAACTTACTTGAACAGAGATCCGCACCGACAAAAGCAGCTGCGAATGGTCCAACAGCCAGAAGCTGAGACCTGATAGGCAAAAAACCAAGAGTATTGACAATGGTCAGCATAAAAACAACAAGACTATACATTGCTGTGCCATTGAAAAAGGAGATCAAGGCCAGCATCATAACATGTGCACAAGTGAAGGCCCACCTAACTTCTTTCAAGTGGAAGTGCCCTCTACTAAGAAGTACAGGACGATCCTTTTCAATTGTCAAGGATAGACAGACGGAGTGTGAAGGAACGGAGTAATAATAGAGTTATACTCCAGAATGAGGTACTAAGCTATCTCAGAGAATAGGTATTACTTAACAGTGATCACAATACCAGAAGGAAAACTCCAGTGGACTGTCAAGGATGGCAGAGTGAATAATGACTTGTAGAACGACCTTGGCTTCAACTTATGTGTTGCGCCCTGGTCTCTAGTTGTGAGGTTGGTTGCGTATTTCGGAGTGGTAGAAGTCATCGAGACAGAGGTCCTAAGCGGTAAGTTGGGGAGTCGGAGAGGATGAACTACGATTAGGACTAATTGACGTTAATTTACAGACTGAGGAATTACACTGTAACTACCCAGTACTTATAGTAAGTCCGGAATAGGAGGAGAGTAGTCTACTACACTATCCTACTATATTTAATTTTAGGAGAATTATTAGAAGAAAGAATTACATAATTATCATATTTCCAGAATATGACATCAATGCGAATTTTTATCTCTCTATATTGTGTTAATGCCATGAAGAAACCTGATCAATAAGAATTAACTTACTCTTTCTCCTCCTTGGTCAAAAATTTTGCTTCTTCAGGAGTTGATGGAATAAGAAAAAAACCAAAAAACCCAATGATAAATGTTGAAAGACCCTCCTATGTGCAAGGAAAAATGTGTTGGAAATAATGCACAAAGCAAAAAGGCTTACCAAGATAAAAATCCATTGCCATCCCCGCCTTTCTCCAATACCATCCATTCTTGAAATGGCAGCTGCCAGTAGACCAGAAAAGCACCAGCAAGCTGTGATGTGTTTAGTCTCTTCAACATACCATCTACAATGTCCTTAAGCTCACCGAAATCGCTATGAAGAATGTTGCAATCCTATGTGAATATATAAGAATCACATTGAGATGTTATGATTGCAGTCAACAAACTTTATGCTGAGCTCCTGACGAGTGTAGAATGCAGAAAGATAAAGAACAATACTGGGTAGCATGGGTCCTTTAGCCATTCCAATGAAAAAACAAGCAGTGAGGAGTTCTGCAAAATTGGTAACAGTGCTTGTGGACATTAAGCATGAATAAATTTCTTATATAAACCTTGATTCTACCTTGAAGACAAGTGATAATACCCCATACTGTGAAAATAGTTGGTAAGAGCCAGCAAGGACCAACATATTTGAGAATAAGATTTGAAGGCATCTCAGAGAAGATAAATGGTACATATAGTGTTGTGACACATATTTGATATTGCTTATCCATTAGACCCAAGTCACATTCGAGTCCTGCCACATGGGCATTACCTGTCAATTGAACATCAGTCATAATTCAGAAGTCGGCTTAATTATTGTTTACTAATATTGGTTCGGTCCTGAGAAGTCAGTTGAGGATTTTTTCAGAGTGAAAAAGAGATATATGTACCAGAAAATTAAGAAAAAAGAAAACCATAAGGACAGGAAGAATGTTCCTGTTCAGTTTCCTGACTACCCGTCTCTCCATCTCTTTTTCTACCCGGCTAGTGTTAGGAACGTCTATTGTGGATGAAGAGGATGAAAGGAGTCAATCGCCTCGGCTTTAAGCACAGTCGCTCAGGAAAAAGTCGATGAACCAAAGCAAAGGAACAAAGCATTTGGACACATGTTTATAGCTTGACCGATCTCGACCTAGTGCAATAAGCCAAGAGATAGATCCACTGAAGGTGCCGAAAAAGCATAGTTGGTTAGTTTGGAATAGCAAACCCGCCTCATGTCACTTCTATTTTAATCTTGAGTTTCATTTGAAATGACTACTAGCCAAAACCATATTTAAGTTTAGTAGTATCATGTAAACTTCAGTTCTCGTGCCGTTTTCGAGACTGTTTCTTACAGCAGGTCGAATATGTGATCACAAGTGTAGATTCTAATATAATGGATGACTTCCCATAGGAATCTAGGAGAATCTAGGAGTGTGACATAAATATTCTACTTGCAAGCTATACAATACTTGCCATTATATCATAACATTTAGGCATGTGGTGCTTAATGCTGAAAAATGAACCAGACTGCTACTGTCTTTGATCTGCATTATCTTGGGGAATAGCTTCATCATATGGCTATCGGTAAGTTCATGATAAAGGAGTAAACTAAATTGTAAACTTGTATTTATCTCCATTCCACAGTAGATGCCATCAGGAGAAATCCTGGATATGGTATGTATCTTTGATCCAACTATCCATAAAAGGCTAGAGATATGGTGATCTGGGGTCTAGACTTCCTATGAGCAGTCTGAGAAAATCTCTAGTCACAGATTTTCTCCATGCTGAGCATGACTTTCAGGGCATCTAGGTACTGTGATCTGAGAAAGACACCAGACCCTCTCCTAGGTACCAATTTCCTTTCTTAGTTAGAGCTATCAAATATCTTACCATATATAGATATTCTCTCTATTACAGATCAAGGTCATACTATATACAGGTGTTGTCTCTGATACAGAATGAAGCTAGATTAAACATATTAATTTTTAAAGGACTGTAGATATTCAGTTGGATCTTTTGAATTTAAATGACAAGACTAAAGAAAAGTTGTTGAAAATGCAAAGGGCAAAAGGATGCAGGTTTGGTAACCCTTCATGAGTCAGAAGAGAGCTAAAGCCTTCCAAGGGCTGCTGTGAATTTGCTATTTGTAGTTGAGCCTTTGTGAAAACATATAGATTTTAGCCAAGGGTATTCAATTAAACTATTACAACATGTGTGCAGTGTTAAAACCAGAAATATTAGACAGAACTTATCAACCCAATAACATTGTTTTTTCTTTGCTTCTTTTACAAATCTGAGACGCCATTACTAGTATAAACTAGTATAAATGCTTAATGTATTGTAGGCTCTCACTCAGTTATCTATCACACCAGGTGATGTCTGAGGCAAGCTATAATTTTCTCACATACATATTGCATCTTACCATGTATCATAGATTATATTTTATTCTAGTTAATAAGTGGAGATTATGTCAATAGTGTTCTACATGTAGAATATTATAGCTTTTAAAGATCATCATGTTGAAACATGAAATAAGGGAATAGCACCTAAGGAGAACAACACCCCAAGCAAAGCAACTTGACAAGAGAGTATCCTAGACAGGAATTGAACCTGTAATCTAAGGTAACTAGCCCATAGACTCTACTACTGATCTACTGGACCATTATTGGCCCATGACATGCTCCAGGGTAAGCCCCAACCTATAAGACTTATCAAGATGACTTAAGCATCTGAGTTAACAAGGAAAACTCAATAGAGTCCTTATTTATTTTTTATACACTACTTATACAACTATTACACTATTTTCCCATACTCATCATGTGACCTCATTCATGTGACATGACCTGTGATGTCCTGGTGTGTGACCATGATATGTGACATTGTTATGCAACACTTTCCTGTACTTCTTCCTTGTATAGTAAGTCCAAAAGAAAAGAAAAGAAAAGAAATATAAATAATGACTTTTAGCCATTTTTCCAAGTCATAATACTACCCCTCTCTTAAGTTTCCTCATCCTGAGGATTTTTACAACTCATAGTATGGGTCAACTATATTGCCCATTTTGTCCTCATCTTCTTCTATCTACTCTCTGATTTCCAATCCTTTTTTCTCAATTTCTTCTTCTTTCTTGATTATCTCCAGTGTTTGTCTTTTTCTTGCTTGTCTATCTTTTTATTGCCTCCAATTTTGTTTTAATCTTTCCCAATATTTTTTGTTATACCTTTTATCCAACTACCCAAATAGTTTCTTTACTGTAAACCTTCCTGGCAATTCTCCTCTCTTAAACATTTCTTCTTCTTGTTCCTATCTTCTAATGTCCTTTATGTTCTATCAATATTCCTTTTCAAATTCTTCAACTACCTCCTTTGCATTTCCCAAGTTCTCTTTTCTTTCTCAAGTATTTGATTCTGCTGTGAATCCTTTCTATCTTACTAAGTATTTGTCCTTTTCCCTTATTTGCCACTTGTTCAAGATTTTTTTGATCTTCTACTCCTCTTCTCTTTCTATTATAACTGGAGCTAGTTGCTCCTTCCTTTGTTCTTCCACCTGCCTTACATATTTTCATATTCTACTAATATTTACTACTAGATGTATTCTTACTATACTAGGTAATTCCAGTTCTATTGTATTAACATTACTATTTTCTTTATTTTGTAAGAGCTAACAAACCTCTCTGTCAACTTTTTTGTTCTTCTTCTAACTATCTAATATTTCAGATCCTTTGTAAGGCTTAGCAATGAATGCTTAACCCTACTCCTTATCTAAGTTGACAAGGAAAACTCAATAGAGTTTCCATTAGATTTTGTACACCATATATATACATAAGAAGTAACCCTAACCCAACTATATTGTCCTGCACTTCCTTATGAGTCATTTTACTCTCATGCATCTATTGATAAGAAAAAAAAAAGATGTTATGAGAGTCCCAAAAGGGAAATAGTTTCCTATGCATTTGAACACTTAATCAAAAACCTCGAATTGTACAATGGGGTCAAGATATAAATAGCATGAGAACTTAGTTAATCAGATCATGTGACAAGGTTAGGTGATCATAGAACATTCTAGAAGGACATGTGATTGTGAACTAGTAGAAGTACAGCCACTGTAAAATAGTATAAGTAGTAGTCAAGAACTCTATTGAGTTCTTCTTGAACATCTACCTAGGGTGATCACTAAGAACTATCACAGTCCTTTGATAACAAAAGAAATATAAATAATGACTTAGCTGTTTTTAATACTACTCCCCTCTTAAGTTTTCTTATCCTGAGGAATTTCTTATAGCTCATAATATGGGTCAACCATATTGCCTATTTTGTCATTATCTTCTTTGTTTACTCTTTAACTTCTGATTCTTGCTTGATTTCCTTCTCTTCTTTGATTGTCTCCAAAGTTCTCTTTCTCTTTCCTCAACTTTCTTTCCATTACCTCCAGTTTCTCTCCAATCTTCCCTAGTATTCTTTGTTGTACTTCTTATTCAACTATCCAAATAATTTCTTTGTCATAAATCTCCCCAGCAACTCTCTCCTTTTGATTGAATAGTCCTTTCTCTTTTTCTTGTCTTGCCACATCTTCCATGTCTCACTGATATTTTTTTTTAAACTCTTTGATTACTTCTTTTGTGTTCTCCAAGTTTTTTCTTCCTTTCCAAGTATTGGACTCTGCTGTAAATCCTTTCTACTGTACTAAATACTTATCTTTTTCTCTTACCCGTTGTTTATTCAAAATTCTCTTAATCTCCCATTCTTCTTCTTCCTTAATTATGACTAGAACTAGTTGCTCCTTTTTCTACTCCTCCACTTGTTCTACATATCTATATATCCTACTTATGTTAACTACTTACTTCTTCATTTCTTTTTACACTTTTCCTAGTACTGCTTTTGCCTCTTTCTGAATTCTTTTTATTTTCTCTATGAATCTCTCTGCTCCTTTATACTTTTCCTTTTTTCTTCCTTTGAACCCTATTCTAGGATCCTGCCTGTAATTTGCCTTAAACAGTGATGTTTTAGTACTTGAGTGTGCTTTTGTAAGGCTCTAGCCAAGATAACTTATACCTACTCCAAGTCCAAGTTGACAAGAAGAACTTAATAGAGTTCCCATTGGGTTTTGTATACTACTTATACAACTACTACATAGTCTATGTACTATTTTCCCACACTCATCATATGATCTATCATGTGATGTGAATGCTATGACACTTGTGACATAACACTTTCCCATACTCCTTCCTATGTAGTAAGTCCAAAAGTAAAAGTAAAAGAAAAAAATATAAATAATGACCTAGCTGTTTAGCCAAGTCATAATAGCTTTATTGTTGTAGGCAAACTCTGTTGTTCCCAACCATTCTGGTCACTGTTCTTGCCTATGATCAATAAACATTCTCAAGTACTATTCCAATTCTTGGTTAACTCTCTCTATTTGTTTGTCTGTTTGAGAGTGAAATACCATTGATAATTTACTTTTGATTCCCAATATTTTATTTAACTCCCTCATTAATTCTGCTACAAATTGGGGTCCCCTATCAGAAATGATACTCTTGGGTAACCCATATAACTTCCATATGTTATTTCTGAACAACCTAGCCAGTCCTTTTGCCAATATCTTTTCTGTAGTTGATATAAAGTAGACTATCTTAGTTAGCTAGTCTACTACTACTGGGATAGAATCATATCCTTGTGCTAAAGGTAACTTGGTGACAAAGTCTGCTAATATATATATCAAAGGCTTTTCAGATATTGAGTTGGGCATCAGCTTGTCCATTAGTTGTTCTGTGTGGTTTTTGTTTTGCTAACAGGTATCACATCCTTCTATATATCTCTTTATTTCCTTGGTAACTCCTGGTCACCAAAAATTTTGGGTAACCAATTCTATTATCTTTCACTATCCCCTATGTCCTTCTACTAGTGTATTGTGATGTAACCTAATGATTTTTGCTCTCAGTTTGTTGTCTTTAGGCATATAAACTTTTCCTTCCTTGTACATAATGTCATTTGCTTCTCTCCACTCTTTGTTTCTTAGCATTTTTACCCTTGCTTGCTTCATCTCTTTAACTGCTTTTACTACCTTATTGTCTTTTACTTTTGACTGCCTTACTTTCTCTAATAAATCCACTCCTTCTACTATAATTTCTACCTTCTTTGTTCTTCTAACTTCTAACCACTTAGGTTTCACCAGTATTTTGTTCTTGTTTTCATTTTCCACTCCTATTTTCTAGTCTGATCTCCTACTCAAACTATTGATCTTCTCCATCTTACTCCCTAGAATGTATTTTAGCATAAAATTGAATCTAGATAGGTACAAGGCCTATCTAGCTTGTTTTCTATTTAATTTCTACACTTTCATGAAATATTTGAGGTTTTTATGGTCCATCCAGATCTCAAATTTGGTTGTTGTCTCTTTTAGAAAATACCTCCAAGCTTCTAGACACCTGACTATGGCTAGCATTTCTTTATCATAGATTTCATAGTTGCATTCTGTATTGCTTAATGACTTTGAGATCAAGGCTACTAGTCTCCACAATTTATCTAAGCACTTCATTAATAGTACCCCTTCAGTTACATAGTTGGAGGCATTTGTCTCTATCCTAAATTTTTTGTCTAAATTTGGGGCTGCTACTACTGGTTTCATTGTAAAGATTGTCTTGAGTTATCAAGTCCTGACTCCCAAGAAGGTGGAAAAGGGTATTAATTGATTGAATAGAGAAAGGTTGACAAACAAGACCAGAACTAGGAGCAGACTAAGTTAATAATGAAGCTAAAGGTTTTATGCTAGTCTTATTGCTATAAGTACTACCCATCCAAGATTAGTCATGAGTTTGATGGGGACTAGATGGTTCTGTACAGTTGTGGCACTGGGGGGCTCTCTACTGAGGTAAGCAGCTAAGTAGAGGTCTCAGGGTGGGGTGCGGTCACACAGTGTCACTAGAACATGATAGTATCTCCCTTCTAAACAAGAGTTGCACCCTGCAATCCTAAGCTTCCCTATACTGGGGTTCGCAATGTCTGTTTGGTTGGTGGCGGGGGAGAAGAGAAAGGCAGTGAAGTGTAGTTTGTTGGGGTAATGTCGGTAGAAGTTGGCCACCAGTTCAGTGGCATTTTTTAGGTCAGACGCGACAAGCCAGGAATATTCATCTGTCATGTTCTCGTAGCCTGACCATTGTATGTAGTAAAGCAGAGAATTCTTCTTGTGTCTATCGAACTTGGAGTCGAGGACTTGCGCAACTTTGAATTCAAGGGTTTCATCCAGTTTGATTGAAGGAGAAGAGTTTTTGGTACAGTTGGGGATTTGGTTAGATGATGTTGGTTCCAACTGGGAGATGTGAAATACAGGGTGGATCGCCCTTAAGTGGTGTGGCAACTTGACACAGTAGAAATGTGATCCTAGTTTGTCTGAGACTTTGAATGGGCCCAGAAACTTTTCTGACAGTTTCTTAGAGGGACAGGTAGTCTTTATGAACTTGGCCGATACGAAGACGCAGTCGCTGATATCAATTTTGGGTGCTGGTGAGCAGTGGTTATCGGCTGATTTTTTGTAGTGATTTTGGGTATTCACAATTGACTGTTTGAGTTCAGTATGTATTTCTGCTAGGTTTGACAAGTAGTATTGGGCAGCATCAGAACGTGGAGTGTCAGGATGTGAGGCTCAGTTTGGTTGAATGTCTAGTCAAGGGTGGTAGTCTTTGTTGGTGAAAAAAGGAGAAAAGCCAGTAGTTGATGATAGTGTGTTATTGTAAGTGAATTCTGCAAGTGGCAAAAGTTACACCCAATCTGATTGCTGATAGTTACAGTATATTCTCAAATACTGTTCAAGAGTTTGATTGGTCTGTTCAGTTTGGCCGTCTACCTCAGGGTGGTATCCCAAGGTGAAGTGGAGTTGCATGTCGAGGGTTACTACTAGTAGTCTGAAGAACTTGGAGACGAATTCAGTGTCCTGATCAGAGGTAACATAGGATGAGACTCCATGTTTGGAGAAGACATCTCATACAAAGATTTCCATGAGTCTGACGGTATTGATTGATCTCTGGGTTGGTATAAATATGGCCTGTTTGGTGAGTCTGCCTACTACTACGAGGATGTTGGTGTACCCAAGGGATTCAGGAAGCTGCTCTATGAAATTCATGGATATGAATTCCCAGGGTTGAGGGGGAATAGGTAGCTGCTTGAGCAGGCCATAAGGTTGGTGTTTTCTTGACTTGTTGCACATGCATGTGCTACAGGTCTTTATGTAGTCCCTGATGAATTCGTGTATTTTTGGCCAACTGTAGTCATGGCAGACTATTTGGTAAGTCTTGGATTGTCCCATGTGTCCAGCTAGCTAATGATCATGCCTTGCTCGAAGTATCTGTAAATGAAGGTCCTTGGACTCGGGTACAAAAATTTGTCCATTGTGGAGAAGGAATCTACTGTCTCCTACCAACCACTGAGGGTCATTTGGGTCTTTTTTTGACTCTAGGCATTTGGCATATATGAGGTCAGAGGCTACCACTGTCTTGATGTCTACAAGTAAGGGACTCATGTCCAATGAGGACACCACTTGGAATGTGGGTGATCCCATAAGGATTTTGGTAACAAGTTGGTCCTGTGAAAACACTGGTTGTAGGTTCATTGCTCTATTAGTTGCTCCTTGTCGTATATGTCCCAGCAATGCGTCAGTATGTCTGGCTTTGCCCCTAACCTTCCTGGTCTGAACTTGATGATCAGGTTGAACTGCAAGAGGAACTCAGACCATCTAGCCTGGCGACGTAATAGGACCTTCAACTCATAGAAATACATAAGGTTTTTATGGTTGGTGAATACTTCTACCGGGACTAGTGTCCCTTCTAGGTAATGTTGCCACTTCTTGAATGCCTCAAAGATAGCTAATAACTCCTTATCATGGATGTTGTAGTTTGATTCCATGGCATTGAAGGTACAGGAGTAGAATGCAACTAGGTGGATATCTCTGTTTACCTAGGTCAAGAGAATGGCTGCTAGTGCATATTCTGAAGCATCTGTTTCAACTATCATTGGGAAGTTTGGGTCCTAATGTACAAGAACCGGGGCTGAAGTGAACACTGATTTTAGGGTTTCAAAGGAGGCCTGGCAATTTGTAGACCATATCCAAGGTTCATTCTTCCTTGTTAGTTGGGTGAGCAGCAAAGTCAATTCTGAGTAACCCTTGATGAATCTTCTGTAGAAGTTTGCGAAGCCTATAAAGGCTTGGATATTCTTGACGTGTCGGAGGGTAGACCAGTCCTGGATAGTCTGAACCTTTTTTTATCCATCTGGACACCTTCTGGGCTAAGTATGAACCCTAAGAACTCCACTTGATGCTGGTGAAAGGCATATTTTGTGGGAGAGGCATATAGGCCATTATCACGAAGTCTTCTCAGTATTTCCTTGACATGATTTTTGTGATTTTCTAGGTTATCGGAATATATCAGGATGTCATCCAGGTAGACTACCACACAAACATCTTATAAATCTGAGAAGATATCATTCATAAACCTTTGAAAGACTGATGGTGTATTTGAGAGGCCAAATGGCATAACCAGCCATTCGAAGGACCTGTAGCATGTTCTGAATGCAGTTTTCCATTCATTGCCCCTTGCAATGTAGACCAAGTGGTAAGTGCTCCTTAGGTCAATCTTGGTATAGTAACAGGCCTTTTTGGGAGCGTCTAGGAGATCTGTTATCAGGGGAATGGAGTACCTATCCTTGCGAGTCAGGTGGTTCAGACCTTGGTAGTTGACATATAGGCACAAGGTACTATTCTTCTTTTTGACAAATAGTGCTGGCACACCATAGGGGGAATTGGAAGGTTGTATGATGCCCATTTTTGTGTTTTTCTCAATGAACTCCTGAAGGGTTTGCAGTTCTATTGATGATAAAGAGTATATAGGTCCAAAAGGGAGAATGGCCCCCTCTTCGATCTGGATAGTTAAGTTGTAAGGGCAGTGAACAGGTAGGAACTTGGCCTTTTGTTTACAGAAAATATCTGCAAACTGCCAGTACTCTTTAGGAATGTTGCTCAGGTCTGGATTCTCTGGGTGGACGTCAGCTATCTGTCCAGTAAGCATCTGAGATCTGGGTAACAACTAGAAAGTGACTGCTCCTTTTACCCTACAAGCACGCTAGAAGGCAGTGGTGCTAACAAAGGATATAGAAGGTTTAGTAGTTCTTGGGCCTTCAATTTGAGGGGTCTCGGGAGGGGCCACTGGTTCTGGGGGAGGAGGTTTGATTGGTGGGGTTGTTTCCTTTATCAGGGGAGAGAGCGATTTGGTGTGGTCAGGGGTGATGTTATCTTGAACTGGGAGGAATAGTAGGAGTAATTGTATGAAAGTAGGTTTTTGATAGAGTATGATGTCCTCTGTCCAGTCAATGGTAGGGTTGCACTGGGATAACCAGCTATAACTGAGTACTACTGGGTAAGTTCCCTCTAATTTTGTCACATAGAACTCAGGAGTACATGAGTAACCACAAGGGAATTCTATTGGTAGCGTTACAATGCTATTCACATAGGCATTCATGGTGCCATCTATCAGCACAATTAGAAGGGACGCTATCTTTCGAAAAGGCAACTTATTTGTAGCAACAAAACCTGAGTCTAGGAAACAGTCTGAGGAACCCAAGTCTACTAACCCCTCAAAGGCTGATGGGATGAGTGACGAGCGAAGGGTGGCATATAGTGATTTGGATATAGTTGCTGATGCTATACCTAGGTGTAGAGTTGGTTCCCCAGTATATCTTATGTAGTCAATTCTTGGGGGAATGAGAGGACTGCTGATTCTTTTTTTTGATGTTCAGATTCGACTAGAATGTCCTTGAGGTGTGCTACACGAGCATCAGTAGAGGCAAGGGAATTGTATGACTGCCTAGGACAGAATTGAGCTAGGTGGCCAGACTAGCCACACCGCATACATAACCCTAGTATCATACAGCGCTGTCTTTCAGCAGGTGTGAGGCATCCATCTGGGCCTAGAGTATTAGTGTTTAGTGGTTGGGGTTGGTTAGGACACGTGAATGGAGATGGAAGGAAAGAAAGTCTCGGCTTCTCTCAGGGCCACTTGTCTGGGCTTGGTGACCCCTCTAGGGTATTCTGGAACCTGTTGGGTTCAGGTCGGGAAACCCTAGGGGCATAGTTTTGCAAAGTGCGAGTTATTCATGATTTATTCTTTTCCTCTTGTTGACGTCTCCAATAGTCATTGTTGATCCTCATTACTGCTCTCTTGAGCCCCTCAAAAGAAGATATGTTCTTATGACTGAAATGAAGCTTATCCCTAATGTGGGTAGGAAGAGTATCCTTGACTACCTTTTGTAAGGAGCAATCATCCCAACGGATGCAGTTTTGATATTTTGCAAACTGAATGAAGTAGTTGACTGCCCTCCCATTATTGGGGAAGGGGATTGATACGATGGTATCTTTGTCATCGTCCTCTGGTAAATATGAACCAAAAATGTTTAAGAGTTTCTAGATGAAGACAGTCCAATCTTCAAGGAAATCAAAATTTTGGTAGGGGTCTGACTTGTTGATGAATAGTTCAAAATAGTCCAACGCTACCCCCCAAAGGTACGAAATGACAAAGAATACTTTCTCTGTATCCTCCCTGAACTCTTCTTTACAAGCACAGAAGTAAATTTGACATTGAAATATGAATGCGTACAGATTGTCAGGGCTTCTCCTACTGAAAGAGTCTAGTTCTTTTACCCCCTGATATCTTTTTTTGCCTTGGGAAAGCTGGGCTGGTTGTTGGAATAGTGCTAGTAGCAGGGACTGAAAGTCAAAACCTGGGAGAGTGGGAGGTGGTCCCTAGGTCAGGGTAAGAGGAGATCCCTGACCCTCCTCCTTAATTCCAGCTGGTAGATTGACGTTTTCAGTTGTTAGGTCTGCCCCTTCACTTGCAATAGGTTCCTGTAAGGGTATTCTTTGATTTCGGGCTTGGGTAGCAGTGAATGGGCACTCCACTGGTGTCGAGGTAGATTTTTGGGAGGGAGTTAGTCGAAGCCCATCTCGACAGACTTGACGTTCTAGCCAGGGGTTGGTGGTAAGAGACATTATTGCTAGATTGTTTATTCTGGGGTCAACTGTGCAAGGGTTGTTTTAGCTTCATTATACTGTCAAGTTCTGACTCCCGAGGAGATGAAAAAGGGTATTAATTGATTGGATAGAGAAGGGTTGACAAACAAGACTGAAACTAGAAGCAAACTAAGTTGATAATGAAGCTAAAGGTTTTATGCTAGTCTTGTTGCTATAAGTACTACCCATCCAAGATTAGTCATGAGTTTGATAGAGGCCAGATGGTTCTGTACAGTTATAGTGCTAGGGAGCTCTCTGCTAAGATAAGTGGCTAAGTGGAGGTCTTGGGATAGGGTGTAGTCATGTGGTATCACCAGAACGTGACATGAGTTTGTTAAATACTTTTTGTTATTCTTGCCCCTACTGCCACTTTACATTCTTCCTTGTTAGTAAGTTGTTTTCCTCTAGCCTCTTCAAAATTTCTTTCACAATTTCATCATGCCCCTTCTCTGTTTCTGTTCCTATCAATACATTGTCTATAAATACTACAACTTTTCCTTTGTTGATTAGGTCCCTTAGAATTTTATTCATTATTGCCTGAAACATAGCTGGTGAGTTTGTCATTCCAAAGAACATAATGGTTAGCTTGAAAAAGCCTACATGTGTTATAAATGCTTTCTTTCACTCATCTCTTTCCTCTATTCTCACATTGTTAAAACCCCACTGCAAGTCCATTTTTGTAAATATTTTCTTACTCCCTACATTGTTGATCAAGTCTGTTATCAACAGCAAAAGGTAGTTGTTCTTTATAGTTTGTCTATTTAGACTACAGTAGTCTATAACTATTTTCTTCTTTCCATTTTTCTTGCCTACAAAGAACACTGGTGATATCTGAGAGGACTTTGAGGGCCTAATGTACTCCTTCCTTAGTTGATCCTCCACAAATTTCTGAACTTTCTCCCTCTCATCTTTAGAAAAAGGGTAGATTCTTCCTTTTTATGGTTGAAACATCTCTTTGAGATCTATAGTGTGGTCCCAAACCTTTCCTGTCAGTATTTTCTCTGACTTTACCTTTCTAAACACTTTTCTCTACTTCAGGAATTTTTTAGGGACCATCTCTTCTATTTTCCTGTGGTCTGCTTTGACTTCTTTCTCTTTTTCCTAGTTCTTTTTGTCATCCATTGCCTATCTTACAATCTTTTTCTCTTCTAGGGTAGCTATTCTTTTTTCTTTTCTTTTTCTTTTTCTTTTTCTTGTTACTTCTTCCACATAATGTAGGTATCTTGTCATTTTAACCTCTTTAGTTTTCCAATTGATCTCTGGGTTATGAGCCTGTAACCATGGCATTCCCAAGATCATGTCTGTTTTCCCTAAATCACATATATCCATCCTCATTCTTTCTATATAATTCTCATAGTATATGTTTACCTCTACCTGGTAGATAATTGCTTCCATACTATTATTTGTTCCATTTACATTTCTTACTACTATTGGCCTTTCCAATTTTTGTAGCCTAAATCCATGTTTGGCTACTATCTTCCTATTCATAAACATACTAGTGATACTACTATCCAAGAGCACTTTTATAGTTATGCCTTCATGCATATTTAACTCTTTTACTCCAATATTTAACAATACTTCCCTCAACATTTTAAAAGTTCTCCTGACTTCTCTATTCTTATTCCTCTCTTTTGCTGTACTTTCAGAACACTTGCCCATGCACTGCTCTGCTATATCTCTGCCTCTCTGGGCTGTGCCACCATACCCCAATTCCACCATAGCTTTTTTTCTCCTGTCTTGTACTCTGGGCACAAGATCTTTCTCTTTTTTTCCTCTGGTACTTTTTCTCCTACTATTATATCTCTTCTTCTACATTTTGTACACTTGACTTTACTTCTCCTTCCTTTTCCCCTTTCTCATTTTTCCACTTTTATGCTTCTAAACATCTTATATACTGTCATGACTTGGCAAAATGGCTAAGTCATTATTTATATTTCTTTTCTGGACTTATCTAGTATGTATGCTGTGTCGCATATGGGAATGATGACGCTGACACATAGTTCAACTTTTCACATGCTCTCTCTTTTCACTCAAAAATGCAAATAAATTCAGGGAAAATTCAAATAAATTGGGAAAAATTGGAATAAATTGAAACAGGCAGTGAGCAAAGCGAGCTGACTATGGCCTTACTGTTGTAGGAAGGGAGCAGAGTGACCTGACTTACAACAGTGCAAACTATTAGTGTAGGAAGGGAGCAGAGCGACCTGACATACAATAAATATTGCTCACTGTGTCGCAGACCATCGTTGGAAGGGAGCAAAGCAACCTGATCAATGATACTATTTGCAGCTGTACAGACCATTGTTAGAAGGGAGCAAAGTGACCTGATAAACAATACTACTTACTGTTACACAGAGTGTTGTAGGAAGGGAGCATAGCAGACTGACTTCAGCACAAACTTAATAATACAGAATTAGTAGAGGGTTCTGGATGGGCCGAAGGCCCAGATGAAAATCTCGTTATACAAGGATAGAGCATGAGAAAGTATCATATGACTAAGTCACAAGTTATAGTCAGATGATATCACATGACTAAGTCATATGAGGACTGTGGGAAAGTAGTGCACAGACCATATAGTAGTTGTATAAGTAGTGTACAGAATTAAATGAGAACTCCATCAAGTTTTCCTTGTCAACTCAGACTTAAAGGATGATTAAGTCATTTAGGCTCAGTTGCTATATATACCACACATTCTTTAACTGTTTTTTTGGAAATAAACCCCTGTCCCCAGTTTTCTTCTATCTTGGTACCTTTGTACTAGTACCCTCTACACTTCACAAAAGTTACTACCTTCTATCTTGTACTCTTGTCAGGATCAGCTCCTAGATTCTATTCCAATAGAAGGAGGATACTTGGTCTCAACAATTAGATGTCTAGCTCCTATACCTTCCCCTTTGGATGGAATCAAGAGATTTATTGAGGGAGAAACAGAAGATAACAAGAATAAGAAGGAGCTTTCCCAAGGGAAAACAAAACTAAGTAACTATGACTAGTGATGATGTTTAAATACTATAGGTAATTCAGGAAAGAAAAAAGATGATATAATCTACTGACTAAGTGGGAGCTGAGATTTGATGTGTGCATGTGTCACAAGGTCACAAAGTGTGACAACTCTATTCTCTCTTTTCTACTACTGTGTTTCTTGGGAACTATCACAAAAGGTCACTTACTAATTTGTGATTGATGTTTTGATACTTGAGAAGTTCAAAAAAGCAAAGTTTAGACAATGACAAAAGATGTTGTTAAGTCTGAGGTCTAATCCTCAGACTATGA
>Ga0153988_1000129_pt1 | contig 17766 bp, 16 predicted proteins | sample TSNC072MetaG_FD_104742 | JGI IMG/M metagenome (GOLD analysis project Ga0153988, IMG submission 104742) | Attine ant fungus gardens microbial communities from North Carolina, USA - TSNC072 MetaG | ecosystem: Host-associated > Fungi > Mycelium > Unclassified | place: USA: North Carolina, Jones...
CGAGCCCTTTTCGAGTACGCACACGCCAAGCTCGACGCCTTTTTCAGCAGCGCGCTGCTTCAGGCGGATCGCCGCCGACAGCCCGGCCGGGCCGCCGCCGACGATCACCACGTCGTATTCCATCGACTCGCGCGGGCCGTACTGCTCGATAAGATTCATGTTTTCGCTTGCACGCGTCATACTATTTTTCTCTGATGCAGACCGGCGATGTCCGCCGAGGTCATGTCGAGCCAGCCACTTAGCACTTCTTCCGTGTGCTCGCCGAGTGTCGGCGGAGCGCGCCGGTATTGCACCGGCGACTCGGACATCCGGATCGGGTTCGCGACCAGCGGCACCTGCCCGACCAGCGCATGCGGCATCTCGATGCGCATCTCGCGGGCTTGCACGTGTGGATCGGCGAACACCTTGTCGAGGCTGTTGATCGGGCCGCACGGAACACCAGCGGCTTCCATCACGGAAATCCACTCACCAGTGGTGCGGCCGACCGTGACACCGCGAATTAGCGCGATCAACGTTTCCCGGTGCTTCACGCGCTGAGGATTCGTCGCAAAGCGCGCGTCCTCGGCCCATTCCGCCCTCTCCAGCGACTTGCAAAGCCTGGCGAACTGGCCATCATTGCCGACCGCGATAATCATGTATCCATCGGCGGTCGGGAAATCCTGGTAGGGCACGATGCTCGGATGCGCGTTGCCCAGGCGCTGCGGCACCATGCCGCCAACCAGGTAATTCGCGGCCTGGTTGGCGAGGCTCGCGATCTGCACGTCGAGCAGCGCCAGATCGATATGCTGCCCCTCGCCCGAGCGATCGCGGCGCGCCAAGGCCGCGAGGACCGCCACTGTTGCATAGAGGCCCGTCATCACGTCCGTCAGCGCCACCCCTACTTTTACCGGTCCCTCGCCTTCGGTCCCGTCGGCGCGGCCCGTCAGACTCATCAATCCGCCCATGCCCTGGATCAGGAAGTCATAGCCGGCGCGCGGCGCGTAGGGTCCGGTCTGGCCGAACCCCGTAATCGAGCAATAGATGAGCCGCGGATTCACTTCTTTGAGGCTCGCGTAGTCGAGGCCGTATTGCGCAAGCCCGCCGACCTTGAAGTTCTCGAGCACGACGTCCGCCTTACTCGCGAGCTGCTTCACGAGACGCTGACCTTCGGGTTCGCTGAGATCGATCGTGACGGACCGCTTGTTGCGATTGGCGCTCAGATAGTAGGCCGACTCTCCGGTGGCGTCGCCGTCGGCGTCGTTCAGCCAGGGCGGCCCCCAGGCGCGCGTGTCGTCGCCCACGCCCGGGCGCTCGACCTTGACCACGTCGGCGCCGAGATCCGCGAGCAGTTGGGCCGCCCACGGCCCGGCCAGCACGCGCGACAGGTCGAGCACGCGCAACCCCGACAGCGCGCCTTGTTGCAAGGTGTCGTTCATGGTATGCACGTCAAAAAGCGGCGATGCCGGTGATGGCGCGCCCGAGAATCAGCGCGTGAACGTCGTGCGTGCCTTCGTACGTATTGACGACTTCGAGATTGACGAGATGCCGTGCCACACCGAACTCGTCGCTGATGCCATTGCCGCCGAGCATGTCGCGTGCGACGCGGGCAATATCCAACGCTTTGCCGCACGAATTGCGCTTCATTATCGAGGTGATTTCCACCGCGGCGGTGCCCTCGTCCTTCATATGGCCCAGGCGCAAGCAGCCTTGCAGGCCGAGCGTGATTTCCGTCTGCATGTCGGCGAGCTTCTTCTGGATCAGCTGGTTCGCCGCCAGCGGCTTGCCGAACTGCTTGCGATCGAGTACGTATTGACGCGCGCGGTGCCAGCAATCCTCGGCCGCTCCCAACGCCCCCCAGGCAATGCCATAACGCGCGCTGTTCAGGCACGTGAACGGCCCTTTCAGGCCGCGCACGTCCGGGAATGCGTTTTCCTCAGGACAGAACACTTCATCCATCACGATCTCACCCGTGATCGATGCTCGCAGGCCGACCTTGCCGTGGATCGCGGGCGCCGACAACCCTTTCCAGCCCTTTTCAAGTACGAAGCCGCGAATGGCGCCTTCGTCGTCCTTCGCCCAGACGACGAACACATCGGCGATCGGGCTGTTGGTGATCCACATCTTGGCGCCCGTGAGCTGGTAGCCACCTGGGACCTTCCTGGCACGCGTCACCATGCTGCCGGGATCGGAGCCGTGATTCGGCTCGGTCAGGCCGAAGCAGCCGATCCACTCGCCGGTCGCGAGCTTCGGCAGGTACTTTTGCCTCGTCGCTTCGTTGCCGAACGCCTCGATCGGCACCATCACGAGCGACGATTGCACGCTCATCATCGAGCGATAGCCCGAATCGACACGCTCCACCTCACGCGCCACCAGTCCATAGCAAACGTAGTTGAGCCCGGCGCCGCCATAGGTTTCGGAGATCGTCGCACCCAGGAGGCCTAGCTCGCCCATCTCGCGGAAGATCTTCGGATCGGTGCTTTCGTTGCGGAATGCTTCCAGCACGCGCGGCGCCAGACGCTCCTGGCAATACGTCTGCGCGGATTCGCGGATCATGCGCTCGTCTTCGGTCAACTGCTGGTTCAGGAGCAGCGGATCGTCCCATTGGAAGGCTGCCGACTTGTGTTGATTAATCATTTCATACTCGCAAGAGGTGGGTCGCCGGATAATTTAGCGATACCCAGTTGCTGCAACAACCAATTTGTTCGCACTGACCTGTGCGAAAATCGCACAATTCGGTCACACCCTCGCACGAGTCCCCGCCATGCGCCGCAAAATCCCGTCCACCATCGCGCTCTCCGCCTTCGAGGCCGCGGCGCGTCATCAGAGCTTCACCAAGGCCGCGGACGAGCTGGCCGTCACGCAAAGCGCGGTCTGCCGGCAGATCGGCACGCTGGAGGATTTCCTGGGCCTCAAGCTGTTTCGCCGGGACCGGCGCGGCGTGGCATTGACGGAGGCCGGGCTCGCGTATAGCCGCAAAGTCGCTTTGCGCCTCAACAGTGTCGAGCAGGACACGCTCGAAATCATGGCTAAGGGAGGCCACGGCGGCACGCTCGAACTCGCCGTCGTACCCACGTTCTCGACCAAGTGGCTGCTGCCGAGATTGCCAGGCTTCATTGCCGAGCATCCAGACATCACCGTCAATCTCACAGCGAACACGCGGCCGTTCCTGTTCGGCGACACCGAGTTCGATGCGGCGATCCACGCGGGCGTCGCCGTCTGGCCTGGAACGGAAGGGCACTTCCTGATGAGCGAGACGCTGATCGCCGTATGCAGCCCGGCGCTCATCGCGCCGCGCACGAAGCTCGCACCCACGGACTGGAAGCGATACCCACTCCTGCAACAGAGCACGCGCCCGTACGCATGGCGCGACTGGTTCGCGTCACGCGGGCTGCAGGTGGAAGGGGATATGTCGGGACCGAAGCTCGAGCTATTTTCGATGCTTGCCGAAGCGGCCGTTTATGGCGTCGGCATCGCGCTCATTCCGCGCCTGCTCATCGAAGATGAGCTGCGGCGCGGCGTCCTCGTGCCAGTGGTCAAGTACGAACATCTTAGCGATCGCTCGTATTACTTCCTCTACCCGGAGCGCAAGTCCGACAACGCGGCACTGACCGTGTTTCGCGATTGGCTGGAGAATCAGGCACGCCAATATCGGGAATCCGCCGGGTAGAACCGACGCCCGTTCAAACCGCCTCGGTGAGATCAGGAACGACCGTAAACAGGTCCCCCACGAGGCCGTAGTCAGCCACGCTGAAAATTGGCGCCTCTTCATCCTTGTTGATCGCGACGATCACCTTCGAGTCTTTCATGCCTGCCAGGTGCTGGATCGCACCCGAAATGCCCACCGCGATGTAAAGCTCCGGTGCGACGATCTTGCCGGTCTGGCCAACCTGGTAGTCGTTCGGCACGTAGCCTGCATCCACGGCCGCACGCGAAGCGCCCAGCGCGGCGTTCAGCTTGTCGGCGAGCGGCTCCAGAACCTTCGTGTAGTGCTCGCCGCTGCCGAGACCGCGGCCACCCGAAACGATGATCTTCGCGCCCGTGAGTTCCGGGCGGTCCAGCTTCGTGACCTCACGGCTCACGAACTGCGAGAGTCCGCTGTCTGCTGCCGCTTCGAGCTTCTCGACGGCGGCGCTCCCGCCAGCGGCTGCAACTGCCTCGAACGCGGTCGTGCGGACCGTGATGACCTTCACCGGATCGGCAGACTGAATCGTCGCGATCGCGTTACCCGCATAGATCAGACGCTCGAACGTGTCGGGAAGATTGACCGCCGTGATGTCGCTGATCTGCGCAACATCAAGCTTCGCAGCAATGCGCGGCGCAACGTTCTTTCCCGCTGCCGTTGCGGGCGCCAGGATGTGCGAGTAGTACTTCGCGATTTGCAGGACCGTCGCCTCGACGTTCTCCGCAAGACCATGCTCAAGTTGCGGCGCATCGGCGAGCAGCACCTTCGCAACCCCGGTGATCTTCGCCGCTGCCTCGGCGGCGGCCTGCGCGTTGTGCCCCGCGACCAGCACGTGCACGTCGCCACCAATTTTCCGGGCTGCGGCAACGGTGTTCAGCGTCGCGGCCTTGATCGACTTATTGTCGTGTTCGGCAATCACCAGATTCGTCATGTTCCTCCGCTCCCCTTATAGTACTTTCGCTTCATTCCCAAGTTTCTCGACCAGCGTTGCGACGTCCGGCACCCTGATGCCGGCACAACGCCTCGGCGGCTCCGCGACCTTCAGCGTCTTCACACGTGGCGTCACGTCCACGCCGAGATCTTCGGGTCTCACAGTTTCCAGCGGCTTCTTTTTCGCCCTCATGATGTTCGGCAACGTCACATAACGCGGTTCGTTCAGACGCAGATCTGTCGTCACAACAACCGGCAAAGACAGCGACAGAGTCTCGGCACCGCCGTCGACTTCACGCGAAACGGTGGCCTTGCCGTTAGCGATCACGATCTTCGAGGCGAACGTCGCTTGTGGCAGTTTTGCCAAAGCGGCAAGCATCTGGCCCGTCTGATTCGAATCGTCGTCGATTGCCTGCTTGCCCAACACGATCAACGAGGGCTGCTCCTTGTCCACGAGAGCCTTGAGCAACTTGGCAACGGCCAGCGGTTGAAGCTCAGCGTCTGACGCAACATGGATTGCGCGATCCGCGCCGATTGCGAGTGCCGTGCGCAATGTTTCCTGTACTTGCGTGACACCGCACGACACGACGACGACTTCAGTCGCCACGCCCGCCTCTTTTAGACGAACAGCCTCTTCCACGGCGATCTCGTCGAATGGGTTCATTGACATCTTGACGTTCCCGATATCGACACCGGACCCGTCTGACTTCACGCCGACTTTCACGTTCGGGTCAACAACCCGTTTTACTGCAACAAGTACTTTCATGTTGGCAATATCGTTTAAATTTTTAAGAATGCATAGTGCGCTACCAGTGCGTCTGGTGCACAAAGGTACCTACATTACCAGGACTACGAATCAGATTGCGAGGCTTGACGGTATCCCGAGACGCACTGGCGCAGGCGACCAACGATCGTCTCCGTCAGCGACATGGAAACTCCACAAATTTCTCTCGCAACGGCGGAGCTTATGATTGAAAGTGCTTTGCGATCTAGAAGCGATGACGTATAGCGAGTCGAACGAGAACCTGCTTATTGGTCGAGGAATCACCCAGACTACTAATATTGGCAACGGCACTTTGTCCGAGTGAATTTTGCCCCGAGGCTATCTGGTAGCCGATTGCACCGTAAAGCTCAGTACGCTTCGACAGCACATAGTTCGTCGCCCACGAGATCTGGTTGTAATGCTGGCCGCCCGCGCCACTATCGCCTGCTTTCCCGACAGCCGTGCCCTTCAGGTAGTCATAGGCCAGCCCCGTCGAAAGAAACGGGGTGAACTTGTACGAGACTGCGATATCGAAATTGTTGAACTTCGCTTCGCTTTTCAGAAAACCCTCGCCGAGATTTCCATACTCAGTGTTCGAATATGAGCCGGCAACCGTCCACTTGTCGGTGATCGCGTAGCTGGCTGCGATCATCGCCACCTGGTACGACTGCGCGACCTGATAGCCCGAGTTCAGCGACCCACTCAGATTCGACGCGCCACTCTGGTTATCAGTGAACAGACCTCTGCCGGCCGTGGCAGTCGGATTCTTGAAGAACTGATATGCCACGCCAACCTTGAGTCCGCCAGTCGTGTAGCCCGCGCCCAGCGAATAACCACTTTGCGCCGTGAAGTTACCCGCAACACCACCGAGGCTATACAAACCGCCAAAAGTGAAACCGTTAAAAGACGGACTCATATAGCGAATGGTGTTGTTCCAGCGAACCGTGTTTGCTGCGTTGTCCAGATCGCCCGGGTGCACAGAAGTCGGGCCACCCATCAGGGCATATCCGGCGAGGAACTCAGGAAAATAGAAAACCATGTCGTACTGACGACCCATGGTCACACTACCGTACTGCGCACTCTTGAACCCGACGAACGCCTGACGACCGAACAGGGTTCCACCCTGCGCCGTCTGCCCGTTGGGTATATTGATACCTGATTCCAGGGTGAAAATAGCCTGAATACCGCCGCCGAGATCTTCCGCACCCGTGAAACCCCAACGACTGCCGTATGGACCAGACAGCGAGTCCATCGAAACTCTTTCACCGGCACCTACTTTACTCTGGTAATGCAAGCCTTCATCGAGAATACCGTAGAGTGTCACCGACGACTGTGCATGAGCGAACAAAGGTACTGCGCTCAAAACGGCCAAAGCATATTTCTTCATGATAAGTCTCCAATTCCTTCTTTTTATAGATTTAGTTGTACTATATGTAATAGAAAAAGATTAAGTGCATTGGAAATGCACAGTCTGAGATCAAGTTGATTTGACTGATGAGGTGTTTCTTTCAAGAAACATTCTCTTTTTAATCTTTACCTACTCGATCTCGAACAGAACCGGTGGATACACAAGAAGATGACGCCCGATCAGCGTCATCTCACAACGCAAATCCAGATCAGGCTGCACCCTCGTACTTCTGGCCAAGCGCCATTAATTCTGGTGTTCCAATCATTTCGTTGAGTGCGTCGAAATCGAGCATGCGGCCCTGCCACGGCAGGGTGGTACGGTGTTGATGCAGGCTGCGGTAGTAATCGCGAAGCATGAAAGCGGCTGCGCGCGCCGTGCCACCTGGGAAGATCACGATCCGGAAGCCGATTGAACTCAATTCGTCCGCGCTCTTTACTGGCGTCTTTCCGCCCTCGACCATATTCGCCAGTAGCGGAATGCGGTGAGCAAACCGGTCGCAGGCTGCTTGCATCTGCTCTGGAGTGCGAAGTGCTTCAATGAAAAGCGCATCCACACCACAGTCAAGATACGCCTCGGCCCGCTCCAGCGCTTCCTCAAAGCCCTCGACAGCCAGTGCATCGGTGCGCGCGAGGATCAGGGTCTGCTCCGAATGGCGGGCGTCGAGAGCCGCGCGCAGCTTACCGCACATCTCGGCTGCAGGAATGACCGCCTTGCCGTTCAGATGACCGCAGCGCTTAGGGAAGGTCTGATCTTCAAGCTGGATCATCGCGGCACCGGCGCGCTCGAACGCGCGCACCGTGCGCTGAGTATTGAGTGCGTTCCCAAAGCCCGTATCGCCGTCCACGATGACAGGCGTGGCGACACGCTCGGTTATGCGCGCCAGGGTATCGGCCACTTCGGTGGCTGTCGTAAGACCCACATCCGAGCGGCCCAAGCGGGTGTAAGCGATCGATGCGCCCGACAGATAAAGGGCGCCGAAACCGGCCTGCTCCGCAATTAGCGCGGTGAACGCGTCATAGATGCCGGGGGCGAGCACCGCCTGCCTCCCACCCAGTTGGTCCTTCAAGCTTTTGTTCGTCATGGTGATCAGCCCTGGATTTGTGTTGCGGCCGTCGCGCCGGCCACCCAGCCGCCGCCAACGGCGCTGAGAAGACCGTTGCCCGACAGGTAACCCCATACCTCATTGCCCGATACGCCGCGAGCCGCACCGCCTGCAGCCAGCAGATTCGGGAAGGGCGAGCCATCTTCACGGAGCACACGACATTCCGCATCGATATTGAGGCCGCCTTGTGTATGGAACAGCGCACCCGTCACTTTCACGGCGTAGTACGGCGCTTGCAGCGGACGCTTGAAGGTACGGCCGAAGGAATCCGTGAAACCGGCCGCGATTCCATCGAGCGTTTTCTGAAGCGTTTCCACTTCGCAACCGATCAACGCCGCCAGAGCGGGAACGTCCTCTGCACTGCGCAGCGCACCGGCCTTCTCTGCTTCAACGTAGTCAGGGAACGTGCGAGCACGTGCCAGCACGGGTTCATCGAACACATTCCAGGCGATGGTGCCGGGCTGAGCGAGCACGCCCGTCGCGGCCTCGGAATAGCCATTGTTCTCGTTGTGGAAACGCTCGCCGCGCGCATTGATCTGCACACCGCCGTCCATCATCACAGCCCACGTCATCAGCGCGCCCTGAGGCGTGATCCAGGAACCATGCCCCTGGTAGCCGCCAAGGTCTGCCATTCGCGCATTGAGTGCTTTTCCCCATGCGATCGCCGAGCCGTCGTTGCCGGTATGACCTGCGAACGTGGCATCACCCATGGCAGGAAGAAATTCACGCACCATGGCAGCGTTACCACCGAAGCCGTTGCATGCCAGAATCAGGACTTCGCATGCGACGTATGCCATGGTGCCGTCTGGCGATGCGTAGCCGACACCCATGACCCGGTCATTCCCGTCAAGCCAGAGCTCACGCACGACTGATTCCACCAGTACGTCCGCGCCGGCCGTTGTAGCAGTACGCTCCAGACACGCCATCAGCGCCGCGCCCGTGCGCTCCGGCGTCGTATGCATACGACGTGCACGGTGGCCAGGATAGAGAAAGCCGTCGAGAATTTCGAGCTTGACGCCGAGACGTTCGAATGTGTCGAGCGCTTCTGTTACACCGCGCGTGTAGGCCTGGACCAGATGAGGCGCCGCTTGTCCGTGAGTCTTCTCCGTCACGTCCTCTGCGAACAGGGCTTGAGAGTCTTCGATGCCCAATTCGCGCTGAAGCCGCGTCTCTGCCGCTGGAATGAAACCCGAGGACAGTGCGGTCGAACCACTAGGCACGGCATCACGCTCCAGCAGGAGACAATCAACCCCGGCTTCGCGCAGTCGAATGGCTGAAGTCAGGCCGCAGGCACCTGACCCAACGATCACTGCGGGAATGACAGGCGTCTCCTCCGGCATCTGGGAAGCACGGACAATACGTGCGGGATGCTCCGTAAAATTGAATGTCATCTCAGAGTTCCTTCGGGGCCTTGCCAAAACGCGCCCGCAGTTGATTGAGCAATCCACCGGCCGCCGCCATCTCAAGCAGAAATGCCGGGATAGGCTCGCAGTCCAGGGTTTGGCCATCTGCACGATGCACCACGGGACTCGTCCCCTCGAGTCTCAAACCTACGGTTTCACCGTCGCTCAGAATTTCTGCATCCGAACACGTAATCAGGAGAAGTCCGAGGTTAAATGCATTGCGAAAGTACAGCCCGTTAAAGGATGGCGCGATCACCGCTCTCACGCCGAGTCGCACGAGAGCCCCCGCCGCCTGTTCACGCGAAGAACCGATGCCGAAGTTCGGACCCGCTGCGATTACGTCTCCCGGACGAACCCCTGCAGCGAATTCCGGTCGAACCACTTCGAGGCAGTGAGGCGCAATGCCGTCCAGACCCAGTTTCATGTAGGCACCGGGAGCCAGCTGATCGGTGTCGATGTCCGAACCCACTGCCCAGACACGCGCATTCTGTATATTGTTCACGCTCACGCCAGCACCTCGCGCGGGTCAGTGATACGGCCTCGCAGGGCCGATGCAGCAACCGTATACGGAGATGCCAGGTATACCTGGGCGCTTGCCGATCCCATGCGCCCTTTGAAATTCCGCGCCGTTGTCGCGATTACGTTTGCATTGTCCGGGATGCTGCCGCCATAACCAGAACACGCACCACACGCCGTGGGCAGCACTTCGGCGCCAGCCTGCCGCAGCACTTCCATGACACCTTCTGCTTCGGCCTGCTGCTGATCCTGAACGCTGGCCGGGGCAACCATCAGTCGTACGCCGGCCGCAGCGCGCTGACCAGCCAATACCTTTGCCGCAGCACGCAGATCGTCGAGTTTGGCGCCAGTACAGGCGCCGATATAGGCCGCTTGCACGGCCACATCCTGATAAGCATCGACCGGACGAGTGTTGGCCGGGCTATGGGGAGCCGCCACCTGAGGAGCCAGTTCGCCGGCATTGAAGCAGTGCGTTGTCGCGTCAGCGCCTTCGTCGCTATGCCAATGATCGATCTCGATCTCATGCACACCGACACCGCGCAGCCACTCGCGCGTAGTCTCATCCGCTGCGATCAGTCCCACCTGCGAGCCCATCTCTGCGCTCATATTCGATAACGTCATGCGCTCCTGCATGGACAGCGCACGCACGGCTTCGCCACAGAATTCAATGGCTTGATACCTGCCGCCATTCATGCCAAACCGGGCGATCATGTGTAATGCCATATCCTTGGCCGTCACACCATCCGGCAAGCGACCGTCCCACTGCATGCGAATGGTCTCCGGAACACGCACCCATATTTCGCCAGTGACTACGACCCCGAGCATTTCGGTACTTCCGACGCCGAACATATAAGCACCGAACGCGCCGCCAGTAGGCGAATGCGAATCGCCACCGACGCAGAACATGGAAGGCCGAATGTGCCCCTTCTGCGGGAGGACCACGTGACAAATGCCTTCACTATCGTAGACGTTGGGCAGTTTCTGCTCGGCAGCCCATTCCCGTGCAATTCGAACGATGCGTTGGGAATCCTCGTCCTGCGCAGGCACGTAATGATCCATCACGAGGACGATCCGCGACGTGTCCCATACTTGCGCTCCCAATTCTTCCAACATGGGTTTCAGGCGACGAGGCCCGGAGGAATCATGGAACATCGCGAGGTCAACCTTGCAGTTGACGATTTCGCCCGGTATCACATGCGGACGACCGCTGGCCCGGGCGATTAACTTCTGGGCCAAGTTGGCAGGAAGAGTCATATGAATCGAAACGTACGCTTTAGTCGGTGGTGCTTCTCGCAGGCACCTTGGTTGAGTCTGATCTTGATTTACGTCGACCGCTTCACGGCAAAATTTCACCCTCTGCGACACGTGCGTCGATATCACCAAATTGAGTCAATTCCATTTGATACTCGTAGCGATCCGGCCTGTACAGACCATGAAGCAACTGCACGGTCTGATCATTGCTGTCGTACACCAGTCGCCGAACCGATAGCAGTGCTGCACCGATTGCGACGTCCAGCTCTGCGGCAACCGTTGCATCGGCCTGGCTGGCCGAAATGGTCTGACGCGCCCGCCCCCACTCCACGCCGGATTCTTCCAGCAGCTGAAGAACCGGCTTGCGGGCTACATCGGCACGCGTGAAGCCCTTGGCACGTTCGACAGGCAAATAGGTGGTGATAAACGATACCGGGCCGGCACTGCTGCTACGCGTGCGCACGATCTTGCGCACGTCTGAACCTTCCGCAACCTGCAACGCTTGAGCCAGTGCGGGCGAAGCCCGGATCACGCTCCACTCCAGCACCTTGATGGAGGTTCGCCGGCTCGCCTGAACGATGTTGTTCAGCAATCCGCCGAGCCTCAGATTGACGCTATCGCCTTGCGCGGCTGCGTCCTGCTGCTCGGCGCGCGGAGCCGGCCATGTGCCGCGCCCCGCCTCACGAATGATCAAGCCCTCGTTGACCAACTGCTCCAGCGCACGACGCACCGTTACGCGGCCGACGCCAAACTGTTGCGCCAGTTCCTTTTCAGGTGGAACGCCATCGTCATACAGTCCTTCATCCAGCTTCTGCCGAAGGACAAGGTATATCTGATGGTATTTCGGGAGAGGCAGTGAGTCCATTGCCGATCTTGCCGCCGTAGCCCGCGAGGAGCGTGCCTGTGTGTTGCGCATCACTCAGAGTCCCAGGTAATTCTCGCGCACGTTCAGTCGCACACGAAGTGACGAACGGTTGCGAAATAGTTTATTGTTCCAACGATAGGACAGCTTTGCTAGACTGTCAAGCACGGACAACGCAGATCGTCTTTTATCAGGAGGAGCACACATGGAGTATCTCGATCAACTCGGCACTTTTGGTGCCGATCTGCAATACGCGAACCTTCCTCAAAACGTGCGCCAACAACTGGGTTGGGTGCTCGTTGACACCTTGGGCGCTATCGTTGGCGGCTCGGCCGAACCTGAGTTGCGCGCTATGGCGCAAAGCGTGTCTCACGGAAATGGGGCGACCCTGGTCGGCCTTGGCGTAAAGGCCAGTCCGATGGAAGCCGCGCTGATCAACGGAACTGCCGGCACGTTCCTGGAAATGGATGAGGGAAACCGGTTTTCGCGCGGCCATCCTTCCATCCACGTACTTCCCGCCGTGCTCGCGCTGAGCGAAACTCAAGGCGCTGATGCGCATCGCTTTCTCGCGGCCTTCGCTGCTGGCTACGAAACAGGCTCGCGTTTCGGCGCCTCGGCGCAGTTGCGTGACGCTATACATGTGCACGGGACGTGGGGTACGCTCGGCGCAGCAGCGGGTAGTGCGCGTGTGTTCGGTGCCGACGCCAGCAGTATGCGCGAGAGCTTCAACGTGGCATCGTCCATGACCATCGCCACGTCGAAGAAAACGATGCTGCAAGGTGGGCTGGTTCGCAATGTGTATGCAGGCCTGTCCAATAGCAACGGGCTGCTGGCTGCACAACTTGTGCGGTGCGGCTTCCAGGGCGAGGCGGACGGCCCGGCCTCACTGTTCGGCGAAATCGTTTCGGAGCGTTACGACCAGGTCACGTTGCTTCGCGGATTGGGCGAAGAATGGCACCTCATGCAGAACTATTTCAAGCTGCATTCGTGCTGCCGCTACAACCACGGCACACTGGATGCGCTCGACATTCTCACGGAACGCGGCACCCTTCCCGCAGCGGCGGATATTTCGTCGATCGAAGTGACGACCTACAAGTACGCGGCCGAACTCACCGATCCGGCGCCGCGCAACACGCTCGGCGCCAAGTTCTCGGTGCCGTTCGCAGTGGCCACGCGCATCGTCAACGGAAGCAGCGGTCTGTCCAGTTTCACGCAGGACGCCATTCGCAATCCGGATGTGCTCGCCCTCGCTTCCAGGGTATCGGTCGTCGAAGATCCGGCCATGACGGCACGACTGCCGCAGGAACGACCTGCGCGGGTTCGGGTTTTCCACAAGAACGGCCAGGTGCACGAGGCCGAAGTCGGCGTCAATCGCGGCGATGACACGTCGCCCTACACGACGCAGGAACTGTCGAGCAAGTTCCTCGACCTGTGCGAGCGGGTCTGGTCGCGTTCGCATGCTGATGCACTGCTCAATAGCACGCTCGCCCTGGGCGAAGCAAAGTCCGGCGATACGGCACGCTTCCTGACCTGGCTGCAGATGCTGAACCGCACAGCCGATCACTGACGCATCCGCTTCGCTACCGTGACGAATCTCTGGGGCCATCCAGGCTCCAGCTTCCCATAGGACATTGCAGGCAAAGCGTAAAGAATAATGTTCTATTGACAGGATAATAAAGCACTCGCATCATGGCCGTACCGTATTCTTCGAGCGGTCCACCCGCCCGATCGGCAGGCAATCTGCCTGACCCCGACACTCCAATCACTAGAGACTTTCGCATGCAAACTTCTGACAAAACCGCCCGTCAATTGTTCGAGGAATTCAAGGCGAACCCCACCCGTAAGCGCTTTGGCTTTGGCCGCACGCCCGCCCTCATCAACGTCGATCCGCAAAAGGCATACACGAGCGTCGGCGAATTCGCGACGGCGTACGAAACAGACCCGAAGCAGATGGAATATACGAATCAGCTGGCCGAAGCTTTTCGTGCGAAAGGATTCCCGGTCGTGTGGACGTATGTGGCCTATATGGAATCGGGTGAAGACTGCGGCATCTGGGGCACGCGCAGCAACACGCCGGATTCGCTGCAGAACATCAAGGTGGGTTCGGCACGCTCCGAATTTGATCCGCGTCTCGTGATCGACCAGAAGCACGACATCATCGTCAACAAGCGCATGGCGTCGGCGTTCTTCGAAACGAACCTGTCTTCGATCTTCACGTTCCACGGCGTGGATACCGTGATCGTCACCGGCGGTTCCACTTCGGGCTGCGTGCGTGCCACCGTGGTCGATAGCCTGCAACGCAGCTTCCGCACGATCGTTGCCGAGGAATGCGTGGCCGACAAACACGAAAGCCCGCACTTCGCAAACCTGTACGACATGGCAGTGAAGTATGCCGACGTGCTGTCCGTGCACGAGATTCTCGAATCCATCGCCAGGATGCCGGCCAAGGAAGCATGATGAAACGTGATCCGAATTTTTACGACTACCTGCCGTACGATGCGCGGCCGAAGATTGAATGGCCAAACGGCGCGAGGGTGGCCTTCTGGGTTGCGCCGAATGTCGAGTTCTACGAACTCAATCCGCCGCGCAATCCGTCGCGTGCTGCATGGTCACGCCCTGCCCCGGACATCCAGAACTATTCGTATCGCGATTACGGCAATCGCGTTGGCTTCTGGCGCATGCTCGACGTGATGAAGCGCTGCGGTATGCGCGGGTCGGTGTCGCTCAACGTCGCCATGTGCGAGCACCACCCCGAAGTCATCGCGGCCTGCGCGGAGAATCACTGGGAGTTCTATTCCCACGGCACGTATAACACGCGTTACCTGATGGGCATGGACGAGGCACAGGAACGCGCCGTCATTCAGGATTCGATTGATACGATCAGGAAGCACACAGGACAGAAGCTTGACGGCTGGCTCGCCCCTGCGCTGACGTACACGGATCGTACGATGGACCTCGTGGCTGAAATGGGTCTGACCTACGTGTGCGACCTGTTCCATGACGACCAGCCAGGCCCGGTCAAGACGGCGAAAGGCAAGCTTGCTTCAATCCCTTATTCGCTCGAAATGAACGACACCATCGTTTATAACGTGAATCAGGTTTCGCCTCGTCGTTACGGCGACATTATCAAGCGCCAGTTCGATCGCCTGTATCGCGAAGGCGAGAAGTCAGGCACGGTGATGTGCATTCCCCTGCACCCGTACCTGATCGGGCAGCCGTATCGACTCGCCGCGTTCGAAGAAGCTCTTCAGTACATCACGAGCCACGACAAGGTGTGGCTTGCGACCGGCCGCGAGATCGCCGAACACTTCAACACTCACTACTACGACGCCTTCGCGAAGGCAGCCCACGCTGTCGGAGAAGCTCCATGAGTCTGGACAAAGAATATCTGGAATACCCACTGCGTCGCTACGGCATGGACCACAAGCGTTACGACTGGTCGATGCTGCCGCAGCGTCACAGCGTCAAGTGGGGTAATGAAAACCGTGTTGCTCTCTGGATCGTCCCGGCCCTCGAATGGTTCCCGCTGAACATGCAGGGCAAGCCGTTCAAACCCATGGGTGCGATGCAGACGGCCTACCCCGATTTCCGCCACTACACGCTGCGTGACTACGGCAACCGCGTCGGTATCTTCCGCATCATGGAAGCCCTCGAAAATCACGGGCTCAAGGCCAGTGCTGCAATGAATGCGTCCGTGGCCGTACGTTATCCCGCACTTGTCAAGGCCTGTGTGGATCGCGGCTGGGAAATCGTCGCCAACGGCCTCGATATGGATCACCTGCATCACGGTGGCATGAGCGAGGACGAGGAGCGTGCGTTGATTACGACATCGCTCGACATCCTGCGTAAGGCTTCGGGTCAGCAAGTTCGCGGCTGGCTGAGCCCCGCCAAGTCGGAGTCGTGGAACACACCCGATCTTCTTAAGGAAGCTGGCGTCGATTACCTGTGCGACTGGGTCAACGACGATATGCCGTATTCGATGAACACGAGTGCCGGCCAGATTTACTCGATGCCGCATCCAATCGACATTGACGATGCGACGATTCTGGTTCAGAACCACCACACCGAAAACGACTTCCGCGATCAGCTGATCGACCAGTTCGATGTTCTCTACAAGGAATCGAGCGCCGACAACGGTCGTGTGATGGCGATCTCCTTGCATCCGTGGGTGATCGGTCAACCGTATCGCATTCGTGCCCTCGAAGAAGCGCTCGCTCACATCGCTCGCCATCGCGGTGTGTGGTCGGCAACAGGCAGCGAAATTCTCGGCGCCTGGAAGACTGGACAGCCCGCCTGATGAACTACGCCAGTGCTCCGAAACACTGGCGTTTCGAGTTACCGTTCCCCACCTATTTCCATGACTGAATCCGAAAAGAAAGTGCGCCGCGTTCTCGTCGTCGTGCCATTCGCCATGAGTACTGAGAATCTTGCACTGCGCGTATCGCAACTGCAAGGCCTTCAATTCGGCGACGACATCCGTTTTGAATATCGCGCGGTCAAGTCGGGCCCCGCGAACTACGCAAGCCATCACGATTTTGTGCTGGCCGACGTCGCGAACTTCGAAGCCGGTTGCCGTGCACAAGACGAAGGCTACGATGCAGTATGTATCGACACGATGAGTGATTCGGGCGTCCACGCACTGCGCTCGGTTCTCGATATTCCTGTATTCGGCCCCGGCAAGGCATCCATGCTTACCGCTCTGATGCTGGGCGACAAGTTCTCGATCCTCACGATGGCGAGCCATTGGAAGCCCTTGTACAAGAAGGCGCTAGATGAACTCGGCATGCATCACAAGTGCGCATCGGTGCGTGCAATCGAAGCCCCAACGAATAATCAGAGCCTGTTGTCGGGTAAGGAAGATGAGGTGTATCCGCGGCTTCTCGACGCAGCGATGAAAGCGGTCGAAGAAGATGGCGCGGAATGCCTGATTCTCGGTTCGACCACGATGCACCAGTCGCACGCATGGCTACAACCGCGTCTCCCGGTGCCGATCATCAATCCGGGTCCGCTCTCGTACAAGATCGCCGCTTCGATGCTTGACCTGAAACTCAAGCACAGCACAGTGGGCTATCCCCGTCCGCAAAATCCGCGTCTGGATATGCTGACCGCGATGCTTGATGCGGGAGCGAAGAGTCTGGCGGGCGGAAACGCCTGAAAGGACAACAGCCTTCCGAAACCTGGTCGAAGAAGGCTGACGACGAGTGCACGACAGAAATATCGAAGTAGTTGCGTAACGCGAGTTGTCGATGGGATTCCCGGTTACGGCGATAGTTGCCTGACGGATGCAGAAATGGAGACAAACGATCAATTCATGCCTTGCAGTTCGCATGTGAGATGCGAGGGCTGGGTTCTGAACCTTTGATCGTTAGCTGCGCCGTGTAGTACAGGTGTATTAAATAACAATCTTGAAGGAAGCTTTTATGAGCTACGTTGCAGAATCCCCGTCCGCACAGAGCACGAAGACTGTGAAATGGATGGCGCTACAGATCGCAGTCGTCATACTGTGCACGATAATGAATGGGCTGGATGGCATGGACCTGCTCATCGTGTCCTACATCGCACCGGCCATGGCATCGGATTGGCATATCAGTCTGGCGCAACTCGGCGTCGTGTTTTCGGCTGGCATGACCGGCATGGTTCTCGGCTGTATCGTTGTCGCCCCGTTCGCCGATTCGTTGGGTCGTCGCCCGATCATTCTGCTGGCCCTGGTGCTGATGACACTTGGTTCGCTGGGTTCGGGGCTGACGCACAATCTCAACCTATTCTCGGCCATGCGTGTCCTGACTGGACTTGGCTTGGGCACACTGCTGGCATCGGTCGGTGCACTGGTTAGCGAATACGCTCCGCCGGGCCGTCGCAGTCTTGCAGTC
>Ga0153988_1000131_pt1 | contig 17632 bp, 24 predicted proteins | sample TSNC072MetaG_FD_104742 | JGI IMG/M metagenome (GOLD analysis project Ga0153988, IMG submission 104742) | Attine ant fungus gardens microbial communities from North Carolina, USA - TSNC072 MetaG | ecosystem: Host-associated > Fungi > Mycelium > Unclassified | place: USA: North Carolina, Jones...
AACAAAGGACAGCCTCCATATGGTTAGGTTATCACTATTTTAAGTACAAAGGCACTACCATATGTAGAACAATAGGTAGTAGCATGTGATGATCTATTCTAGTGCACAGACCATCACAATCATGTATATAAGAACTCATAGTCTGAGGATTAGACCTCAGACTTAACAACATCTTTTGTCACTTGTCTAACTCTGCTCATAAGCACTTTTGAATCCAAATCTCAATTCATCACAAATCAAGTAAGTGACCATTTGTGATAGGACTAACCCATTATTAGATGTTGACTTGGCTCTAACTCAATTTGTCATCTTTATTACTGATCTGTTACTTAACTAGTTACTTAGAGTTACAAGTAGTGTTACCACATTGTAACAACTGTTACATACCTAGTTAGGATAAATGCAGATCAAAAAGAGAAGAGAATGGCAAGTTCTTTCTTTTTGTATTTCCTTTGTAAATCTCTATATTGAGAAATTGGTACTCTTACTTGTCTTAGAACAATCTCAAGAGTACTACTCAAAGTCTTGTTGACATCTATCCTCCAATATAACTTTACTAAAAACCTTAACCAGACTCTTTAGCAAGGAGCATGAAAATATCAAGTATTAGATATAAGCTTTGAGTTAAAACACATATTCAACTTTGAGGTTTAGAGTCTTAATAGTAGGAGTCTAATTAGGTGAAGAATTTGCACTCTAATAGATGTAGCCTTAAGATAGTTACCCTCACTATCATTACAAGTAACCACTATGCTCCTCCAATAGCAAGGGAGTAGAGTAGAGCTTACAAGACCTCAAGTATCTAGTAAAAGGATAGAAGAAGTGAGTACATTTATTAATACAGCTTGTCTATATTTGAGAATAAAGATGATAGAGGAGGAAGGGACTATTCAAATAGCATGGGTATTATTATATATAGAGAGAGAAATAGCAAAAGTATAAAAGAATAACTTGCTGGATGAATGTTACAACCTTAAGGAGTAACTCAGGTTACAACACTCAAGTAAAGACTCAAGGATGAGATGAGAGTAAAGAAAAGAAGAGAATGATATAATTGGTAAAGTATAAGGAATACAGAAGAGTATCTACTGTATATATACCTATGTACCATGTGTTAAGAATGAGAAAAAAGCAAGACAGACATGAGGTCTACTAAGTAAAGTATATGTCCTAACCATAAGATGCTGACTGAGCTACTATATAACTAAGGAAATGTCAATAAGAAGAAGTAGTCTATGTTATAAACATAGGATGGGACTATGACTATTACCAACCATGGAATAACAATGAGTAACTATTACAAGAGTTAATAGATGATGACATCTCTATAAAAAAAGAAAAGAAAGACAGTAGCAAAAGCTATTTATAGCTTTTGCACAAGCACAAGTTCTAGATTCAACAAAAACAGAGACATTGGACTCTTGGACAATGATCTAGACACAAATAGGACAGTACTAAAAGGAGAATTATTAGACTCATCTATTTAGAGTACTGACTCAACTTGTCACCTCTAGTAGTAACAGTAGTCACAGTTCTAGATAGTATAAATATAATTCAGAAAAAACAAGAATAGCAAGTTCTCTCTTTTTGTGATTCTTGTATAAAACTTCTACTCTTGTAACCCTATACTCTTTTTAGTCTTTGGACCATAGTGCAGAGTATAAATAAAAGTCTTGATACTCTCACTTACAATATAACTTCATTGAAAACCCTAACTAGATCCTCTATTGAGGAGTATGAAGATATCAAGTATTGACATAAGCTTTGAGTAGAATATATATTCAACTTCGAGGTTTAGAGTCTTAACAGTCTATGTGTTAAACACCTAGAAGCAATGAGACTAATTGTTACAATACCTTTGTCTTAGGATTATAGTAACTTAGCCTGAGACAACTTAATCACTCTCCAAGTCCAAGTTAACAAGGAGAACTTGATAAAGTTCCCATTTGATTTTCTATACTATATATATAACTACTATTATGGCTATGCACTTTACCTTCCATAGTTCTCATGTTACCTGTCATGTGATTACCCTATCACGTGTTTATGACTATGACCTATGACGTGATATTCTGTGACCAATGTCATTACCTTTGTGACTTTGTGACAGTGACATGACTCTTTTCCCATGCTTTACCTTCATAGTAGTGATTCAATTAAATAAAAGGAAAAAAAAATAGAAAATGAAAACAGAAAATGACTTAGCTATTTTGCCAAGTCATGACATTATCCCCCTCTTAAGTTTTCTCATCCCAAGGATTTTTCCTACAATTTACAATATGGATCAACCATGTTGCCCATTTCGTCATCTTCTTTTGTTTATTCTCTTACTCCCAAATTTTCTTATTCAATTTCTTCTTCTTCCTCAATTGTTTCTAACGTTGTCCTTCTCTTTCCTGGTTGATTCTTCTTTCATTGGCTTCCTTTCCATCTTCTCTAATTTCTTTCTAGCCTTTCCTAATATTCCTGGTCATATCTCTTATTTGTTTGTCCAAATAATTTCTTTGTCATGAACCTTCTTGCCAATTCTCCTCTTCTAAACATTCTTTCTTCTCTTTTCTGTTTCTTTATGTCCTTCATATCTTGTCTGTATTCTTTCTCAAATTCCTCAATTGTCTCCTTGGCATTTCCTAAATTTTCTCTTCCTTCCCAAGTGTCTGACTTTACTATAAATTCTTTCTACCATACCAGATACTTGTCCTTTCCTCTAATCTTCTGCTTATTTAATATTCTTTCTACTTCCCACTCTTCTTCTCCTTCAATTATTACTGGAGCTAGTTACTCCTTTCTCTGCCCCTCTACTTGCCCTACATAATGTTGTATTCTACTAACATTTATATAATGATTGACCTCATTGACTCCAGGTGTTCTACACATGGACTGCTTCTTTGTTTTATATCACTTCATATATCTAATGGCTCAGTCAGCACCTCACTGGTGGGGCATGTTCTTTACTCAGCAGACCTCATGTCTGCCATATGTACTCCTTATTTCCACCTCATGGTATATAGGTATATATACAATAGATACTCTTCTGTATTCCTTACACTTTACCAATTGTATCATTCCCTTCCTTCCTCAACTCTCATATCATCCTCAAGTCTTTACTTGAAGTTGTAACCTGAGTTACTTCTCAAGGTCATAACAATGAACAGTTGAATATATTTTGGAAGATCTTTTGGGTTGGTTGGATCAGGTTCTTTATCTCCTCCCTTTGATTCTTTTTCTTCCTTTGGTAATAATCTCCTTAACCATAGTGTAAATTGTATTGACTTGTGTTCCATTTTGCAATGTTCTGGGTATCTTGTGAATCATATGACTTCTTCTTTCCAGTCTACTTCTGGGTTGTGTTCTACTAGCCAGTTATGTCCTAGGAATAGATCCATTTCCTTGATTTCTAATACTACTGCATCAAGTTATTTGATGTGTCCATTTGAGTTGATTTCTAGAGGTACAAATTCCTTGATTGTCTTTTTTCATTTCTTGATTCATTTGAGTTATACATATCAAATGGTTTTGGGAGTAATTTGGTAGATATTCCTTTTTTTTCAACTGTTTTCCTAGCAATGGTAGTGTTTGTACATCCTGAGTCAATCAATGTCTTAACTTTGAGTTCTTTTCCATTTTTGGTTTTGATTATTAGGTGCACTATAAGTTCTCTTAATTGTTCTCTTCTTTGTGGAATAACATATTGATTCTTGGCAGAACTAGTTATAGTAGTTTGTCATATCATGCCTACTTTAAACATTCAACAAAACCCTTTTGATCTTTATTATTGCCTGAGTTCCCTTTTTGTGAATTCCTAATCTTCATCTATTGAGATGCTCTATGTTACAATCTTAAGGAGTAACTCAGGTTGCAACACTCAAGTAAAGACTTGAGGATAAATTAAGAGTAGAGGAAGGAAGAGAATGATACAATTGGTAAAGTATAAGAAATACAGAAGAATATCTACTGTATATATACCTATGTACCATGAGATGGAAATGAGGAGTACATATGGCAGACATGAGGTCTGCTGAGTAAAGAACATGCTCTACCAGTGAGGTGCTGACTGAGCTATTAGATATATGAAGTGATATAAAACAAAAAAACAGTTCATGTATAGAACACCTAAAGTCAATAAGGTCAATTATTACAATACCTCTGTCTCAGGATTCATGTCCTCATGAACATACTACAACCTTTCTTCTCCTATGGCATAAATAGCCACTGACTTCTTTTGTGGTCCAATAATGTAATCTTCATCTGGTGCTTCTGCAATGAACTATGGTTCATGTGGTGGTCCTCCAGCATATAATAGTGTCAGTATCTAAAGTCTGATGACCGGAATTAAGCCAACTGTCTCTTTGTTCAGAGTTTGACAAAGAGAACTCAATGGAGTTCTCGCTCATTTCTCTACTACTTATATATTTTACTATTGTGGCTATGTGCTTACTTTCCCATGGTCCTCATGTTACTCTAGTCATGTGACACACTGTGACTGTGACATGTGACTGTGACATTGTGATAAAGTCACGTGATACTTTCCTGTGCTCCATCTTGTAGTTATAAGTCCAATAAGAAAAGAAAAGAAAAGAAAAAGAAATATAGATAATGACTTAGCTATTTTGTCAAGTCATGACAAATAGTATCTTAAATCCCCTTTGTACTATTTCCAAATTTTGTTTAGATTTGATTAATTCTTTGACAATCCAATTCCAATATCTTGAGCTGTTTTCTCCATTTCTGCTAATGGTATAATATCTAGCAGGTGGTAGGAAACAAATAACATTGTTCAGTGCTTTAAATCATTTTAGAAACATAATAAGATTATTGATTTCTTCAATTATTTGGTTGTTGGGGTTCTCTGTTGCTGATATCATGAATTTATTGTTTGATGACATTGTTGTGGATTTGTTGTCTGGTGGTGGTAGAGAAGGTTATATTAAAATGACTTTTTCTTTTTCTTCTTTATTTTCTTTTAGGGGAACTGTTGGTTTAACTTGTGGAAGAGAGGTGAATTGGTTGGTGTATACAAATGACTCTTGTAGTTCTTGGATATGATTATTGATTACTAGATGTCCATGGCCTTGGCATGTCATTAATTCATTTACTAGGTTATATTGAATACTGTGGATGTCAGCGTCTAAAGTCCGATGACCGGAATTAAGCCAACTGTCTCTTTGTTCAGAGTTTGACAAAGAGAACTCGATGGAGTTCTCGCTCATTTCTCTATTACTTATACATTTTACTACTATGGCTATGCGCTTACTCTCTCATGGTCCTCATGTTACTTTAGTCATGTGATACATTGTGACTGTGACATGACCATTTGTGACATTGTGACAAAGTCACATGATACTTCCCGCACTCCAACTCATAGTTGTAAGTCCAAAGAAAAGAAAAGAAAAGAAAAGAAATATAAATAATGACTTAGCCGATTTTGCCAAGTCATGACACCACCCCTCTCTTAAGTTTCCTCATCCTGAGGAATTTTCCTACAACTCGTAGTATGGGTCTACCATGTTGCCCATTTCATTTTTATCTTCTTTTGTCTATTCTCGAACTTCCGATTTTTCTTCCTCAGTTTCTTCCTCTTCCGGGATCGTCTTCATCGTCCGTCTTCTTACTGGTTTCTTGCCCTTCCATTGTCTCCAATTTCTTTCCAATCTTCCCCAATATTCCTGGTCATATCGCTTGTCCGTCCATCCATATAACATCTTCGCCATGAACTTTCCTAGTAATTCTCCTCACTTGAACGTCATTTCCTCGCATTCTTGTCGCACTACGTCTTCCATGTCCTGCCAATATTCTTTCTTGAATTCTTTGATCGCTTCTTTCGCGTTTTCTAAATTCTCCTTTCCTTCCCAGGTGTCCGACTCTGCTGTAAATCCTTTCCATTGTACTAAATACTTATCTTTCCCTCTAACCTTCCTCTTATTTAGTATTCGTTCTACCTCCTATTCTTCTTCTCCTTCGATTATGACTAGAGCCGGTTGCTCCTTCTTCTGCCCCTCTACCTGGCCTACGTATCTTCATATTCTACTAACATTAACTACCGGGTGTATCTTTACTGCACTAGGTAGTTCTAATTTAACTGCGTTCGATGATACTATCTCCTTAATTTTGTAAGGGTCCACAAATCTCTCCGTCAACTTCTCTGTCCTCCTTCTGACCATCTGATATTTCAGATCTTTGGTACTGAGCATGACCAAGTCTCCTACTTTATATTCGTCTACGTCTGATCTCTTCCTGTCAGCATACTTCCTCATATCTTCCTGCGCCTTCTTTAGCGCTGCTTTTACCTCTTCTTATATCTCCTTCATTTTCTCCACAAACTTTTCCGCTCCCGCATATTTTCCTTTCTTCCTCCCTTCGAACCCCATCCTGGGATCTTGTCCATAATTTGCCTTGAAAGGTGATGTTTGAGTACTTGAGTGTGCTTTGTTGTTATATGCGAACTCTGCCGTTCCCAACCATTCTGGCCACTGTTCTTGCCTATGGTCAATGAACATTCTCAAGTACTGCTCTAACTCTTGGTTTACCCTTTCTGTTTGTCTGTCCGTTTGAGAGTGGAACGCCGTCGACAATTTACTCTTGATCCCCAACATCTCATTCAGCTCTCTCATTAATCCCACCGCGAACTGTGGTCCTCTGTCTAATATAATGCTCTCAGGTAGACCATGTAACTTCCACACATTGTCTCTAAACAACCTTGCCAATCCCTCTGCCGATGTCTTCTCTGTAGTTGGTATAAAGTGGACCATCTTAGTTAGCTGGTCCACTACTACTAGAATACTATCATATCCTTGCACTAAAGGCAGCTTAGTGATAAAATCTGCCGATATGTGCGTCCAAGGTTTCTCCGGAATAGAGTTGGGCATTAATTTGCCCGCTGGCTGTTCTGTGTGGTTTTTATTGCACTGACAGGCATTGCACCCTTCCACATATCTCTTTACTTCCTTTGTAATCCCTGGCCACCAAAAGTTATGAGTGACCAATTCTACTGTCTTCCATTGCCCCCCATGCCCTCCTATCAGCATATCATGGTATAGCCTAATGATTTCTGCCCTTAACTTTTCGTCTTTTGGCACATAGACTTTTCCTTCTTTATACATGATACCGTCTACCTCTCTCTACTCTTCGTCTCTTAGCACCTTTACTCCTGCCTGCTTCATTTCTTCTACTGCCTTTACTACTTCGTCATCTTTTACCTTTGACTTTCTAACTTCCTCTAGTAGATCTACTTTGTCTACTATTATTTCAACTCTCTCTGTCTTTCTGACTTCTAGCCATTCAGGGTTTATCAACGTCTCGTCTTCATTATCTCTTTCTACACCAATTTCCCAGTCTGGTCTCCTGCTCAAACTATCCGCCTTCCCCATCTTACTTCCTGGAATGTGTTTTAACATGAAATCAAATCTAGATAGGTATAGAGCCCATCTTGCTTGTCTTCGATTTAACTTCTGAGCTTTCATAAAATACTCAAGATTTTTGTGATCTGTCCAGATCTCGAATTTCATCGTTGCACCTTCCAAGAAGTGCCTTCATGCTTCTAAGCATCTGACGACTGCCAACATTTCCTTGTTGTGTATCTCGTAGTTTCGTTCTGTATCACTAAGAGACTTTAAAATGAAAGCGACCGGTCTCCATTTTTCGTCTGAGCACTTCATTGAGAGTACTTCCCCAGTAGCATAGTTTGAGGCATCGGCCTCTACTCTAAATTCTTTGTCTAAGTCTGGAGCTGCTAATACTGGTTTCGTCGTGAAAACCTGTTTTAACTCGTCAAAAGCTTTCTGCTGGGCTTCCTCCCACTGCCACTTCTCGTCTTTTCTTGTCAGCATATTTAATGGCCTTGCTGTTCGAGCAAAATCCTTAATAAACCTTCTATAGTAATTTGCGAGGCCTGAGAATTTTCTAACGTCTTTCACAGTTTTTGGTTATAGCCAACTGAGTACTCCATCTACTTTCTCCACTTCCATTTCTATTCCGTTAGGTCCTATGACAACCCCTAGGAATCCTATCTTTTTGCCTTCCACACACATTTTTCTGGCTTGACGTACAAGTTGTTTTCCTCTAACCTCCTTAATATCTCCTCTACAATTTCATCGTGTCCCTCCTCTGTCTCTGTTCCTACTAACACATCGTCCATGAACGCCGCTACTTTTCCTTTGTTTATCAGGTCTCTCAGAATTTTGTTCATCATTGCTTGGAATGTTGCTGGTGAATTTGTCATTCCGAAAAACATGACCGTTGGTTCAAAAGAACTAATATGCATTGTGAATGCTTCCTTCTACTCATCCCCTTCCTTTATCCTTACATTGTTGAACCCCCACCTGAGATCCATTTTTGTGAACACTTTCTTGCTTCCCATATTGTCGATTAATTCTGTGATTAACGGGAGCGGGTAATTGTTCTTTATCGTTTGGTCGTTCAGGTTGCGGTAGTCCATCACTATCCTCTTGCTACTATTCTTCTTTCCTACAAAGAACACCGGCGATGTTTGAGGGGATTTCAATGGTCTGATATACCCCTTTCTCAATTGGCCTTCCACAAAATTCTGGACTTCTTCCCTTTCATTTTTGGATAGGGGGTAAATCCTTCCTTTTCGTGGTTTAAATATCTCCTTGAGATCTATAGCATAATCCTAAATTTTTCTCTTCGGCATTCTCTCTGACTCTACCTTCCCAAACACCTTTTTCCACTTCAGAAACTTCTTTGGGACCATCTCCTCGATTTTCCTGTGGTCCTCCTCTATTTCTTCTTCTCTTCCCCAATCTTCTTTATCATCTATCGCCCAATGGACGATTTTCTCTTCCTCTTCTGTTGCTGTCCTTTTGACCTTTTCCTTCTTTTGACTTCTTCTACCACACAAGAGTGGACATCTCGTCATCTTAACTTCCCCTGTCTCCCAATTTATCTCTGGATTGTGTGCTGCCAACCATGGCATCCCCAGAATTACTTCTGTCTTCCCTAGATCGCACACATCCATCCTCATTCTTTCCATATGGCCTTTGTAAAACACATTGCACTCAACTTGGTGCATAATGGCCCCTCTGCTATTACTCGTGCTGTCTACATTTTTGACGGCTATTGGTCTCTCTAACTTCTGCAGCTTGAACCCATGCCTAGCTGCCATTCTTTTATCCATGAACATCCCCGTTGTGCCACTGTCCAAGAGCGCTTTTATCATTACGCCTTCATACGTATTTATCTTTTCTACTCCAATATTCATCCATACTTCTCTCAACATTTTGAAGGTTCTCCTGACCTCCTGTTGACTACCCCCCTCTCTTGTTATGCTTTCCAGTTCTCCTGACCGTGCGCCGCTTTGCTGTGCTTCTGTTTCTCTGGGCCGCACCGCTTTCTCCTCCTTTGCTGTGCCTCTCGAGTCTCTTGCTCATGCGCTGCTCTGTTCCTTCCCTCCTTTGCATCCACACCAACTCATCTTTTCTCTCTTCCAATAAGGGACTACTCCTTGTCTCCAATCATCTTCCACGTAACATCCTCCTTTGCCACATCTTGGGCATCTTAAGTATATGACAATAGCCCCTTGGTTGCACCACCCCAACTCCCACAATTCCGCGTCTTGTGGCACTGCCAGTCCACAGTACCACTCAGCCCTCCTCCTTAAGTCTTCCCACGAACTTCTCTTCCACTCCTTTTGCTGCGCATTTCCCTCTACAGGATGCGCCGCCTCACTTCCTTCTGCTCTCCTCAATCTCCTTTCTCTCTCCTGTGCTTTTCCCCTTACAGGGCACGCTGCCTTCTCCTCATTCTTCCTCCTTATCCACAATGGGCACTCCCTACACTTGTGCCCCTTTTCTCCATACTTAAAACATTTCACCCCCACCGGTCCCACACTCCTTATCGTCTTTTCCTCCACTCCACACTGCATCACTCTACTCTTTAACACTTCAAATTTATTTTGGAGAGCGACGGTCCCCTTTTCCTCTCTTCCTTTGTTCCTGCAGTTTCGGGCCAAGTGCCCAAACTTCTTGCAACATCGGCACAACTTCCCCTTCCTGCCTTCTAACTCTGCCCTTAATTTAGCGAGGGCACGCTTTTCATTGAGCAAGCTACTCATGAGAGATTTGTATTGTGTTTGAGACATTATGGCGACGTCTCTGGAGGTATAGATTTAATGGTGATCTTACTTAATGCTACGTCTGTTAGGGTGCAAGATCTTCACCCAACCAGACACCTATTGTCCTACTAACTACTGCTCTAATAGTACTTTGGCTATCACTCCATGGAGGAGATCCCTAATCTAGACAGCCCACTAGTGGTAACCGTCAATCCTCTGCGTGTACTGACCCACAATGGGATCGCAGCACAAGGTTTATACTTAGAAAAGGTACAAGTAAACTACTAGACACCACTTGTTTGTAAGGTCAGGTCTTAGAAATGATACCCGAGTATGGTACCACTCTTCCACCCACTGTTCCTAACTGACAGTGAAGTCCCCTTAAGCCAAGGGCCCAGCTATGTATAGAGATAGTTACTGATCGTGGTGATCAGCGACCGAGAGTCAATAAGATGAGAGTAAGGTTGAGCAGGATCCGAGGCAGATAGTGCTCAGAGTATGGAATCGAGTTCTAGTGTCAGTGTCTAAAGTCCGATGACTGGAATTAAGCCAACTGTCTCTTTGTTCAGAGTTTGACAAAGAGAACTTGATGGAGTTCTTGCTCATTTCTCTATTACTTATACATTTTACTACTGTGGCTATGTACTTACTCTCTCATGGTCCTCATGTTACTTTAGTCATGTGACATATTATGAGTGTGACATGACCATCTGTGACTATCCGTCACACCATTGTGACATTGTGACAAAGTCACGTGATACTTCCCACACTCCAACTCGTAGTTATAAGTCCAAAGAAAAGAAAAGAAAAGAAATATAAATAATGACTTAGCCGATTTTGCCAAGTCATGACAGTGGAATTGTTGGAATAAGGTATCATATAGAATAAGCCTGAGTATTTCTGCCACTTTATAGAACTGTGTGGTGATGTCTATGTGATATCTGTTATCACTAAGTCTTGACGACTCAAGGACCACTCGAGGTGAGTATTTAGGAAGAACTCGATAGAGTTCTCTGTTGGATTTGACTATCTACTTATACTACTTTTACAAGTGGCTGTACACTACTAGTCCACGATCACATGCCCTTTTAGAATGTTCTACAATCACATGATCTTGTCATGTGATATGGTTATTTCAGTTTCTATGCTATTTATATCTTGTCTGCATTATATAACTTGATATTTGCAATCAAGTGTTTGAATGTGTGGGAAACTTGTTCCTTCTTGGGGATCTCATAATAATATCCTTCTCTAGTGAGTAATATGCCTGTTTCTATATCTGCTATAGTATTATTGATAATATCAGCTATCCTGACTAGTTTTTCTGTTTTTTCTTTGAGTCCTACCATAGCTTTGATAACTTGAATGATGCAATCCATTTTGCTTGCCCAATCTTTGGTTTTGTTGTTACGACATATGATCTTGTTATAGGTTTCTTGGTTCCAAGTGAGGGAGATAGCAGTAGTAGAGGTATTGGTAGCAGTATTAGTAAAGAAGAACATGTTTAGAAGTATTTCTCAAGTGCTGGTATATGTTTGAGATGTCAAAAAATGACCTTTAGCCCCCTCTTTCATAGATTTTGTCTTGAAAGCTATGTTCAATAGTCTTGAATTGTCTCTTTTGCATGTTCTAGATTTTCTCCTGTCATCCATTGATCGTGTTCATTTCCATATTCTTTCTAGTGCACTAGGAACTGAGTGCCTCTTTCTTTTTTGCGATGTTCCCTGATTTCTTTTACTTCATATTCTTCTTCTTCATTGATAATGCCAGGTAGTGGTGCTGGATCCTTATGTTGACTTGCAAACTCTGCCTTTTTGCAATGTGTTAACAGATCTTCATTAAAAACATCATATATGGTCTATCCTTCTAGAAGCTCTAGTTTGTATGCTCTTTGTCTGATTTCCTCTTTGATTATAAAGGGTCCGTATCTTTTCTGGTCCAGCTTCTTTAAGGGTCAATTTATTTGAATGTTTTTTGCCTCTAGCCATACTTGTTCTCCTATTTTGAGACCTTGTGATTGATGTGTTCTCTTGTTATATTGCCTTTTCATTGTTTCCTTTATTCTTTCCATTACTGTCTTTGCTTCTTCCCTTGTTGTTTCCATCTTCTTTAATAGGCCTTCTAAACTTGGTATCTCCATTTCCACTGTTAGGTTTCCTTTCCAGAGGTGTCTTCCATAGTTTACATAGAATGGAGAGTATCCTATTGCTGCATGTTTCTTGTCATTATACTAGAATTCTGCTGTTGCTAGCCACTTTGTCCAATCATCTTATCTGTAATTGATATAGTATCTTAGAAACACTTTGACTTTTTGATTGATTCTTTCTGTTTGACTATCTATTTGCAGATGGTAGACTGTTGACATTGCTCTTTTGATTCCTAATGCTTTGCATAGTTGTCCCATGAATATTGATGCAAATTGGGGTCCTCTGTCGCTAATGATTTTCTTTGGTATGCCATATATTTTCCATATGTCATCCTGATATATCCTTGCTACTTTACTTGAGGAGATTGAAGTCGTTGTGGCTATGAGTCTGATCATTTTTGAGAATCGGTCCACAACTACCAAAATAGCGTCTTTGTCTTCCAATCTTGGCAGGGGTCCTATGACGTCAATACTAATTTCTTCCCATGGTGTTTTTGGTATAGGTAAGGGGTGTAAAGGTGTTGCTTTCTTCATGTGTTACACCTTGTTCTGTTGACATTGCTGGTATCCTTGGACATATTTTTGTACATCGTTGTATATTCCTAGCTACCAATAGTTTTTCTTGATTAATTCCATCATTCTATGTTGTTCTGGGTATCCAACATCTAGTGGGTTGTGATTGTCACTAAGTATTTTATCTCAAAGTTGTCTGTTTCTTAATAGATCTTGCCATCTATGTAAATAATTCCATTTTCTTTCCATGATTGTTTATCTTTTTTCTCTAGTTGTTTTGTTACTTCTTGTTCCCTTGTTGTAATTTTCCTGATTTGTTCTTCTATTCCTTCTTTTCTTATTTATAGATGTTTTTGTCTGAGTAGTATGATAGGTGTTCCATTTTAAATTGTTGTTTGTCATATCCATAGCTCTTCTTTGAGCATCTGTATGTCTTGATTGTCTTCTTTTGTATCCACTTTCTCCCTTCTGGACAATATGTTTGCTTTCGTATTTGTCTTTCCTAGAATATGTTGTAAGGTAAAGTCATAGTCTTGTAGTTTTAAATACTATCTTGCTTGTCAACCATTGAGTTTGTATAGTTCTTTGAAGTATTTTAGATTTTCATGGTCTGTCCATACTTTAAATTTCTCGACTATATCTAGTAGGTATTGTCGCCATTTTTCTAGTGCTTCAACTATTGCTAGTAGTTCTTTGTTGTATATCTCGTAGTTCTTTTCCATAGATGACATTGTTCTTGATAAGAAAGCGACTGGTTTCCATTTGCCTTCTTGTTCTTGTGAGAGAACTCCTCCAATTGCATATTCTGATGTATCTACTTCTACCCTGAATTTCCTTTTCTTTTGAGTAGGGCTAGTACTGGTTGTGTCGTTATCTTTTGTTTCAATTCTTCAAATGCATTTTGTTCTTTTTCTTCCCATTTCTATTCTCCTTTGCCTTTTAGTCAATTTAATGGTATTGTAATGTGGCTGAAATCTTTGATAAATTGTTGATAGAAGTTTACAAAGCCTAAGAAGCTTTTGACATCCTTTACTTTTGTTGGTGTCTTCCATTCCTTGATTACTTTGATTTTTTCTTCTTCTATTTGTACTTCTCTATTTCTAACCCATACTCCCAGTATGGGTATTTCTGTGGCGTTAAAATCGCATTTTAACCATTTGAAACATAGGTTATGTTTCTCTGCTATTTTGAGGAACCTGATTGTGCATTCTTCTAGTTCTTTTTCTGTCTTTGCCGGGATTACTAAATCATCTATGTAGTTTGTGAGGGTTCCTTCATATAGTAGTTCTCAGAAGATACTTGTTATTATTCATTGAAATGTTCCTGGTGAGTTGTATAGTCCAAAGTACTTTTGGTTTGAATAGTCCTTTATTCGTCAAAAAGGCTGCTTTCCATTTATCATCTTTTTTTATCCATATGTTGTTGTATCCCCAAATTAGGTCCAATTTGTTAAAGTATTTTGCATCTTTAAGTTTGTCAATTACTTTGTTGATCAGAGGTAGTAGCATTTTGTCCTTGATTGTGTATTGATTTAGCTATCTGTAGTCTTGTACCAATCGTAGTGTTCCGTCTTTCTTTGGAATAAAGAAACATGGTGCTGTATATCTTGAATTTGACTCTATGATGAGTCCTACCTTTAGTTGTTCATTTAGCCATTGACTGAGCATTTCTTCTTCTTCAAGTGTTATTGGGTAGACCTTTGCATTGAGTTCCTTTGGTGCTTCTTCCATTAGATTGATTTTGTGGTCCTATTCTCATTAATCAGGTAGTTTTTTAAATTTCTTCTTGTTGAATAAGTATATGAATAGTTGAACATATTTTGGAAGATTTTCAGGATTTGTTAGATTAAATTCCTTGTCTCCTCCCTTTGATTCTCCTTCTTCCTTTAGTAGTATTCTCCTTGACCATAGGGTAAATCATATAGATTCATGTTCTGTTTTGTAGTGTTCTGGGCATCTTGTAAACTGTATGACTTCTTCTTTCTAGTCTACTTTTGGGTTGTGTTCTACTAGCCAGTTGTGTTCTAGAAATAGGTCTGTTTCCTTGATTTCCAATACCACTGCATCAATTTGTTCGATATGTCTGTTTGAGTTGATTTCTAAGAGTACAAATTCTTTGATTATCTTTTCCCCATTTCTTGATCCATCTGAGTTATATATATCAAATGGTTTTGGGAGTGATTTGGTGGGTATCTCTTTTTTTTCAACTGTTTTCCTAGCAATAGTAGTATTTGTACATCCAGAGTTGATTAATGTCTTGACCTTGAGTTTTCTTCCATCTTTTGTTCTGATTATTGGGTATACTATAAGTTCTCTCAAATGTTCTCTCTGTTGTGGAATAACATATCAATTCTTGGTGGAACTATATAGTAGTTCGTCATATCATGCCTACTCTGAACCTTCAACAAAACTCTTCTGCTCTTCATTGTCTAAATTTCCTTGTTGTGAACTTCTAGTCTTCATTTATTGAGGCGCTTTGTACCTTATGGCGATATGTTTTTCTTTACCACACTTAAAACATTCTTGTGGTTTCTTTTCTCTCTTCGGCTGTCTGCAATCTTTTGCTATGTGTCCAAATCTATTACAGTTGTAACACTTGGGTTTGCGTCCTTGTCCATTATTCCGTTATTGTCCTATTTCTATTGGTTTGCCCATTCCTCTGTAGGTTATTCCTGAACCTGTCCTGTAGTTATAGTGGATATTGGTCCACTCATATCCTTGTCCAACTGCTGTAATTGCCACCTTTCATTGTTCTAGACTCTTTGGGGCTTAAGCTGGTGGATATACCATTATAGCTCTAATAATTTCCCTGTTTATATTCTTTTTCAGTAAAAATATTGCATACTGATCGTCTGTTTGTGCTTTGCTTACTAAAGCTATGAATTTGATAAAGAAGTCTACAATGTGTTTCTTCCCTTGTATGAATGTTTCAATATGCCATTCTGCATCTGCTTCTTTTGTCTTGTCACTATAGAGCAGCTGTAATTTTGCCTCAAAGGCATCCCAACTTGGAGTGTTGTCTCCTCCATTTATCTTGTTAAGTTTCTGTTGAGCAAATGCTCCTGCAGTTCCTCCTTGGAATCTGCCTAGTACTGCAATGATTTTTTTATTGGTATCTGTAACTTTGTTTGCTCTGAGGTAGAGCTTCATAGCTCTCTACTAGCCTTCGAATGTCTTCCTGTCCCTATTGAACCATCTAGGTTCTAGGACCATTGATTTGTGGTTTACTACCTCTGTTGGTACTGGTGCTAGTGCCATCCTAACCATTGGTACTGGTGTGCCTACTCATATTCTGGACATGTTTTGCTTTGGTTATCCTACTGATAGTGCATCACTTAACTCATCGAGTTCTTCTTTGTTACCTGTTTCATTAGCCTTTAATTCTATCTCTGGTTTATTCTGTTCTTCAGACTTTTCTTGGTACTCTAACTATTTTTCACTGATGTGAACTGAACTGAGTCGTTCTTTGAGGTCTTTTACCTCCTATGCTCTAATTATATGTTTGGCAACAATCTTTGCAATATATTGATAGCCGGTCTACTAGTTTGCTGTTCTCCCAATTGCAAGGTGAGTTGGTGATGCTTTACCAAATGTTACGACCTTAAGAAGTAACTCAGGTTGTAACACTCAAGTAAAGACTCGAGGATGAATTAAGAGTAGAGGAAGAAAGGGAATGATATACTTGGTAAAGTGTAAGGAATACAGAAGAATATCTACTGTATATATACCTATATACCATAAGGTGGAAATGAGAAGTATATATGGCAGATATGAGGTCTGCTGAGTAAAGAACATGCTCCACCAGTGAGGTGCTAACTGAGCCATTAGATATATGAAGTGATATAAAACAAAGAAATAGTCCATGTGTAGAACACCTAGAGTCAATGAGGTCGATCATTATACTCTATACCCTATAGCAATATATCCTTCTTTACCACATTTGAAATATCCCTGTGGTTTTTTCTTCCTATTAGGTTATTTGCAGTCTTTTGCAATGTATCCAAATTTGTTGCAGTTATAGCACTTGGTTTTGCATCCTTCTATGCTTTTTAATTGTCTTTCTATCTCCATTGGTTTGCCTATTCCTTCATAGGTTATTTTTGATCCTGTTCTGTAATTGTAACAAATATTTGTCCATTTGTATCCTTGTTCTACTGCTGTGATTACCACCTTCTATTGTTCTAGGCTCTTTGGGACTTGGCTGGATGAATATGCCATTATAGCTTGTACAATTTCTTGGTTTATGTTCTTCTTTAGCAAAAATATTGCATATTAATCATCTGTTTGTACTTTGCTTGCTAAAGTCATAAATTTGATTAGAAAGTCTACAATATATTTTCTTTCTTGTGTAAATATTTCAATGCACTATTTTGCATTGACTTTTTTGTCTTATTACTGTATACTAGTTATAGTTCTGCTTCGAAAGCATCCCAACTTGGGATGTTGTCTTCTCTATTTATCTTGTTGAGCTTCTGTTGTACAAATGCTCTTGCAGTTCCTTCTCGGAACCTACCTAATACTATAATGATCTTTTTATTGGTGTTTATTATCTTGTTGGCTCTTAAGTAGAGCTTTTGTTATCACTAAGTCTTGACAACTCAAGGACTACTCGAGGTGAGTGTTTAGAAAGAACTCGATGGAGTTCTCCATTGAATTGGACTACTTACTTATACTACTTTTACAAGTGGCTATACACTACTAGTCCACGATCACATGTCTTTCTAGAATGTTCTACAATCACATGACCTTGTCACGTGATATGATTCCTTAAGTTCCCATACTATCTATCACAAAAGGTCACTTACTAATTTGTGATTGATGTTTTGATACTTGAGAAGTTCAAAAATGCGAAGTTTAGACAATGACAAAAGATGTTGTTAAGTCTGAGGTCTAATCCTCAGACTA
>Ga0153988_1000135_pt1 | contig 17331 bp, 22 predicted proteins | sample TSNC072MetaG_FD_104742 | JGI IMG/M metagenome (GOLD analysis project Ga0153988, IMG submission 104742) | Attine ant fungus gardens microbial communities from North Carolina, USA - TSNC072 MetaG | ecosystem: Host-associated > Fungi > Mycelium > Unclassified | place: USA: North Carolina, Jones...
GCCAGCAAGGTAATTGATCGTTGACTAGTATGCCTGTATGTTGTCTGACTTGAAGCAGCTGAATCCTGTCGCACACGCTGTATTCTCTTGTGTCCAGGTCGTTTACCAAGTTGGCTCCTTTTCTTTTTTCAAATTAATAACACGACTAATAGTTTTGGCAGCATTTGAAGACTCAAAAGGAATCCTATGAAGCCATGAAAAGCCTATTGCAAATCCACACTCTCACCCCTACAATGGCATCACCCTCTACATCACTCATATCCTCCTCAATGAATACGCAGGATCAAAGCTTCGACACGGAGGCATCAGATGAAAGGTATTACAGCTGTTCTCCTGTTGCGTCTGTAGTAGTGGACTTGGAACCAGCTGACAACGATCACTCATCACACCTGCTCATTAGGCTTCGTGAATCAACGACAAGGTGCCAGTCTAAGCATGTGGACAACAACGCTCTTGCAGGACAGTGCGTAACTGTGGACCTTGACAACCCTATAGACGTTTGTGCTCTTCCAGAGTCCTCGCGGATAAGAGGAACAGGGAATGGGTGCGTAGGAGATAGGCTGGACTCCCTGGTAAGCGATCTATGGGGTGACGTCGCTACTATCAAAAGACATCCTCATCCCTGCTACTGTATCATCCTCGACACGTGCTTCTCTGCTTTCACCCAGTACGAAGGGATGCCTGAGTTGGTGATAGGGAACTCAGGAATAAAGATCATTTGTCACGTGATTCCTAAGAACGCATGTCAACGTCAGAGTTTGAGCTACGATGGTATGCATTGCGGAAGAGACAAGTAAACACGGTCAAGGCAACAAGGCTGAGAGAGGAACTTAAGCTCCATCTTGGGGAGAAGGCCTCTCATCAGACTGTGATCCTGTGTCATGATTTAGACGTGCCGTGGTATAAAGAAGTGGTGGACGCGTTCGAAGGAGCGATGTGGAGTGTACCTTGCACTCCTTCTAGGCCTATGACTTCAATCAGCGGGACAGGGGAAGAAGAAGTAACTCTGATGTGCAAACAGCATTCAAGTGCTTGCTGACCAGCTCGACAGACTCAGAGAAGTTCGAATCTCAGATCGACTGTGCCGTACTATGAGGGAGTTTCCCGAGATCATGGAAGAAATGGTCAGCTTCATTTGGAAATGGCTTAAAAGCTGGAAATGTACGTGTCCACGCGTCTTGATCTGGGTGAATTCGTGACTGATTAATTTGTTCCAGTCAAGTATATCTTTGTTGACTCTCAAAAGGAGAAAGCGACTGAATTGAAGGACAAACTCGATAAATTCAAGGACAAGTTCGACCGAGATCTTAATATAGAGATCCACATAGCACAAGTTGAAAAGAAAGAGTTGGACGATTTGACGCGCACTCTTGGGGAGAATGGGCTTCCCTCACGCAAAGCATGTCTAGAAGGCACGCGCACCACCATCTTACAAGACATTGAAACCGAAATTAAGAACGTCAATGGCCCAGGCGTGATTTGGATCAGGGGATCGCCTGGTGTTGGGAAATCCGCCTTGGCAGCTAGCATTGCCAATCGGCTAGTGGACCAGAAACGCCATATAATCTCATTCCGGTTCGATCGCACAGATTCTACCATCACCACAAGTGTCCTGTGGCGCACTGTCGCCTGTGATCTTGCCCGCATGTTCCTCTCTCTCCGGCAACACTTAGCTCAAGGAAATCAAGGGCGCAGCTCATCCGACATTGACCGGCTTTTTAAATTGCTCATCGAGGAACCACTATCTACACTGGTTGATGCTATTCCATGGGAGGAGCTTCCGGTGATTGTGATAGATGCACTGGATGAGTGCGGTGGCCTCAAGCACGACGCGTCAGGGAAGGAGGATTTCCGGGATCTCTTGCATACGCTCAAGCGTTGGATTCAGGTCAATCACTTGAAGAAGCTCAAGTTGGTCATTACCAGCCGGCCAGAGCATGGTATCACCTTCCCTGATTCCATTAGCATCCATGATATTCCTTCTGGCCATGGGGTCAAGCTGGAAGACTGTGTGTCCAACGATATCCGTACCTTCCTCCAGTCACGGCTCGTCGACATGAAAATGGAAACTGCATGGATCGCCGAAGCTCTTAAGTACCTTGTTCCTGGTGCTACTGGTATATTTATCTGGGCAACCACTGTTGCCAACTTCCTTGAAGGCGATCCTGAAGTACGGCTTCACATCCTTAGATCAAAGGAGGAAGGGGATGACACAGAGGGGATGGATGATCTGTTTTCTTTGTACACCACTGTTGTCAAGGTATCATTTGGACGGATTTCGAAGCGAGAGGTCCAAGGGATCATCTCTGTCATGGGCGCCATGATCTATTCCAAGCAGCCTCTCAGTGACGATGTGCTTGTGATGCTTCCTGGAGTCAAGATTGGGAAGTCAAATGTAATGCCATTGCTCTGAAAAGGACTCACGTCCGTCATTGGCTCTGGCGATATCCTTCTCTTCTCTCAACCTCGTTCCAACAAGAATTACCTGAGCTCTCCACTGTTCAGGACCGAGGCCATCACGAACGTCAGCTTGCTATGTTATGCTTGAAAACCCTTGTATCACCCAAGCTCCATTTCAATATGTGCAGCTTGGACTCTTCGGTCATAAAGAACACTGATATTCAGCCTGATGTCAAATCCGCCATCCCTCCTCTCATTTTATATTCATCTCAATTTTGGGTGGACCATCTTGTTCATACTCGGTCTGATGAACCATCTGACAAGAAGCTGAAGGACGGGGTCAAGTTCATGATGCACGAGAAACTCCTGTTCTGGATCGAGACAATGAGCCTATTGGGAAAGGTGTATGAAGTGTCTTCGATCCTGAGAAGGGCTTTATCATGGAAGGTGTGTTTCCAACTCATTTCTCCACAACATATCTGATGTTTGCTGGCCAGCCCCTCACCCTTGATAATCCGCTGACAATGTTTATCCGTGATGCATTCCGCTTCATTTCTGCGTTCATCACTCCAATCTCACAATCCGCCCCTCATGTGTACCTCTCGGCCCTGCCCTTCGCACCTGAGGAATCTCATGTTGCCAGAAAATTCCGCTCGAGATTTCCCAATACATTTGTGGTCACTCAAGGGAAACCTAGTCAATGGTCAATAGCGGTCTTTACTGCAGAGCACCAGAAAAATTCTGTGCAGAAAATAGCTTTCTCACCAGACGAAAGCACATGTTTATACATATCAGAAAGTGGATTTTACTTCATGGGCACATTGGAAGACGCTACGTATATATGTGATTCTGGAACAGGTCATTGCATTTTAGGCCCATTTCACGGTGCACATGATGTCTGCTTTAGTCCTGCTGGGAAGCATATTCTACTCCAATACGGCTCTTGTGCAGTAGCTTGGGACATTGAGACCGGCGAGGAGCAGCTCCAAATTGAGGGCTCCGATTTTGCCTTTGTTCGTCATGATGGAAGAATTGCCTCGATGAAAAAAGATGGAAACTCAGACGACTTTGAAGATAAAGATGCAAATCGGATTCTGGTCCAGCTCTGGGATGCTGGCAATGGTGAATTAATATCCAGCGGGACGTTGGAAGCGAATGATGTTTTTGATGCCAGATTTTCTCCTGATGGGCATTTTCTGGCCATACGAAAGAAGTCTGAGGACGTTCTTGAGCTATGGAACTTGGAAGATAGCAAGGATTTCCGACGATTTACATGTCCTCGTGGACATCTTCATAAACGTCTGTCATTTCTCTGCTTTTCTCCTGGTGGGCATTTTCTGGCCATACAAAAGAAATCAGAGAACGTCATTGAATTATGGAACTTGGAAGATAGCAAGGACTTCCGGCAATTCACATATCCTCATGGAGGATTTGAATTTCTCCGCTTTTCTCCAACCAGTGACACTTTGATGGTTGAAACCAACTCTGATTTTACTCAGCGAACTATTTACCTTTGGAGATTGGACGCACAAGAGATGGTATCCTTCAGCTGTGATAGGAGTAGTTCCTGGAGTTTGCCACATGTTATTCATTCGCCACTTACCAATTACCTATTTCTCCAACGAGATTGGAGAGTAGAAACATGGGATGTCTCTGCGACTGGCTCAAAAATGATCTGGAAGCATGCATCGCTCTCAGGTGTAACCAGTATCTGTCCATCAAGCAATGGTCAGAGTTTTGGTCGGATATAGGGATAGAAGTATGAGGATGTGGAACCTGGACCTGGAGAATTTGGCGATCAATCAGGCTGACCTTACGGACACTCGAGATGATTCCGATGGGCGACGAGTTATTAGAATGTCACCATCTGGAGATATGGTAATTACAAGACCACAGGGATCTTCCAAAGTCAAATTCTTGGATACAACTGTTAGAAGAATGGAGAGCAGCAATTACAGTGGGGACAAATGATGGCCCACTCACCAGGTTATCCAACAGATATTGATAGACAGCCTGATAGGAAAGAGAGATCTTGAGAGAAGCAGAGAGGTTCTGTGATATGGCAGTTGAGACAAAGAAGCGAGTGCACTTATGTAAGCATGGCTCATATATTAACCTACAGTAATACACAGTACAATAATTATTTAATTTAACACTCCCCCTCACTCAAAGCAGTAGTCATTGAGTAACAATATAAATTAAAAGGAGAGTCTAGAGAATCTCCAAACCAAGAAGTGGATGGAATTGATGGAACAGTACTTGGCCAAGATTCTTAGTCAAGATATCAGCAGGGTTCCTGGCTCCATCAATGTGGTATGGTTTGATTTTGTCATCCTCTATTGCATCCCTGACATAGTGATACTGGATGTCAATATGTTTGGACCTTTTTTCTTGCACTGGGTTGGTGCTCCAGAAGAGTGATCACCATAGAGGTGAGGGACAGGAATATCAAAACCAATCTTACACAGGAGATTTGATGTCCAGATGAGTTGGCAACTACAATCAGAGAGTACCATATACTCGGCCTTAGTAGAGGAGAGGGCTACTGATTTCTGTTTGTGACTTAACCAGAAAGTAATTCCTTGAGCCAGCATAGTAAAATAGCCAGTAGTTAACTTGCAATGCTCATGGTCTTGGCCCTAATCAGAATCAGAGTATGCTACAAGCAATTTGTTGCTTAATCCATTATAGACAAGCTGATATCTGCAAGTGGCAAGCAAGTATCTACACAGGTGTGACCCAACTCGATAATGATTGTTGGAAAGGTTTGCTATCTGTTGAGCTAACTTGACAACTGTGAAGCCAATATCTAGTCTCAAGCCAATCATCAAGTATATTAGAGAACCAACTAGTTGTTAGTACTTTTGGCAAAATTTGGGATCACACTGCTTTTCATTTGGTTTAAAGCTAAATTCAGATGGCAGTGGAGTATGAGTAGGGTTAGTGTAAGGGGACAGTATCTAGGGTCGTGCTTAGTAAGTCTGGTGAGCTCGCATCTACTAAAGCTCTATATCTATTCGTTATTGCATTCCTATTGTTTCTTGCTTCTTCTGTCTGTATCATGTAGTGCGATGCCTTCTATTCTATATTTAGGACAATATGTGATTATAGGTTGGTGCCTGGTGCCTATGTACCTGACCATCTGTTATAGTATATATATTAGCAAGTGTATGTAGATATACCCTACTTGAATCTCACACTAGCTTCCGGGACTATTCACTAGCTTAAGGGTAATCGCCTCTGAGTGATTCTCTAACAGTTAGTCACAACATTAAAGCATGCCAGCACCTTCTCCAAATACTCACATTGATCAATAAATATCTTTTTATTTTTATGATCATGGCTTATGTGCATACCTAGAAACTCTGTGGTTTTACCAAGGTCACAACACTCCTATCTAGCCATAAATTTCTGCTTCAACTCATTGAGGAGCAGGGAACCTTTAGTACTCATAAAGCAAACATCATTGATATAGACAATGGCTGTAACAAGTGCTTTAGTCTTTTTGTCATAATAGTAGTATACACCAGCATTGGATTTATATCTCTTAAATCCTAGGGCAAGCATTGACTTAGTCATTGTGCACTACTAGGATAAGCCAGCTTGCTTAAGGCTGTACAATGCTTTGTGAAGTCACCAGACTTTGTTTTTTTTCCCAGGTAGTTTGAAACCTTCTGGCTGCTCTATATAGATTTTCTTATCTGGATTGCCATATAAGTAGGCTGTTTTGACATCAACACTTTGGATATCTAAATCCTCAAGTGCAGCAACAACAAGAAGCAGTCACGCTGAACAGGCTATTTATGCTAGGGGTTTTCCTGTTTTCTTTTTAAATTGAAGTTCCCCAACTACTGTCTAAGTAGCAGTGAATATAAAAGTTTTTAAAGTAAAATGTATGATCTCCTAAGGAAAGCACCCTAGTTGACACCGTGTATCAGCACAGTGTCCCTCGTGCAAATTTGTGGGGAAATTAATTCAGAAGTTGAAGGTGAAAAGAAGTTGTAAAGTTTAAATTCTGCTGATGTATCATGGTAGTGGTGATGTTCAAAATCCAATTCTTGATTCTAGACTATTGTTTTGGCCCTGTACCTAAGTCCTGCCTGCCTGGTATCACCTCAATGCTCTGTTTCAAAGTTGTCTTCATAGTAGCACCCTCTGGTATGTGATCAGATATGAGACTTTGATTCCTCCCTGTATAACTCAACTCTCTAGCAATGCTAAACTCTGTCTTAGAGCTCCTATAATGTTGCTCCTACAGCTAAGCCACTTGTTCTATAGTCTCTTTGGTTTGACTCAGTCTTGAGTTGAAGCAACTTAATCACTGATCTGATCACTCTAAAAATAGATTTCCACTTTGAAAACCCAAATAGAGGAAAGAGGTGACAAAGATTGCTTGCTCTCTTCCTACTAAGTAGAGGTTTTTATAGGTTTAGAGAAATACAAAAGAAATATATGAAAAAATAGAGAAAATAATAAACCTAGTCATAATCTATTATTACAATGATTGTTCTAGTAGTGATAGAGAATCCCATACCTTTTTGTCTTTTTCTCAATTATTTCCTATTAGTTTTGCCAGTTCTGCTTTGCTCTTGCCAAGTTACTGGGTTGCCTACCACTGATTCCACAGTGATCTCCCTTTTGCTCTGGCTTATCTCAGCAATTTGGGACCTGACTTTTTCCTTTCTTGTCTAGGAAGTTTCAGGTGTTGTTTCTACAGCTCCCTGAGGCTCTTTGTTATTCCTTTTTGTTTCTGATCATAATGGATCAGTTTTGATATGCTCCTATTCTTAGCCATCACTGATTGAGTAATGCAGTGGCTATTCTTATTTCCTGCTAGGCCACTAGTCCTGTTCCTTATGATGGGCATCTCTCCAGACTTTTTCACATGAGGCTTCTTTCTCCTGACTAAGCTGCTATTCTTGGCAATGATGCTGTGGGGCCATGGGCTCTACTCTGCTGGTTCTCAAGTGATTGGCTTGTTGATGATAGCAACCTTATGTCCCTGGGTATACTGCTATGTAGTTAGGTAGCTAGCTTTTGGTAGTAAAGTCCTTTGTGCCTTCTCTGCTACCTAGCAGGTGATTCTATCTTAGTTCTGCTTCTTGGGGTGTGAATTTGCAAAAATTGTTTAATTTTAGGCCTGAATGTATTTCAGGCTTCACAGTGCAGTTTCATAGTGGACAACTGGAGAGAATAATTCATCAAAGTTAATGCCTTCAACTTGAGAAAATCCTTTGGCAACAAGATGAGATTGATAATGACCATCAGGCTTGATATTAAACACCTAGCAGTTCTTGACCACTTTTCTTTCCTTAGGAAGGTCCACAATTTCATAAACATCTCTGTCTCCAAGCAATTTCAGCTCCTCAAGGCAGGACTCAAGCCACCTTTTCTTAGAGTTAGGTAGTAGTTTAGCAATGTTTTTGGTAGAGGATAGGTCTCAGTTGCTCTGAGTGCCAAGAGAAAGCAAATATGCTCTGCTCTCCCTTCTCTTGCAAGGCATATCATATGGTTGGTAATAGCTATGGTAGTTGACTTGTCTGCTGGAGGTGGAGCATCCATTTTATTTTCCTCTATGTCAATTATAATAGGTCATTGTCCTACCCAATCAACTTCATAGCAGTAAAAGGGTGCAAAAGGGGATTGTACACTAGGACAAACAAAACAATAATGTGCCAGCTCCCAATTGCGTGCTAAAGGTCTGAGGGGAGATTATCAAAATTGAAGGTTTATAAATAATTAGAGAAATGAGAATTATATGCAGCTCCAGTAAAATATAAGTTGATGGTTGTAAAAGGATCGTAAGATCTCTCTAGATCGTTATCACATAGCCTCCCTAAGATATCAACCTTTACACACTGTGACAAAAGCTCCTCTGGAAAATACAGTTAGTTGATTACTCATGGACCCTCCATACTCAGTTGCCCCCTTGTCTGCACCCCCAACACTGAACCTTATGGGTGTGATGCAATCCAAGTGTGCATCTAGCCAAGCTTTCCCAGCCTACTGTCCTCTCTAAAGCCTGCCTGAGTTGCATCTGCGTCTTCTTCCTAGATCAAGTCCTGGGTATATTTTGTGTTCTTCTCAAGACACCCCACTAGTCCCAATCTTTTTACTCTCAATAGACCCACATTCACGATTTCAGAGGCAGTATAGATAAAGGTAAGAGTCAAGAGATTCTTTTTCTTTTCTTCTCTGATCCAACTGCACTCTGGATACTATATTAAAATATTACAAAGCCCCGAAACTTAAGAAATAAATTATAAAAGGGAAATTATTACTACTTTTAGGATCCCATCACCTCCTTTTTCTCCTAAGTCCTCCCAAATTCCCACTGATGACATGGCCCTCTCCTTTCTTGATGATAACGTGTTCTCTCACCAGGTCCTTTCCATCAAAGATGACGCGTCTTCATAGCCACTTCCTTCTAGAATATTCTTCTGTCTTTCTCTAGTATGCTCTTGATGCTGCTTTGTAATTTGGACTTCATTGATTACCTGTTAAGCAATTAGCAAGCCCCAATAAATGTCTAGTATCTCCAAGTCGTGTCCTAGAGGTCATTTATCTAAATATAATTGATCTGATGCCATCAATGCTTATTTACAAGCACAAAGTCTATTAGCCTAAGTTCTTCATCTGAGTAGTATTGGTTCTAGAGTACAAGTTTACTGCCTTTCTAAGTCAGTTCATTCAAAGGTGGATCTAGAGTGTAGTCTCTCAGTAACTCTCTTAGTAACCTGATGTCAGTTCATCCTAGTTGTTTCTTGAGGTCTCAACACGAGCTCTAGGTCGATTATCATCTGCTCAATGTATTTATCCTATAGTGTACGTTCTGAGGATATAGAAAGGGTTCTAGAGCAAATTCTAATTGCAAATCCATTGGTATAAAGTGTATCAAATGTTATCTTCTGCAGAAAATTCACTTGCAGCATAACATCTCCCCCTCACTATAAATGACTATTCTTAGTCGTCTTCTTGAGACTGGTTTTTTGGTTCTAGATCACTATCTGCCAGTGCCTATCACTCTATTTTCCTAATGGTGGTCCTCTCTAAAAGTGGATTTAATTGCTCTAGTCTCATGTGTCCTCAGAGTTATCCTTAGCCCTAAGATTCTGTGCTTCTCAAGCTTATGGGCATTCCTCTCCTATACAATTATCTTAATTCAATTCTATTTATATGGCATCATTCCTGCTTTGCTTTTCTATAGCTTATCTAATCTTCTTTTGTAGGATCAATGGTTAATCCTTCCTTTTTGTTTTTCTATGGCGACTATTTCTTTTGAATTCACCATTCTATCCATCCTTTCTTTTTACTTCTTCCTTTCCTGCCATTACTCACTCTATGTCTTCTCTCTCTGCCCTGCAACAGTGTCTCTTTGAGCTTCATGGGATGAGTCCCTCTGCTGACCGAGATGCTCAGATTGCTGTTCTGTTTTCTAATATACAGCGGCTTATGCAACCATCCTCTGCTACTGTATCTGTTTCTGCTGCTACTACTTCTGTTCCTGTAGAGACTCCTGCCCCCATGTCTATTTATTCCAATATTTTATCTCATACTGTTTTAGCCAATCCTGCTTCTCCTCCAGTTCTGCCTAGGGCAGAGTTTCCCTTGTCTTCTCCTTCTTCTACTATTACTCCTATGGAGCTTGCTTTGGTCCCTGGCCCTGAGGAGTCAGCTCCAGTCTTGCCTGTCCCCTCTAGTCCTATCCAGCCCCCAGTGGCTCCTGCCACTCTTAGTCCCATCTATGGTACTTTTTCTTATTTTTACTCTTATCCTTCTGTTTTCTAATTTTCTTTTTCCAATGTATTCTTCTCTCTAGGACCCTGCTGGTTATCTCAAATGTCTGACTTGTCTTTCTTCTGGCACTGAGGAGTGCCATCCCTGGCCTCCTATTCCTTGTTCCAATCGTACTACCACCACTTCCCTTTGTTATAATCTCATTGAAGCCTCTCAAGCTTGTGCTCGTTGTGATTTGACTCATATGCCACACTGTACTCATCAGCAGCCGGCTTCTTCTTGGCAGTTCTGGACAGAACAAACTCATGTGCCCAGCTTCACAAGCAGTCAGCATATGTTTTCTCATCTTTTTTTCCATCTTTTTCTCTCTAATTCTCTTTCTAGACTGTAAGGGCGACCGGAGCGGTACACTCCAGGAGATTCCTCAGTTAATTATAGTTTATAAAATATGTTACAACTCACCTCCAGGAGATTCCTCAGAGAATTTGGAGGGAATAATCTACATTATATATACAGTACCCTCACATCCCTGCATCGGTAACCAGGGTCTGAACAATGAAAGTACACTAGGAGGCAATGGAGTGCTCTTGGAATGATGGGGGTAAGACCCAATATTACGTAGTAATATTGGATCAGCTACAGGGTCACTCTGGAGGACTAGTATAGGTTCCAGAGTCATGTGTTAGGGGTCCCCTTACATTTATCCCCCCTCCAAGGTTGCTGTGCCTCAAAGTAATAGTTCCAGACTTGAAAAGAGTGTCAAAGTCCATCCAGCGGATGTGTCTTGGGGCAGCTGGATGCTTTCAGTAGTACTCCACAACGAGGTCTGGTGCCTTGACATTGGAGGCCACCTCCCAAGAGTTGTGTTCTCTGCTGAAGCCCTTCCACTTAATCAGGAACTGGAACCTCCTCTGGTGTCAGTGACTATCTAATACCTCTTTTACTTTCCACTCCGGTTCTCTGTTGACGACAATGGGTGGCAGCAGGACTTGTGGCTTCCTTCTTGGTATCGGATTGTCTAGAGCAGCAGACAACTTGACCACATTGAACACTGGGTGCAACTGTCTCAATCTGTGGGGCAACTTGAGTCGGTAGGCTATCAGTCCTACTTGGCGCTCGATTTCGAAGGGTCCCAGTCTGCGATGTAACAACTTCAGAGATAGATGTGTCATTTTGATATCTGATGCATCTAGGTATACCCAGTCCCCTGGTTTGAATACAGGCGCCGGAGACCTTCTTTGATTGTAGTACCTCGTCATGTCTTCCTGCGTCTTACGGATCATAGACTTGGCTTTCTCAGTGGCGGACTCCATTCTCTTGGTGAATTCGTTGACCATCTCCAGGCTAGAGGGGTTCTGTCTTGGCTCGAAACCCATGTGGCGAATTTGTCCTGTGTCCAGTAGGAATGGAGGTTGTTGTATCACAGAATGGATGTGGTTGTTGTGCTGGAACTCCACGATGGGTAGGAGGTTATACCAGTTGTCCTGTCGTTCATTAATGAATAGGCAGAGGAACTAGTTGAGCTCCTGGTTAACACGTTCCGTTTGTCTGTCCGTCTGGGGGTGCCAAGCTATAGAGGAGGATATTTATATACCTAGTAGCCTGTACAGTTCCTTGGTGAACAAAGCTATGAATTGAGATTCACGGTCAGAGACAACGCATTTTGGGAGGTCATGGAGTTTCCAGATGTAATAGAGGAAGAGTCAGGCTGCTTCTTCTACTGTGACCGTCGTGTGCATTGGAATGAAGTGTACTCTTTTGGAGACAGCATCCACGACCGTTATGACGGCGTCATGTCCAGAAGACTCTGGGAGCTCAACCACAAAATTGACACTAAGCATATCCCACCGTGTGTCCAGAACAGAGAGCAGTTGTAGCTCGCCAACTGGAGAGTGTCACCAAGGTTTTGTCCAGAGACAGAGATCACAGGTACTTACATACTGGCCAATGTACCTAGACATCTGGGGCCACCAGTAGTTCTGGGATACTAGTTCCAGTGTCTTTCAGCATCTGGGGTGTTTTGCGATCTAGGTATCATAGTAAAGGGTTACGATCTGCTTGCATAGGTCTAGACTCTGAGGTATATCTTCCCTCGGAACCGGAGTAGACCATCTATGTTTGATCACTCCAAGGAGTGTACTGCCTCATTGGCGGAGCTCTAGAGCTCTTGTGCTGCCTTAGCTATGGGTTTCTCTTGGTCTCCATTCTAGTTCCCCTTGTGGATGTCAGACAAGATTTTCTGTTCTATGCCTGTCAGTTCTACCCCTTCCAGAGCACACACCGCAAGGAATTCTGGTCGAAGGAGGACTATGTTCTCATTGTCTGAGGCTCTGTTTCTGTGATTGGCTCTCCTCGACAGTGCTTCCGGTTTGCCCATGGTACATCTGGGATGGTGGTGAAGCAGAAAGTCGAACCTAGTCAAATGCAAAGACCAATAGGCTTGACGACAGTTAAGTTTCTTGGCTGTCATGAAATACTCAAGGTTCTTATGGTCGGTCCAGATCTCTACCAGATAGGTCGCTCCTTCCAGGAAGTGTCTCCACTCTTCTAATGCGTGGATAATGGCCAGCATTTCCTTGTTGTGGATTTCGTAGTTCCATTCCACAGAGGATAGGGACTTGCTGTAGAATGTGACAGGGTGCTATTTTCCATCCGTTGTTGACTGCTGAGACAAGACTGCTCCTATGGCGAAGTCTGAGCTATCCACTTCAACCCAGAAAGGCTCTGAGTCCTGAGGGAACATTAACACCAGAGCAGTAGTCACCGCCATTTGAGGTCCTCAAAGGCTGTTCCTTTTCGCTCTATGTCCAGACTTGTTTGGAGCGTGTTAAGTTGAAGAGGGGTTGAGCTTTGGTAAAGAAGTCCCAAATGAACCTTCGGTAGAAGTTTAGGAAAGCCTGGATGTCTGTCTTGTTTTCCAGAGTAGGCCACTCTCAGACTCCCATGACCTTGACCAGGTCCATGGAAACTTCGTTCTCCGAGATGACTAGTCCCAAGTACTCAATTCACTCCTTGCAGAACTCGCATTTCTCCAGGCAGAGGAAGAGTTTGTTTTCCTGTAAGACCTGTAATACCTATCTGATAGCCTTTGCATGCTCTTCTTCCGTCCTAGTAAAGATCAAGATGTCGTCCAGATAGACCACCATAATGCCTTTCGCTATGAGGTCTCGGAAGATGTTATTCATCATGGTTTGGAAGGTGGCTGGGCTATTGGTCATTCCAAAGAACATTACCAAAGGTTCAAATAGGCCTCAATTGGTCCAGAAGGCCACCTTCCACTTGTCTTCGGGCTTAATGCAGACGTTGTTGAAACCCCAATAGACATCTAGCTTGGTGAAGTATCTTGCTCTGCAGAGTTGCGATATAAGTTTGGAGATCAGTGAGAGGGGGTACTTATTCTTGACTATCATGGAATTGAGTGCTCGGTAGTCCTGGACCAACCAGAGTAAGCCATCTTTCTTCTTGATAAAGAATACCAGGGCTGCTATAGGAAATTTGGAAGGGCGAATTCATCCGGTACACAGGTTCTCCTCCAAGAAGGAGTCCAACTCCTTTTGTTCCACCAGAGACAAGAGGTAGACTTTCAACGACTTAGGCTCTGAGCCTGGGATGAGCTTGATAGCATGGTCCCACTACCTATGCTCCAGGAGGATGTCAAAGTCTTCCTTTGCAAACACCGATTCGAATCCTTTAGCACAGTCGGGTAGGGTAAGAAGTCTATTCTGCATTTCTGAGGCTCGACAGGCTCCTTCCACAAGTTTCTGGGAGATCGTAGAGGTGGCACGAAGGTCTTCTGCAGCGGGCTCCGGGAGAATTCTGATCACAAAGAGTCTGTCCCCTGTCTCATATTCAACCTCGCAAATCCAGAGGGGGGTCTCGTCTCTCTCCGAGTCTTCCACATACTCCAGAGAGGGTCCAGATTGACAGATGTTGACAGTTCTGGCCTCTATTTTCTTCTGCGATGCTTGTTCCTTTCGTATCATGTGGCATCCTTCACATCGAGGGGGACATCGGTTCATTTGCACTTCTCCAGTTTGCCAATTGACCTCCGGATTATGGTCCTTGAGCCAGGTGTAGCTGAGGATCATGTTCTGCTTCCTGAGGTTAGAGACGGCAAGGAGTGTCCTTTCAGAGTGGGTCTTATAATGGAGAACTACATCTACCACTTCAGAGATTCATCCTGCTTCGTTAGGGAAGCCATCCATGTTGAACACTAGTACGGGGTGAGAGATGTTCCAGGTGCTAATACCCTTCATATGGACAAAGTCTTTATCTATGAAGTTGCCTGTAGCTCTGGAGTCCAAAAGCGCCTTGACGGAACGTACCTTGCTAGTGTCAGTGGTGCCGATCTCTATAGGAAGGATAATAGATGTTTTGCAGGCATCAAGGGTGTTGGTGGAGAGTCATCTGGGTAGTCTCTTTTCCCATTTTGGTTTCCAAGACAGGGCTTTCCTGTCTGGAGTGGAGTGGAGGGGTGCATCTATAGGTTCACAGATATCTGTATTGACTTCTTCTACGTTCAATACAGCGAACCTATTTACTAACAGCGACCGGGGCGCACTCTTTGCCAGTCACACTAAACAAAATCCTCCTCTGGGGCAGAGCCAACTTTCTCTTCCTCTACTGTATTCTTCAAAGCTATTAAATCTTCGATCAATTCTTCCCGTTGCTCTACGGTTAGCTTCCAGACGTCCAAGCAGTGGGAGCAGTCCTTTATGAGGTGGTTGGTCTCTCCATACCAATAGCACCCTTGCGAAGGTAGGGAGCGTGCCTTCTGGACTGTGTCTATGTCCATAGGTATTCCTCTGGACGGTACAGGTGAAGCAGGTCTCGGTGGAACAGGGGACTGAGTGGACTGAGGAAGGCGGAAGGGTGGAGCAAGTGGAGGCTGTAGTTGTTGACTGGAGCATGGATTGAAAAGCCTCATTGGTCAACCATACTTAGTCGATCCTCCAGGCAGCTGCGTACCAAGCCTCCAGATCAGTATCTGTGGGTCATCCAAAGGGCATGGTGGTGATTTGGCCCTGGATATTCAACTTAAGGCCCTAGCAGAACTTTACTACCAGGGTCCGGGAGTCAGTGTATCCAGCATTGGAGACCAAGGTCAGGAAACTGTCCAAGTAGTCGTCTACCATTTAGCTACCTTGATAATATGAGGAGCCTTCCAGAGCGTTAATGGCGTCTGCTTCTGTATTGACCAGAAAGAATTGACTCTAGAACTGTTGTTCGAAGTGGGCCCAGGATTGGATGGGAAAGATGCCAGTATCCGTCTCCTGGCGAAAGAGGTTCTCAGACTACCTCACAGCTCGTCCGTCTTTGAAAAAGGCAAGGGTCCATAAGATTTTCTCCTTATTGCAGCTGAACTGCTCTGGAACCAGGCATAGATATAATGTACAGGAGTTAAAGAAGACTCGACTGGAGCTCTGTTTACCAGAGAAGTCTGGGGGAGAAGGGAGTTTTGGCCTTGTCTGCTGTTTAGACAGAGCAGACGGAACTAGGGAAGGAGGGCTAACAGGAGGCAGAGATGTGGGTATCGGAGGCAGAGCGACTGCTGGAGCAAAAGCGGTTATGAGTTGAGTGAGTTGTTGTAGTTGGGCTGTCAGGCCCACGAGAGTAGCATTGATGGTGTGTTCTGAAGCATTCTGACGTTCAGTCAACTCTTGGAGATAGTGCTGCAGGTAGCCCAAGGCGTCGGCAATGGCTAGGGGGTGTCTGCAGGGAGCGACATCTCTCTTGGAGCAGAGTGATCAGAGGGCCAGAGTTTGTTAGCGGAGGGCAACTGGAGGGCAGCTGTCCACTGAGAATTTCCAGGGCTCTGACAATGAGATCTAATTCTGCTGTAAGGGCGACCAGAGCGGTACACTCTAGGAGATTCCTCAGAGAATTAGATGAGGCTCCTGGAGGGAATAATCTACATTATATATACTACAGTGCCCTTGTGTCCCTGCATTAGTAACCAGGGTCTGAACAATGAAAGTGTGCTAGGAGGCAATGGAGCACTCTTGGAATGATGGAGGTAAGATCCAATATTACTACATAATATTAGATCAGCTACAGGGTCACTCCGGAGGACTAGTATGGGCTCCAGAGTCATGTGTTAGGGGTCCCCTTACATCTCCTCAGCTTCCCTGTTCTTCTCTTTACCTCTTCTATGTCTTCTTACTTCTCCATATTCCAATTCCCTTCTACTGCCGTTGCGATGCGACTCTGTAGTGTCTCGACTATCTTGATATTGCTATAATTAGCCATCAGTGATGATGGCTCGGATCTGATCATAACTCTTCTATGAATAATGCTGCCAGCCGCTGAGGTATGATGTCGCTTGGGTTGCATTAACCTGTCTAAGTTCGCTTCCGTCCTCGAGAGTACTTCTAAAAGGGAAATCCATTGGAAATCTGATATGGGGTGCCTGGGCAAGCGTCTATGAGGTGTATGTAGTGGTGGTCACAGCCACTACTCTGCTACTCGAGCTAGGTGCTTGAGTTCACGACTGGGTGTCTAGGGAACATCTCTAGGGGGCTGAGTTCTTCTCTCAAGCTGGTTATTCTGGTTATTAGGGTACAAATTGTCACTTATTTTGCCTAAACGTTTGTATGGCGTGACAGTGGCTCAAGACATCTGTGGAATAGTGATCCTCTCCATATATATTGCCTTCTCTGTGAGAGACTCTAGTCTCACAGGTTAATCTTCTCAAGCTATATCTCAGAGCAGAAATATCTTCTCCTAGCTGTGGGTCACTACCTTGTTTTTGAGGTATTACAGTTGGAACCTAAGGAGGGGTATACTGTGAGGGACTAGCTTCAGGAGGAGAAGGGCTTGGGGAATGCATCTCAACATCTTCATCTTCAATATCTTCAACATCTTCAATTTTTACTGAGGACTGTTTAGGTGGTATTAGTAAAGGAAAGAAAAATGGAGATTCTGAGTGAGTTGGCAAATTAGGAGAGATTGGAGGAGTAGAGGGTCTAGGATATACAGATGTTGGTGGAAAGGATGTTGGAGCAGGTTTATCTATACCAAAAGATTCAGGTACTGACTATCACAAAAGGTCACTTACTTGTTTTGTGATTAGTTGAATATAGATTCAAAAGTGCTTATGGGCAGAGTTAGACAAGTGACAAGAGATGTTGTTAAGTCTGAGGTCTAATCCTCAGACTATGAATCCTTATATACAGAAAAGTGATGGTCTGTGCA
>Ga0153988_1000137_pt1 | contig 17264 bp, 13 predicted proteins | sample TSNC072MetaG_FD_104742 | JGI IMG/M metagenome (GOLD analysis project Ga0153988, IMG submission 104742) | Attine ant fungus gardens microbial communities from North Carolina, USA - TSNC072 MetaG | ecosystem: Host-associated > Fungi > Mycelium > Unclassified | place: USA: North Carolina, Jones...
ACGGCCTCTCCGCAATCACCGCGGAATTCGTGCGCGAGGAAGTCGCGCGCGGCCGCGCGATCATCCCGAACAACATCAATCACCCGGAAAGCGAGCCGATGATCATCGGCCGCAACTTCCTCGTGAAGATCAACGCGAACATCGGCAACTCGGCCGTGACGTCGTCGATCGGCGAGGAAGTCGACAAGATGACGTGGGCGATCCGCTGGGGCGGCGACACGGTGATGGATCTGTCGACCGGCAAGCACATTCACGAAACGCGCGAGTGGATCATCCGCAACAGCCCGGTGCCGATCGGCACGGTGCCGATCTACCAGGCGCTCGAAAAGGTCAACGGCAAGGCCGAAGACCTGACGTGGGAAATCTTCCGCGACACGCTGATCGAACAGGCCGAGCAAGGCGTCGACTACTTCACGATCCATGCGGGCGTGCGTCTGCAATACGTGCCGCTGACCGCGAACCGCATGACCGGCATCGTTTCGCGCGGCGGCTCGATCATGGCGAAGTGGTGCCTCGCGCATCATCGCGAGTCGTTCATCTACGAGCATTTCGAGGACATCTGCGAAATCATGAAGTCCTACGACGTGGCCTTCTCGCTCGGCGACGGCCTGCGCCCCGGGTCGATCTACGACGCGAACGACGAAGCGCAACTGGGCGAGCTGAAGACGCTCGGCGAACTCACGCAGATCGCGTGGAAGCACGACGTGCAGGTGATGATCGAAGGCCCGGGCCACGTGCCGATGCAGCTCATCAAGGAGAACATGGACCTGCAGCTCGACTGGTGCGACGAAGCGCCGTTCTACACGCTCGGGCCGCTCACGACCGACATCGCGCCGGGCTACGACCACATCACCTCGGGCATCGGCGCCGCGATGATCGGCTGGTTCGGCACCGCGATGCTCTGCTACGTGACGCCGAAGGAACACCTCGGCCTGCCGAACAAGGACGACGTGAAGACCGGCATCATCACGTACAAGCTCGCCGCCCACGCCGCCGACCTCGCGAAGGGCCACCCGGGCGCGCAGGTGCGCGACAACGCGCTCTCGAAGGCGCGCTTCGAATTCCGCTGGGAAGACCAGTTCAATATCGGTCTCGACCCGGACAAGGCGCGCGAATTCCACGACGAAACGCTGCCGAAGGATTCGGCCAAGGTCGCGCATTTCTGCTCGATGTGCGGCCCGCACTTCTGCTCGATGAAGATCACCCAGGACGTGCGCGAATTCGCCGCGCAACAGGGCGTGACCGACGACGAAGCGCTGAAGAAAGGCATGGAAGTGAAGTCGATCGAGTTCATGAAGCAAGGCGCGGAGATCTATCAGCGTCAGTGAGCGGTTTCGCTCGCGGCGCGTCGTGTTTCGTGTTTCGTGTTGATGGACTGAACGCGCCGCCTTGCATCGCAGCATCGCAGCCCGCCTGAATGGCGGGCTTTTTCGTTGCGCCTGCCGGGAGAGCGGGCACGCCCCATGCTGAACCTGCATGCAGAAGCAAAACATTCGATGACGAACGCCGCGCTTCGCCGGCAGGCTCGCACAACCGGCGACGAAGCGCACGCCACGATCGAATGCAAGAACAGGGAGAGCCCCGCTGCCACGAACAGGTTCAACGAATCGGTCCAACGAATCCTGGAGTCTGCATCATGAAAACGATCCGACACATCGGCACGCTTGCCGCTATTGCAACCGTCGTCGCCAGTCTCACGGCTTGCGGCGGCATGTCCCCGCGTACGCGCGATACCGCGATCGGCGCTGGCGTGGGCGGCGCAGCCGGCGCGGCGATCGGCGGCAGCGGCTTGTCGACGCTCGGCGGCGCGGCGGTGGGTGGCGTGATCGGCAATCAGATCGGCAAGTAATCCGTTCATGGGCGAAAGCGTGCGGTCCCTGTGCACGCTCACCACGTTTTCAGGTCTTCCATGCGGCAACGTCCGCCCCTCTGCGATTCGAACAGGATACCGAACGATATCCGCACACCCGCGACAGCAACGGAGATATCCGCTTGCTGGCCTCGGGCATGCGCTGAAATGAACTGAAATACGCCGTTACGGTTTTGCCACAGCGCGTCCATCGCAAGAGCGTAAGCTCCTCGGAATGACGTCGCACGTGGCGACGTCATCGGTCATCGAGGAGCGCGTCATGAAACCCTGCGTCGTCAACACCATTCGCTCGGCGCGTCCGAGGCCGCCGCGCGAGTGTCCCCCGTCCATCCGTACCCTCTTGCCCCTCTCGCGTCGTGCCGCCCTGCTCTGCGGCGGCGCGGCCATCGCGCTCACGTTGTCGGGCTGCTATTACCCGGCCGGCTACTATCCAGGCGGGTACTACACGTCGTACTACGCCACGCCGTCCACGGCCACAGCCCAGCAGGGCGCGCCGGACGATCCGTCGAATCCGCCCTCGGCACAGCAGGCACAGCCGCAAACGGCGCCGCCCAACTCGCCGCCTGGCTACGCCGTCGCCGCGCCGCCGCCCGTTTATGTCGAGCCTTATCCCGCGTACTATCCGCCACCCGTCTATCCGTATCCGGCCTATTACGGGCCGTCGATTGCGATCGGCGTCGGCGGATACTGGGGCGGCGGATGGGGACGGCACTGGCATTGAAGCGGTTTTGCGCGACAAGCCAACCTGTCAGGCACCCCGCTCCCAACCATTGAGAAAGCGCGTGGACGCGATCCGTAGTCCATGCTTCGGTGGCCGACGCGCCCGCCGCTTTTCATGCGTTGCACAGGCGGCGTGCTTCGCGCGCTTTCGCTGACGCGCCCTCGCCTGAAAGGCGCCTGCCTTCACGCCGTGCCTCGCATTCCCATCGAGCGCGATTCATCTTCCCCCTCGGCGCCCCGCATGCGCCATGCGTGAACCATCGCACCGCGTCATTCCGAACGCCCGTACTTTCCCGGCTTGACGCGGCCGCGCAGCGCTTTATTCTTGGGGAAGCCACATGCAGCACCCGCTTAAATCAGGCGGTGCCCGGTATCCGGTTCACCGGAGTGCATCCGTCTGCCACAGCGACGCGCCCGTCACGCGCAGTCCACGCGTCGATCCCAACAACAACGAAGGAGACGTGATGTTTCATCAACTACTCACTCCAGTCGGCAACTCGCTGTTCCCCTCGTTTCTCGTCGCCGCGCTGCCGATCATCGCGGTGCTCGCGCTGCTCGGCTGGGCGCGCAGGCCAGCCTGGCAGGCGTCGCTCGCGGGCCTCGTCATCGGTCTGGTCGTCGCGATTTTCATCTGGCAGTTTCCGGTCGGACTCGCGTTCAACTCGGTCGCCGCGGGCGCCGTGTTCGCGTGCTGGCCCGTCATGTGGATCGTCTTCACCGCGATCCTGCTCTACAACATCGCGCAACGCTCGGGGCGATTCGCGGCCTTTCGCCTGTGGATGATCGACAACCTGCCGAACGACCGGCGCATCGTGCTCGTGGTGGTCGGCTTTTCGTTCGGCGCGCTGCTCGAAGGCATTTCAGGCTTCGGCACGCCGGTCGCGATCACGAGTTCGCTGCTGATCATGCTCGGCTTTCCGACGCTCGAAGCGCTGACCTTCACGCTGATCTTCAACACGGCGCCGGTCGCGTTCGGCGCGCTCGGCGTGCCGATCACCGTGCTCGGCGCGGTCACGCATCTGCCGTCCGATGCGCTCGCGAAAATGGTCGGCCGGCAGTTGCCGTTCTTCGCGCTGCTGCTGCCGTTCTACGTGATCGCCGTCTATGCGGGCTTTCGCAACATGCTGCGCGTGTGGCCGGTGCTGCTCGTGTCGGGCGCGAGCTTCGCGCTCACGCAGTTCATCGCGTCGAACTACGTGAACTACAGCCTGACCGACGTGCTTTCGTCGATGGTCTCGCTGATCGTCACGATCGCGTTCCTGCGCGTCTGGAAGCCGGCCGTCGATCCGAAGTTCGCGGTCAACGTCGATCGCATCAACGAGGTGCGCGGCAAGGTCGGCGGCGCGCAGGGCTGGTATCCGTGGATCATCGTGTCGGTCGTCGTGATCGTCTGGACCGTCGCGAAGATCTTCACGATCGGCGACGTCAAGGTGCCGTGGCCCGGTCTCGACAAGGCCGTCTTCATCACGCTGTACAACACGCCGTACGGCGCGGTGTGGGACTTCCAGCCGCTCGCGACCGGCACCGCGATTCTCGTCGCGGCGCTCATCACCGCATTCATCGTGCGGCTGTCGCCGGGAGAATTCGGCAAGGCGATCGCCGATACGTGGGTGCAGACGCGTATCGCGATTCTGACGGTCGCGACCATCGTCGGCCTCGCCTATCTGATGAACTACTCGGGGCTCACCTACACGCTCGGTCTCGGCGTGGCCTCGGTCGGGCCGTTCTTCCCGCTCGTGTCGGCGTTCCTCGGCTGGGTCGCGGTGTTCCTGTCCGGCAGCGATACGTCGGGCAACGCCCTGTTCGGCAACCTGCAGGTGGTGGCGGCCAACCAGCTCAACCTGAACCCGGTGCTGATGGCGGCGACCAATTCGTCGGGCGGCGTGATGGGCAAGATGATCTCGCCGCAGAACATCTCGACCGGCGTCGCGACAACCGAACTGAAGGGCAAGGAAGGCGTCGTGTTCGCGAAGACCTTCAAGCATTCGATTCTGCTGACGGTGCTGCTCGGCGTACTCGTGTGGGCGCAGCAGAATTTCCTGCAGTGGATGATTCCGCATTGAGGTTGCGCGGGGGTTGCGCTGAAGTTCCGTTGAGGTTGTGTTGACGCCAGGTGAACCCGCACCGGCGTTGCACTGACATCCGACCGGCGCCGCGTCGAGGCAAATGCGCTTCGGCCGCGGCGCCGCGAGGCCGCTGCCTGCCTCGCGTTTTTTTCACGTGCCTGCCGGTTCGATGTGGGCACAGCCGGAATCTCCACCCGTCATATCGTAATTTTTCTCACATATCGGTGAGAATTGCTCGTTTTGCGTACGCCCGCGCAACGCTTACGATCGAACTCACCGGACGCCGGCCTCTCCCGCATCTTGCCGTTTCATTCCGCGCTGAAACGTTTCGCGCGATCGCGCTGTTACGATGTTCAGGCGTCCCGACTCAACCGCGCGCGGCGCCCTTCCAATGAAAACCAGAAACCTGTTGCAACTGATAATTCTCGCCGCCCTGTGGGGCGCGTCGTTCCTGTTCATCCGCATCAGCGTGAGCGACTTCGGCGTGGCGCCGCTAATGACGCTGCGCGTCGGCATCGGTGCAATCTTTCTCACAATCGTGCTGCTCGCGCGGCGGCCGCTGCAACAGTCCGCCACGCTGCTGCGCACGCGCGCGCTGCCGTTGCTGGTGGTCGGCATCCTCAACTCGGCGGCGCCGTTCTGCCTGTTCGCGTATGCCGAGCTGACGCTGTCGGCGGGCGTGACGTCAGTGATCAATGCCAGCACGCCGCTGTGGGGTGCGCTGGTCGGTTTCCTGTGGCTGCGCGATCGGCTGAGCGCGTTGCGCACGCTCGGTCTCGCGGTCGGCTTTCTCGGCGTGCTGATGCTCGTGTGGGACCAGATCGTGGCGCCCGACGGCTCGCCCGCCTCGCCGTCGACCGTGGCGCTCGCGGCGGCGGCCGCGCTCGGCGCGACGCTGCTGTACGGCATCGCCGCGAACTATACGAAGCGCCACCTGACCGGCGTCGATGCGCTGACCGTCGCCACCGGCACGATGCTCGGCGCGACGATCGTGCTGCTGCCGCTCGCGGTGATCTACTGGCCCGCCGCGCCGATCTCGCTGCGCGCATGGGGCGCCGTGATCGGACTCGGCGTCGCCTGCACCGGCATTGCGTACATGATGTTCTTCCATCTGGTCGCGGTCATCGGGCCGGCTCGCACGATTACCGTGACGTTCGTAATTCCGGTGTTCGGCATTCTGTGGGGCGCACTGTTTCTCGGCGAGGCCGTGTCGCCGGGCATGCTCGAAGGTTGCGCTGTGATTCTGCTGGGTACCGCGCTGGCGACGGGAGTCGTGAAGCGTCTGCCGTGGACAGGGACGCGGCGCGCCGATACCTGAGCGCCTTGGTGTGGGTACGGTTCCATGGGGCGGCCTGGCGGCAGTTACGCAGGCCGGCGCCGACACCTACGTCTGGCCGGGGCACCCTCGTTTCCGTACGCATCGACGTCCGCAGCATCTCTTCCTGCCCGCGCGGTGCCAATCGCCGCGCCGCTTCGGCCATCCAACGCTACGTTGCAAATCCTGAGTACGAAAAAATAGCCCGCACTCCGGGGAGTGCGGGCAAAAACCGTCGCCCTACGAGGATAGGCGACGGGGCCACCGGGGCCGCGCGCAACGCGCAGGCCGTTATCAGGCTTGGCACCGGTTCGTACGCCGGTGCCGCAATGATTTGAAAAGCAAGTGGAATCCGCCGCGCACGCGCATCGGGTGTCCCATCCGGCCCCATGAGTCTTATAAAGCAGCTTGTGTGCCAGCTATGGAAATCCCCTGTAAATGCTCACAACTGTCTGATTTTTATTGATAATTTTCTTTCAAACAGAAAGGGAGCGAAGCAGAGCCAGCGACGCGGAGAACTTCGCGGGTTACGTCACCAACGTAACGTCACGTTACGTGTGCCGAACACGGCGGTTGCGCCGGCATCGTGGCCGCACAGGGACGGACTCGGACGGGCGCGGCCGATCAGCCCGGCAGCCGCCTCGCACGTGCCGACGCGATTCGTCGTATTGGCCGTCCAGGCCCGCCCGGCTCGGGAACGCTCAACACCGCTCCGCACATCAAGGCGAGAACGAGCAGACTCGCTGCCCACATCCAGTAGGGGATCACGTCGAACATGGTGGGCTCCGCTTCGCGCCGGTGACTATCACAGTCAACGTAAAAAGCAAGAGCCATGCGCGGCGCGGCCCAGCCGGTTGCGCAAGCCAGTTGCGCAAGACAACGCGAGCACAACGAACCACGAGCCGCGAACCGCCACAAACCACGGCAAACGGATGAAAAAAAACCGCCCGGGATTCACCCGGGCGGTTTTCCGAATCAGCGGCCTCGCCGCTCATGCATCGCCTAGTGCAACTGGTCGGCCATCAGGCTCATGATCTGCTTCGCCTGCACGCTGTCGTCGATCTGCCCCTTGTCGTCGACAACGGCAACGCGCGTCTGGTTAGGCGTCACCGCGCGCACGTTCACGCGATACTCCTTGGCGACCTTTTCCTTCTTGCCGTGGAAGACCTGGCTCCAGAAGCCCTGCTCGGCCGACGACATATCCTTCGGATCGACGTAGCGCACGAAATAGAGGCCACGGGTCGCGTCGCGGTCGTTGACCGTGAAGTTGCTGCGATCGAGCGCGAGGCCCACGCGCAGCCATGCGCGGTCATACGGCTCGCCAAGCGTGAGTTCCGTCGACGAGAACTGCGCCGACGTATTCTGCGCATCCGGATCGGGCATCGGCTGCTGCGCCGCGAGGGCGACGTTCTGCGCCGCAGTTGCGGCCGCCGCCGACTTCGCGCCCGCCGTGGCCGCGTTCGGCGCGGTTTGCGCGCCCGCCGGCGACAGCTCGGCGTTCTGCGTGCCGGCCGCGCCGCGCGAATCGGCCAGCGCGAGCGACGCCATCAGACGCTTCAGATATTCCTGCTCGAGCGCCGGATCGTTCGGCTTCGGCTGCCATTGGGTCGAATCGTTGTTCGCGCCCGTGATCGCCTCGCGCATGCCCTTCTGGCTCACGAATACATAGGTGCCGCCGTTCGGCGCCGCTTCGAGACGCGTGCGGAACTTGTTGCGCTCGGAGCTCACGTAGCTGTTGCCCATCGCCTTCGACAGCGTGTTGCGGATCAGGCCGTCGTTGATCTGCGCGTGGGTTTCGTTCCAGTCGGTTTCCATCACGCCCTTGTCGCGCTGGTCGACGACGAGCAGGAAGCCTTGCTCCTGCCAGAAACGGCGGATTTGCGGCCAGGCCTGATCCGGCGTTCTGTTGTCGAGCACGAGCCAGCTTTCGGTGCCGTCGCGCTGGATATGCATGCCCTGAACCGGCGGCACGACCACCACCGAATTGCCCGCCGGCGCCTGTGCCTGCACCTGCTTCAGCGTGGACAGCGAGGTTTCGCCACCCTGCGGCGGCAGCGAGCGCTGATCGGACGTCTCGTCGATCATGTTCGGCGGTACCGCGAGCGATACCTGCTTCGACCGGGAGTCGCTCTTGTAGTCGATTTTGTTCGGTGACGAGGTGCCGCAGCCGGCAACCAGCCCGCCCGCCATCAGCATTACTGCAAACCGCCTGGTAAGACGAAGATCAGTCATGTTCGGGGAATCCTTCCGCTACGCCACGGCAAGTTTCCGTGGATCAACCCAACATTTTACCGGTCCTCGGCAAGCGTGTGCAAAAACTGGGGTTTGCCCGCGAATTGGCCCACAAATCGCAATAGCGGCGTGCCATGCCGGATGCCTGTGTGCCATGCCGCTTTCCTCAAAAAAATCGCCTTTTTTACGCCTATTTTTCTTTGCCATCGGGTAAATTTAACGGTCGCTAACAGTCATGAGACGGCGTTAAGAATGTTCTTACATCGTGGTTAGACGCCTGTTCTGAAAGGGCTTTAAGCAATACACACCGCTTTATTTTGAGATTGCGTGTGGCCGTGCCTGACACGGCACGTCACAGGAAGCCAGACCCGGCTGTTATTTTTCATTCCGTATCTCAATAAAGCGCGGGCGCAACCGCCCGCAAGGCACACAGGCCATGTTCAAAGCCCGTTTTTATCCGTCCGCGAGCGCAGCGGCGCTCGCTCTCATCGCCTGCTGCGCAAGCACCGGCGCCTATGCCGAACTCGGCGGCGTGATGCCCGACCAGGCGACCTCAGGCGCGAGCGCGCCGCACACCGTCCTCAACGGCGCGCTGCGCGTGCGCACGATGACCGACGCCGGCAACACGACCCTCAACGAATATGCGACCAGCACCGGCCAGATCATCGCCTACACGTGGCAGGGCCCGACCATGCCGGACCTGCACGCGCTGCTCGGCAAGTACGCCGGCTCGTACCAGGCGGGCGCGGCGGCGGCGTCCACGACCGGCAACCTGCATGCGTCGCGGATCGCGCGGCCCGACGTGATCGTCGAATCGGGCGGCCCGATGCGCGGCTACGTCGGCCGCGCGTGGCTGCCGGCGGCCTTGCCGGCCGGCGTCACGGCCGACGATCTCCAGTAACGCGCAACCGCCCCGCAGTCCCACCCGACGCCCGCCCCGCCATGAAATCCGCTCTCCGTTTCTACGCCCTCGCCCTCGTCGTCTGCGCGGCCCTTGCCGCCTGCGGCGGTGGTGGCGGCTCGAACAACTCGTCGTCCACCCCGTCCGGAACCGGCTCGTCAGGCGGCACGCCGTCTTCGCCCAGCACAGCCGGCACGTCGAATTCGAACCAGAACACGAGCGTGCCGCAATCGAACGTGGCGAACGTGCAGCCGGTCACGGTCGGCGTGTCGCCCGGCATGACGCGCAACATGCTGACGACGAGCGTCACGATCTGCCAGGCCGGTACCAGCAACTGCGCGACGATCGACGACATCCAGGTCGACACCGGCTCGAACGGCCTGCGCATTCTCGCGTCCGCGCTGCCGGCGGGCTTCTCGTTGCCCGCGATGGCGTCGGGCGGCGGCGTGGCGAGCGAATGCGCGGTATTCGGCAGCGGCTACGCGTGGGGCTCGGTGCGCACCGCCGACGTGCGCATGGCCGGCCAGCTCGCCGCCGCAATTCCCGTGCATCTGATCGCCGACCCGGCGCTACCCGCCGCGCCGACCGACTGCGCGAACGCGGGCCCGGCGATGCTGACGGTTGCGAGCCTGCACTCGAACGGCATTCTCGGCGTGGGCCTGTTCCCCGTCGATTGCGGCAGCGGCTGCGCGAACGCCGCGCTGCCGCGCTGGTACTACAGCTGCACCTCGGGCGGCACCTGCACGGCCAGCACGCAAACGGTCGAGCAGCAGGTGACCAACCCGGTCAGCAGTTTCCCGCTCGACAACAACGGCGTCGTGATCGACCTGCCCGCTGTCGCCGATGCCGGCGCGGCGAGCGTGTCGGGCTCGCTGATCTTCGGCATCGGCACGCAGGCGAACAACACGCTCGGCGGCGCGAGCGTCATCAAGGCGAATTCGGTGACGGGCTACGTGACCACGACCGCGGGCGGGCAGACCTATACGCTGAGCTATCTCGACAGCGGCTCGAACGGGTTCTTCTTCCACTCGTCGCAGTTCCCGCTGTGCGGCATCTGGTACTGCCCGAGTTCGACACAAGCCGCGAGCGCGTCGATCGCGGGAAGCAACGGCGTGTCGAGCACGGTCGCGTTCGATGTCGGCAATGCGAGCACGCTGTTCGCGTCGTCGAACAACGCGTTCGGCAACCTCGCGGGCACGTCGAGCCAGGGCTTCGCCTGGGGCTTGCCGTTCTTCTACGGACGACGGATTTATACGGCGATCGCCTCGCGCAATACGGCGGGCGGGGTTGGGCCGTATTACGCGTTCTGAGGGGGACGAGGCGCGCCGACGCGCTGATGGGTGCGGGCCGAGTTGCCGAGGAAAGATAGCCGGGATGGCAACCGGTGCCGGTCAGGCACCGGCGCGCCCGTCAATTCAACCCGCTGCGCCGGCCGCCGGCTCCGCCGGGGCCGCAAGCTTCGCGGGCGCGAGCCAGCGGAATACGTCGAGTTCTTCGCCGTGGAACGTGCACTCGGCGGCGGCCGGCACCACGACCTTTTTGGGCACCACAGGCTTGGCCGCCACGGCGACAGCCGAGGCGGCTTTCGTCGCCGACGCTATGACCGGTACCGACGCCACCAGCGGAGCCGACGCCATGACCGGAGCCGAGGCGGCCACTTCGGACGCGCTCGGCACATGCTCGATCGAGCCTTCGACCACCACGCGCGAGCCGCGAATCGCAACGCCGCGATGCGCGACACGCAGCGTATCCGACGAGGTTTCGGCCAGCCTGTTTCGCATTAGCTGCTCGCATGCGCCCGAGTTGCGGGAAGCGATCGTGCAAGCCGTCAGCAGCGCGGCGGCAGTCGCGACACCGGCGATAGGGAGAATCCGCATCTTCATCGACGTTCCGTTTTTTAGCCGTCGGCCATTGTAGCTTACGGCCCTGCCAATCGGCGGCGCAGCCGCATGCGGCTTGACCTCGCCGGATCGCATCGGCATCGTGTGGGTCGGCCGCGTTGCCGTCCAGCGGAAGGTCCACTGGGCGCGGCGCGGTTTTGCCACTTTGCCTCGATCCGTATCCTTATGCTCAGCCTCGTCCTGCTCGCGATCATCGCCTATGCCGCGACCAATATCGACAACCTGTTCGTCCTGCTCGCCTTTCTGACCGAGGCCGGCGCCGAACGCCGGCGCGTGATCGCGGGACAGTACGCGGGCTCGCTGATCCTCGTCGCGGCGGCGCTGGTGCTCGCCGCGCTGCTCGCGCGCCTGCCCACGGGCTATGTCGGCCTGCTCGGATTCCTGCCGATCGGCGTGGGCCTGAGCAAGGCATGGGAGCGTTTCGGTCCCGCCCGCGCGCAACGCGAGGAACGCAGCGAAGAGCCCGATGCGGGCGGGCCTGCCTCGCGTCGCCCGGCCGCTCGCAACGGCGCGGCGCTCGCGGAGCGCGGCTCGTCGAGCTGGGCCGTCGCAAGCGTTGCGATCGCCAACGGGTCGGACAATCTCGCCGTCTATGTGCCGCTGTACGCGAGCCACGGGCCCGGCGACAACGCGCTCGTGTCTCTCGTGTTCGTCATCATGATCGGACTGTGGTGCGCCGGTGCCGTATGGCTGGTCGAACATCCGCTGCTCGGCGCGCCGGTGCGCCGCTACGGCTCGGCGCTGCTGCCGCCGATCCTGCTTGCGATCGGCGTCACGACGATCGTGCACCACGATACGCTGCACGTCGTATTCGGGCTGTAGATGGCGCGGCGCGACAGAGCGAAGCCCGCAGCGTCGTGAGCCGCGACACGAGCCACAACGCGAACCACGAGCCTTGACTCCATCCCGATAATATGTTCCCATTGCGCCCTATGTACCGCGCCCAGACCACCCTATCGCTACTACTAGCCCGCTCTACCGGGCTAGGTCTGCTGCTGCGCGCGTCCGCTTCTCTCTGATACACCGAAGCATCGCTTGATTCCCCAGTAACTGACCCAGCCCCGGTTTCCGACCGGCGGCCCAGTATCGCGTTTTCGTCGTCCGGTCGACACCTGCCACGGTCTCACCCTCGGATGATGAAAATGTTGAAAAACCCTGCTACCAAATACCGCTCGTTCAAGCCGATCAATTTGACGGACCGCCAGTGGCCATCGCGCACCATCACGCGCGCGCCGATCTGGATGAGCACCGACCTGCGCGACGGCAACCAGGCGCTCTTCGAACCGATGAACGCCGAGCGCAAGATGCGCATGTTCAAGACGCTCGTGCAGATCGGCTTCAAGGAAATCGAAGTCGCATTTCCGTCGGCCTCGCAGACCGACTTCAATTTCGTGCGCGAGCTGATCGAGGGCGGCCATATTCCCGACGACGTCACGATCGAAGTGCTCACGCAGGCGCGCGACGATCTGATCGAGCGCACCTTCGAATCGTTGCGCGGCGCCCCGCGCGCAATCGTCCATCTGTACAACGCAACCGCGCCGGAATTCCGCAAGATCGTCTTCGGCCTCGACAAGAGCGGCGTGATCGAACTCTCGCAGAAGGCCGCGCGTACGATGAAGCGTCTCGCCGACGCGCAGCCCGACACGCACTTCACGCTGCAATACAGCCCGGAAGTATTCAGCGGCACCGAACTCGAATTCGCCAAGGAAGTCTGCGACGCGGTATTCGACATCTGGCAGCCGACGCCCGAGCACAAGGCGATCGTCAACCTCCCCGCCACCGTCGAAATGGCGACGCCGAACGTCTACGCCGACCAGATCGAATGGATGCACCGCAACCTCAAGCGCCGCGATTCGCTGATCGTCTCCGTGCATCCGCATAACGATCGCGGCACCGCCGTGGCCGCTGCGGAACTCGCGGTGATGGCCGGCGCGGACCGCATCGAAGGATGTCTGTTCGGCAACGGCGAGCGCACCGGCAACGTCGATCTGGTCACGCTCGCGCTGAACCTCTACACGCAGGGCGTCGACCCCGAACTCGATTTCTCGAACATCAACGAAGTCGCGCGCACGGCAGAAGAATGCACGCAGTTGCCGGTGCATCCGCGTCATCCGTATGTCGGCGATCTGGTCTTCACCGCGTTCTCGGGCTCGCACCAGGATGCGATCAAGAAGGGCTTCGCCGCGCAGAAGCCGGACGCGATCTGGGAAGTGCCGTATATGCCGATCGATCCGAGCGACCTCGGCCGCACCTACGACTCCGTGATCCGCGTGAACAGCCAGTCGGGCAAGGGCGGCATCGCCTATCTGCTCGAACAGAGCTATGGCGTCGTGTTGCCGCGCCGCTTGCAGGTCGATTTCAGCTCGGCCGTGCAGCGCTTCACCGACGAGAGCGGCCAGGAAGTCACGCCAGCGCAGATCTGGGAACTGTTCCAGCAGGAATACGTGCGCACGGCCGAGCCGGTCCGCTATATCAGCCACAGCCTGTCGGAGCGTGACGGCCGCGAGCACATCAAGCTCAACGTCGAAATCAACGGCGTGGCACGTGTGCTGTCCGGCGCGGGCAACGGTCCGCTCGACGCGCTCATGCATGCCTTCGACGTGCCGGTGCGCATCCAGCACTACGAGGAGCGCGCGCTCACGCAAGGCGCCGATGCACGCGCGATCGCGATCGCCGAAATGGCCGGCGCCGAGGTGTCCGGCAGCGCGTTCGGCGTCGGCGTCGATGCGAACCTCGTGACGGCGTCGATCCGCGCGGTGATCAGCGGCGTCAATCGCTCATATGCGCGTGCCAATGCGCAAGCGCAGGAGCGCTTCTTCGAGGCCGCCCTGAGCGATGCGACCGTGTAAGGCGCGTGAATAGTTTGCGCTGCAGGTCCGCCGCGTCAGTCCGGTAATCGGCGCAGCGGCGGCAACAGCAAGAGGGGGCGTTACAACTGAAACGCCCCCTCTTTTTTATTGCCGACTCATATTGCCAGGTCATATTGCCGACCCATCTCGCCGACTCATCTCACTGACTCCCCCGCAAGAACGGCAATGCACGCTCAACGAAACACGTCGCGGCCGAAATACTTCTGCGAAATCCGCTGATACGTGCCGTCTTTTCTCAGGCCTGCGAGCGCCTTGTTGAGCGCCGCGCGCAGCTTCGGATTGCCCTTGCGGATCAGCACCGCGGACTGGCCGCTGTCCTCGCTCGACGCAGCAACCGCGACGGCTTTGATCCTCACGGCGGGCATGCGCTCCCTGTAGTCGAGAAACGACAGCGAATCGTTGACGGTGGCATCGACGCGCCCCGTGGCGACCAGATCGACCGATTCCGCGAAGCCGTGCGTGGGGATCACCTGCGCGCCGTGCGCCGCCGCGATCCGGCCGAGGTGGCTCGTCGGCGTATTGGCGGATTTCCGGCCCTGGAGATCGTCGAAAGACCGGATCGTCGCATTGTCCGATGCGACAATCAGCACCGCGTGCGACGTGATGTACGGGTCGGAGTAGTCGTATTTGAGCTTGCGCTCGTCGGTCACGGCGACTTCGTTGATCACCGCGTCATAGCGGTCGATGTCGAGACCGGCAAGCAGCCCTTCCCACCTGGCTTCGATGAATTGCGGCTTGACGCCGAGGCGCTGCGCGATCGCCGTGCCGAGTTCCACGTCAAAACCGGTCAGCCTGCCCGCATCGTCGTGAAAGCTGTACGGCGCATAGGTGCCTTCCGTGCCGATGCGGAACACACCGGAGGCCCTGATTTGCGCGAGTTTGTCGCCGGCGAATACCGGACTCGCGGCCGCTTGTAACAATACGGCCAACACCAGCAAACGAATCGGCTTCATCGAGGGCCCCGTCAGATTGGCCATGCCGGTGGCCCGGATTGAAATCCGACAGCGCCGGCTGGCGAGCGCTATCGGGTGACATGGGCGGACTGTAGCAAACCGGTCGTTTTTTTCAAGAAGCAGATATAGGCGGCAAGCGGTGCCGAACGGCACGACGGAAAGCCGGATCGGCGAAGAAAGAACGCATCTCAAGTCCGTGACGAATGAATTCGACACGATCCCCCGCATTGCCACGCGTCGCCAGAAAGTCTGATGCGACGTCCCGGAAGCCATTCCGGAACGTCAGTACGTCTCCAGATGCAGCCGCCCTTCGCGCTTCAGCTTCGCCCACAGCGCTTCCCAGTCGAGTTGATGCTGCTCGCCGATATCCTTCAACGCCTGCAGCACGCCGTCTTCCATGCCCTTGAGCCCGCATACGTAAATATAGGTGTTGTCGTCCCTCAACAGGTTTGCGACGTCGGGGCCGCGCTCGCGCATCGCGTCCTGCACATAGCGCTTCGCCTGACCCGGCGTGCGCGAAAACGCGAGCGTGGTGTCGATGAAATCCTTCGGCAAATTCGTCAGCGGTCCAAAGTAAGGCAACTCTTCCTGAGTGCGCGCGCCGAAGAACAGCATCAGCTTGCCGGTCGCGCCCTTCAGACGCTTGCGCCGCCGATACTCGGTCATCGCGCGCATCGGCGCGGAGCCCGTGCCCGTGCAGATCATCAGCAGATGCGAGTTCGGGTGATTCGGCATCAGGAACGTGCTGCCGAACGGGCCGATCACGTTGACCACGTCGCCCTTCTTCAGATCGCACAGATAGTTCGAGCAGACGCCGTCGATCGTATCGCCATGCTGGCGCGACACGCGCCTGACCGTCAGCGACACGTTGTTATAGCCGGGCCGCTCGCCGTCGCGCGGACTGGCAATCGAATACTGGCGCGCATGATGCGCGCGGCCATCGGCGGCGGCGCCCGGCGGCAGAATGCCGATCGACTGCCCTTCGAGCACCGGAAACGGCATCGAGCCGAAATCGAGCACGATGTGATGAATGTCGCTCGACGTCGCGCTGTCGGTGAGCCGGTAGTTGCCGACCACGGTCGCGGTAGTCGGCGTCTTGTGCGTGTAGAGATTCACGTACGGCTTCGCGGCCGACCACGGCGGCACGACCGCGCCGCGCACGGTGTCGACCTCGATGCCGTCCGCCTCGGCGGAGTCGTCGCCCGCAGCGGGTGCCGCTTCCTCGGCCGGCACCGCCATCGTGTTCTGCTCCGGCAGCACGTCCCACGTGAACTGCTCGTCGATCGAATACGCGTCGGCTTTCAGCACCGTGCGCCAGTTGTCGATCGCGCCGGTCGGACACGGCGGCACGCAGGCCATGCAGCCGTTGCAAACATCCGCCTTTACGACGTAATTGTTGTCGTCGTGCGTGATCGCGTCGACCGGGCAAGTCTCTTCGCAGGTATTGCAGCGAATGCAGATTTCCGGATCGATCAGATGCTGCCGCAACACTTCGATCGACACTGGGCCGTTCATGACTTTCTCCACATGGTGATACAAAGCGCCTCGCTGCGCGCCTCTCGTGCTTCGCCTGCCGCCATCGCTTCAGTTGAAGCGCACGTACTCGAAATCGACGGGCTGACGGTTCACGCCCATCGCGGGCGGTGCGATCCAGTTCGCGAACTTGCCCGGCTCGGCAACGCGGCCCATCAGCGATGCAACGAACGCGCGGTCTTCAGGCGTGGCAAGCCACTTCGCTTCATTGGCGGTCCATTCGGTCTCGCTGATCACGCGGCCATCGGGCGACACGCGCGTGCCCGCGAAGGTGCCGATCTGCCGATTGAAGGCTTTGTGCGGCACCGTCATGCGGAAATCGATGCCGGCCTTCTCGAGCACCTTGTTCCAGCGCCCGACACCCGCGACCGAATCCTTGATGTAATCGTCGCGCAGCACTTCGTTCATCGCGTTGAGCATCGGCACCTCGCGCTCGACAAGCTTGCCGTCCTGCACGTCGAGCAGCTTGTAGTTGTGCTCGTTCAGGCGATGATCGTCGTCGCGCTTGCCTTCCTCGTAGCGGCCCTTGAGGCCCGAGCTATAGAACGTCGCCGCATTCGACGAAAGATCGGCGCCGAACAGGTCGATCGTGACCGAGTAGTGGAAGTTCAGATAACGCTGGACAGTCGGCAGATCGATCACGCCAGCCGCGCGAATCTTCGCGACGTCGTCGGTGCCGAGTTCGTTCATCACCTGCGCGGTGCGCTGGATCACGCGCGAGACGCCCGACTCGCCGACGAACATATGATGCGCTTCCTCGGTCAGCATGAACTTCGTCGTGCGCGCGAGCGGATCGAAACCCGACTCGGCCAGCGCCGACAACTGGAACTTGCCGTCGCGGTCCGTGAAGTACGTGAACATGTAGAACGCGAGCCAGTCCGGCGTTTTCTCGTTGAACGCGCC